>SR_TP_S13solDRAFT_1000517_pt1 | contig 15477 bp, 15 predicted proteins | sample SodReaTP_S13sol_FD_11159 | JGI IMG/M metagenome (IMG submission 11159)
CGGCCGTGGGCCACGTCGCAGAACGGGCAGCGCCGGGTGCAGATGTCGCCCATGATCATGAAGGTGGCGGTGCCGTGGCCGAAGCATTCGCCCAGGTTCGGGCAGGAGGCCTCCTCGCACACGGTGTGCAGGCGCTGTTCGCGCAGCACCCGCTTGAGGCGCTGTACCTCGGGGCTGCCGTGGGTGCGGGCGCGAATCCAGGCGGGCTTGCGCAGGGGTTTTTCCGTGGGCGCGATCTTGACCGGGATGCGGGCCACCTTGTCGGCGGCGCGCAGCTTGACTCCGGGCTCCGGTGACTTGCGGGTATCGGTCATGTCGGTTGTGTCTCGGTGTTGTAGGGTATGAACTGCGGGCATCAGTCGCCGCGCAGCATGTCCATGACGGCGCGGATCTCGGCCTCGGCCTCTTCCACGGGATCGATGCGGTCGCCGGCGCAGACCTCCGAGAGGCACAGGCGGGAGAAGGCGGGCACGGCGTCGAAGCGTGGCACGTCGTTGCGGCCCGCCTTGGCGTAGGCGTAAAGCTGGGCCACCTGGATCACGTCGCAGTAATCGACCTTCTCGCCGCCGGCGCGTTCCCAGTGATCCGCCTCGCGCACCACCAGGCTCATGTCAGGCCCCAGACCCCAGTGGTTGATGACCAGTTCGCCGGTCAGGGCGTGCAGGCGCGCGATGATGCGCTCGAGTTCCTCGGGATCGATGTCCGGCTGGTGTTTGCCCACGTAGTCGAGGATGGGCACCACGCCCACGTCGTGCAGCAGGCCGGCCAGCAGGGCGTGCTCGGCATCCAGGCGGCCGCAGTGGCGGGCGATCACGTAGCACAGGGCGGAGACGTGCACGCTGTGGTCCCAGAGGGTGTGCATGCGTTGTTTCAGGGACGGCACGTCGGTCTTGAACACCTGGCCCATGGCGATGCTGATGACCAGCTGCCGAGTGGCGTTCGTGCCCAGGCGCCGGATGGCGTCACGCACGTGGTTGACCGGCGCGGTGCCGCCGTACATGGCGCTGTTGGCGGCCTTGATCAGCCCGCCGGTGACCGCCATGTCCATCTGCACGATGCGCGCCAGGTCGTTGAGGTCCGTGGCCGGGTCCTCGGTGGCGCGCTGGATCTTCAGGGCCACGTCGGGGACGCTGGGCAGGTCCAGCTGGTTGCTCATGCAGTCCTGGTAGAGCCGGGCGATGATGGCGCCCTCGGTGGGGCCGTACTCCACGTCTTCCAGTTCGATGCCGGTGCTGGTCTCGTCCGCCTTGAAGGTCTCGAACAACTGGCGGTCCACCCGCAGCAACCGGCCCTGGGTGAGTGCCACGGCGTAGTCCTGCAGGCGCTCGTCGCCGAACAGGGGGCGCAGGGCACGGCTGGAATCCGCCTCCAGCACGTGGGGCTTGCCGTTGCTCATCAGGTTGACCTTGCCGGTCAGCAGGTAATTGATCCAGCGGTGTTCGTCCCGGGCGTTGAGACGCAGGCCGGGGTTCAGGTCCACCAGCTTCGCCTTCTCGGCCAGCCGCACACGATTCTCGGCCTTCAGTTCCTGCAGAGGCCAGAGCCGCGACAGGAGCTGGTCCAGAGGCTCATGCGTTGAGGACATGCTTGATGGCTTCCAGTTCGTCCCGGACCTCGTCCAGGATCGCCAGGTTCATGTCCGCGTCCACGCTGCCGATGTCCATCTTCTTGAAGGCGGGCACCTGGTTCGGGTCGGGCAGGCTGGCCATGCGCGGGGTGTTGAGGTAGCTGAGCAGCTGGCTGACGATCACCAGGTCGCAGTAGTCGGGCTTTTCGCCGGTATCGCGCATCCAGTTGTCCGCTTCCTCGGCCACGGTCACCAGTTCCGGGTCCATGCCCCAGTAGTTCATCACCAGCACGCCGGTCATGCCGTGCAGCTTGAACAGGGTGGATTCCAGGGCCTCGGGCGAGAGCTTGGTGCCCTGGTTCTCCATGTACTTGAGGATCGGGATCACGCCGATGTCGTGCATCAGGCCGGCCAGCAGGGCGCGCTCGGGATCGAACTTGCGGCTCTTGCGGGCCAGCACGTAGGCGATGGCGGAGACGTTGACGCTGTGTTCCCAGAGCTGGCGCATGCGTTCCTTGACCAGGGCCGAGTCGGCCTTGAAGGTCTGGCGCATGGCGATGTTGGTGGCCAGCATGCGGGTGGTCTTCAGGCCCAGGCGCACCACGGCGTCGCGGATGTTGGTGATGGGCTGGGCGCCGCGGTAGAGGGGGCTGTTGGTGGCGTGCAGCAGGGCACCGGCCACGGCGGCGTCCATCTGCACCACCTTGGTCAGTTCCGGGATGCCCACGTCCGGGTCGTCGGCCATGCGCTGGATGCGGATGGCCACCTCGGGCATGGGCGGCAGCTCCAGGCGGTTGTTCAGGGTGGCCTCGTAGATCTCCTGGAAGATGCGCCCCTCGTCGGCGTTGATCTCCACGTCGTTGACCTCGAAGCCGGCGGTGCGCTCGTCGTTGAGTCGTTCCGCGAACGCGGTCTTGTCGATCACCAGCAGCCGGCACGCGCTCTCGGCCACGGCGAACTCGTTGCTGATGCGCTCCGGGAACAGGGGCAGGCGGGCGCGGGGGGAGTCGGCAGTCACCCGGTTGGCCTTGCCCTGGCTCACCAGGCCCAGGCTGCCTTCCAGGAGATAGACCAGGTGCTCGCGGTGGTCGGTGGCGTTGATCTTGGCACCGGCGGCCAGGGTGTCCTGTCCGGCCTGCTGCAGGAGGGCCGCGCGGCCCTGCTCGCTGAGTTCCTTGAGGGGCACGAATTCACTGGCGATCTGCTCAAGTGATTGGGTCATGGTGCAGGTTCCCGGTGCTGCTGGTGGTTGGTTGAAAAATGATGCCCTGCATTCTCTCACAGGGTGGCGGCAATCCCAATTCCACGGTCCTGCCCGGGCGATGGGCGCGGTCCGGGCCCGGACAGGCGTGGATGTGCGCGCATCAGCGCTGGCGAAGCCTGCCGGTGAAGGCCTGGTCGGCGTCCACGAGGCCGTGCGCCTGGAGCCATGCCCGCGCGTCCTCGGCGTCGCCGTGGAACCAGGCCCGGGTATCGCCCAGGCGGAAGCTGTAGCCCCAGGCGTCCATGTCGTCCATGAGCCGTTCGCGGCCCACGCCGGGCAGGTGATCCGCCAGCAGGATTTGAAGGTAGCAGACCGCGCTTTCCTCGAGATCATCGCCGCCGGCGTCGGTGTGCAGGCCGCTGCGCCGGGCCGGGTCCATGCACAGGTAGTGGCAGGCCTCGTGCAGGGCCGAGTGCACCGGGGTGTCCGGGCGCACGTGCAGCACGTCGCCCACCAGCCCGGCCTCCGGCGCGCCCCAGTAGGAGCCCGGCAGTTCGGCGCCCTCGGGATGCACCCGGATCTCCAGCCCCAGCGGCTCGAACAGATCCCGCAGGCTGCTCAAATGCCCTGCTTCACAGACCAGCACGTCCATCATTACTGTTTGTCAGTTGTCAGTTGTCAGTTGTCAGTTGCAGGAGGGGTGGCTTGCGATCTTTCAGACCGGGCGGGCAGTGCTCCGGATGCCGCCGGTACCAGTCCATGGCCGCGTCCACGTAGGCGCGCAGGCCGGAGGTGACGTAGAAGCGCGCCTGGCTGGCGTCGTGGATGGGCGGGCTGCCGTTCTCGGCGATCACGGCCGCCTTGAGCAGGGCCAGGATGGTGGTGGCCGCCTGGCGTTGTTCCATGGCGGTGATGGCTTCCCAGGCGGCGGGTTCGAAGTACAGGCGCATCAGGTCGGGGCGCTGGCTGAGCAGCATGCGTGCCACCTGCTTCAGGGTGCGGTCGGCGCCTTCCCAGTCCTGGACCAGGCCGGAGCCGAGCAGGGTGCGCAGTTCCTCCCGGCCCTTGGCGGAGATCATGACACGACTTGAAGAGTCGGCCCCGGAGTCTCGCGGCTGAGGTATTGGTGGATGACGTCGGCGAGCTTCACGCCCAGGGGCTCCAGGCCGCCGTTGCCGAACAGCACGTTGAATTCCAGGATGAAGGGGTGGCCGTCCACCAGGGCCACGTCGAAGCCGGCGTGGTCGATCTTCAGCCGGCGGGCGAGATCGGCCACCAGGCTCACCGCCTGGGGCGGCACGTCCTCGAAGATCAGTTCTCCGCCCCGGGCGATGTTGTTGTGGAAACCGCCCTGGGGGGCCTTGCGCCAGTAGGCGGCCACCACCTGGTCGCCCACCACGGTGACGCGCACGTCCCGCTCGATGGGCAGGCGTTCCTGGGCGTACAGCACGTCGTGGGTCGCCGCCCAGTCGCGCAGGGCCTGGCGGTCCTCGATCAGCGCCACGCCGCGCCCCTCGGCGCTGCGCGGTTCCTTGAGTACCAGGGGGAAGCTGAAGGTGTCGAGGATCTCCTCCAGCGCCGCCGGCGTGGAGGGCAGGATCAGGGTCTCGGGCACGTGGGCGGGGGCGGCGGCCCACAGGGCGCGGGTCATGCGCACCTTGTCGTGGCCCAGGTGGTAGCTCTGGATGCTGGGGAACAGTCGCTTGTTGTACACCCAGGCCAGCACGTCCACCTGCCAGGAGGCGGGGAACAGCAGCCAGTCGGCGGCCAGGATCTCGGCCTCGTGCCGGTACATGAGTTCCGGCTTGAGATAGCGGGTGTCCGGGATGCCGAAGGAACGGTAGGCGTCGAAGGACAGCAGGCGCATGGGCGTGGAACGGACCGGGACAGGGGAGGGCGCCGGGGCGCCCGATGTCATCAGCCGTTGCTGGCCTCCCACTGGGCAGGGGTGAAGGGCTTGATGCTCAGGGCATGGATGGCGCCGCTGGCGATCTCGTTGCCCACGGTGGCGTAGACCCGCTGGTGGCGCTTGACCGGGTTCAGGCCTTCAAACTCGGCGCTGATCACCGTGGCCTCGAACTTGCCGTCGCCGCCGGTGACGGAGACCCGGGCGTCGGGCATGCGGCTGCTGATCAGTTGCTGGACCTGTTCGGGAGTCATGGGATGGGTATTCCTGGTGGCTTGAATCGAGCGGCCAATGATAGCGCCTGCCGGGGTTCTGCGTCAGCCGGCGTCCGCGTCCCGGGCGTCGCTGTGCTGGGCCTCGATCCCCAGGTAGGCGCGCAGGCTCGGCCACTGGCGCGCCAGCACCTGGTCCATGTAGGCGGACAGGAGGTGGGCGCGGTCGACGCCCTCCACCCAGCCGTAGATGGACTGGCGCAGGTCCGCGGGTCCGTTCACGTTCACGTGCAGGTCGTGCACCACCCGTTGCCATTCCGCCAGGGTGGGGCGCAGGTCCAGGGCGCGGAACAGGGCCTCCAGGCTCTGGATCATGGGCCGGGCATTCTCCGCCAGGCCCAGCTTCGCCGGTGTGATCGCCTCGTCCGGGTCGTCCCGCTGACCCAGCCACAGGCTGAAGGCCGCCTGGCGCAGGCTGTGGTAGAGGGGTTCGTCGGAGATGAAGCTCACCAGCAGGTTGCGCCGGTGGGCCTTGAGCGCCACCTCGCCATAGCGCCAGGTGCCGTCGCGCACGAACTCCGCCAGGCGCAGGTGGGTCTGGAAGGGTGCCCTGTGCAGCTGGTCCAGGATCAGGAAGGCGGGGTCGCCCTCGCTGAGCGCGCAGGCCTCGGCCATCACCCGGTCCAGGGCATCCATGGGCGCTTCGCCCGGGGCCTCCTGGGCGGGTTCGGCAGGGTCCATGCGTACCGGCGGCTGCGGCGGCGGGTCGGTGAATTCGTGGTAGAGCACGTGGCCGTGGCCCAGGGCGTGGCCCAGGGCATAGGCGAAGGCGCTGCGCCGCCGGCCGCTGTCGCCCTCCAGGTTCAGGCAGCGCAGGTGATCCCCGGGCGCGGACAGCAGGCACTGCACGGCATAGTCGTAATCCTGGTCGGAGACGAAGCCGTGTTCCGCAAGCCTTTGTTTCAGTGCCGTCATTTGGTCATGTCCCGGGAAGCTGCCATGATTATTGGTGCGCCCCGCTGGTTCATCAAGCCGGGGCCTGCCTGCGCCGACGGACGGCGCGCAGGGCCCGTTAAGATGTCATTCAAAGATGGAGGTCCCCATGCATTTCAAGCAGCTGTTCGAACCCGACTCTTCCACCTACACCTACCTGCTGGCCTGCGCCGAGACCAGCGAGTGTGTGCTCATCGACCCGGTGATCGAGACCGTGGAGCGGGATCTGGCGGTGATCAACGAGATGGGGCTCAAGCTCACCTGTGCCCTGGAGACCCACATCCACGCCGATCACATCACCGGCGCGCGCAAGCTCAAGGCCTTGAGCGGCTGCAGGATCGCCGGCCCCGCCATGGACGATCTGCCCTGCCGGGACATCGGCGTGCGCGAGGGCGAGCCGTTTCGCGTCGGCGGCATCACCCTCAATCCCCTCTACACCCCGGGGCACACGGACACCCACCATGCCTTCCTGCTGGAACACGGTGGCCTGAACCTGCTGTTCTCCGGCGATGCCCTGCTCATCGAGGCCTGCGGGCGCACCGACTTCCAGTCCGGCGATGCGCGCACCCTCTACCAGTCCATCCACGACAAGTTCTTCTCCCTGCCCGACGAGACCCTGGTCTATCCCGCCCACGACTACGAGTCCCGCCAGATCACCACCATCGGCCAGGAGAAGATGCGCAACCCGCGCCTGGGCCGGGGCAAGACGCTCGAGGAATTCGTGAAGATCATGGACGAGATGGACCTGCCCTATCCGCGCAAGATCGATTTCTCGGTGCCCGGCAACGAGCGCTGCGGCGAGTGCCCGGACAACGTGCCGGACGAGATGAAGCGGCTGTGCGAGGTGAGTAGGCAGGGGTGAGGGCAGTGGCTAGTGGCTAGTGGCTAGTCTCAAGTGGCAAGGAAAACCGGTTTTTTTCCTTTCCTTGCCACTAGCCACTTGAGACTTGCCACTGGCCCGTTGGTGAGCGCCTTTTCAGGCGCTCACCAACGGGCCTTTTCCCACATCTCCGGATTCGCCCAGTATCGCGGGTTCAGCCAGTCCGGGGTCTTCTTGTAGTCCTTGAGGTTGAAGCGGAACAGGTGGATGTTGCCTTGTGCCTGAGCGTAGCTGCGCACCCGGGTCAGGCCCAGGGCGATCAGGTCCTGTTCATGCCATCCGTTCTCGCCGCCCTCGGGCATGAGCACGTACAGGCTCTCGCTGTTCAGATCCCGCAGGCGGGCGATCATGTGGGTGGCCTGGTCGCGGTCCAGTGCCGTCAGGGCATCCAGCACCAGCACCAGTTCGTGGCGGTCCACGTCCTCCAGGGCGGGGTAGGCCTCGGTGGTGAACAGCCAGGTGATGGGCAGTGTGGGCAGGCGCGCGTGGATGGCCTCGGGCAACGGGTTGTCGGGCCCGCTGATCACCAGCAGGGAGCGGGGGCCCAGTTCCTCGGGCAGGTGGGTCAGGTCGGCGAGGATGCGCGGGTCCATGAAATCCCCCAGGTGTTGTCGATGAATGTGGCGGGCTGCCGGTATACTTCTGACAGCAAATTTTCCGTTCCAGTATATCGCGAGGACCCGCCATGTCGTTCGATGCCAAGCTCAACGAATTCCTGAGCAAACACCCCATGTCTGCCTCCCTCACCCCCAGCGAAGTGAGCATCCTGCTCGAATACCTGGACGAGGCCAGCTTCAAGAGCAAGCAGGTGATCGCGGAGATCGGCGAGGTGGGCGAGGCCCTGTATTTCGTGGTGGACGGCGAGGCCGCCCTGTACCACGACGACGCCGGGCGCGAGGTGGAGGTGGGGCGCATGAAGGAGGGCGAACTGATGGGCGAGATGTCCTTCTTCGACCGGGTGCCCCGGGCGGTGCGCATGCGCGCCCTGAAGAATGGCACCCGGGTGCTTAAGCTCACCCGCTCCATGTATGACCGCCTGCGCGTGGAGCGCCCCTACATCGCCGTGAACCTGCTGGAGTTCGCCATCATCAGTCTCGACCACCTGATCCGCCGGGTGAGCGAGGACGTGGCCACCTTCAACCGCTATTTCTACGCCCCGGGCAAGAAGTAGCCTTCGCGTCCATCGCCGGCGCGTCCCGTGCAGGTCCTCGAACTGCTCATCCTGCCGCCCGCCAGCGGCTTGATCGCCATCGTGCTCGGGCTGCTGTTCTGGGGGCGCCGTCTGGGCAAGGGGCTGGTGTTCGCCGGCATCGCCTGGCTCTACGTGGCGGCCACGCCCCTGTTCGCGGGCTGGCTGCTGGCGGGACTGGAGCGCGGCTACCCGGTCGCGCCGCCGCTGCCCGAGGCCGCCGGCGCCATCGTGGTGTTGGCCGGTGGCCGGCACCCGGATGCGCCCGAATATGGCGGCGAGACCGTCAGCCCCCATTCCCTGGAGCGCCTGCGCTATGGCGCGCGCCTGCATCGCGACACCGGCCTGCCGCTGCTGGTGAGCGGCGGGCGGGTGCGCGGGGATGAACCCGCCGCCGAGGCGGACCTGCTGGCAGACGTGCTGGAAGGGGAGTTGGGTGTGGCGGTGCGCTGGCGGGAGACCGAAAGCCGCAATACCTGCGAGAACGCGCTGTTCAGCGCGCACCTGCTGGCAGAGGCGGGCATCGAACATGCCCTGCTGGTGTCCCACGCCCTGCACATGCCCCGGGCCGTGTGGTGTTTCCAGCGCACGGAACTGGCGGTCACGCCGTTCCCCACCCTGCCGATGGGCGACCTGTCGCGCCATCGCGGCATCACGGTCGTGCTACCCCAGCCCCGCGCCCTGTGGCTGACGGGGCAGGCGCTGCATGAGTACCTGGGCCTGGTGTGGTACCGGGTGAAGTGGGAAGTGAGAATTGGGAAGTAGGAATAAAGACATCGAAAGCCATTCTTCGCCCTTCCCAATTCACACTTCCCACTTCAACTGTGCCATCCGCACTGGCATCCGCCGTTCCCCCCAATCGCCCGGCTGCGCTTCGAACACGCCGGGCAGCTTCGTGTCGCACCTCGGGCAATGACCCTCGGCGGTGAGCTGCCAGTGGGTGATGCGGTAGCCGTCGCGGCCTATGAGCCGTTCGCCGCAGCCGTGGCAGTAGGTGCTGGCGCCCAGCTCGTCGCGCACGTTGCCGGTGTAGGCGTGGTGCACGCCGTTGCGCCGGGCGATCTCCCGGGCGCGGGTCAGGGTGCTGGCCGGGGTGCGCGGCACGTCGGTCATCTTCCAGTCCGGGTGAAAGGCGGTGAAGTGCATGGGCACGTCCGGGCCCAGGTTTTCCACCACCCAGCGGGTCATGCGATCCAGTTCCGCATCGGAGTCGTTGTGGCCGGGGATCAGCAGGGTGGTCAGCTCCAGCCACACCTCGGTTTCGTGGCGGATGTAGCGCAGGGTCTCCAGCACCTTGTCCAGGTGGGCGCCGCAGGTCTTCCAGTAGAAGTCCTCGGTGAAGGCCTTCAGATCCACGTTCGCGGCGTCCATGTGGGCGAAGAAGTCCTCCCGGGCGCCGGGTGAGATGTAGCCCGCGGTCACCGCCACGGATCGGATGCCCCGCTCGCGGCAGGCGATGGCCGTGTCCACCGCGTATTCCAGGAAGATCACCGGGTCGTTGTAGGTGTAGGCCACCGAGCGGCAGCCCAGCCGCTCCGCGGTCCGGGCCAGGGCCTCGGGGGAGGCCTGGTCCATGAGGGTGTCCATCTCCCGGGATTTGCTCATGTCCCAGTTCTGGCAGAACTTGCAGGCCAGGTTGCAGCCGGCGGTGCCGAAGGAGAGCACCGGCGAGCCGGGCAGGAAGTGGTTGAGCGGCTTCTTCTCGATGGGGTCCACGCAAAAGCCGCTGGAGCGTCCGTAACTGGTCAGCACCACCCGGTCGTGTTGCCGGGCGCGCACGAAGCACAGTCCCTGCTGACCCTCGTGGAGCTTGCATTCACGGGGGCAGAGGTCGCACTGGATGCGCCCGTCCGGCAGGGCATGCCAGTAGCGGGTGGGGACGGTGGTCTGAATCTGGGGGGTGGTCATGGGAGGCGGGCCGGCCGGGCCGGCGGGGCAGGATAGTCCAATGAGATATGGGTCCCAGGATGGAGAATTTCAATCGGGTATTTCCTGTGCAGACACTATACTCGGGTGACGGACGCCGGAATTGCCGGCTCCCCGGGCACGCCAACAAGAACAACAATCCCAGCCGTTGGTCAAATACATACCCTATAAAATTCATGGGGTTGGTGATGGCCGTGTCTCCAGGTGTCGTGCAGGAGGAGTATCGAATGATCAGAATGGAAGCGAGGAGTTTGCAGGGTGCCGTCCGCCCGGCGGCGGTGGCAGGTCATTTCTATCCGGCGGACGCCGGTCTGTTGCGTACCGTCGTCGAGGGCCTGCTCTCGGACTTCGCCGAGGCCGAGCCCCCGGCGCGTCCCCCCAAGGCCCTGATCGTCCCCCATGCGGGTTATGTGTATTCCGGCGCCGTGGCTGCCCGGGCCTATAACCGGCTGCGGGGCGCCAATGGCATTCGCCGGGTGGTACTGGTGGGGCCGGCCCACCGGGTGGGATTCTATGGCATCGCGGCCCCCGAGGCCGCCTGGTTCGAAACCCCGCTCGGCCGTGTGCCCGTAGACCAGCCGGCGGTGGAACAGGCCTGCGAGCTGTCCTCGGTGTTCCGCTATGATGCCGCCCACGCACCCGAGCACTGCCTGGAGGTGCAACTGCCCTTTCTGCAGCGCACCCTGAGCGAGGACTTCACCCTGGTGCCCCTGGTGGTGGGCGGTGCCACCACCAATGACATGGCCCGGACCCTGGAGGCCGTGTGGGGCGGACCCGAGACCCTGGTGGTGATCAGCTCCGACCTCAGCCATCACCTGGATTACGACGCCGCGCGCATCGTGGACGAACGCACCAGCCGGGCCATCGAGACCCTGGACGAGGAGGGCATCGAGGCGGGCATGGCCTGCGGCCGGGTGCCCATCCAGGGCCTGCTGCGCCTGGCCCGCCAACGGGGCCTGGCGGCCGAGCGCCTGGACCTGCGCTGCTCCGGGGATACCGCCGGCCCGCGCGACCGGGTGGTCGGCTACGGGGCCTATGCCTTCGGTGACTGAGGCCCTGGCGCCCGGCGCCGGGCGCGAGCTGCTGGCGGTCGCCCGGGAGTCCATCCTGCATGGTCTGAGCCAGGGCGTGCCATCAAGCCCCGATCCCGCCGACTATGACCATCCCCTGCAGGCGCCGGGGGCGAGCTTCGTCACCCTGCGCTCCGCCGGCGGTGATCTGCGGGGCTGCATCGGGCACCTGGAGGCCCACCGGCCGCTGGTGCTGGACGTGGCCGGCAATGCCTTCTCCGCGGCCTTCCTGGATCCGCGCTTCTCACCGGTCAACGAGGCGGAGTTCACCCAGCTGGACATCCACATCTCCGTGCTCGGCCCTTCCGAGCCCCTGCCGGCGGACGCCTGGCGGGACCTGCCGTCCTACCTGCAGCCCGGCCACCATGGCCTGATCATCCAGCTGGGATCGCGCCGGGCCACCTTTCTGCCCGCGGTCTGGGCACAGCTTCCCGAGGCGCAGGAGTTCGTGGCGGCGCTGTACCGCAAGGCGGGTCTCGAGGCCTTTGCCGATGCCTCGGGTCGCATCACCGGCTTGAGCGCCTGGGTGTACACGGTCCACGAGATCCACTCGCAGACCTCGGCTTTCAGCTGAGCCAGCCCGTCAGTTCCCCAGCAGGCATGGGCCGGGCGATGAAGAATCCCTGGACCGCATCGCAGCCGTGTTCGCGCAGGAAGCTGGCCTGTTCCCGGGTCTCCACCCCCTCGGCGATCACCTGAAGTCGCAGGGTGCGGCCCAGGGCGATCACCGCCTCGGCGATGGCGGCATCGTCACTGTCCTGGCCGATACCGTCGACGAATTCCCGGTCGATCTTGAGCGCGTGCACGGGCAGGCGCTTGAGGTAGGCGAGGGAGGAATGCCCGGTACCGAAGTCGTCGATGGACACCCGCACGCCCAGTCGGGCGATGCGGCTGAGGGTGTCCACGGTGTGTTCCAGGTCCACGATGATCAGCCGCTCGGTGATCTCCAGCTCCAGACGCTCCGCCTCCAGCCCCGATTCCGCCAGCACGCGCTCCACCATGCCCGGCAGGTCCGGGTGACGGAACTGGCGGGGAGAGAGGTTCACGCTCAGGTTGAGGGCCGGCAGCCCCCGGTCCTGCCAGCCGCGCACCTCCCGCGCCGCGGTGCGCAGCACCCATTCCCCCAGGGGCTCGATGAGGCCCGTGTCCTCGGCCATCGGAATGAATTCCGCGGGCGGGACCAGGCCCCGCTCCGGGTGCTGCCAGCGCACCAGGGCCTCGACACCGCAGATGCGTCCGCTGCGCAGGTCCATCTGGGGCTGGTAGTGGACCTGGAACTGGCCCAGTTCCAGGGCCTGGTGCAGCTGGTTCTGCAACAGCAGGCGCTCCATGGCCCGGGTGTTCATGTCCGGGGTGTAGAAGCGGTAGCCGGCGCCACCCTGGGCCTTGGCCAGGTACATGGCGCTGTCGGCGTGGCGCACCAGGTCCTCCGGGTGCTCGTCGTCTTCCGGGTACAGGCTGATGCCGATGCTCACGTTGCAGAAATGCTCGTGCTCGCCCAGGCGGAAGGGGCGGCGCATGGCCTGCACCACGCGCTCGGCGGACAGGCTCGCCTGTTCGCTGTGCTCGATGTTCTCCAGGAGGATGATGAACTCGTCGCCGCCGAATCGGGCCACGGTGTCGCCCTCGCGCACGCAGCCCAGCAGCCTCTCCGCGGTCTGGCGCAACAACTCGTCGCCCATCATGTGGCCCAGGCTGTCGTTGACGTTCTTGAACTGGTCCATGTCCAGGAACAGCAGGGCCACCAGGCGCTGGTTGCGCGTCGCGTTGGCCAGGGCGTGCTGCAGGCGGTCCTTGAACAGGGTGCGGTTGGGCAGCCCGGTGACCGGGTCGAAGTTGGCCAGGTGCCTGAGCCGGTTCTGGTAGTCGTGGCGTTCGGTGATGTCCTGGGCGGTACCGCGCAACAGCAGGGGTTTGCCCTCGTCGTCGTAGACCAGCTCGCCGTCCTCGTGGAGGATGCGCTCGCTGCCGTCCGGGCAGGTGATGCGATGGTCGATCTCGTAGGGCAGGCCGTGCTCGAGGCAGCGGGCGATGGCCTCCTGCAGCCGCTGCCGGTCGTCCCCGGGGATCATCTCCAGGAAACGCTCGTAGTCCGGCGTGGTGAATTCCGGGCCCAGGCCCAGGAGGTTGTAGACCTCGGCGGACCAGTACAGCCGGCCGGTGGCGATCTCCCATTCCCAGTGGCCGAGGCGCGCGATGCGCTGGGCGTTGGCCAGGCGCTGCTCGCTCAGGCGCAGGGCGGACTCCACCCGGGTGCGTTCCTCGATCTCCCGGCGCAACTGCCTGACCACCTCGGTGAGGTTTTCGGTGCGCGCCTCCACCTGCCGTTCCAGGGCGTCCCGGCTGCGGCGCAGGGCCTGTTCGCTCTCCTTGAGCGCCGTGGCATCGGCAAGCACGGCGATGCACTGGCTGATCTCGCCGCGCTCGTTGAAGATGGGCGAGAGGGTGACATCGTTCCAGAACAGGCTGCCGTCCGGGCGCTGGCAGCGCAGGGTCCTGCGCATCGAACCACCGGTGCGCATCTGTGAGACCATCGCCGTGCAGGTCTGCCCGTCCTCGCCCTCGCAGGCCAGCAGGGTCAGGCTCCGTCCGAGCAGGTCCACCGCCGGGATGCCGGTGATCTGGGCGAAGGCGGCATTGGCGTAGCTGATGCGCTCGCCCTCGGCGTCCACGTCTGCGATGGCGATGCCGTTGTAGGCACTGTCCATGGCCCTGCGGAACAGGGCCAGGGTCTGGTGAAACTGGTGGCGCTCGCTGATGTCCCGCACGATCCCGGCAAACAGGTGCTCGCCACCGGCCTTGACCTCGCTCACGGCCAGCTCCATGGGGAACAGGCTGCCGTCCTTGCGCTGACCGTGGACCGTGCGGCCCACGCCGATGATGCGGCCCTCGCCGGTCTGCAGGTAGTTGCGCAGATACTGGTCGTGGCGCTCCCGGTCCGGCGAGGGCACGAGCAGACTGACGTTGGCACCCAGCATCTCCTTGCGTTCATAGCCGAAGATGCGCGTCACCGCCGGGTTCACCTCGCGGATGATGCCCAGGCGGTTGATGAGCACCACGCCGTCCACCATCTCCTCCAGGACGGCCCGCAGGACACCTTCGTTCAGGGTGTCGTAGCGGGACATCAGGTCCAGGGGCTGGGACTGATCGGTCATGGAAAGGTCCGGGGCGGGGAATATGTGATGCAGATCACATTATCTATGTTTTTATGGGCCAGTGAATAGTCGCTGGCCGACGGGATGGTGCGGATCATTGACAGATGTCATCAACACGACCGGTATTCCCTTGATCGCCTATCGGGTCCATCTTCAGGCCATGCTCCAACGCCTCCCGCGCCCTGTCGTCCTTGCCCTGTGTCTGGTGCTGCTGGCGGCGCCTGCCCGGGCCGTCGAGACCCTGGTGCTGGCGGTGGAATCCGTGGAAGGGGAGGGTTTCTCCCTCGCGGACCTGCGGGCCGAACTGCGCCCCGGCGAGGGGCGCCACGGGCTGAGCCTCGAGATCGGCCAGCTGCGGCTGGGCGATGAGATGCTGCTGGAGCGGGTGCGTCTGGAATGCCCCGCCCTGGCCTTGCAGGGCCTGGGCGGCACCTGCGAGCGGGGCAGCGTCCGGTTCGACCATCCCTGGCTGGGATCCCAGTCGCTCACCGCGGCCTTCACCTATGCCCATCCGGGCGTGCTCTCCCTGGAGCTGCAGGGCCTGCGTCTGGCCGGCGGGCGGGCGCAGTTGAGCGTCCGCCTCGACGGGGATCGCTGGCAGCTGCGCGGCAGGGGCGAGGGGCTGGACCTGGCGGGGCTGTCCCGGGTTTCCGGGCTTGCAGGCCATCCCTGGCCGGTGGCCGCCACCGGCTTTGCTGCATTCCGGCTCGATGCCCGGGGACGAGGGGCGCTGCCGGACAGCGCGACCCTGCAACTGGATCTGGCGGGTGCGGATTTCGCCAGCGAGGACGGGCTCAAGGCGGGCGAGGCACTGGCGCTCGGTGTCAATCTCGCCCTGCGCCGGGAGCGCGCCGACTACCGGGTCGAGCTGGCCGCGCGCTGGCACGCCGGTGGGGTCTACGTGCACCCGGTGTTCGTGGAGGCGGATGCACCCCTGAGTCTCGACCTGCGTGGCCGGATCAGGCCGGCCGACCGCCATCTCACCGTGGACAGCCTGCGTTTCGAGCAGCCCGGCGTGGCGATCCTGTCCGCCCGGGGCAGTTGGGCCACGGCGCTGGGTCTGGCGGGCCTGGATGCCACCCTGGACCTGGAGCGCCTGCGCCTGCCGGCGGCCTTCGATACCTATGCCCTGCCGTTCCTGCCGGGCACGGCCCTGGATGCCCTGGACAGCGAGGGCCTGCTGGCCGGGCGGGTGCGTCTGGGACAGGGGCAGCCCGTGGAGGCGGCCGTGCAGGTCGTGCGCCTGTTCGCGCACGACCGCATGGGGCGCTTCGCCCTGGATGGGGTGGACGCCGCGCTGAACTGGCGGGCCGACGGCACCGCGCCCGCCTCCCGGGTCGCCATGGACGGCGGGCATGTCTACGGCATCGCCCTG
>SR_TP_S13solDRAFT_1000519_pt1 | contig 15279 bp, 13 predicted proteins | sample SodReaTP_S13sol_FD_11159 | JGI IMG/M metagenome (IMG submission 11159)
CGGGTTGATCAGCGCGCCACGGCTGGCAGGCTGATGAGGGGATCATCGCTCAACTGGCCGACGCTTTCCAGTGTCATGTAGCGGGCGCGCTGGACGGCCCACTCGTCGTTCTGTTCGAGCATGATGGCGCCGACGAGGCGAACGATGGCGTCGTCGTTGGGGAAGATGCCGACCACGTCGGTGCGCCGCTTGATCTCGCCGTTGAGACGCTCGATGGGGTTCGTCGAATGCAGCTTCGCCCGGTGCTCCTTCGGGAAGGTCATGTAGGCGAGCACGTCGGGCTCGGCGTCATCAAGGATGGCAGCGAGCTTTGGCACCTTCGGCCGGATCTGGTCGGCGACGGCCCGCCACTGGGCGCTGGCGGCCTCCGGTGTCTCCTGCGCGAAGGCGGTGGCGATGAAGGCGGAGACGACGCGACGACCGCTCTTGCCGGCATGGGCCAGCACGTTCCTCATGAAGTGGACGCGGCAGCGCTGCCAGGTCGCCGAGAGAACCTTGGTGACGGCGGCCTTGAGGCCTTCATGGGCGTCGGACACGACCAGCTTCACGCCGCGCAGGCCGCGGCGGGTGAGCTTGCGCAGGAACTCGGTCCAGATCGGCTCGGCCTCTGACGTGCCGACCTCCATGCCCAGCACCTCGCGCCGGCCGTCGCTGTTGACGCCGACCGCGATGATCACCGCGACCGAGACGATGCGGCCGCCACGGCGCACCTTGAGGTAGGTCGCGTCGATCCACAGATACGGCCAGTCGCCTTCGATCGGCCGTTCGAGGAAGGCCTTCACCTTGCCGTCGATCTCCTCGCACAGCCGGCTGACCTGGCTCTTCGAGATGCCGCTCATGCCCATGGCCTTGACCAGGTCGTCGACCGAGCGCGTCGAGATGCCCTGGACATAGGCTTCCTGGATCACCGCCGTCAGCGCCTTCTCGGCCATGCGGCGCGGCTCCAGGAAGCCTGGGAAGTAGGATCCCTTCCTCAGCTTCGGGATGCGCAGCTCGACGGTGCCGGCCCGCGTCTCCCAGTCCCGGTCGCGATAGCCGTTGCGCTGGGCGGTTCGCAGTGGCGACTTCTCGCCCCAGGCGGCACCGGTTGCGGCGCCCACCTCCATCTCCATCAGCTTCTCGGCGGCAAAGCCGATCATCTCGCGCAGCAGATCGGCATCCGCGCTCTTCTCCACGAGCGCACGCAGGTTCATCATGTCGTCGGTCATCGGTGTTCCTTCCAGTGAGGACTTGGCTTCGACAACCAGACCCTACCGGAAAGCGCCGATGACCACCGTGCTACTCAGCTACACCACGTCTAGGGACGTCACCTACTACGCGCGCGCAACCTCGTAGTTTTGCGGATCTTCCGTCAATGGAAAGACGGGCCTTCAACATATGATCAGCGATTCTACGGTACGGCGATTCCACGTGGTAGGACACGCGAGAGCCTGTCCCCTCGCTCAACCGCCTAGAACCCAGATATCTAAGGAGATTCTTTGTCAACTTGTGCGGTAATCGGCGGCCAAGCGGAGGCCATGAACATAGGAACTGATCACTACAACGGTGTGCCTTGGCATCGATAGGATCAGTCGTAGAAGAACCGCAGGCTGCATGCCTCATCGCACTTCCAGTCCGTGGAGTCCGGCTGTAATCTTGTTACCGTCGCGCAGTGCCGGCAGCCAACGGTACGGTCGGGCATTCACGATGGGATAGCTCTCCCGGGCAAAGCCGGTCGTGTACTTCACCGCGCATGCCGATTTTCCTGTTGACCGATACCTTCAAATTATCGTAGGTTCGCAGCAATGAAAATCGATCTCGAATCCATGCAGACCGCCGCTGACGATGCCAGCGAATTGCTGAAGGCGCTCGCTAACCGGCACCGCCTCCTGATCCTGTGCCAACTCATCGAGAGCGAAAAATCAGTACCGAAACGGTATGCGCGGACGCTTTTGGGACCGGCGCTTCAGGTCGCCGCCTCGCTGCTCTGGATACCGCAGGCCGCGCTCATCAGCCTGTCGGTCGGCGACATTGCCGCCGGTGGCGACATCGACGCCGTGCTCATCAATGCGGGAGGCGTTCTGGCGCTCGGCATCGTCAGGGCCGTGGTCGACGCGCTCGGCGGCCGGGTCGCCTATCGCCAGGCGCGGGCGCTCCTGTCCCATCATCGTCGCGACGCGCTCGCGACGCTGGCCGCGCGCTCGCCGCTCGATGCCGGGCGCCCGGGATCCGGGCTGGCCGCAAGCACGCTCGGCGAGCAGGCCGAGGCGATCGTTCCCTATCTTGCGCGTTTCCAGCCGGCGCGCCTGCGGGCGAGCATCGTTCCCCTTGCGATCCTTGGCTGCGTCTTCGTCTGGTCATGGGTGGCCGCTCTCGTCCTCCTCATCGCCGCGCCGCTGATCCCGATCTTCATGGCGCTCATCGGATGGCGCGCCAAAGCAGCCTCCGAGGCGCAGCTTGTCGAATTGGGCGGCATGAATGCCTTTCTGCTCGACAGGCTGCGCGGCCTGGCGACGATCCGTTCGCTCGATGCCGTCGATCTGACGGCCAATCGGCTGAGAACCGACGCCGAGAGCCTGCGCACCCGCACCATGGCGGTGCTGCGCATCGCCTTTCTGTCTTCGGCCGTGCTCGAGCTCTTCGCCGCGCTCGGCGTCGCCATGGTCGCCGTCTATGTCGGTTTCCATCTTCTCGGCCAGCTTCCCTTCGGCGCATGGGGCAGCAAGCTTTCGCTGAGCGAAGGCCTGTTCATCCTGCTGCTGGCGCCCGCCTTCTTCGAGCCCTTGCGCGACCTCTCCGCCGTCTGGCATGACCGCGCTGCCGGCGAGGCCGCGCTCGAAGCCCTGCAGCGCCTCGCCCAGAAAGGCGAACGGCTTCCCGGCGCCGCTGACGGGGCGTCGGCGGACAAGCCATCCTCGCTGGCGCCGCTTTCGGTGCGCGTCGAGAACCTCCGTTTCCGTCATGCCGGACAGCGCGCGCCGGTCTTCGATGGTTTCGGGCTCACGGTCGCGGCGGGAGAACATGTCGCACTGCTCGGGCCCAGCGGAACGGGAAAATCGACACTGCTTGCGCTGCTTGCCGGTCTCTCCCTTCCCGAAAGCGGGCGCATCGTCATCGCTGGAGAGACGCTGACGGACCGCAATGCCTCGCTATTGCGCCGCCGCATTGCCTGGATCGGCCAGACACCGCATGTCTTCGCCGGCACGCTCGCCGGCAATGTCTCCCTCGGTCGGTCCGACGTCGGCAGGGCAGCCATCCAGAGCGCGCTGCAAAGCGTCGGTCTCGAAGAGGTTGCGGCCAGGAGAGGGGCCGTTCCGGTCGGCGAGAACGGGGTCGGGCTTTCGGGCGGCGAGGCTTCCCGCCTGGCGCTCGCGCGCGTGGCCGTGGCCCCGCAGACTGGGCTGGTCCTCGTCGACGAGCCCACCGCCCATCTCGACACCAGGACCGCAGCGGCGATCGCCGATGCGTTGATTGCGCTTGCCCGTGGCCGCACGCTGATCGTGGCCACCCATGATCCGGTGCTCGCGGCGCGCATGGACCGGATCGTGCGCCTGGCGCCTTCGCCGCTGGAGGACGCCGCATGATCGCTCGTGCACGCCAGTTACTTCCGGTCGCGCGGCTGTTCCTCACCGGCAACCGCCCCATGCTGCTCTCCGGACTGTTGCTTTCGGCGGCGACGGCGCTTTCCGGCGTGGCGCTCCTCGGCCTTTCCGGCTGGTTCATCACCGCGACAGCCATCGCGGGTCTGTCCGTTGCGACCGCGCTCGCCTTCGACGTGTTTGCGCCGTCCGCGGGCATCCGCTTCCTGGCGCTGGCGCGCACGGCCGCCCGCTACGGCGAGCGGTTGACCACGCATGACGCCACGCTCGGCGTTCTCGCCGAACTGCGCGAGCGCCTGTTCCGGGGATGGGCAAGAGCAGGGGTGGCGGGCGAACTCGCCAAGCGTCCCGCCCGTCTTCTCTTCCGCCTCACGCTCGACATCGACTCGCTCGACTCGCTCTATCTGCGGGTCGCCGTCCCGATCGCCGCCGCGCTCGCCGTGGCGCTGACGAGTGGTGTCGCCCTGGCGCTGGTGCATCCCGTGCTCGGCGCGGTGACCGCCATCTTTCTGGTTGTCGTCGGGACGGGCATCCCGATCGCAGCGGCGGTGGCTGCGAGGCGGCCGGCCCGGCGCAGGGCCTATGCCCTGGAGATCCTGCGCTCGCGGGTCATCGACCTCATCGCCGGCCAGACCGAATGGATCATGGCCGGGCAGCTCGCCGATCGCCAAGGCGAGCTCGGCGCCGTAGACCGCTACCTGTCGGACAGTGACGACGCACTGAACCGCATCGAAACGATGACCAGCATCGCCTTCGGCGCTGCCGGCGCGCTTCTCCTGTCGGCCGTCCTCGTGGCCATGGGGCTTCTGGCCGGACAAGGCATGTTCGCCGCGCCGGTCGCCGCCCTCGCTCTCCTCATAGCCCTGGCCGCGCTCGATCCCTTTGCGGCGCTGCGGCGCGGATCCGTCGAACTCGGCCGCACGCTGCTTGCGGTACGGCGGATCGCACCGCGTCTGGAGGCGGCGGCGCCGGCACCCGGTATCGCACCGCCGCCACCGGGTATCGCCGCGTGCCTTGCCGATGTCACCGTCAGGCATTCCGGCGCGAGAGCCCCGATCCTCCATGCGATCTCGCTTTCAATACGGGCTGGCGAGCGTGTCGCCGTGATCGGCCCGAGCGGAGCCGGCAAGTCGACGCTGCTTGCCCTCATCGCGGGCGAGATCGGCGCCGAGACGGGGCAGGTCGCATGCCGCTCCGCCACGCTCTTCACCCAGCGGACCGAACTGTTCCAGGATTGCCTACGCGACAATCTGCGCCTTGCCGACCCACAAGCCGACGACCGCCGTCTTTGGGAGGCGCTGGACGCCGCCGGGCTGCGCCGCGATGTCGACGCCATGGCGCACGGTCTGGACACGCGCCTCGGGGAAGGAGGGTACGGCCTTTCCGGAGGACAGGCGCGCCGGCTCGCACTCGCCCGTCTCCTCCTTCGTGACACGCCGCTCTGGCTGCTCGACGAGCCGACGGAAGGTCTCGATGGGGCGACGGCGCGCGACGTGCTGGCGCGCATCATGGCGCGCGCCGCAGGCCGCACGATCGTCGTGGCGACGCATATCCGGCGCGAGGCCGAAAACGCCGACCGACTGGTCATCCTGAACAAGGGAACCATCACCGCCGTCATCGGGCGTGGCGAGCCCGGCTTCGTGGCCGCACTCGCCGCGCTGCGACCCGACTGACGGCGCTCAACCGCAATCAGGCGCTACCTCTGGCGTGACGCCGTAATGACAAGGAGGCCGGACGAAGCCGGACCAAGTCAATGGAACTCGATATTGTTGATCTTTCGCGGCTGCAATTCGCCATAACCGCGCTCTACCACTTCCTGTTCGTGCCGCTGACGCTCGGCCTCTCCGTGCTGCTGGCCATCATGGAGACGGTCTATGTCATGACCGGCCGGCCGATCTGGCGACAGATGACGAAATTCTGGGGCACGTTGTTCGGCATCAACTTCGTCCTCGGCGTCGCCACCGGCATCGTCATGGAATTCCAGTTCGGCATGAACTGGAGCTACTACAGCCACTATGTCGGGGACATCTTCGGCGCGCCGCTGGCGATCGAGGGTCTGATGGCCTTCTTCCTCGAGGCGACCTTCGTCGGCCTGTTCTTCTTCGGCTGGGACAAGCTCTCCAAGGTCGGTCATCTCGTGGCGACCTGGGCGGTGGCGCTCGGCTCCAACCTTTCGGCGCTGTGGATCCTCGTCGCCAACGGCTGGATGCAGAACCCGGCCGGCTCCGTCTTCAATCCCGAAACAATGCGCATGGAGGTTAGCGACTTCTATGCCGTGCTGCTCAACCCGGTGGCGCAGGCGAAGTTCGTCCATACGGTCTCGGCAGGCTATGTCACCGCCGCGGTGTTCGTGCTCGGCGTTTCGGCCTGGTACGCGCTCAAGGGCCGTCATGCGGAACTCGCGAAACGCTCTATGACGGTTGCTGCCTCCTTCGGCCTTGCGGCTGCCCTGTCCGTCGTCGTGCTCGGTGACGAAAGCGGTTATCTGTCGACCGAGCACCAGAAGATGAAGCTCGCGGCCATCGAGGGCATGTGGGAAACCGAACCGGCTCCCGCCGCCTTCACGCTCCTCGGCTTGCCCGATCAGCAATCCCGCGAGACCCATTACGCAGTCAAGATTCCCTGGGTCATGGGCCTGATCGGAACGCGCTCTCTCACGACCGAAATCCCGGGCATCGAGGAGCTCGTGGTCCATGCCGAAAGCCGCATCCGCCGGGGAATCGCCGCCTTCGACGCGCTCCAGCAGATTCGGGAAGCCGGAGGCCCGAACGCCGTCGCTGCGGACGTTCGCGCGGCCTTCGAGGACAACGGCCAGCATCTCGGCTACGCCTTGCTGCTCAAGCGGTACGTCGACGATCCGCGCCAGGCGAGCGACGCGCAGATCGCGCAGGCGGCATGGGATACGGTGCCGCACGTGCCGTCCCTGTTCTGGTCGTTCCGCATCATGGTCGGGCTGGGCTTCTTCTTCATCGCTTTGATGGCCCTGTTCTTCTATCTCTCGGCAAGACGCAGGCTCGACCGCTATCCCCTGCTGCTGCGTCTCGCGGTCTTTTCCATCCCGCTGCCGTGGATCGCAGCCGAGCTCGGATGGGTCGTCGCCGAGTTCGGTCGCCAGCCCTGGATCATCGAAGGTGTGCTTCCCACCGCCGCCGCGGTCTCGAATCTCGGGGCCGCGACGCTGCTCGTCACCATCGCCGGCTTCGTGCTGATCTACACGGTCCTGTTCGTCATCGAGATGGCCCTGATGATCCGGGCGATCCGCAAGGGACCCGAGCCCGACGACGAGGCCGAGGCCGAACTCGTTTCCCCGTCCCTTGTCGCCGCGGAGTGAACATCATGATCCTGCATCAATTCATCGACTACGAAATGCTCCGCGTCGTCTGGTGGCTGCTGCTCGGCGTGCTCCTGATCGGTTTCGCCGTGATGGACGGCTTCGACCTTGGTACCGCCACGCTGCTGCCCTTCGTCGCCAGGAGTGATGTGGAGCGGCGCGTCGTCATCAACGCGGTCGGGCCGGTCTGGGAAGGCAACCAGGTCTGGCTGATCCTCGGCGGCGGCGCCATCTTCGCCGCCTGGCCGCCGCTCTATGCGGTGTCCTTCTCCGGCTTCTACCTGGCCATGTTCGCCATCCTCTTCGCGCTGATCCTGCGCCCGGTCGGTTTCAAATACCGTTCCAAGCGCGACAGCGCGGCCTGGCGCTCGGCCTGGGACTGGGCCCTCTTCATAGGCGGTTTCGTGCCGGCGCTCGTCATGGGCGTGGCAGTCGGCAATGTGCTGCAGGGCGTGCCGTTCCGTTTCGGCGACGATCTGCGCATCTATTATGAGGGCACGACGCTGTTCGAACTGCTCAATCCGTTCGGATTGCTGGCCGGGCTTGTCTCGGTCGCCATGCTCGTCATGCATGGGGCGGCCTGGCTCATCCTGAAAAGCGAGGGTCCCGTCGCCGAGCGCGCGCGACGCTGGGGAAGCATCGCCGCCATCGTGACGATCGCCCTGTTCGCGCTCGGCGGCGTCTGGCTCTGGCTCGGCATCGACGGCTATCGGATCGCCAGCGAAGTCACCACGACCGGTGCGTCCAACCCGCTGCGCAAAACCGTCGAGCAGGCGCCAGGCGTCTGGTTTGAGAACTATGGCGCGCATGCGTGGATGACGATCGCTCCCGCGCTCGGCTTCCTCGGCGCGGCGGGGGGCTACGCCTTCATGCGCGCGCGCCGGGAAATCCCGGCACTGCTCTCCACCTCGATCTCCATCCTCGGCATCATCTCGACGGTGGGATTGTCGATGTTCCCGTTCATCCTTCCGTCCTCCCTCGACCCCCGGTCGAGCCTGACGGTCTGGGATGCCTCCTCGAGCCATCTCACGCTCTTCATCATGCTGGTCGTGACCGTCGTCTTCGTGCCGATCATCGTCGCCTATACCGCGTGGGTCTATCGCGTCCTGTGGGGCAAGGTGGACGAGAAGGGCATCCGCGAAGGAAACGGTCACGCCTATTGACGGAAAGGATAGTTGCAATGTGGTATTTCGCCTGGCTTCTCGGCCTGCCGCTGGCGGCGGCGTTCGCCGTCCTCAATGCGATGTGGTACGAGCTCATGGACGACACGGCGAAGAAGCCGACGCAGCCGCTGCCCGCGGCCGGACACGCCCGCCCGGACCGGTGAGCCCCGGGACGTCACCTTTCGGTGGCGTCTTGGCGTCTTCCAGCGGCGGCAGTCGCTTTGCCATGCCGCAGCGGCGATGGTTCAGCGGCGCATGCCAAGGGCGGATGCCATGCCGCGTGGCGGCCTCGCTTCACCCCTGCTGGCCTTTGGCCCAGGTCTGGATGAGCCGTCCCAGGGCACGAAACTCCTCGCCGCGCATCGATTGCCTGCGCCAGCACAGGCCGATCTCCCGGGCATTGGCCTGGTCCGACAGCGGCCGCGTCACCACCGGGCTGCCTTTGAGAATGCCCGCGGACAGCGCGCTTTCGGGAAGCAGGGTCGCTCCCATCCCCTCGGCGACCATAGCGACCAGCGTGTGCAGGCTGGTCGCCGAAAAGGTCGTCTGCATCCGTCGGGGAGCCGCCTCCAGGAACGGCAATGCATGGCTGTGAAGGCACTGATCCTTCTCCAGGAGCAGAAGCGGCTCGCCGTTGAGGTTATCCTCGCTCAGACATTGCGCATCGGCGAGCGAATGCTGAGGGCTGCAGGCGAACCAGTAGGGATCCTTGAACAGGGCCATCGTCTCGAAGCCGCCCACGTCATAGGGGAAGGCCATGAGCAGCAGATCGAGCCGGCCCGCCGCCAGCCGCTCGAGCAGAGCCCCCGTCTTGTCCTCCCGCAGCACCAGCCTCAGCTCCGGATATCGCCCGCTGATGTAGGGCAGGAGCCTCGGAAGAAGAAACGGCCCGATCGTCGGGATCACCCCGAGGGCGAGCTGACCGGTCAAAGGCAGGGCTGCCCTCGCACCCATCTCGATGAGCGCCTCGGCCTCCTGGAGAAGATGGCGCGCCCGCTCGGCGATCTGGAGACCGGCCGGTGTGATGAAGACGGTCCGCTTCGTGCGCTCGGCCAGCGTGACGCCGAGCACGGCTTCGAGTTCCCTGATGCCAACGCTGAGCGTCGACTGGGTCACCCCGCATGCATCCGCCGCCCGTCCGAAATGGCTGTGATCCGCCAGGGCGACGAGATAGCGCAGCTGCCTCAGATTCGGGAGCGGCTTCACCGGCAATCGTTTCCTTCGATAACTGAAGCCAGAATAATTCATTTCTACGAACTTACGCAATATCGTATATGAGGCGCAGAGCAATATTCGAAGGAGGATCATCTGATGGGCCCGAAGCCAGCTTCCTATCCAGTCGATCTCTCGGTCAGTCCAGACGTAACGCCGTTTTTCGACGAGGCGACCAACACCATCAGCTACGTCGTCAAGGACCCGGCCTCCAAGGCGTGCGCCATTGTCGATTCGGTGATGGACATCGACTACGCCGCCGGCCGGATCGCCTACGAGTCCGCCGATGAGATAATCGACTTCGTCACCAGGAATGGATTGACCGTCGAGTGGCTGATCGAGACGCACGTCCACGCCGACCATCTTTCGGCCGCGCCCTACATCCAGGCGAAGCTCGGCGGCAAGCTGGGCATCGGCGACCGCATCACCATCGTCCAGGACACCTTCGGCAAGATCTTCAACGAAGGCACCGAGTTTCAGCGGGACGGCAGCCAGTTCGACCGGCTGTTCCAGGACGGCGACACCTACACGATCGGGACGATGAATGCGTTCGCCATGCACACGCCCGGCCACACGCCCGCATGCATGACCCATGTCGTCGGCAATGCCGCCTTCGTGGGCGACACCCTGTTCATGCCCGACAGCGGAACGGCTCGCGCCGATTTCCCGGGTGGGGATGCACACGAACTCTATCGCTCCATCAAGAAGGTGCTCGCCCTTCCTCCTGAGATGCGCCTGTTCATGTGCCACGACTATGGTGCCGACGGCCGGCGGGAAATCCGATGGGAAACCACGGTCGGTGAGGAGCGCGCGCACAACAAGCACGCGCGCGACGGCATCAGCGAAGACGAGTTCGTCGCCATGCGGACGGCCCGCGACGCGACCCTCGCCATGCCCAAGCTCATCATTCCGTCGATCCAGGTGAACATGAAGGCCGGCGAACTGCCTGCGCCCGATGCCAGCGGCAAGCGCTTCCTCAAGGTTCCCATCGACGCTCTCTGACTGCCGGATATCCGCAGCAGAATCACCCCGCACCCCGCTCAACCACAACGAAAAGGACAACCCTATGAGCTGCTCCGATACCAGACCCCAGCCGACGCCGACGGCCAGCGAGAGCCCGGCGCCAAGCGCCGCCACTTCGTCGTACGCATCGACCGAGCCAACCGGCTCCGCGGCCATGCCCCGCATCAACGAACCGGCGCCAGCCTTCAAGGCCAACACGACGCATGGCGAGCGCTCGCTTGCGGACTATAAAGGGCGCTGGCTCGTGCTGTTCTCCCACCCGGCCGATTTCACGCCTGTGTGCACCACCGAGTTCATCGGCTTCGCCAAGGCTGCCAACGCGTTCAAGGCGCTCGATTGCGAATTGCTCGGTCTCTCCATCGACAGCATCTTCTCGCATCTAGCCTGGGTCAGGAACATCAAGGAGAAGTTCGAGGTCGATATCCCGTTCCCGATCATCGAGGATCTGTCGATGACGGTCGCCAGGGCCTACGGCATGATCCATCCGGGCGCCTCCGACACCTCCGCCGTGCGCGCGACCTTCATCATCGATCCCAATGGCATCCTGAGGGCCATGGTCTACTACCCGATGACCAACGGCCGCAGCGTCGCGGAGATCCTCCGCCTCGTGAAAGCGCTCCGCACCAGCGATGCCCATTCCGTCGCCACCCCGGAGGCCTGGCAGCCCGGCGAGAAGGTTCTGGTCGGTGCACCGAAGACCGTCGAGGCCTGCGAGAGCCGCATGAAGGACGGCCTCGAGACGACAGACTGGTACTTCTCCATGAAGTCCGTCGCCTGACAATCAGCTTCGGGACGTTCCCCAAAGGGACGTCCCGACATTGTTGCCTCCGGCGACAAGAGCGGCCTCGACGGGGCGGAAGCCCGCAAGGACGGATGCGGCCGAAGAAATGGGCCGACGCGCGAGAAGCATCGCGCCGAAGCGAGCATCGGTCTCTCACCGGGCGAGCTCATCACGAAAAGCAACCTCGGAGGCTGAAGCGCTTGCTTGCCCCGTCAATGGCCGAACGGCGCCGATTCAATTGAGATGTTCAACGAGCGAGTGTAGCCGCATATGTCTGTCACAACCGATCGCAATATCGTTCATATAGAGGAGAGTGGTCACGGCCCCTACGGTCAGTTCGTCAGCATCGGTCACCATGTCCTCGGCGCGGACGAGCCGCAGGCGCTTGGTGGCGAGGACACCGGCCCTGATCCCTTCGAGTTCGTCATGGCCGGTCTTGGCGCCTGCACGGCCATGACCATCCGCATGTACGCGAGCAGAAAGAACTGGCCGCTTGAAAACGTCCAGGTATCCGTCCAGCACGTGCGCGCCACGGGCGTCTCTTCAGATACCAGGCCGCACGCCATGGAACGACGCATCGTGCTCGTCGGTCCGCTCACCGACGAGCAGCGCGACGCCCTCATCAAAATAGCGCAAAAGTGCCCGGTCGGTCTCGCCCTCGAGGCCGGGATCGAGGTGCTCACGGTCGAGGCGAGCGGAGTGAGTTGAACGGTCTCTACCAAGGCGAATTCAGGGCTCTTCTCGACCGCGCCAACCTACCGCTCCATAGTTGCACGATCGGCGTTCGTGTCGAAGACGCCATGGGGTGGGGCAAGCAGCAGCGACGGCCCATTCAGGTCGAACACCTTCGCCATCCCCGCCGCATCCGTGCTGACCCACTCTCAGGCAATCAAGCGTGGCCATTTTCATCTCGGTTCGGCGATGCTGGCGCAGCATGTAGCCGGAGAACACCCAGCCGCTGACCGCATCGGCACCACGGTAGACGACCGTGTCGACGAAGTTCTTAGTCTTGTATTTGTCGGCTGTCGGCACCGAAATTAAAAGGCATCTCGCGACCGGGGCGCACAAGCGCGTATTCTCCGACGTGCGGATAACCATGCCTATGCCTGCCCCCGATGGTGATAGGTGAGCGCCGAACTCCGCCTACAGTCGCCATCCGCCCCCGGGACCACCATAGGAACCGTTGTAGTAGATCAGATGGCGGATGCTGTCGGGATAGAGCGAGGCATGGTGGTCGAGTCACTGCGACCCCGTCGTCCAGCCACGCCATCATGCCGCCTATCCCCTCGGCATGATTGCGCTGTGTCGACGGTCGCCGGGTTTGGTAGATCTTCTCAGAAGAAGAGCTGTGATTTGGCAATGTCTCGGCAATGCGGCGCGTCATAGAGCCTCGACTACCGGTCTGCGCGGGTTTGCTTGGCCAGTTCGCGTGCAAAGCTGATCAGGCGCTGCAGGCTCGGATTGTCATTTGCAGGAGACCAGACGGCGCTGAAAGGAACAATATCCGCCTCTGCGCTAAGAGGGACCAGGCTGAGGTCACGGATGGTCACCCCCCTCCAAGCCTCGACGACCGGCGTTATTCCTTTGCCCATGGCGACCATATGCATCAAGGTCTCCTGATGCACATCGTGATATTCAACCATCGGATAGGTGCTGTAGTCACAGATTCTCCGCACGATGTAGTCACGGATTTCCGGTCCGGGACCAAATCGGGATACGATGAACACTTCATCGACCAACTGCGACCAATCGAGCTTCTCGAGCCGGGACAATGGATGGGACCGAGGCAGGGCGATATGGACCCGCTCTCGCCAGAGCTCCACCGTATTGCACCCCTTCACCTCGCCGTTGCCCGTAAAAAATCCCACGTCGAGCTGATGGGCGCGAATGGTGCGAATATGGTCCTGACGCCCGCCATCACGAATATCGAGCCGGACTCCAGCGTGCGCAGCCTCGTATCTACATAGGAGCTCCCGCAGAAATCCTCCGGCGAGCGTCGTGATCACCCCGACCCGCAGCCTGCCGGTCTCCACACGCCCCGCAGCTTCCGCGCACTGGATGGCCTGCCAGATCTGTCGAATCGCCGGGACCGCTTGCTCAATGAACTGCCGGCCTGCTTCGGTCAGCCGAGTGCCAAACTGGCCACGCTCGAACAGTCCGACACCTGTTCGATTCTCGAAATCTCGTATAGCTTTGCTGACACTAGACGGTTCCACACCCAGAAGATCCGCCGCGCCCCGAATGCTCGTGCTCTCTGCGGCGGCCAAGACATATCTTATTTGCCTGAAGTCAAAGTCTTTGGCCTTGCCAAAATGATCTGACGACGTCGCTTCTCGCGGATGCTTTCCTTTCGACATTCCGCCCCTTCCGGACATTTCCTACACGCGGGCGAGCTGACCTTTCGTCGTTAGAATCGGCCGCACAAGCAATGCGCCATTTGCCCTTACAGTCCTCTTCTCGGGCTGGGTGCCGCAGGTCCGGGCCGTGGCGTAGGCTGTAGTCAGAAGCTGTACCTTCTACTACGAGCAGCTGATTGCTCTGTTCTCGGCGCGATCGGGATCGGCGCGGGGCGCTCGCGACAGCATGGCTTTGCTGAATTGCAGCTCCGCGCGAAGACCGCCCTCGGAACGGTTCCCGAGACTGACATTCCCGCCGAGGCGCTTCGCCGCCAGCTCGGCAATCGCGAGCCCGAGACCGCTTCCCATCGCTGTCTTGTTGCGGCCGCGGTAGAACCTTTCGCAAACCTTGGGCAACTCGTCTTCGGGGATTCCGGGGCCGTTGTCTTCAATGGTCACCGCGACGGCGTCGCCATCGATCCTCACTCCGCAACGGACGACGCCGTCGTTGCGGGAATGCAGCACGGCATTTTCCATGAGGTTGCGCACCGCCAGCATGAACAGCGACGCGTCGAGCTGAAGATAGATATCGTTCAGCTTGGCGTCGATCTCGATCGGCACCGCGTCCGAGTAGTGTTGGCGGATGTCGTCGACGAGCTGGCCGACCAGCTTGCCCAGGTTGACGCGACGACCGTCGGCATCGGCTTCGCCCCGCTCGGCATTCGTCAGGTCGGTGAGCTGACGCATCAGCCGAGAGGTCCGGTCCACTCCGACCACAATCTGGCGCAGCGCGTTGCGCCGAATGTCGGGATCGTCGCTACCCAGCGCGACCTGCGCCTGGGTTTTGAGTCCCGCAACCGGCGTGCGCAGTTCATGCGCCGCGAAAGCCGTGAAGTCGCGCTCGCGCTCGCGGGCCGCATGGACGCGTCCGAACAGCCCGTTGAGCGAGCGGATGACGGGCTTGATCTCGGAGGGCGTGTCCACGTCCGGCAGCGCGCTCAGATCGGACGCCGGACGTGTCTCCAACGCATGAGCCATCTTGTTGAGAGGCCCGAGGCCTTTCCTGACGCTCAGCCATATCAGCCCGGCCAGGATCGGCAGGATCAGCAGTGCCGGAAGGGCCAGGCCCCGGATGACATCGGCGACCAGCCGGTCGCGAACGCGCATATTGTCCCCGACGAGAACGCGCATGCCCAGATCTGACACGAAAGCTGGCGATCGTAGGAGGCATGCATGGTTGGCTCGATGGCCGGAATCTGCGCTGCGCGCATCGGATCGATCTCCTGGCTGGTGATCAGCGAGCTCACCATGCGCGCCGCCTCGATCAGCCGGGCGTCGAGAACCCGCTCCACCTCAGCGCGGGTGCTGAGATAGATCCAGGCGATAGCCGACATCCACACCACGCCGGTGGTGATCATCAGGATCAGGAAGAGCCGGCTCCGGATCGACGTCACGCGGTCGCCTCCGCCAGCTTGTAGCCGACGCCGCGCACCGTCTCGATGACGCCCGGGCCGAGCTTCTGCCTCAGATTGTGGATGTGCACTTCGATCGTGTTGCTTTCGATATCCTCTTGCCAGCCATAGAGCCGGTCCTCGAGCTGCGACTTCGACAGGATTTGGCCGGGCCGATCCATCAGCGCATGCAGGATGGAGAACTCGCGGCGCGAAAGACGAACCGCCTCACCGCTCTTTGAGACCGCCATCGTCGCGGGATCGAGGCGCAGATCGCGCCAGATGCGGCAGGCGGACGTGCCGCCGTTGCCGCGTCGCGTCAGCGCCCTCAGCCGGGCGGCTACCTCGTTCAGATCGAAGGGCTTCCCCAGATAGTCGTCCGCGCCGGCGTCGAGGCCGGCGAT
>SR_TP_S13solDRAFT_1000520_pt1 | contig 15267 bp, 17 predicted proteins | sample SodReaTP_S13sol_FD_11159 | JGI IMG/M metagenome (IMG submission 11159)
CGGGGGCCGGCTTTTTTCCCCTGGCCGCGCGGGGCGCGGCCATTCCTCGCGGATCAAAAAAGCCGGCCCCCGCCATCCTCCGCTGCCGCTCCGGCCCTTAAGGGTGCGGCCCAGGCGCGCCTCCGGTTCTCCGATCGCCAGCAAGGCCGCGATGGGCGCGGCCGTTCCTCGCAAGGAGACCGCTCATGGCGATCAACCGCACCCGCTCCCTCGACGACCCCGCCGATTCCACCGGCCCGGCCCAGTCGCCCACCGCCTATCTGCTCGACGAGCTCGCGCTCTACGGCCATCGGCCGCACCAGGACGAGCCCGACCCCCGGCCCCTGCCGGAGGCCCGGACCTGCGAGGCGGCGCTCGGCGACATCTTCGACATTCTCGCCCAGATGCTCGGCGAGACCCGCCTCGAGGATGACCTCGGCGACTTGCTCTGGTCCGTTGTCAACCTCTTCCACCGCGCGATCGGTCGGGTCCAGCGTGAGCTCGACGACAACGAGGACGCCCAGCGCCGCTCGCAGCGCGAGCAGGACGGCTCCGAGGTCCGCTCGGTCGAGCTCGAGCGGCTGATCGCCCAGGGTCTGACGCTGATTGAGCGGCGCAACGCCTTCGAGTTCCTGCGCGACCACGCGGCCGAGCTGTTCGAGCGGCACACCGGCTCGGCCTGGAAGCCGCGCGCCGGCTCCAAGGTCAACCACCGCGCGCTGACCGCGTCCGTCATCGACAGCCGCGACTTCATCAACGCCAAGCGTCGGGCCGAGACCGAGGTCCTCCTCCCCGCGGGCCCGCGCATCCTCGTCACCGGCGGTGTCCACTACCAGGATCACATCCGCATCTGGGACGTGCTCGACAAGGCCAGGGCCAAGCACCCGGACATGGTCCTGCTGCATGGCGGCTCGCCCCGCGGCGCCGAGCTGATCACCGCCAGGTGGGCCGACAACCGCGGCGTCCCCCAGGTGGTCTTCAAGCCCGACTGGGCCCGGCACCGAAACGCGGCTCCCTTCAAGCGCAACGATGCCATGCTCGAGGCCATGCCGATCGGCGTCATCGCCTTCCCGGGCTCCGGCATCACCGACAATCTCATCGACAAGGCAAGGACGCGGCGTATCCCGGTGCGGTGCTACGGCACCGAGACGTGACCGCCGCCAGGCGACCCGCGACCACGGGCGGTCCCGTTTCGCGCGGGATCGCCCCTATCGCTGCTCTTCAACAGCTAACCCACCCTCCGGCCGCATCAAGCCGGCATCGCGCTCAGAACGCTGCGGCCGTCCTCGCCTGTTCCAAAGCCGGCGATAACGGTTGAAGAGCGTGCCGTCGTCCGCGTACCCACCGGTGCATGTCCCTAGGCTCTTCCGCGAGCTGCTCTATCAGATCCCACCGGTCGGTCGCGAGGAGTCGAAGAAGCTTTTCCCCAGCGAGGTCCCGATCGGCGCTCGCCCGCTTTACGCCGAGCGCCCGGCGGCGCATCGTTTCGTCGATCATGGCGAGAATTGGTTCCTCGTCCCTATCGCAGATTGCCGCTACCACCATGAGGTCGCTCGGCGCACCGAAGCAGCACGTGTAGACCGCGGGCGTGAAGCAGATGCTCAGGTTGGCGGGCAGCGCAGGGAGTCCGGGGACGGGATGATGGTCTATGGCCATGAACGTCTTCTCGGGGTTCTCGCGCGCGAGATCCGCCAGTGCGCTTACATCCTCCGCAACCTTGCCGGGATGGAACATGAGGTCGACGAAGACGACCGTGTCGGCCCCTTGAATCGGGATCTCCGGCAAGTGGTTGCGCCAGATCCGATGCCCCGCCGTTCGCTTCGCGTCGATGAACACCTGGCATGCGCGCGCGCCGCTCCGGAGCGCATTTCGCCGCGACTGTTCTGCCGCCAGGTGGCCGTCGGCGTCCGCATGGCCGACGATGAGCATCCTGCGGTCCTTTGCCAGCTCCTTCATTCAGGCTCCTTTCTGCTCCGTCACTTGTCGTGTCCGTCCCACAGGGACCGCGGGATCGCAAAGGTGATCCGCGCCCGTGCCGCCGAATCGTCGCCGCCGAGCACCGCGCGGCGTGCATCTGCGCTTTGCTGCCAGGCTTTGTCGAACGACTTGGTGCTCGCGCCCTGCCACGGGATGTCGGCGAGATGCGAGCGTGAGACCTGGGAGCGCCCCCGCTGCTTGTGGCCTTCGATCCTTGTCCGGATCTCCAGGGCCGTGATGGGCGCACGGCGCGTAGTCGGCAGAAACGAGAAGGGCCCGAGGCCCAAGACCTCCGCTTCGACATTCTCTTGCAGCGCAAAGCGAAGGCTCACATGGACGCGGTCCAGCCGGTCCGACGGGTTGGGAACGGCTTCGATGCGCCAGTCTCCGTTGCGCGCGCCCAGGCGCTTGCAGAATGAAACGAGCGCCGTGGACTCGGTCAGCTTGGGGAGCAGCACCGTGAGCGCCTCGCGTGATCCGCGTGCCACCTGCACCGCGTCGGCCGTTCTGGCGATGGCGCCCGTCATTTCTTGAAGCGGATCCTCCGTGACGACGACCGCGTGAACATTGAACCGGCTCGGCTGCGTTGCGATCCGGCGCGCGAAGATGCATGCGACCTGAGGGCGCCGCTGCCAGTCTCGATAGACAGGCGCCGCGAGATCTACTCGGTCCGACAGTGTTTCGTCTTCCCCCAGGATCTGATGCTCTCTGAGGTAGACCTCGTAGTCGGATCGCGACGGGCCGCCCGCCGCCCATTGAAGCTCCCTCAGGATACGCCGAAGCCCATTCGACCTCGCCATCGCCCCCCTCCGCACTCCATTCGAATCGCCGTTCGTGCCCTTGTCAACCTCGGCTTCCCATGGCGCCCGCGGAAAGGCGAGAGACTGGGCGGCCCCCGATGCGAGCCGCCTTCCTGCGCCGCACCGTGGCGGTCCCTGGAAACGCAGGTGAGCCTATTTCCGGCGCTCGCTGGTTGATCCGGAGCGGTCAGCACCTGACCGTCCCGCCCGCCGTATCGGCTGTCGCCCGGCCGCCGACTGCGTCCCAGGCCGGCTCCGGATTGGCCTCGGACGGCATGCGCCTCCGGCCCTGCACCGGCTGGACACGTTCTCGCGATCGTGCGGCTGCGCCTCGTTGGTCCGTTCCGTGCCGGTCATCCTTGGCGGTGCGCTTCCAGCCGGCGCCGGCTCAACCTGGCCGCAGGACCCAAGCCGGCTCGATAGCCTCGGACCCGTGCATCGGGCGATGGCAGGTCAGTGTCTGCGCGGTGGAGGGTGCGTCGTGCCGCTTGCGCTGCCGGTCGGCGGCGACGACCGCCGTGTCGCCATGCCTCTCCTCTGGGGTTTCCGCTCGCCCGTGGGCCCACGCGGCCTTGATTGCTCGGCGATCTACCTCCGGGGCCGGGCGGCGGGGCCGCCCTCACGCGGTGCCGCAACGGCGCGGCCCGGCTTTTTTCCCCGCCCGCCTTCGCTCGGCTTCGGCGGGCTTCCTCGCGAGCCAAAAAAGCCGGCCCTCACCGTCCTCCGCTGGCGCTTCGGCCTTGTCGGGTGCGGCCCGCTCCCCCTCCGGCTGTCCGATCGCCATCAAGGCCGCGATGGGCACGGCCGAGAGACCAGAGGAGACTGACCATGGCGAACATCGGCACCTTCACCAAGTCCGCGACCGGCTTCACCGGCACGATCCGCACCCTGGCGCTCAGCGTCAAAGCCAACATCGTCCCCGACGAGCACAAGGCTTCCGCGGCCGCGCCCGACTACCGGGTCTTCTCCGGGACCGTCGAGCTCGGCGCCGGCTGGAAGCGCACCGCCAAGAACGGGGAGCAGCGGGACTACGTCTCGGTCAAGCTCGACGACCCGAGCTTCCCCGCCGCGATCTACGCCAACCTGGTGCAGACCGAAGGCGACGAGAGCGTCTACAGCCTGATCTGGAGCCGGTAAGCCTCGCGACCGCTCCAGCCCCCTGGGCGCCCCGCCTTCCGGCGGGGCGCCCTTCTGCTGTTTGCACGCCAGCGCCCGAGGCGGGCGCAGCCGTCCTCGTGTCGAGGGGCGATGCCCGTTCTGACGACGCTTGGCGCGGCTGTGTTCGGCCGCCGCCTGCGTGCCAGAGCCGTGCCGACCGGATGCGGTTCTCGCAGGTCGCCCCGCCCGAACTCGTCGTTGGCGACGGTCTTTCCACAGCGCCGTATGGATCGACGCTTTCGAGGGGCCGTCTGATCCCCGAAAGCGATGTCGCAGACCGCCAACGTCTTCCCGCCAGGCACGCGATGAGCGCGTGCTTCTCATGGATGTGCGGTTCGGGCGCCTGCCCGCTGACGCGGACACCGCGCTCTACTCGCTAACGCCCCCGGCGGCGTCCGTCCGGCCGCCGCCGGGAGCCCAAGCTCGCCGAGCCCCCTCCGGGGTCTCGGCCCTTCGGGTCACGATCGCTGGCGCAAGGGCGGCGCTCGCGCGCCGCCCTTGCGCCAGCGCCGTCCCCACATACGCCAGCCGCCAGTTTCCAGCGCCGCTCCGTGAAGAGCGAGAGGGCCGCGCGCCGGGTCGCGACGGGTTCCCGAGGCGAGAGAGAGGCTCTCGCCGGCCCGTCCCGAGAGGAGCGCGAACCATGAACATCCATGCGCAAGCGATCGAGCGGGGGCGGCACGGTAATGGCCTCAAGGCAGCCGCGGCGCCGGTCCGGGCCAAAGACCGCAAGGACGTCTACAGCCGCGTCACCGACAAGATCATCGCCGACCTGGAGCAGGGCGTGCGGCCCTGGGTGAAGCCCTGGAACGCCGAGCACCTGGCGGGGCGCATCACCCGGCCCCTGCGCCACAACGGCATGCCCTATCGCGGCATCAACGTCGTGATGCTTTGGATGGCCGCAGTGGCGCAGGGCTACGCCTGCCCGATCTGGATGACCTTCCGGCAGGCGAAGGAGCTGGGCGGCTTTGTGCGCAAGGGCGAGACCGGCACGCTCGTCGTCTTCGCCAACACCTTTACGACGACCGAGACTGACGAGGACGGCGAGGAGTCCGAGCGCGAGATTCCCTACCTGAAAGGCTACACGGTCTTCAACTGCGAGCAGATCGAGAGCCTGCCTGCCCACTACTATGCCCGCGCCGAGGCGCCGGCGCGCCCGGTCGAGTGCATCGAACAGGCCGACGCCTTCTTCGCCAACACCGGCGCCGATATCCGCCACGGCGGCGACCGCGCCTACTACGCGATCGAGCCCGACTACATCCGGATGCCGCCGCCCGAGACCTTCCGCGACACAGAGAGCTATGCCGCCACCCTCGGGCACGAATGTGTCCACTGGACGCGGCACCCGTCGCGGCTCGACCGCGACCTCGGGCGCAAGCGCTGGGGCGACGAAGGCTACGCCCGCGAGGAACTCGTCGCCGAAATCGGCGCCGCCTACCTCTGCGCGGACCTCGGCATCACGCCCGAGGTGCGCGAGGACCACGCCGCCTATCTGGCCTCCTGGCTCGAGGTCCTGAAGGACGACAAGCGCGCCGTCTTCCAGGCCGCCACCCACGCGCAGAAGGCCGTCGACTACCTGCACGGGCTGCAGCCGAAGGCGAGGGCGTAGCGACGCTGGGCAGCCAGTACGGCGACCGCTGCCCCGCATCGCCCCGGCGCTCGTCCGCGCGCGGAAGCGCCGAGCTTGGACGGGACCGACGGCCTCGATCAGTGCTCGCGGCTCGCCTCGGCCTCCTGCGCGAGGAGGTTCAGCAGGTCGACGAGATCGTCCGCGTCGTCGAGATCGAGACCGGTCTGTGCCACCCCGTTCACCCGCGCCGCTCGACCGGTCGCAGTGTCGAACACCGTCCAACCCACGTCGTCCGGGCGCATGTCGTACGAGGCCGCCATCGGCGCAGCTTGGCACGGCGGCAGCGCGCGGTGAAGCCGGGATTGCACGACATCGCCCAGCGCCCGCCCGCTGGCGGCCTGCAGGTTCCCTTGCCGTTCCCGGGCGAAAACTCATCCCCGTGTTTTCGCCCGTCCCGGACCACCCCCTCGCGCGCGCTCATGGTCGCCGTCACGGGCGCGACCTCTGCGGTCGCGGCCTCCACAGCGAGGCGAGGACCATGACGGACGACCAGAACGAACGCGCCGCCCAGGCACGGAAAGGCAGCCCCTTCCTCAACACCGCGCAGGCCGCGCACTACGTCGGCCTGTCCGCCCGTACGCTCGAGAAGATGCGCGTGGTCGGCGGCGGGCCGCGGTTCCGCAAGCACGGCCGCTACGTCCGCTATCATATCGACGACCTCGACGACTGGTCGGCCGCGCGCGCCAGGCGGTCCACCTCCGATGCGTGAGGGTGCGCTCCTCTCGCCGGGCGCAGCTCGCCCGGCTCGGCGCCGGCACCCATGCGCCGCACTCGCCCTCGCGGGGCTCGGGCTTGCGGCGATCGGCTTCGCGGGCCTTGCCGAGCCGGCGCCGCGGCTCGTCTGGAATGCCAGCGCGAGCGCGCCCCTCGGCCTCTACTGGATTAGCCGCACCGCGCCCGGGCGCGGCGACCTGGTGCTCGCCGGCCTGCCGCCGGACGCTCGCCGCCTCGCCGCCGAGCGCGGCTATCTACCCGACGGCGTATTGCTGGTGAAGCGCGTCGCTGCGCTCGGCGGCGACAGCGTGTGCACGATCGAGGACGCGGTTCTCGTCAACGGCCGGCTCGTCGCCGGGCGGCGCGCGCACGACAGCCTCGGCCGCGCATTGCCACGCTGGACCGGCTGCCGCCGGCTCGGCGCGGACGAGTTCTTCCTGCTGATGGAGGGCGTCCCCGGCTCCTTCGACGGGCGCTACTTCGGCCCGGTCCGCCGCGCCGCCGTTATCGGCAGGCTCGTGCCGCTATGGACCGGGTGATCCTCCTGATGCTGGGCGCGCTCGCCTTCGCGCCCGCCGTCGTGCCGGCGTCCGCGCTCGCGGAACCGGCTGGCACGGTCGAACAGCGGATCGACCGCTGGCAGCCGCACATCGCCGAAGCCGCCGCGCGCTTCGATATCCCGGAGGCATGGATCCGCGCCGTGATGAAGGCGGAGAGCGGCGGGCGGACCCGGCTCGGCGGACGGCCGATCACGTCGCGCGCTGGCGCGTTGGGCCTCATGCAGGTGATGCCCGACACCTACGCGGAGATGCGTTTGCAGCACGGTCTCGGGCCGGATCCCCATGACCCGCGCGATAACATCCTGGCGGGCACGGCCTATCTCCGAGCCATGTACGAACGCTTCGGCTTTCCCGGTCTTTTCGCCGCCTACAACGCCGGGCCGGGCCGCTACCAGGAGCATCTCGACCACGGCCGGCCCCTGCCGGCCGAGACCCGGGCCTATCTCGCGGCGCTCGATCTTCCGCGCCTCGCCGGGCCCCGGGTGCCGCCCGTTACGCGACAGCCGGAAGCGCTCTTCCGGCAAGGCGCCGGCGCGACCCAGGCGACCGAACCCTCGTTTACGCCTTCCTCGGACGGCCTGTTCGTGCCCCTCGGCACCGTTCCCGACGGTGGCCGATAAGCAGCATGGGGAGCGTCGAAGCCGTTCCGGAGGGGGAGGGGCCTCGTCTCGGTCGTCCGAGTGTACCAGCCGGGACGAAGCGCCCGTCAAGGATGCGCGGTTAGGTTCCGTGGCGAGGAAGCGTCCCCTTTGTCTCAGGTGTGTCACGGACATCGGGCCGAGCGTCGGCGCAGGCTGCGGTCTCCGTGGGTAGAGGAGCGCGTCGTCCACGGAGTCCACAGGGGGGACCCGCGCATCGCGGCGTGACCGCCACGAGTCTGACGTAGCGATGCGCGGGGGGTACCTGTGGGCCCCCGGGGGCGACGCGCGGGGAGCGCGAGGGGGCAGCCCACTCGCCGGAACAAAGAGTCGCGCCGAAGGCGCTCCGCTTGAGAGACGACCGAGGAGGGCAGGGCATGACGGTCATCATCCGCGCGGTCGAGGGACACTCCGGCATCCCTGCCGGCTTTCCGATCCTGCTGACCGATCGCATGGAGATCATCGAGCCGGCCTTCGCGTTCCTGCTCGAGCTCGCCACGGTGCCCGGCCGGTCGCACTCCCCGGAGACCCTGCGGACCTATGCCGAGCACCTGCACGACTGGTTCGACAGCCTGGAGCAGTCCGATCTCGATTGGCGCGCGGTCGGCGAGGAGACGATCGCGGCCTATCGCAATCGCATGCTGGAGCAGCCGAGCGCGCATACCGGCCGGCCCTACGCGCGCTCGACGATCAACGACCGCATTCGCTCCGTCTGCCGCTTCTACGACTGGGCGCACCGGCACGGCTGGATCTCCGAGCTTCCGTTCCACGCGATCGATGTGAGGATCGTCTCCGGCCGCAAGCAATCCTTCCTTGCTCATGCCGACCCGCATCCAACGGTGACGACCGCCAATGTATTGACCGTCGCCGAGTCTGAGCGGCTGCCGCGCCCGCTCCGCGTCGACCAGCTGAGGCTGCTGTTCGCCCAGCTCGCCATGCCCTACCGATTGATGGCGGAATGGGCGGTGGCGACCGGTCTGCGAAGGATGGAACTGTGCGCGCTGACGATCGCCCAGCTGCCCGCAACGACCGCGCTCGATGCGGCGGACCACCCGCTCATCGGTGTGCCGCTTGCAATCACCAAGGGCAATCGGCCGCGTGTTGTCCATCCGCCGATCCGGCTCGTCGATCGCACGCACTGGTATGTCGGTGAGGACAGGGCGGCGCTCGTCCGGCGCGTGCGCCGCGCCCGACCCGGCCATCGACCCCCGCCGACCCTGTTCCTCAACCGCAACGGCGCCGGCATAACGCGCGCTCGCCTCACTGCGGCGTTCGCCGCTGCCTTCCACGCCGCCGGCCTGGACGGATCGCTGCACTGGCTGCGGCACACTTTCGCCATGACCATGCTCATACGTCTCCAGGCGCTGGCCGTGGACAAGCCAGAGATCAATCCGCTCAAGGTGCTGCAGGTCCTGCTCGGCCACGGCTCGATCCAGACCACCGCCGTCTATCTGCGCTGCGTGGAGCTGCACGCGCGCGAGATCGCAGCGAGCCTCGACTATCTCTATGGCGGTGTGGTCCCCGATGCGCTCTGAACGCGCCCGGATCGATCGCCGCCTAGCGGTCGCGCCGGTCGCGGAACCGCCGACTGCAGGCGGCGCGGTCGTCACCTTCCGCGACGAATGGGGTGGCATCGCGCAGACCTTCGACCTATGCCGGCTCGGCCTCCCTGGTGCGCTCACTACGCTGCTCGCCGAGGCCTTTCGCATGCATTACGCCGGTGCCGCCGCCGCGACCAGGAAGGGGTGCTGGAAGGCGCTGCGCACCTTCGCCCGCTTCGCCGTCGAGGACGGCGCAATCGCCGATCCGGCGGATCTCACGACCGAGGCCGTCGGCCGCTACCTCGTGTGGCTCGATCGACAGCGCTCGCCGGCGGGCATGCCATGGTCGATATCGACCCGGCACGGTCGTTACCTGCCCGTCAAGGTGATGCTCGCCTGGGCGATGCGGAACCGGGCCGATCGCATGCCCGCGCGGCTGGAGTTCCCGCACAACCCCTTCTCGGGCCGCCATCGGACACCGGTGCCGCGGCGGCTTTCAGCGGCCGAGCTCAAGACAATTCTGCGCGCCTGCTACGCCGAGATCGACGCCGCCTGGGCGCGCTTCGAGGAGGGCCGGGCGATCCTCGCATCGCCGCCCAATGTACCAGCCTCGCACGCCCGGTCGGAGCTGGAGACGCTGCTCCGTGACGCCCATCATCAGGGCGAGGGCATGATGCCGCGGCACCAGGCGGTCGCCGTGGCAGGGCGGCCGCGGCTCCGGTTCGAGCGCCATGGCGGCGCTCGGGTGCTGGCGCAATATCTTCACCTCACCGTCGACACCTTGGTGCCGTTCTTCCTGGCAATCGCCATTCAGACCGCGGCGAATCCCGACGCGATGCGCCGGATCGGGCGTAATTGCCTGGCGCCGCATCCGCTCGACGAGCACCGGGTCGTGATCGATTGGGCCAAGCCGCGGGCCGGCGACAGGGTGCGGCGCGCGCAGCGCCGGTCCTTCGACCGGCGGCGCCCCTACGCCGCCCCCAATCTGATCGACAAGGTGCTGGCGATGACCGCTCCCCTCGTCGCGCATGCGCCGCCGCGCGAGCGTGACCGCCTGTTCCTGATCCGGGGCAACCGTCCGAAAGGCGTCAGGGTGATCGGCGATCAGACGCTGAGCGTTGGTATCCACCGCTTCATCGCCCGCGCCAACCGGCGTATCGCGGCGTGGAACAAAGCTCATCCCGACCGCCCGCGCACGCCGTTGCCGGCCTTCGCCCCGGTCCTCTTCCGCGGCAGCGTGGCGACCGAGCATTACCAGGCCGGAGGCGGCGACATCCGCGCGGCGCAGGCGGTGCTCAATCACGCCCGCGCCGATACGACCGATCTCTACGTCCGCGGGCCGGAGACGCGACGCATGCAGGAGATGACGGTGGCGCGCCTCCAGCGACTGATGGTCGCCTGGATCACCGGCAGCCGATCGCCTGCCGGGGCGACCGACGACGGTGTGACGACAGCGATCGTTGCCCTCGGCGGGCGGGCAGAAGCCTTCGGCCATACTTGCGCCAATCCGCTGGCCGGTGCCGGCCCGGGCGCTGTCCCGGGCCGTTTGTGTCCGCACTTCGGCGCCTGTCTTACCTGCCCGGGGCTCGTGATCCCGATCGATGCCGAGCACCTCGCGCGCATCTTGCAGGCAAAGCGCAAGCTCGAATCGGCGCGGGACCGGATCGATCCGCACCGCTGGCAGCTGCTCTACGCGCCGAGCCATCGCATCCTGGCCGAGGACATCTTGCCCGACTTCCCGGCCGCGCTGCTCACGGCGGCGGAGCGCATCATCCCGACGCTCCCGCCGCTGCCTGATCCGGAGTGACGCAGATGGCCGTCAGGACGCCGGCACCGGCCCCGATTGCCAACTCCGTGCCGGAGGTTCGCGTCTCGAAGGCCTCGGTCTGGTCTGATCGCATCTGGCAGCTCGACGTCACGCTGCCCGGTACGGTGCGGAGCGACCGCGCGCTCGACTGGGGCTTCGCTCTCGCAGACGGCAGCCGCTTTACCGATGCCCAATGGACGGCATGGCGCGAGGCGGCCAAGCGGTTCCTTTGGACGCTGCGCGTCGCGCCGCCGTCCGGCCACCGGCGTGCGCGGGACAGCACGCTCGTGCGGCGATTCCAGCATCTGCGCGTGCTGATCCGGTGGATGGCCGGCGAGGGCTATTGCCGCTTTGCCGATCTCGATCATGAGGCCACCGAACGCTTCCTCACTGCGGTCCAGGCGCGCCCTGGCCGCAAAGGCCGAGCGTTGTCCGGGGCTACGCTCGCCGGTTATGTCAGCCTTCTGAACTCGCTCCATTTGCAGCGCGACCAGCTGCCCGATGCGCCGGCGGAGGATCTCCGCGTAGCGGAACAGCGCCATCGTCTGACCGGGCGCTGGCGGCAGCGCCGAGGCACGCTTCCCAGCACGCCCGACGTGGTCGCCGTCCCCCTTGTCTGTGCCGCCATCCGGCTGATCGGCAGCCCTGCCGACGACGTGATCGAGCTGCGCGGTCGCGCTCAAGCGGCCTGCGACGACGCCCTGGCGCGAGGGCTTGATCGGCGTGCCGCCAAGGCCGGCGTCCGTGCCGCCTTGGCTGGCTTCCGCTTCTCGACGCCGCCCGGCGAGGAGAGGCCGTGGCGCACGGAACCCCTCCTCGACCTGGCGGCGGTCGCGTTCCTGGTCAACCGCCTCTACGACGCCTGCTTTGTCGTCATCGCCTATCTCGTCGGCGCGCGCGTGTCGGAGATACTCGGCCTCGAGGCCGGTTGCATCGAGAGCCAGGGATCGGCCGACGGTACCGAGACCTTCTCCTATCTGAGCGGCCGCATCTACAAGACAGCCGACAGCCCCGGCGGCCAGCCGCATCACTGGGTCGCGCCGGAGCCCGTGGTGCGCGCCATCGTCGTGCTCGAGCGGTTGTCGGAGCCGGTCAGGCGGCGGACGGGACGGAACCAGCTATGGCTGATGCCGGCCGCAAGCCGCGGCGGCGGCACCGGCATCCGGCGGTCCGCGGGCCTCATCGAGCGCCTCAATGGTCCCTTCGCCGCCTTCATCGGCCTGCCGCTCCATAAAGGCCGTCCGTGGCATCTGAGCCCGCACCAAGGACGCAAGACCTTCGCGCGCTTCGTCGGCCGGCGCGACCGCACCGGCCTCCATGCTCTGGCGGCGCACTTCGGCCACGTGGCCCGCGTCATGACCGACGCCGGCTATGTCGGCACCGACTTCGAGCTCGCCGACCTGATCGACGCCGAGGCGCTCGAGGATACGCGGACCGCCCTCGAGGAACTCCTGACCGCCGCTCATGTCGGCGGCAAGGCGGGGCGCATGATCGCGGCGCGCAGCCCCTTCCGCGGCCGCACGCGCGATGGCGACGTCGCGGAATACGTCGACTTCATCCTGCGCGAGACCGACATGCGGCTCGGCCGATGTGATTGGGGCTACTGCGTCTATCGACGCGAGACGGCGGCCTGCCTGGGCGACGACCGCGGCCCGAATCCCGTGCTGCGCACGCAGAGCACCTGCGCCACCTGTACCAACTTCGCCGTGACCGAGAAGCACCGCCCGGTGTGGGCGGCGCGGCGGCGGCGCAACGCCGATCTGCTCGCCCATCCGGCGCTTGATCCGGAGAGCCGCGCGCTCGCGGCGGCGCGCATCAAGGAGTGCGACCGCATCCTTGCCGAGCTCGATCAGAACCGGGGGGCCGATGGCGCGTGAACCGCGAAGCTCCGGGAGGCCGACACCGCACGAGACGCGACGCCGGAACACCGCACGGCGTCTTCAGCAGGCATTGGACCGGCTTGTCGCCGGCACCCCGCGTCATCCCTCATTGCAGGGGCGCTATCGGCTGACCGTCACCGCGCTTGCGCGCGAGGCCGGGGTCGGCCGCAACACGGTCTACACCACGCATCGCGCGATCCTCGATGCCCTGGCCAGCGCCGATCCGCGCGCCCCGGCACCGAATCGGCCCACTCCAGAGCAACAAACTGCCGCGCTGCGTGCTCTGATCGAGCAGCTGCAGCAGCAGAAACGGCAACTCGCAACCGAGAATGCCGCGCTCCTCAAGCGGGCGATCGACGCTGAGAACGCGGCCGCGCGCCTGGAAAAGCAGAACGCGAAGTTGCTCCACGACCTCGGTCTTGCCCGTCGGCCGATCGCCTTCCCGCGGCGATGACCACGACCTTCGCGCCCGCTGGAACGCAGGACATCGAACGCCCTCCTGTCCCGACCAACCGGCATGCCATCAGCCCGTGTCCGCATCGCCCGAGCGGGTGGAGCCGGGGGTCTGTCTCTTCAGAGATCCCATCGTACCATGCCGGATCGGTCCGCCTCGAGGACGAGCGGTACCCCCAAAATGCTGCGCATTTTGGCTCCCCCACTCGCCGGCTCCGCCGGTCGCCTCCGGCGATCCTCGACCCAGCCCGACCCAGCATCGTGAGCGTCTCTCGTCTTCAAAACAGAGGAGAGGCACATGCTCACGATCTACGACCAGATCCAGGAACTGCGCGCCGAGCTGGCGGGCTGCATCCTGACGCGCTGCGAGCGTGCCGCTGCCCAGGTGCAGCTGAACAAGCTCCTTGCCGAGCAGGCGATCCTCGACAGCAAGTTCGACGCAGCAATCGCCGCGCTCGACGACGTAGCGCCGCCCGATTGAGGCGGCGCTACTTCGCCCAAACAGGACAGTTGACACCTGACCTAAGCGCGGTTCCCCCAAAATGCTCCACTCCGCTGGCGCTCCGCTCCGCATTTCGGCTCCCCCGCGCCCCGCTCCGCGGCGCCTGCGGCGTCCTTGACGGGCGCTCCGCCGGCCGATGCCGGGGCCCATCCTCGACGAGGAGGACGGCAACCCTGGAGGCTCCGATGATCACGCTTCACCAGCATTCCCATGCCGCTTTCGACCGCTTCCCGCAGCTCGTCCGCGACCTGACCGCAGAGTTCGGCGCGGACGGAATCGATGCCGTCGTCGCGCGTTTCATCGAGGCGGAGCGGGCCGATTTCCACTGGGACGGACGCCTCGCGGAGATGAACCTCGGCGCCTGGGAGAGCCTCGACGAGGAGGACGAGACGTTCGAAAAGGTCGCGATCCTCGGCTATTTCCGGGGCCGCTACTATGTCGCGACCTGCCTCGTCGATGGCGCTCGGCGCGTCCATTCGATGCTCCGGCTGCGCCAATTCGCGAGCTTCGAGAGCGCCGAACAGGCGTTCGTGGCGGGCGGCGGATGACCCCGCCGGCCGCCCATGGAGCGGTGCCGCCCGGCGCCGCTCCAGTGCCTTCCGCCGGCTGGCGGCGGCCGGTGCATCGTAAGCGTCCGGGTGTTGCACGCTTGTTCTCGGGGTGGGCCGAGGGCTCTTCTTCGAGGGTACTGAGCTATCGAAGGATATTCCGGTGGCTGGCAGATCGCCCGGGGAGCATGACGCGGCTCACGCCTTTTGGCAGATGCATATCGAGGGCTGGCGGAGCGGCGAGCTGAGCCAGCGGGAGTACTGCAACCTGCATGGCCTGTCGCGGAAGAACTTCTGCAACTGGCGTGCACGGCTCAAGTACGAGCAGGAAGTGGCAGAGCGGAAGGCGAGGAGGCGGCGAGGGCGGCGCCTTAGTCATAGGACTAATCCTATGACTAAGGAGGCCGAGGCGGTGCCCGTGGTTGTCGCGCGGCGAGGGCGCCGCCGCAGCTTTACGGAGCAGGCCAAGCAGCGGATCGTGGAGGAAACCTGCCAGCCGGGCGCGTCGATCTCGGCCGTGGGACGTCGCTACGGGATTGCTGCCAGCGTGCTGTTTCGGTGGCGGCGGGAAGCCGGCCTGGCGCCGATGGGTGAAAGGGCGACATTCCTGCCGGTGCAGATCGCCGATGGTGATGCATCAGCCAATGGCACGGTTGCGGCGCCGGGTTCCGCGCCGCCGGCGCTCATCGTCGAGCGTCGCGGACCCGCGGTCGAGATCGAGCTGATCGGTGGCCGCAAGCTGCGCGTCGAGCACGACGCCGACCCCGAGAACGTCCGCCGGCTCATCGCCACTCTCGAGGCTGCCGGCACATGATGATCCTGCCCGCCGGCCTGCGCGTGCACCTCGCGCTCGGTCGCACCGACATGCGCAAGGGCCTCGACGGGCTGGCAATGCTGGTCCAGGAGGTGCTGGAGAAGGATCCCTTCTCGGGACACCTGTTCGTGTTTCGCGGCAAGCGCGCGCACCTGATCAAGATCCTGTTCTGGGACGGCAACGGTCTCTGCCTGTTCACCAAGCGCCTGGAGCAGGGCCGCTTTGTCTGGCCCTCGACCAACGAGACCGGCGGCACCGTCACCCTC
>SR_TP_S13solDRAFT_1000522_pt1 | contig 15205 bp, 16 predicted proteins | sample SodReaTP_S13sol_FD_11159 | JGI IMG/M metagenome (IMG submission 11159)
GAGCCGTGAAAGCCGGCGGGCCTGCTCGTGCGGCAGGGTGATCACGACCGACGCGCGGCGGCCGTTGAGCGGCAGCAGGGCAAGCGTGCGGTCGTAGGCGAACCACTCCCAGGCCGCATGGTCGTGGTCTTGCGCCAGTTCGACGCGGGCCAGCAGCATGCTGCGGCCGAAGTCGCGCATGCGCGCACCGATGCCGGCCGCCCGGCGAAGGCCCGAAAAGCGTGAGTCGGCGGCGATCACCAGTCGCGCCTCGACCTGGCGGCCGTCGGCCAGGTTCAGTCGGCGACCGAATCCGCTCGGCAGCGCGGCTTCCACGCCCGCGTCGGTCTCGATGGTCAGTCCGTCCTGGGCACTGGCCGCTTCGAATGCGGCCCGACGGATCCGGTGGTTGGGAACCAGCCAGCCCAGGCATTCGCTGCCGCCGTCGGCATGGCTGATGCGCATGGGGCGGTCGGACTCACCGTCGAACACCACGGCGTCGCGCAGTTCGCTGATATCGGAATCCGGCAGCCTCGACCACACACCCAGGCTCTGGAGCAGGCGCCGCGAGACGTGGGTCAGCGCGATTTCGCGACCGTCCTCGGGCGGTTCGGCCAGAGCGTCGCGGCCGGCGGCCTCGAACAGCCGGATGTCCAGCCCCAGACCATCGAGCGCGCGGGCCAGGCAAAGTCCGGCCGGACCGCCGCCGACAATCGCCACATCGGTTTTCAACTGCGCATCGTTCCGTTTCGTCATGCTGGCAGGGCCGCTTTGGTCAGGACCCGATTATGCATGCCCCGGCACGAACGGAATTGATATCGATCAGGCGCGCTGCCCCGCCGGACAAGCCGAGCGGGTACCATATCGCCTTCGGACTTGCCGCATTGTCAAGAGGATGAAATGGTAGCCAAGCGCAAGGAAGGAGACCTCGGGCCCGCCTGCGAGCAACAGGAGTACACGGTGCGCTGGGAAGACCTGCCGCTTTCCTGCCCCACGCCGGCGATGAAGCTCTGGAACGCCCACCCGCGGGTCTATGTGCCGGTCCACCGTTCCGGCCGCGAGATGTGCGAATACTGCGGCGCGGTCTACGTGCTGGCCGATCCCGATCCGGATCAGCCGATGCCGATGTTCGACAACGCCGAAATCGAGGATGCCTTCCGCCGCGCCCAGCAGCGGGTGCGGGACGAGCGCGGCTGAATGCGAGCGACATTGCTGCCCGTTCGATTCCCTTCGGCTTGGAATTGATTCATGCAGTCCGCATGTAATGCTGACTCACGAGCGATCGAGGAGAATCAGCATGAAGAACTGGAGAATCGTCGCCCTGCTCGCCGGCCTGCTGGCGATGGGAACCCTGGCGGCCGGGGAGCCCGGAGACGCTTCGTCCCGGCAGGATGAAGGCCCCCTCAGCCTGGCCACCGCAACACCCGCCGAAGGCTTCGACCTGGCCGTGCAACTGGCCCGCCGTGCGGTGGTCGCCACCCAGCCCGACAAGGGAGTGCTGTTCGAGCAGCGCCCCGAGTACAGCCAGAACGCCGAGGATCTGATCGCTGCTTCGCACGTGGTGGCGGTGCATTTCCAGACGATCGCAGCGGCCAACAAGTACTGGAAGGATGACACCCCCGATTGATCGGGTCCCTGCGCGCCGCGTGCTCGGTCAGGATGAGCTGTCGAGCATTTCCTCGACGACCTCGCGCAGCACGACCGCCTGGTTGTGCTTGGGGTCCTTCGCGCCGTAGAGCAGCAGCAGTCCGTCCGAGCGCGCGATCCGGGCCAGCTCCTCGAGCCGCCGGCGCTTTTCATCGGCCTTCAGTTCCTCGCGGTACTTCTGCTTGAAGTCCGCCCAGCGCTTCGGATCGTGGCCGAACCATTGACGCAGTCCGGTCGAGGGCGCGATCTGCTTGTACCAGCCGTCAAGATCGGCCTCGTCCTTCGAAATGCCGCGCGGCCACACGCGGTCGACCAGCACCCGCCGGCCGCTCGCGTTTCGAGCGTCGTCGTAGATGCGCTGGATTTCAATGCCCTTGCCCATGCTCGATGCCACTCCTGAGCGTCGGGGTCAATCCGGCCCGCCAAGCACTCGCACAGCGATACCCTGATCGGCCAGCCGTTCGAGCAGCTCGGCCTGGTGGCCGGCGTCGCGGGTTTCCAGTTCGAGGGTGATCTCGGTCATTCCGACGGGCACGTGCACCTCCCCCCGGCGATGGCGGACCTCACGCACGTTCATGCCGAGCGAGGCCACTTCGTCGATCAGGCCGGCCAGGCTGCCGGGCCGATCCGGCAGGGTCACGGCAATGCTCAAGAGCCGTCCGCTGGCATTCAGGCCATAGTCGATGAAGCGCCCGACCAGGGCCATGTCGATGTTGCCGCCGGAGATCACGCAGGCGACCCGGTCATTGGCCGACAGGCGGACTTTCCGTTCCAGCAAGGCCGCCAGGGCAACCGCGCCGCCGCCTTCGGCAATCGTGCGGGTGCTCTCCAGCAGGGTAACGATGGCGCTGGCAATCGCGTTGTCGTCGACGGTAACGATCATATCGACGTGTTCGGCGATGACCCGGCGGGTGAGTTCCCCCGGCGCCTTGACGCTGATGCCGTCGGCGATGGTTTGTGCCTTCGGATCGATGGGATCGAATCCACCGTCATCGAGAAAATGCCGCCACGGCGCGACGGCTTCGGCCTGCACGCCGATCAGGCGAATGTCCGGGCGCTGCAGCTTCAGTGCCAGGGCAATGCCGGACAGCAGACCGCCGCCGCCCAGGGGCACCACGGCGACGGTCATGTCCGGCATCGCCTCGAGCATTTCCAGACCGCAGCTGGCCTGGCCGGCGATGATGTCCCAGTCGTCGTAGGGCGAAATGAACACCAGGCCTTCGCATTCGGCCAGTTCGCGTGCACGTTCGGTGGCCTGCTCGAGGCTGGTGCCGACCTGCTCGATGCGCGCGCCCAGGGCCCGGCAGGCGGCCACCTTGGTCATCGGCGCGGTCTCGGGCATGACCACGGTCGCCGGCAGGCCCGAGCGCCGGGCGGCCAATGCCACCGCCTGGGCGTGATTGCCGGCCGAGGCGGCCACCACGCCCGCGGGCCCATCGTCGCCCGCGTGCATGCCGGCGAGCTTGTTGCTGGCGCCACGGATCTTGAACGAGCCGGTCAACTGCAGGTTTTCGTGCTTGAGCCACAGCGGCGCGCCGATGCGCTCGGACAGGCGCTCGCCGTGATTGAGCGGCGTGTGCTTGATCTGGCCGCGAATGCGCTCGCGGGCGGCCTGCAGGTCGGACAGTCGCAGTTCAATGGCCATGGCCGTCATTCTGGCATCAATCCGGCACGTCCTGCCGCTCGAGCCGGTCGAGCAAGTCCAGCGCTCGGCGCTGCAGGGCCCGATAGCCCGCCTGCCACTGGCCTTCTCGTGGACGGGTGCGCGCCAGACGCAGGATCAGTTCGCGCATCTGCGCATTGTCGGCCTGCAATTGCTGGTAGGCGTCGGCATGGACCAGCTCGACGGCGCGATCCTGACAAATCCCCAGGCAAGGCTGAGGGACTTCGATCCTCCCGCAACCGGTGCATTCCCAGGCCTTGAAGCGTGGGCCGGTCTGGTGGGCCATCTGGTTTGCTCCCGGGGCGCCGAAACGCCGTCGCCCCAATAACGTATGTAGAATGCATATTATGGCAGATACCGTTGACAGCAAGCGCCCGGCGCGGGCGGCCGCCCCGGCGCGCGTGATCACCGAGACCTGGTTCTTTCCGCTGGCCTCGCTCCATGCAGCACTCGCCGTACCGCTGTTTACCGCCGGCTGGACCGGACTGATTCCGGCACTACCGGGGCTGCGGACATCGGCCGGACACGCCCACGAGCTGCTGTTCGGCTATGCGCTCGCCGTGGTCTGCGGCTTCCTGGTCAACCGGGTCGAGTGGCCGCGCCTGGCGCTGCTGCTGGGGCTGTGGCTGACCGCCCGCCTGGCCTTCCTGTTCGTGCCCGAAAGCCTTCTGGCAGCGGCGAGCAATATCGGCTTTGCCGCGGTGCTGGCGGGCACGGCCGCGCCGCGCTTCATGAAGGCGGCCAAGAAATGGCGCAACCGCCTGACCGGGCCGCTGGTGATCGCGCTTTGCGCCTGCGCGGCCGGCTTCCACCTGGTCCTGGCCCGTGGCGGCGGCTCCCTGCGCTACCTGGTGCTGGGCGAAGCGGTGGTGCTGTTTGCCCTGCTGATGCTGTTCTTCGGCGGTCGACTGATCGCGCCGGCGGCGGCCGGGGCGATCGAGCGCAGCGGCGGCAGACTGGAGGCACGCGTGCAGCCCGGCGTCGAGGGCGCGATCCTGCTGGCGATGATCGGCGCGGCGCTGACCGGGCTGTTGCCACAGCTGCGCGCGATTCACGGCCTGCTGCTGCTCATCGCCGGCGCGCTGGCGATCACGCGCCTGCTGCGCTGGCGCCTGTGGCGCTGCACCGCCCGCTCGGACCTGCTCTGCCTGGGCGTCGGCTACGCCTGGCTGGGCATCGGCCTGGTGCTGCTGGGCGCCAGCCGGGGGTACGACCTGGGCCTGCCGCCGGCGGCCGCCACCCACGCCATCACCATTGGCGCCCTGGGCACGCTGACGACGGGCATCATGCTGCGCACGCGCCTGCTGCGCCTGCGCGTCGAGCTGGCACGGGCCGCGCCCGGCTTCGTCGCCATGGCCGCGCTGATCGCCCTAGCCACGCTGGCGCGTCTGCTCTCAGGCGGCAGCGCGTACGGACTGTTGCCGGCCGCGATCGCCTGGTCGCTGGCGCTCGGCCTGCTGTTCGGATTGCTTTCGCGCTACCGTCAGGCGTCCCAGCCGGGATGCTCGAAGTAATCCCCGTAGCTCTGCAGCACGCGGTGCAGCCCGTGCAGGCCCTGGTGCAGGTCGTCCGATTCGCGCAGTGATTTCGCCGCGCCGAGTGCTGCGGCGAGCAGCTTGTGCAGCTGGGCGTCGGCATCGGCCGGCAGACGGCAGTTGGCGAACATGAAGTTGACCTTCTGCTCGATGGTGTCGGCCAGGGCGGCGGCCTGCTCCCGGTCGAAGCTTTCATTGCGATAGGCGGCGTGGGCCGGCTCGAAGGCCGCCTTGAGGCCGCTCATGCCCTGCCGCAGCGATTGGTCGCTGGCCCACCGGCCCGTCTCGGGCCGCTCGAGTTCCAGCTCGCCGCCGGCGTGCGTTTCGTGATGGCCATGTTGGTGCTCCTCGTGCTGCGCCATTGCTGTGCCATTCAGGGCCAGCGTCAGTGCAGCGACCAACAGAACGGTTGATGGATCTGGCATGTCGAGACCTCCTTGGAAGTTGGGCATCAGCCTGCTAGTTCGCGCCGCACCAGGGCGGCCAGGTGGCGGCAGTAGCGGTCGAGGTAGTTCAGTCCTTCCTCACGACCACTCAGCCAGGGGTTCATCAGGGTATGGCGCAGCAGGAAGATGCTGTCGGCCTGCTCGCCGGAATCGTCCGGGTCCTCGACGAAGGTCGCCGGATCGAGATCCAGTTCGGCCATGATGCGTTCGGCAGCTTGTGTGCCCAGCTTGTCGCGGTGGACCAGCGTGCGCGAGCCGAAGAACTCGCGTGTGTGGATGTCGACTTTCTCGCCCACCCGAAGATGCGCGTAGAGCCGACGGCCGAAGGCGTTCATCTTCGCCAGCGAACGATTGCCGGCCGGGTTGATTGCCAGGCAGACCAGGTTGGTGTCGGGCTCGAAGGGCAGGACCACTCGGGCGACGCCTTCGAGTTGGTCGCGCAGCTGGTCGACGTGCTCGAACAAGTATTCGCAGTTGCGGATCGTCTCGCCAATCAGGCGGCCCATGTTGTCGGAATCGAGCGGCAGCACGCGGTGACTGAGCCAGGCGCCGGCGGCGGCCGCGCCGGGCTTGGAGCCTTCGAGTATGTACTGCCCCAGATTGCGGAAGCGGCGTTCGTATTCCGTGTCCGATGTGGATTCGGCCTCGTCGAACACGTAGGCGGCCTTCTGGCTGACGAAATCGGTCATGCCGCGGTCGCGCGCCACGTAGGCGCCGCAGCCGAAGGGTACGTAGCCGAGCTTGTGCGGGTCGACCGTGATCGAGTCGACGTGCCGCAGCGCGGCGAAGGCCTTGTAGACCGGCGCGGACGGGAAGAAATGGAAGTCGCGCCGCATTTCCTCGTGGCCGAGCAGGGTGCCGTCGGGACGATGGAACATGCTGGCAAGATAGCCGCCCCAGGCGGCGTCGACATGGATGGCGAAATCCAGGCCCTGTCGCCGCCAGCGCTGCCGGGCGGACACGATTTCATGGATCGGGTCGATCGACCCGAACTCGGTGGTACCGAGAATGCCGATCACCGCCAGCACCGGCCGGCCCTGCTCGTGCAGTTGGGCGAGCTCGCGATCGAGCGCGTCGACATCCAGGCGCATTCGCTCGTTGACGGCCACTGCCTCGAGCTGGGCGCTGCCCATTCCGAGCAGCTTGAGCGCCTTCTCCCAGGAGTAGTGCGCGGTATCGGCGACCAGCACCACGGGTGTGCCCAGCTCCGGGTGGCGGGCGTGGAATTCGGCCATGCCCAGATGCTCGACCCGCTCGGCCTCGATCGCTTTCGCCAGGCGTCGCGCCTCGCGTCGGTCGAGTTGGCGGTCGACTTCGGCCAGCAGGGCCCGCCGCAGACGGATGACGACATCGATCGGCTGGTTGAAGAGCGCTCGATCCGAGGCTGTCAGAAAATCAGCCCGGCCATGTTTGACCTCGCCCGGACGGAAGCCGGCTTCGCGCATGGCCCGCGCGGCGGCCAGCGGCCAGTAGCGCACGGCGCGGAAATACCACAGCGCCTCGTCGTTGGCGATGGTGCCGCCGGAAGTGGCGTGCCCCCAGGCGCAGGGGTCGCGCGCAGGGTCGGTGTTGAAGCCGAACATGGCCGCCAGTTGCCGGCCGAGGTCGAGTTCCAGCGGCAGGGTCACCGGCGAGGCCTCGTCGGTAACGTGGTTGGGGTTGTAGAGCGTGGTCACCAGCTGCGCGATCAGGCCCGGCAGCAGCAGGTCGGAAGCCATGTGCCCGATATAGCGCGGGTTGAAGAAGGGCGCGGAATTCTTCAGCCGCGCGGTCAGGCCGTGCAGCTCGGTCTTCATGCGGCCGACGAAGCGCCGGTACTCGGGGCCGGTATCGGCCAGCACGGGAATCTGCGGCCGGTCCTCCGGATGGATGTTGCGGCGCCAGTAGACATGGTCGCGTAGCAGCTCGACGAGGACCTGCTCGAACAGCTCGTTGTTTTCCGCATAGGCACCCAGAAACAGGGGGCTGAGCCAATCCACCAGGGAGCCGTCATCGTGCCGAATGTCGTTCATGGGAACAGCCAGGCTTGATCCTGATCAAAAAGAAGCATAGTGAATACTGATTTACTCACTATACGCCAATCACTGTCCGAAGGGCGGGCCAGTCGGGAGCATCCTGCCATGAACAATATCCGCCAACCCAGCCTCGAGGAGCTGCAGCAGTTTCCGCTGCTCTCGGGGCTGGATGAAATCGAGTCGAAGCGGGTCCTGGCAAGGGCGCGCATCGTCACCGTCGATCGCGGCGAGCAGCTGTTCCACCACGGTGATCCGGCACGCAGAATCTGGCTGTGCCGCACCGGTCAGCTCAAGCTCTTCCGGCTGTCCGACGCGGGCCAGGAAAAGATCATCGCCATCATCCACCCCGGGCGCAGTTTTGCGGAGGCCACGCTGTTCATGCCCAGAAGGGTCTACCCGGTCCATTGCGCGGCGCTCAAGCCCAGCGAACTGGTCGGTTTCGATGCCGACGACCTGGTCGAGACCCTGCACCAGGACCCGCGGGCCTGCTTCCGCCTGCTGGGAACGCTCAGCCGGCGCATGCACGAGAAGATCAACCAGATCGAGTCACTGGCACTGCAGAACGCTCATCTGCGGATCGCCCACTACCTGCTCGACCAGTATCGCCGCCGCAATTCGCCCCCAACCTTTCGGCTGGAGGCGAGCAAGAAGCACATTGCCGGCCTGCTGGCCGTGCAGCCCGAAACGCTGTCGCGCAGCCTCACGGCCTTGCAGCGTGACGGTGCGCTCGACATGGACGCTCGCTTCATCACCATCCTCGACCCGGAAAAGCTCGAACAGATCGCCCGCGGCGGCCTGGCGCCGGCTCACTGAGCCGAACTTGCCGCGGTCGGTGTCAATCGGCCCTGGTGGGCCTGGCTTTCGCGGGCATGGCGAACCCGATAATCCACACCGAGCACCGCCGCCAGCACGAGCACGGCCACACCCTGGTGCAGGGTACCCAGGGTGACCGGCACGTAGAGCATCAGGGTGGTGATGCCCAGCACGACCTGAGCCAGCACGGCAGCCAGCATCAGGTGAAAGGCGAGCTGGTCACCGCGGCCGATTCCGCGCGCATTCCGGTGCCGCCACCAGGCCGCGATCGCCACCGCCAGGGTGGTCAGGGCCAGTACCCGGTGCATGAACTGCACCGTGGCGGTGTTCTCGAAGAAATTGCGCCACAGCGGTTCCAGCCCGAGGATGCCGTCCGGGATCCACTGCCCGGCCATCAGCGGGAAGTCGTTGTAGACGAAGCCGGCGCGCAGGCCGGCGACGAAGGCGCCGATGAAGATCGTCAGTGCGGTCAGGGCGATCAGGGCAACGGTCCAGCGCCGCATCGGGTGCCTGCGCTGCGGCGCCGGCAGCAGCAGCCCGAGGCCGAGGCGGAACATGAACGCGAAGATGAGCAAGGCCAGGCTCAGGTGGGCAGCCAGTCGATAGGGGCTCACGCGCGGGATGTCGACCAGGCCGCTTTGCACCATGTACCAGCCCATCCAGCCCTGCAGCGCGCCCAGGCCAAGCAGGCCGAGCAGCGGCCAGCGCAGACGCCGCGGCACCCAGCCGCGCCACCAGAACCAGGCCAGCGGCAGCGCGAACACCAGTCCGAGCGAGCGCGCCAGCAGTCGGTGACCGAATTCGAACCAGTAGATCACCTTGAACTCGTCGAGCGACATGCCGCGGTTGACCTTCTGATACTCCGGGCTTTGCCGGTAGGCTTCGAACTCGCGCATCCAGGTCGCCTCGCTGGTCGGCGGGATGATGCCGGTGACCGGTTCCCACTCCACCATCGACAGGCCCGAACCGGTCAGGCGCGTGGCGCCGCCCAGCATGACCAGCAGAAACAGCACGAAGCAGCAAACCATGAGCCATTGCCCCATGCGTTGCTGCTGATGTCGTTCGATCAGGTTCATCGTCTCGCTCGGTCGTCTCGTTTGTGATCGGCGTGCCGGCCCACCAGGCGGACCGGCTTGGCCTCGCTCTTGAAATCGGCGCGATCGAGGCCGTTGGCGAAATCCACCGACCACGCGCTTTGCGGATACAGGCGAAAGGTCTCCGCAGTCCAGTACTCGTCGGCAAGCGCGGCGGGAAAGAAGGCGGTATCGACGATCAGCCCGTCCTGGCGCCTTTCCACCTCGCCCAGGCCCATCAGTTCCTCGCGCGTGGGCAGGCGCCAGGCCCGGTGGCCGCACAGGCCCCGGCGATTGACCGCGTCGACCAGGCTTTCGGTGTCGCAATCCGATCCGCCGCACCTGCCGCCGCCGGCCAGGCCGGGCTCGCCCATATTGGCTTTTCGGTCACTGCTGTGCCAGCTGTAGCGGTTGTCGCGGTGATGCAGGCCCGGCACTTCCGTGTGCACCTGCCACATCAGGCCGGTGGCCGTGTCGAGCACGCAGCGGTGAGCGGCGCTGTTATCGGCCGACATTATATGGCCGGCCGAGTCGATGCGCTGCCAGTTCTCCGACGGTGGCGAGACCTGCGGGGCCGGACCGCAGCCGGCCAGAACGAGGGCAGTGATCAGGATGATGAACGATCTGGGCATGGCAAGGAACCTCGTTGGCCGACCTTCTTGCGGCGATGACAAGCTAGCCGGCGGCTGGCCGGCCTGACATGACCTGGATCAAACCAGGAAACCTCTGAACCACTTCCACGTCTGCGACGCGGAGCAGACCTTGACCGCCATCAATGAATGCCAGCGGCAACGGAATCTACACTTCCGGTCCAGGAATCAATGTGCGCCAAAATATGCATTTCATGTGCATTTTAGGTCATTTTTTCAGAGGAGGTCACGCCATGAGCGAGTCACAGCATCACCCGCAGTCGCAAGACCGGGAGCCGGAACAGGAGAAGCTGCCGACCATGCAGCGCATTCTCGACAACCCCTTCCTGCTGCTTTTTCTGGGCGTCACGATTCCGACCGTGACCTACATCATCTGGGGCGTGATGGAGATCGTCACCGTCCCGATCGGCTGATCGAGGGAGCAAGCCATGAGTGCCATTCAACCGCCTGCCCAACGCGTGTGGTGGAAACAACCGGTCGATCGGGTCGAGATCGTCTGGATTGCCATCGCACTCGTCTGGTGCCTGATCATGTTCTTCTTCATGCCCTGGTGGCATGTCTACGGCGAGCAGAACTACTCCGGCGAGGCCTACCGGGTCAATCCCCAGGAATACGTCGAGAAGGTCAACGCCTTCGTCGAGCAATACACCGTGCGGCGCGAGACGCCCCAGCAGATTCCGGTGGTCCGGCCGCCGGCCGGCAGCGATGTCTACCTGCTCGGCCGGCTGTGGCAGTGGTACCCGATTCTCGAGCTCGAAGCCGGCGAGACCTATCGTTTTCACGTCTCCTCGGCCGACTGGCAGCACGGCCTGTCGATCCAGCCGATCAACATCAACTTCCAGGTCCTGCCCGGCTACGACATGGTGCTCAACGTCACGCCGACCGAGCCCGGCGAGTATGCCGTGGTGTGCAACGAGTACTGCGGAATCATGCACCACACGATGATGAGCCGCATCTACGTGGTCGACAAGGACTGAGCGAGGGAGCCCCGTCATGAACAAGCCGCAATTTCGCACCTGCCCCGATACCGGGCTCGTCTTTCATCGCCCCGCCGAGAACCTGATCAAGGCCAATGCCGTCGCCGCAGTGATCTTCCTGGCCGTCGGCGGCGTGCTCGGCCTGCTGGTCGCGCTCACGCGCTGGCCGGCGGTGCAGATTCTCAACGCCCAGGACTTCTACACGGTGCTGACCGGCCACGGCGTGGTCATGCTGCTGGTCTGGATCATCTACTTCGAGATCGCGCTGATGTACTTCTGTTCGGCCGTGCTGCTCAGGAGCCGCATCGCCACGCCGAAGCTCGGCTGGGTCGCCTTCTGGATGATGCTCATCGGCGCCGCGATCACCTCCTGGGCCATCATCGGCGGCTCGTCGAGCGTGATGATGACCTCCTACGTGCCGATGCCGGCGGACCCCAAGTTCTACTTCGGCCTGATCCTGTTCGCCGTCGGAGCGCTGATCGGCACCTTCATCTTCTTCGGCACCCTGGCGATCGCGCGCGAGGAAAAGACCTACGAGGGCTCCATCCCGCTGGTGACCTTCGGTGCGCTCACCGCCGCCATCCTGGCGGTGTTCACCATTGCCTGCGGCGCGATCATCCTGATTCCGACCTGGCTGTGGTCGATCGGCTACATCTCCGAGATCGACCCGCTGATGTACCGCCTGGTCTGGTGGGGCCTGGGGCATACCTCGCAGCAGATCAACGTGGCCGCGCAGGTGTCGATCTGGTACGCCATCGCCGCGCTGGTCTTCGGCGCCCGGCCGATGTCGGAGAAGGTCAGCCGCGGCGCCTTCTTCCTCTACATCCTGTTCATCTCCGTGGCCTCGGCCCACCACCTGCTGGGTGACCCCGGCCTGAGCACCGAGTGGAAGATCTTCAACACCAGCTACGTGATGTACCTGGCGGTGCTCGCCAGCCTGGTCCACGGCCTGACCGTGCCGGGCTCGATCGAGGTGGCCCAGCGCGAGAAGGGCCACAACAAGGGCCTGTTCGAGTGGCTCAGGAAGGCCCCCTGGGGCAACCCGGTGTTCTCCGGCATGTTCCTGTCCCTGGTCGGCTTCGGCTTCATCGGCGGGATTTCCGGCGTGGTCATGGGCTCGGAGCAGGTCAATTTCCTGATCCACAACACCATCTACGTGCCCGGCCACTTCCACGCCACGGTCGTGCTCGGCACCACCCTGGCCTTCATGGCGATGAGCCTGTGGCTGGTGCCGGTGCTGTTCCGCCGCAAACTGTTCATGCCCGGTCTGGCGAAGTGGCAGCCCTGGCTGTTCGGGATCGGAACCGCGCTCCAGACCCTGTTCATGATGGGCGCAGGCACCCTCGGCGTCTCGCGCCGGCACTGGGACATGGCCTTTACCGGCGCGCCCTTTGAATGGGCCTACCCCGGCATGGCGCACACCCTGATGGCGCTCAACGGCGTCAGCGCGATCATCGCAGTGCTCGGGGGCATCGCCTTCGTGGTGGTCATCGTCGGCACCGTGCTGTTCGGCAAGCGAACCAGCCCGGCCGAGTACAGCGCCGCCCGGCCGGCCATACTGCGCGGACCGGCCGAGTCGCTGATCGGCCACGGCCAGATCGGCCTCGGCGTGAAAGGCTTCCCGGCGCCGGGGACCTTCGTGCTGGCCATGTTCCTGCTGCTGATCTTCGTCGTGTACTTCTTCGTCAACTACGGCTACCTGGCCTCGGTCTGGCGGTTCAGCTGATGGCGGGGCGGAACGCGCAGGCTCCAGCACAGGCGCTGCCGGCGATCGCCGCGGCCGCGGCCCGACCCCGGCCGGGCGTGATCGCCACTGCCCTGACCCTGTGCAAGTTCCGCATCGGCCTGGCCATCATGCTCTCGGCCCTGGGCGGGGCGGTGCTGGCCGCCGGCGGCTGGCCGGCGCCGGGCGACACCCTGCTGCTGGCCGTCTCCGTGCTGGTCGCCGCCTCCGGCGCGGGGGCGTTCAACCACTGGTTCGATCGCGACATCGATGCGCTGATGGGCCGCACCCGCAAGCGCCCTTTCGTCGACGGCACGCTCAGCGCGCATCCGGCCTGGCCCGCACTCTTTCTCGGCATGATCTCCGCCGGCGGCCTGCTGGCGGCGCTGCGCTTCAATCCCGCCAGCGGCGCCTTCGTCGCCGCCGGGGCGCTGACCTACGCCTTTGTCTACACCGTCTGGCTCAAGCGCCGCAGCGACTGGAACATCGTCATCGGGGGCGCTGCCGGCAGCTGGGCGGTGCTGGCCGGGGCCGCGGCCTTCGGCCCGATCGCCGAGCCGGCCGTGCTGCTGCTGACCGCAGTACTGTTCCTGTGGACGCCCTCGCACTTCTGGTCGCTGGCCGTGGCGATCGCCGACGACTACCGGCGCGCCGGCGTGCCGATGCTGCCGGTCACCCGCGGCACGGCCACGGCGGTGCGCTGGAACCTGATCAACACCGTCTTCCTACTCGCCGCCAGCCTGGGCCTTGTGCTGCAGGTGGGTTCGGCCACGGCCATCGTATTCGGCTTGGCGGGATCGGCCTGGCTTGGCTGGACCACGCTGGCCATGGTGCGCGAGCCCACGCGCTCGACGGCCATGCGCGCCTTCGGCGCCTCGCTCATCCAGCTCGGCCTGCTGCTGGCCGGGCTGTTCAGCCATTTCGCGGTGCCGTGAATGCATTCCACCGGCGCGACCAAGGGCATCGGCTGGATCGCTGTCACCGTACTGGCCGTGGGCCTGCAGGCCACGCCGGCGGCACGGGCCTACGACAATGATCGCGCCCTGGCGGTCAGCCAGGCGGCCATCGGCGAGCGCGTCGGCGACATCACGCTGATCGACCGCTCCGGCGAACGGCACCGGCTCCACGACTTGCTCGATCGCCCGCTGGGCATCAGCCTGATCTACACCGGCTGCGCCCACTCCTGCAGCATCACCACCCGCTATCTCGACCGCGTCGTCAAGACCGCGCGCCGGGCGCTCGACGCCGACAGCTTCGGCATGCTCACCATCGGCTTCGACTTCGGCGTCGACACGCCCGAATCGATGGCCAACCACGCCCGCCGACACGGCGTCGACGACGAGGACTGGCTGTTTGCGGTGGCCGCCGACCGGGCCGAACTCGAAGGGCTGATCGAAGACCTCGGCTTCGTCTACACGCCCAGCCCGCGCGGTTTCGACCACACCGTCCAGGTCAGCCTGCTCGACCGCGAAGGCACGGTCTACCGCCAGGTCTACGGCGAAACCTTCGACGCGCCGCATCTGGTCGAGCCGCTCAAGGACCTGGTCTGGCGCCGACCCAGCCAGGGCGACAGCCTGCTGGGCTCGATCGGCAAGCGCATCCGTCTTTTCTGCACCGTCTACGACGCCCGCGGCGACCGCTACTACTTCGACTATTCGATGTTCATGGGCATGCTCTTCGGCGCGGTGTTCATTCTCGGCATCGGCGCCTGGACGGGGCGCGAGATGCTGCTTCGCCGGCAGCGCAGGACATGAGCAGCGCAGCGGCCCGAGCGAGGCCCGGCGGCCCGGCGCGCGTTCTGGCGCGGCTGGAAGCGCCGTTTTCACGGGTATTCGACAGCCGGGCCAATCCCTTTCACTTCCTGGGCGCGCTGACCATCTACTGCTTCTACATCGCGCTGGTGACGGGCATCTACCTGTTCGTGTTCTACCGCATCAATCTGGGCGGGGCGTGGTCCTCGGTCGAGGCACTGACCCACGAGCAGTGGTTCGCCGGCGGCATCATGCGCAGCCTGCACCGCTACAGCTCCGACGCCGCCGTGCTGCTGCTCGGGCTGCACATGCTGCGCGAGCTCATCCGCATGCGCCACAGCGGCGCGCGCTGGTTCTCCTGGCTGACCGGCATGCCGCTGGTCTGGATCGTGATCATCTTCGGCATTTCCGGCTACTGGATGGTCTGGGACCAGCTGGCCGCCTGGGTCGCCGTGGCCAGCGCCGAGCTGCTCGACGCCATGCCGATCTTCACCGACCCGATGAGCCGCAATTTCGTGAGCAACGAAACCGTCAGCGGGCGTCTGTTCACCCTGATCGGCTTCATTCATCTGGTCGGCCTGCCGATCGTGCTGGTCCTGGCGATCTGGTTCCACCTGCTGCGCGTGCGCTACCCGCGCATTCATCCGCCGCGCCGGCTGATGCTCGGCAGCCTGTTCGCCCTGCTCGCGCTGTCGCTGGCCGTACCGGTAACCAGTCACGCCCCGGCCGACCTGGGCCGCGTTCCCGGGGAGCTGGCGATCGACTGGTTCTACCTGGCGATCTTCCCGCTGCAGGCGGTCAGTTCTCCGGCCACGGTCTGGGCGCTGATTGCCGGCTCCACCCTGCTGCTGGCCGCGCTGCCCTGGCTGTTGCCGCGCCGACGCCAGCCGGTGGCCGAAGTCCACCTGCCCGACTGCACCGGCTGCGGCTTCT
>SR_TP_S13solDRAFT_1000523_pt1 | contig 15205 bp, 16 predicted proteins | sample SodReaTP_S13sol_FD_11159 | JGI IMG/M metagenome (IMG submission 11159)
CCTACGTGCGGCTGCTGGCGGTCAAGGACGACCACGCCCGCCGGTTCTACGAGGCCGAGGCGTTGCGCGGCGGCTGGAGCGTGCGCCAGCTTGACCGGCAGATCGGCAGCCAGTTCTACGAGCGCACGGCCTTGTCCAAGGACAAGGCGGCGATGCTGGTCAAGGGCGCAGCGCCGAGGCCCGAGGATGCCGTCAGGCCCGACGACGCCATCAAAGACCCCTACGTGCTGGAGTTCCTGAACCTCAAGGACGAGTATTCCGAATCCGATCTGGAGGCCGCGCTGATCCAGCGGCTGGAGGATTTTCTGCTGGAGCTGGGCGAAGGGTTCACCTTCGTCGGGCGGCAGCGGCGCTTGCGCATCGACCAGACCTGGTATCGGGTGGATCTTCTGTTTTTCCACCGGCGGCTGCGCTGCCTGGTCATCATCGACTTGAAGCTGGGCAGCCTGTCCCATGCCGACGTGGGCCAGATGCTCATGTATTGCAACTACGCCAAGGAGCATTGGGCCTATCCCGATGAAAACCCGCCCGTGGGGTTGATCCTGTGCGCCGACAAGGGCCATGCCCTGGCGCGGTATGCCTTGGAAGGTTTGCCGTCAAAGGTGATGGCGGCGAACTACCGTACCGTGCTGCCGGATGCCGAGCTGTTGCAGAAGGAATTGGAGACTACGCGGCGCTTGCTGGAATCGCGCACGTCGAAGCAGCCCAAGAAACTCCCGCAGTAACCGGGCGTCCCGGCGTTCCGCCGTCGGGTTCGCGGGCTGCGCCCCACGCCTCGTTCCGAGTCGCGGCCATTCGGCCTTGACCCCTGACGCCTTCGGCCCTCGCGGGCCTGCGCGCTCCGCTTGCCCAAAAGCCGAGGGTGTGCAGTGGGCGGTGTGTAGGCGGTCTTGCTGCTCCCTTCACCGTATCACGGCGTCCTCGCCGTCAAGGGCGGCGCGCGCCATGCGCGCTTGCGTCCTGGTGGCCGTCTGCGACCCCTGACTGCTTGCGCTGCGCCGTGCTGAACACGGTTCCGGGCAATTCCGCCCGAGCAACCGGAGCACGATCATGTCGCAATTCTCCCTCTCTCACGATACCCCGCTGATGGTGCGCGATGGCCGTGGCCGCTATCGGCCGGCGGACGCCGACCAGATTCTGGAAGCTGCGCGCCAGGTCATCGAACAGAAGATGCAGCGCGGTGCATCGTTCAGTTCGCCGGAGGCGGTCAAGGACTACCTGCGCGCCAAGCTGGCCGGCTTCGAGCACGAAGTCTTTGCCGTCCTGTTTCTCGATACGCGCCATCGGTTGATCGACTACGTGGAGATGTTCCACGGCACGATCGACGCCGCCGAGGTGCATCCGCGCGAAGTGGTGAAGCAGGCGCTGCGGCTCAATGCGGCGGCGGTCATCGTTTCGCACAACCATCCGAGTGGGAACCCCGAGCCGAGCGCGGCCGACAGATCGATGACCGCGCAGCTTCGGCAGGCGCTGGCGCTGGTGGACGTTCGCACGCTGGATCACGTCATCGTTGCGGGGACTCGCACCACGTCATTCGCCGAGCGCGGCCTGATTTGACGAGGGGGGCTTCGGCCCCCTTTTTGCTGCGCCTGGTGGCGCAACTCCGGCCCTCGCGGGCCTGGCGCTCAGGCAGTCGCAACCTGAATCATCTCGTCGTAATGTTTCTTGTCCACTTCCTCCAGCCACTGAAAGATGTGCCCGATGACGCTGTGACTTTCGCCTGCCAAGTTTTCTGCCGATTCCTCGGTTATTTCAATTACATCGCTATGCGAATACTTGTTGATAAAGCGGTATATCTTCTCTTTGAGTTCCGGTGTCGTGATGGTGCAGTCTTTCAGGCCAACATCCATTAATTGACTAATGTCGCTTCTCCGCCTTGGATACTTGAAGGTAAAGAACGATTCAACTAGCTTGCGTGCGAGGTTCGCCGTCAAGAATGCTTCGTCTCGGTTAAGAGTCGTATGCGCCCTATATTCATAGAGCTTCTTGAAAATATAGTGGTACTCCGAACCGTAATTCTTCAGAGAGTCGTCGGCGTCAACAAGCAGCGAGTGGCGGGGTGAACCAGGAGGCGCATCCAGTCGATAGAAGAAGCAATTCTCAGCTTTTCCTTTGGCGATCCTGTTCCTGTTCGTTCCAGTGAACCAGTCTCTCACCAGCTTGAAGTAAGTGAAGTTGTGGGTGAGTACAAAAAGTTGCTTGGCTTCAGTGCATTGAGTTCTCAGGAAAGAATAGGCATGAAACAGGTGATTTGAATCAAAGCTTGAGACCGGATCATCAACGACGACAATTGTGTCCTTGATGTTGTTTCCATTTTCTTTGAGCTTCGTGATGAAGTAGACAAATGCAATCGCAGTCTTCTCACCTTCGCTCAAATTCCCATCATGCTCACCCACACCGTTTCTGATGATCTCATAGCCTTTTTTATTTTGATTAAAGCTCAAGCAAAGCTCAGAACGACCGATGAAACGATGCAGGATGTCATTGAACTCTTTCGCCCCCACCGTCTCATTTGAGAGCAGCGCCTCTATTGCTCCGACCTCTTGACCAAGTTTTTCAATTTCCTTGTAGTCATTCTTTGCTTCAGCCTCAAGGTCATTGCATTTCTTCTCACTTCCAGCATAGTCAAATTCTTGCACCTCAGCCGCAGCAAAGTGAAGTTCCAGTGCCACCTTGCTTTTTGATGTCTCAGATTTGAAGTTTGAAGTCTTATTGTTATGCTTTCCGACGAGCGCAACGATCGACTTTAGGATCTCATTGAAATTCGTGACATCCTCTTCAACCACATCCGAAATCTGAATGTCTGTCTTTGCAGGATCTGTAATTTTGGCTTTCAGAGCTTGCCGCCATCCGTCTATTTGCTGGTTGATCTTCTCAGCAGCAGATGTGTATTCCTTCTGGAATTTATCTGCGTCAGCCGATAGCTCTTTATAAAACTCCGTCGCTGCGGGCAACTGATTGGCTGGAGCACCTTGAGATTCAATCCAAGTCGCGGCGCTCTGAAGCCGGTTTTGAAAATCCGTGAACTCTTTGCTGAAGTGAGCGGCAAGTGCCTCAGCACGAAGCTGGGTGAATGGGGAGCCGCAGAACTCGCAGGATTGCGAATCATGGTTTTTATGAATTTCCAAGCCGGCTTGAACCCATTCACGAATGTCCGGGTTATCAGTCAGCCGCCGGATAGCTTGATTGACTGCTGTAGTTCCAATCAAGTCTCTGATGCGACCTGCCGCCTTCTTAAAGTAGTCCGGCTCAATGGCCGTTGAGGCGAAGGTAATACTTGGAAGTTGATCTGGTTTGGCGGCATTCGTGAGGTCGATGACCTTCTCATCTGGAAGAACCGAGCCAGGATTAACAATGGCCTTGCCATTATTCTGAATGAAATTGGAGAGCTTTCGGCGGTCGTAGTTCAAGTAGTAGCTATCGCTCGTATCAATCGCCTGAAGTCCTAGCTTCATTTTCTTGGCAGCATTGGTCAGAAATTTATCCAATGCTTCACGCTGCTTCTTGATGTCGCTTTGCTTTTCGTCGTGAGCTTTCTTCTTCGATTGAAGATCGCCTTTTAGCTTCTCCAGTTTTTGCAAGTCATCAATCTTCTCTTTCGCAATGAGAAGGATGCTTTTTACGGATTTGTCCCAATCAATATTCTCATGCACAAAGCGTTGATTGAAGACATGGATATTTAATTGGGATGAAGGGAGTGTGGCTTCCGTGATCGTTGAGCCGTCTTCCAAAATAACTGAAAACTGACCCGCGCTGAAGCGAGGAACCATCGAGCGAAGCTCAAAGCAAGAGAATAGATTCGATAGGGTTGACTTGCCTGTTCCGTTCCAGCCATAGACAAGGTTGTACCGGCCGAACTTCTGGATCTTCGTTCCATTGAAGTCGCTGAAGATGCCGAACTGCTTGAGACGGTTAATGCAGACGATCACTTTTAGCCCCCCGTGTTCTTGCTTTAGCAACATTTGCTTGCAGAACAAATGGTAAACGAAGAGTTCTTTTGCGTCTCCGCTTCGCGGATCGCGCTGCTCCAGGTTCGCTAGTCGCTCATCCCTGGCGGGACTGGCTTTGCCAGCCTTTCGCATCGCTGACGCCTCCGGCCCGGCTTCCAGCTTCGGGCCTGCGCGCTTCGCTTGCCGTGCGGTCTGCACACAGGGAAGGCCGTTGCCATGTCCAGCCGTCTTCCCTGACTTCATCACCTTGTCCGCGACTGTAGCCCGCTCCCGTGGGCCATCAAGGCGCGCAGAGCCGTGTCCTCGGCTGCGCCTGCGGGCCGCACCGACCCTGCGCTTTCCTCCTTGACGGCCCCCGTCCGCGCGCTCCTGACCGTCGCGGGCGATGAACTCAGGAAAGACGGTGGCAACAGGGCCAACCGGGTTCCTCGTGCCGACCGCACCAAACAGCCGAAAGGCTGGGCTCCGAATCTAGGAATCCGGTGTGCGGTGAACAGCAAACCTCTTTTTTGTCAGGAGAAAGATCATGCAACTCGCATCCCGTTTCGCTTCCCGTTCCCCGGCACTGCGCAGCGATTACCCGCTGTCCGATGACCAAATCCGCAGGGTGGCCCCGTCCATCTTCGCGGACGCCCCGCACGAAAGCCGCTCCGAGCGGTACGCCTACATCCCCACCGCGACCGTGTTGCAGGAACTGCGCGGGGAAGGTTTCGAGCCTTTCATGGTGTGCCAGACCCGCGTGCGCCACGACGACCGCCGCGACTACACCAAGCACATGATCCGCCTGCGCCACGCTAGCCAGATCAACGGGCGCGAGGCCAACGAAATCATCCTGCTGAACTCCCATGACGGCACCAGCAGTTACCAGATGCTGGCCGGAATGTTCCGCTTCGTGTGCAGCAATGGGCTGGTGTGCGGCGACACCGTGGCCGACGTGCGCGTGCCCCACAAAGGCGACGTGGCCGGGCACGTCATCGAAGGCGCTTACGAAGTCCTGCACGGATTCGACCGGGCGCAGGAATCCCGCGATGCCATGCGCGCCATCACCCTCGACGCAGGGGAATCGGAAGTGTTCGCCCGCGCTGCGCTGGCCTTGAAGTACGACGAGGACAAGCCCGCACCCGTCACGGAATCGCAAATCCTGATGCCGCGCCGTGGCGACGACGACCGCCGCGACCTGTGGAGCGTGTTCAACCGCACGCAGGAAAACCTCATCAAAGGCGGCCTGTCCGCCCGCGCTGCCAATGGCCGCCGCCAGACCACCCGGCCCGTGCAGGGCATTGACCAGAGCGTGCGCCTGAATCGCTCCCTGTGGCTGCTGGCCGATGGCCTGCGCCAGTTGAAAGCCTGAATCCCCACGCGGCAGGGGCAGGCAGCAGCCCTTGCCGCATCCCTCGCTGCTGCATCCCTGAATCGTTAGGAGTTATCACCATGAACGCCGTAACCCAAACCGAAGCCCGCGCCATCGAAACCGCCGCGCCGCTGGAAATGGCCGACCCGTCCAAGAACCTGATCTTGGTTGCCCTCTCGCAGTTGCTGCCGCGCCGCTCCAAGCGCAACGCCCGCAAGATGCCGCGCCTGTCCATCCCCGAACTGGCCGCGAGCATCGCCCGCATCGGCCTGCTGCAAAACCTGATCGTGATCGCATCCGCCGATGGCGAGCATTACGAGGTGGTGGCCGGTGATCGCCGCTTGACCGCTTTGAAGCTGCTGGCGAAGAAACACCGCATCTCCGCCGACTACGAGGTGCCGTGCCTGCTGGTGGCCGATGGCAGCGCCCGCACCCTCAGCCTCGCGGAAAACCTGATGCGCGAGCAGATGCACCCCGCCGACCAGTTCGAGGCGTTCGCCGCGCTGGTGAAGGAAGGCCGGCCCATCGAGGACATTGCCGCCGACTTCGGCGTGTCCCCGCTGGTGGTGCAGCGCCGCTTGAAGCTGGCCCACATCGCGCCGCGCCTGATGGCCGACTACCGCGCCGGAACCGTCACGCTGGAGCAGTTGATGGCCCTGACCATCACCGACGACCACGCCGCGCAGGAAGCCGCGTTCTATGCTGCGCCGGAATGGCAGCGCGGCCCGTCCGCGCTGCGCGCACGCCTCACCGAGCGCGAAATCGACGCCACGCACGCGCTGGTGCGCTTCGTCGGGCTGGACACCTACCGGCAGGCAGGCGGAGGCATCCGCCGCGACCTGTTCGCCGAAGGCGATGCCGGCACCTACCTCACCGACGCCGCAGTGCTGGAAACGCTGGTGCGCGAGAAGCTGGCAACGCTGGCCGAGAACGTGCGCGCCGAGGGCTGGTCATGGGTGGAGGCCGTGCCGCATCTGGCCTACGAGGAACGGCAGGCGTTCCAGAACGCACCGCGCCACCGCCGCGAGCCGACCACGCGCGAGGCCCGCCGCATCGCCTCGCTGGAAAACCGGCTTGAAAAGATCGACGCCGAACTGGAGGACGCCAGCGACGCCGAGGACGAGGCCAAGGCCGAGAAGCTGGAACAGCGGCGCGATCAGGTGATCGGGGAACTGCAAGACGCGGATGACGCCTTACAAGGCTATGCGCCCGAAGTGCGCGAGGTGGCCGGTGCCATCGTCACCATCGACCGCAACGGCGAGGCCGTCATTCATCGCGGCCTGCTGCGCGAGGCCGAGGCAAAGGCGCTGCGCACGCTGGAAAAGCTGCGGCGCGGTTTCGGCAGCGCGGAAGGCGAAGCCGACAACGACGAAGGCCACGACGCCGACGACGCGCCCAAGGCTGCGAGCCTGTCCGACCGGCTGGCGCAGCGGTTGAGCGCACACCGCACGGCGGCGCTGCAAATCGAAGTGGCACGGCATCCGCAAGTGGCGCTGGCCGCGCTGGTGCATGGCATGGTGCAGGAGGTTTTGCAGCCTGACGCCTACGGCGACGGCCTGCCGCTCGGCGTGCGCCTCAACGTGCAAGACCGGCTGGAAGGCATGGCCCCGGACTGGCCGGAATCGCCCGCCGCCGTGGCGCTGCGCGAACTGCAACAGGTGGCAGGTGAAACCTTGCCGCAGGACAGCGCCGAACTGTTCGCCGTGCTGCTGGCAAAGCCGCAAGACGAACTGGTCAAGTTGCTGGCCGTCTGCGTGGCTTCCACGGTGGACGTGGTGACGCCTCGCGCCCCGCCGCACCAACCCGGCGAGGAACTGGCGCAGGCCGTGGGCCTCGACATGGCCGCATGGTGGAAGCCGACCGCAGAAGGCTACTTCAAGCACGTTCCCAAGGCGGCAGTTCTGCAAGCCGTGGGCGACTACGCGCCCGAGCAGGTTTCCCGGCTGGCGAAGTTGAAGAAGGCCGACATTGCCAGCGAGGCCGAGCGGCTGGCGAACGGCAGCGGATGGATGCCCGCCATCTTCAAGGCAGAAGGTGCGCAGGAAACCACGCAGGCAGAACCGCAGGCGCAGGACGATGCCCCGGAGGATGCCGAGGCACTGGCGGATGAACCCGCCGTGGCGCTGGCCGCTTGACCCGCGCCGATGGCAAGCGCCCCGGCCCCGACCGGGGCGCTTCGCTGGAAGGAGAACGCCCCATGACCCGCACCACCACCCGCCGCCCACGCATGGCGGCGATCTACGCCCCCGGCGCGGTACGCGCCCGCCGCTGGCACGGCGACGGCGACGTGCGCGGCTACCGCCCGCCCTCGGGCTGGTCAGCCCGCGCCGACCTCACCGACATTCACCCCATCACGGGCCGCGCCTTGCCGCGTGCCGTGTGGTGGCTCATCGAGACGAAGGAATAATCCGAACAGCACCGCGCCCAGGCCGTTCCGCCCTGGGCGCGGTGAAATGCAAATCCGGGCGCGGCGGTGGCCGCGCCCGGTGTTCAAGGCCAACAGCCGAATCAGAGCGCCGCCGTCTTCGCGGCAGTGGCGTCAGACGATACCGTGCTGCCTCAACAGCGCCTGTTCGTCGCCTGACACCCAGCCGAATACCTTGGGATCGCCATCGAGCTGCTGCACGAAGTAGTGGACGTCGAAGTCGATAGACACGTCCGGGGCCGCGCCCCGGTCATAGGTTGCCGTCCAAGCGACGTGTGCAAGGCAATGATGCGCGTCGATAGGGGCGATGCGAATGCCTCGCAGAGTCATGTCCTTCGTGCCGAGTTGGCGGTAACGCTCGAAGCCTTGGCGCATGACTTGTTTCAGTTGCTCGTCGTTCTGGCCTGCCATGACCCTAGCCGGCGAGGCGGCGATGAAGGCGGTGGCATAGGACGAGGCCACTTGCTCCATGTTCGCTTCGTTTTTCAATCCTTGGCGAAAGATGTCTTGGTATCGCTTGAAGAACTCATGGATGCGCTTTTCTTCCATCGGTGCTTCCTTGGGCATGGGCTTCGCTGTTCGTACTCGTCATGGTAGGCCGTGTCGGCGCGATGCGCCGCCGGGCTTTCGGGCTGCGCCCCGTGCCGTCTTTGCCGTCACGGCCATTCGGCTTCAATCCCTCACGCCTTCGCGCCTGCGGCGCTGCGCGCTCCGCTTGCCTCTAGGGGAAAGCCCTGCGGGCTATCCCCGCCGCGCGATGCTTGGCACCCCTTGATGCCGCCGAACCGGCCTACGCCGGATCGGCCCGGCCAGCGCCCCGCCGCGATGGACGGCGCGCTGGCGAACACGCTGGCGCTTGCTGCGGCAGGTTGTGCAAATGCGGGCCGTCCTCAACGCTGGCGGCTCCAGCCTGTTACATCACGAAGGACGGTTCACGGACAACCCGCCCGGCATCGCTATGGAGCTTCCACGCCACGCCTCAAGACCGGCATCGCAAGGTGCGGCAGGGGCGTTNTCGCTTGTCGTCGGGTGGTTGACCTGGCCCGCGTCAGCGGGCGAGTCGGAGCAGCCTTCATGCGGGGATGCCGAGCCGGCCCCATCTCCTTTCGGAGCGGTTCGGCCCAAGGCGTCCTTGTCTCGTTGTGAATCCTGGCGGGGGCGCGGCTGCGCCTCGGGCTTCATGGCTGCAACCGTCCGGCGAAAACAATTTCCCCTGCGCTGAAGCGCATTCCTCGCGGGACAAATTCTTTTCGCCTTCCGGTTCTCCACTGCGTTTCGACCGCAAGCGGTGCAGCCAGCCCGTCCCCCGCCGGCCGGATCACAACAAGGACGCGATGGGCGCGAACCTTGTTCAACCGAAAGGAGAAAACATCATGGCCAACATCGGCACCTTCACCGCAGACAAAGACGGCTTCACCGGCACGCTTCGCACCCTGACGCTCAACGTCAAGGTCAAGCTGGTTCCCAACGACAAGGGGGACAGCGAGAAAGCCCCGGACTTCCGCGTCCAGGCGGCCGGTCACGACATCGGCGCGGCGTGGAAGAAGACCAGCGAAGCCGGGCGGGATTACCTGTCCGTGACCCTCGACGATCCTTCGTTCCCGGCTCCGGTCTACGCCCGCATGATCGAAGGCGAGGACGGCACGCACGACCTGATCTGGTCGCGCAGCAAGCCCCAGGCGGCGTGACCGCCGCAGCGCCCCGTCCATCGCGGCGGGGCGCTGTGCTGCTGGTCGCAGCACATCACCGCATCACGCGCGCGGCTTCGCCGCGTCGCGCTCTTTCAACACCGACTCCAGCTCCCGGCGCACCTGCGCCAGCAGCTCGTCGGCCTTGTGCGGGCTATCGCCCGCGTAGGCCAGCGTTAGCAGCGTGAGCGGGTGGATCTCCATCACCTCGCACAGCTCGGCCAGCTTATGCAGGGTCGGACTTTTCAGGTCGCGTTCGAGGGTACTCATATAGGTGCGGCTGGACACGTCAGAGAAGGCTTCCTGGCTCAAGCCACGCGCCTTTCTGACCGTCTTCAATGCCTTTGCCAATGAATACCCAGCCGCCACCTATGGTTTCCCTCAAAAAACCAAGATGACAGCCCATTGCGCCCTATAGGACTACAATCTATAGTGTTCATTTGGTGTTGCTATCCGTTTTTGTGGCTTTACGGAAATCCGCATCGGCGCGTTCCAGCAAAGCCGCGTAAGCGCATCCGTGCTTGCGCACGAAGGCGCAAATCCGGTTTCGCGGTTCTGCGCTTTGGCGCGAAACCGCATCCGTGCATCATTGGATTTGTGGGATTACCGACCATGCCCCAGCCACTTGCCACCGACCCGGAGCGCACGCAACTGCTCGCCAACGGCGAGGCCCGTGCCGCTGGCCGGGCCATCGACCCGATGCCCGTGGTGCGGCTGTTCACGCCCGACGCGCATGTGACTTGGCTGCTGGCTGCGCTCGATCCCGCCGATGGCGACACCGCTTGGGGCCTCATCGACCTGGGGATCGGGATGCCCGCGCAGGGAACCGTCAAGCTGTCCGAGCTGGCCGGCATCGTCGGGCCGCGCCAGCAGCCCGTGCTACGCGACCTCTATTTCCGTCCCACGCGCACACTGTCGGAATACACCCGGCTGGCCGAGCGCGACGGAGCGATCCCGGACTGAATACGTCCTACTGTGACTTTTTCAGTCTGGTGTCATACCGGATAAGTCTCAATCCACATTCTTGCGGCGTAGCCCCACCAGTCTGATCCAAATAGACATGATGCCTGGCGCGGGCTGCGGCAGGCTGGCTTGTGCAGTACCCCCTTCTGGGGTGCTGCCGCCGCAGCATCGAGACGAATACCGCAACGCATCGGAGCCAATCGGTCTTGACAGCCCCATCCGCCTTTTTAACCCATGACGTTCCGACGAGGGCGATGTAGCGCGTAGTTCTTCCGTGGCGGCGAGTCCTGTTCGCAGGAGGAGGCGTCATGGTCAATCCTCATCACTTCGCGCATTGGTATCCAACTGCGGCATACCTCTACGTTTTGTGGCTGGATGCGCTCGCGCTCGCTTGGGAATACCTGCGCAGGCATCCCGACTACCGGCTCGACTGGCTGCGCCGTCATCGCCGGCCGGAAGCGGCGCATCGCTGGGGATTGCGCCTGCTGGAAGACCCGGCCCTGGATGCGCGTGACGCTCATCCCGCTTGGCTGCCTGGTCATGCGGCCGTGGTGCAGCTCTACCCCGACGCCGATCCACCGCAGGACGCTACCGCCTTCGCGTTCTGGCGCATTCCCGGCCACAAGCACCTGCTCCACAACGGCAAAGGGCTGGCGCTGATCGCACGCAGCCCAGGCCGTTGTCTGCGCTTTGCGCTCGCGCCCGGCCTGGAAGACGGCATGGCTGTCGCCTATGCCCACCGCGGCGGCGCTGTCGCGCCTGCGGGCAACCAGCCGCCCGGCGAGGGCCTTGCTGTCGCCAAACCACGGCCAACCCCTGCCGCGCTGCTGGAGCTGCACACCTTGCAGGCGCTCGACGCGACCTTGGCGGGCGCGTCCTTGCGCGATGTGGGCGAAGGGTTGTTCGGTGCCGAGGCCGTGGCCGATTGGTACAGCGATGGCGGCCTGCGCTCCAAGGTGCGCCGCCTGGTGCGGCGCGGCGATGTGCTGATGCGCGGCGGCTATCGCCACCTAGCACAGCTTCCGCCGCTTGAGAAGGGTCGTTTTGATGCGGACGCAAACCGGCCCTGATCGGAAACCCCTCGCTTCTTGAGACTGCCTCCATCCGGTCGCGCTGTGTGGCCGGGCGTTTTCAACCGATGGAGGTTCACACCATGCGTCCCGCCCCCTTGCGGCCTGCCGCCACTGTCTCGACCGCTGCCGCGCAGCCCCAACGCTACCTCACCAACGACGAAGCCGCCGAGTACCTGCGCCTATCGCCGCGCACGCTGGAAAAGCAGCGCGTGATCGGCGGCGGCCCGCGCTTTCGCAAGTTCGGCCGGCGCGTCATGTACGCCGTGGCCGATCTCGACGCCTGGGCGGCCGACCGCAGTTTCGAGACGACTTCCGATCCCGAATACGCCGAGCACCACTCGGCCGACAGCCGTGCGCGCTGATCGGCGGCGCGCGGCAGGCCATCGCCATGTCCAGCACCGCGCTGCCGTCCCGGCAGCGGCCGTTGCAGGAGCGCGAACAGCTCGACCTGTTCCGCGCCTTGCCCGGCGACATGGCGCCGCGCGACAGCCAGGATTTGATGGCCTACCCGTTCTTCTCGCTCGGCAAGTCCAAGCGGGTCAAACCCATCGACTTCCGCGCGGGCAACGTGACGATCCGCGTGGAAGGCACACAGGAGCACGGCATCGCCACGATTTGGGATGCGGACGTGCTGATCTGGGCGGCCTCGCAGATCGTGGAGGCCAAGGACGCGGGCCTGCGTCCATCACGGCTGATGCGTGCCACACCTTACGAGATCCTGCGCTTCATCGGGCGCGGCAAGTCGCTGCGCGACTACCAGCGCCTCAAGGCTGCGCTCGACCGGCTGCAATCGACAACCGTGGCCACGTCCATCCGCGAGACGACCGGCCGGCGCCTGCACCGCTTCTCGTGGATCAACGAATGGAAGGAGCTGGCCGATGCCAGCGGCACGCCGCTAGGCATCGAGCTGATCCTGCCGGACTGGTTCTATGCCGGCGTGCTCGACGCCGCCCTGGTGCTGACCATCGACCCCGCGTATTTCCGGCTGACCGGCGGCATCGAGCGCTGGCTGTATCGGCTGGTGCGCAAGCACGGCGGCAAGCAAGAGCACGGCTGGCAGTTCGACTTCCGCTACCTGCACCAGAAGTCGGGCAGCACCGCGAAGCCCTACGACTTCGCCTGCGACCTGCGCGCGCTGGTCGCGCGGCAGTCGCTGCCCGGCTACGTCCTGGGCGTCGAACGGATGCCGGACAACGGCATGGAGCTTCTGACATTCCGGCCCGTGCTGCATACGGCACGGGGATAACTCTGGGAAAGCCTGTGGATGGTGTCGTGCTATCAGGCGTGCCGGGTATCGTGCTATCAGGCGTGGGACTATCGTGCTATCAGGCGTGCCGATCGGCCGCAAACCCGCGCCAGCACTGCGTTTTCTGGCCCTCTAACTTCCCTAACTTAATTTCTCTAACTTTTAGTAGGGAAACGCTGCTGCGGTGGACAACCACCACGCGGCCACAAACGCAGCAGCAAAAGCCCGGCTTTCCAACATGGAGGGCCAGGCCATGATCGTCGCTCTGCTCAACCAGAAAGGCGGCGTGGGCAAGACCACGCTCGCCACGCACATCGCCGGCGAGCTGGCGATGCGCGGCCAGCACGTCGTTCTGCTGGACGCCGACCCGCAAGGTTCATCGTTGGACTGGACGCAGCGCAGAAGCCAGCAAGGCTTGCCACGGCTGTTCAGTGCCGTGGGCCTCGCACGCGAAACGCTGCATCAGGAAGCGCCAGAACTCGCCAGGCGGGCCGATCACGTCGTCATCGACGGCCCGCCGCGTATCGCCGCCTTGGCGCGCTCCGCGCTGCTGGCGGCCGAGCGCGTGCTGATCCCGGTACAGCCCAGTCCCTACGACTTGTGGGCCAGCGCCGAAATGGTCGCGTTGATCCGTGAAGCGCAGGTGTTTCGGCCTGCGCTTCGAGCGGCCTTCGTCATCAACCGGCGCGTCAGTACCACCGTGATCGGGCGCGAAGCGCGCCAGGCGCTCGCCGAACAGCCGCTTCCTGCGCTGCGCGCGGAAGTGCATCAGCGCATCGTGTTCGCCGACAGCGTGGCCGCTGGCCGGCTTGCACGCGAGACGGCGCCGGACAGCGCCGCCGCACGGGAAATTACTGCGCTGGTGGACGAACTGCTGCGGTGGACGACATGACAGCGAAGCCGCCACCTCGCGCAAAGCGCGTTGGCATCGGCGCGCGTCCGCCTGCGAATCCGCACGCTGAAGCGTGGATTCGGCAAGGCGACGCCGATGCACTGGGCAAGGGCGACCTCTACACCGCCCGCCTCACCCTCGACATCACGCCCGCCATGCGGGCGCGCATCAAGGTATCGGCCTTCACGCAAGGCGTGACCGTGGCCGACCTGCTGCGCGGCCTGCTGGAGCGGGAGTTTCCCGAGAACCACGGGGAGAACACACCATGACCGCATCCGCTTCGCCTGCCGCCGTCGCGGCCAAGGCTGCGCTGGCTGCGCCTGTCGGCCAGCCCGCCAGCGCGCCGCTGACGCGCGTGGCGCTGGCCTACATCGAGGCCCGTTTCAAGCTCTACCTGCGCTTCGGTGAACCCGCGCGCACGCACCAGCTCGACCGCTGGCGGCGCAGCGCGGTATTCCTGCCGGGCGCGGTGTTCTGCCGTGTGCGCTGGCAGGCCAACGATTACGGCACCGTGCGCTGGCAGCTCATGGTGATGCAAGCCTGTACACCGCTGGACGACGCGCAGCGCATCCCCGGCGTACAGCCGGGCGCGCGCCTGCTGCTGCACGCCGAGGGCGACAGGCAAGTGCGCGCCGTGCTGGAACGCATCGACGCCATCGAGGCGCTGGGCATCTCGCCTGTCGCTGCCTCGCCCGCGTACTGGCGCACGCTCGCCAACCGGCTCGCAGCGCGCCTGCCGCTGCCCGAATACACCGCCGAGCGGCACGCCGCCTGGCTGGCCGGGAGGGCGCTGCCATGACTGCCGTTTCCACTGGTGCCAACACCGCCGGAAAGGCGCCGCGTCCTCGTTCCCGCCTGCGCGCTCGCATCGTGCTTGCGGGCCTGTCCGCCTGCGGCCTTGCTGCGCTGGCCTGGGCGTCCTTCGTGCATCCGTTGCCGCGTCTGATCTACAACCCGTCCGACAGTGTGGCGGTCGGCTGGTATCGCGTCGATCCGCTGGGCCAAGGTGCCGGCTCGCTGCCACGTCCGTTATCCGTTGGCAACATCATCCTGACCACGTTGCCGCCAGATGCCGCCGCGCTGGCCGCGCAGCGCGGCTACCTGCCGGCGCGCGTGCCGTTGCTCAAGCGCGTGGGCGCCATCGCACCGCAGGAGGTGTGCATCACTGGCCGCATTGTCCGCATCGACGGCGTGCCTTCGGCCGCCGCGCTGCCTGCTGATCGCTGGAGCCGGCCGCTGCCATCTTGGCAGCAATGCCGTCGCCTCGAACCCGGCGAACTATTCCTGCTCAGTACGACCAACCCGGCGTCGTTCGACAGCAGGTACTTCGGGCCGGTCAGCGCATCCGCCGTGATCGGCGTCGCGCATCCGGTCTGGCTGGAGTCTCGCCCATGATGGCCGCCGATTCGCTGCACGTTGCCGTGCATCCCATCGTGCCATCGGACGTGCCGATCCGGTGGCTTTCCGCATGTCGTCGCGCGTGCAGTGCGAGCGCATCCGCGCCGCACTTCGCACTGCCTTCCCGTGTGCAGGCGTCTTGCCTCGAACGCGCCCGGCCTATGGCCGTCGCCGCGTTCGCCGGCGCGCTGGCTGCTCGCGCAGCAGCGCCGCCGGGCC
>SR_TP_S13solDRAFT_1000525_pt1 | contig 15168 bp, 17 predicted proteins | sample SodReaTP_S13sol_FD_11159 | JGI IMG/M metagenome (IMG submission 11159)
GGGCACGGGTGCGGCTGGCGCTGACTTGCTGTCGGGGCGTTCGGAAACCACCGCGTCTGAGGGCGTGGAAACCGGCTTGGGATCGCCCGACACGGGTTTGTTGCCCGTGCCTGTCAGCCGCGAACGAAGCTGCCCCAATCCCGCCGCGATGCGTGCATTGGCGCTTGCATAGGTTGCGCGCAACCCTTGGGTTGGTTTTGGCGCGTCTGTCGCACCATCCGCCGCCCCCATACCCGCGAGCATGTCTTTCTGGCCTGTCAGACTGGCCTTGCCCTTGGCATTGTCGTCGCGCGATGCAGCAAGGCCAGCTTGCGGCGCATCCGTGCTGCGGCGGCTTTTGAACCCTGCGGGGGGTGCGGCAGGGGCAGGGGACGAAACGACGGGCGGGTTTGGATCTTTATCCGCGGCAGGCGCAGCGGGTGTCACGCCAGTCTTTGCCGGTTCGCTGTCTTTTGTGGTGCGCTGTTCAGGTTTTGGCGCAGTGTCCAACACCTTGGCGGATGAGTCACCGGTTTTGCTGTCTTTGACCTTTGCAGGTTTGGCCTGTTCGCCCTTGTCCGCATCCTTCTGAGGAGTTGCATCTGAATCGGTATTGCCTTTTTGCGCAGGCGGTGTCGCGGGCGTCGCGTCAGGTTTTTGCGCAACAGGCGGCAAAGAGGCCACGCCTGTTTCCGTCAGGATTTCGCGGTCGCGGATCAATTTGGCGGGATCGCCCAGAATATCGCGGATAATCCGGCTGCTGCCAAAGAAGGGCGCGTGACTGAAGGCACCGTTTGCAGGCGCTGCAACAAAGCAAACGGGGTTCAGGTTCTGCGCTTTTGCAAAATCCTCTGCCTCGATCAGGGTTTCGCGTGCGACGACCGCGACATCCACATCCGGACCCGCGCCGGTCCAGTCGAAATCCAGCTCCTCGACAGGGAAGGGCGTGCGCCCTTCAAGCGCCTTGCGGATCTGGTTGCGCTGCGCCTCGTCGCCGGGGCCAGGCGCGGAAATTCGGGTATACAGGATCTGGTCGTCGGGGATGACAAGCTGCGTAAGGATTTTGTCATCACCCGCCAGTTTTCTGGCTTTCGTGACAAGCTCCCCCACAGCGGTGTTCATATCGTCATGGTCAAGCGCGACCGCACCGACACGCAGCCAACCACGGTCCCCGCGTTGCCACAGCGTGACACCGGATTCAGTAATGCCAAGAGCGAAATTCGTTTTCATATTGCGCCTTTAGCACATGATTCAGGTGTGAAGGGAGTCTCATTTCCGCGATCAGGCGCGGCAATAGCGAAAAATCGCCAAGATTTGTGCATGAAAACCACCCGATCGGCAGCCCGCAACGCAACTGTCATAAAAACAAGCATGAATTCCGTATGGACAAAACACGGTATTCGAGAATGCGACCTTTCAGGTGCCACTCACTCAAGGCGAAGTGCCGTATCCGAAAGGCCGCATTCCCAGTGGCGTTCTAGGAGGCGCAGGCTTTTGTCATGGCCTGATCCAAATCGGCAATCAGGTCTTCTGGGCTTTCCAACCCGATTGACAGTCGGATCACATCAGGCGCAGCGCCTGCCGCAACCTGCTGGGCTTCTGACAACTGCCTGTGCGTGGTCGAGGCAGAATGGATGATCAGCGACCGCGTGTCGCCCAGATTGGCCACATGGCTGAACAGCTCCACTGCGTTAATCACTTTCACGCAGGCCTCATACCCGTCCTTCAATGCGAAGGTGAACAGCGATGACGCGCCCTTGGGGCAAATCGTGGCCATGCGCCCGTGATAAGGCGACGATGGCAGGCCTGCATAGGTCACATTGGCCACGCGGGGGTCCGCCTCCAGCCATTTTGCGACCTTCAGCGCGTTTTCGCAGTGCCGGTCCATGCGCAGGGACAGGGTTTCAATGCCCATCAATGTGTAATGTGCCGCCTGCGGGTTCAGCGTCATGCCAAGATCGCGCAATCCGACCGCGATAGAATGGAAGGTAAAGGACAGCGGCCCGAAGGTTTCATGGAATTTCAGCCCGTGATACGCAGGCTCCGGCTGCGACAGGGATGGGAATTTGTCATTGGCGGACCAGTCGAATTTGCCCGAATCAATGATGCACCCGCCGGTAACTGTGCCATTGCCCGTCAGGTATTTGGTCATGGAATGCACAACCAGTGTCGCGCCATGGTCTATCGGGCGGCACAGATAGGGGGTAGCCGTTGTGTTGTCGACAATCAGCGGAATGCCATGTTTGTCAGAGATTGCGGAAACCGCATCAAGATCGGTGATATACCCGCCCGGATTGGCGATGGACTCACAAAATACCGCGCGGGTGTTTTCATCAATCGCTGCGTCCAGTGCGTCCAGATCATCGAAATCAACGAATGTGGCCGACCAGCCGAACCGCCGGATGGTCTGGCTGAATTGCGTGACCGTCCCGCCATACAACCTGTTCGACGCCACGATGTTCAACCCCGGTCCCATCAGCGGGAATAATGCCAGAATCTGGGCCGAATGCCCGGATGCCACGCACACAGCGCCTGCGCCCCCTTCTAGCGTGGCCATGCGTTCCTGCAACGCAGAAACAGTCGGGTTGGTCAGGCGCGAATAGATGTAACCCACCTCTTGCAGGTTGAACAATGCCGCCGCGTGATCCGTGTCGCGGAACACAAACGCGGTTGATTGATAGATCGGCACCTGCCGCGCCCCTGTGGCGGGATCGGGCCGCGCCCCTGCGTGGATTTGCAATGTGTCGAAACCTGGGGGTGTATCGGCCATAAGATCTGTCCTTTGCACTATGTGATCTGCGGAAGCTACGACAGTGCGCCGCGCCGCGCAAGCATTGCCCCCGTCAATCACGACGCACCGCCAATCCTGCCATGGCAAATGAATGCGCGCTTAGGTCCGGCGCGACGCGCGAATGCCCACAAATGCCGCGTCAGCGCGGGCTTTGCGTCAGGGAGTCTGCGGGCCTGCTTGCGTCTTGTCCTGATCCTTGGCGTCGCTCTCTGGCGCGTTGGCCTTGTCGGGGGCGGGCAGGGCCTTCGCCTCGTCCGGCATCTGGTCTGGCAGGTCCACTGACAAAGTGCCGCTTTGCAAATCGACGTGAATACCGGCGCGCGGGCTTAACGCTGTCAAAACCTCGTTCAGTTCGCGCAGGGCGCGCGCAACGGTTTCACGCTGCGTTTCCTGGACAATGACTTCGGGTTCCTTTGACGCCCTGCCGAACAGAAACTTGAACATTCTTGCAATCCCTTTCCAATACCTTGCTTAATACCCGACCTTAGCGGGTGGTGTTGGTGACGCAAAGGGCCTATGCCGCGATGCGGCGCATTTCCGGTGATTGCACAAGGAACGGGCGGCGTTATTGCAAAAACTCCGGCGCGCAGCGCGTCTGTCCGACCACCAGCCCACGCCGGTTCTTCATGGGTCCCAGATAGCGCGTAACGACCGGATGGGCCGGATCAAGCACGCCGTGGCGTATCAGCAGCGCCGTTATGGCTGCTTCTGCCGCACGGACCCCGCCATCAATGATTTTCAACGCAATTCCCAACCCTGCTTGGGGCAGAATCGCCACGAAAACAGCCTCGGCGCCGGTTTTGACGGCTGCCCTACCGCCCATTGCGCGCATCAGATCGGTGCAGGCGCGGGTTTCGCCTGCCACAAGTTCGGGGTGGCGCATCATTGCATCGCGCAGCGCGACCATGGCACGGGCGCGTGTATCACCCATGTCTGACGCCGCTGCAAATTTCGCCATGGCCAGCGCCAGCCCCTGCACGCTGGTGGCAAAATTCGGGGCCGAACAGCCGTCAATGCCGAAATGTGGCGATGCCATGCCGGTAACCTCTTCAAACGCACGCCGCACGCTGCGCTGCACAGGGTGGTCAGGCTCGACATATTCTGACCCACCACCAAGATGACGGTTCAGCGTCAGAAAACCGGCATGTTTTCCCGAACAGTTATTGTGCAACTGGCACGGTGTCTGGTGTTCCAGAACCAGCCGGTTGCGTTCGTCAATATCTTCTGCGGCTTGTATGCCGCAGCGCAGATCCCCCTCTGACAGACCCAGATCCGCCAGCCAGCGGGCCACGCCCTGCACATGAATTCCCGCGCCTTGGTGGGACGCGCAGGCCAGTGCCAGTTGCGCGCTGTCAAGATCGCGTCCTGCGCCGCTTTCGATCAGGGGCAGGGCCTGAATCATCTTGCAACTGGATCGCGGATAGATCAGGGCATCGGGCTGACCCCAGCTTTCGACAACCTCGCCATTGGCGCGCATGACAACAGCATGCCCGAAATGGACACTTTCAAGCAAATCACTGCGCCAAAGTTCGATCAATGGCACAGCGTGGTCGTGTATCTGAGAGGGTTTCGGCATTTTGTTGCTCAATTCCGTGATCTGAAGGCAGGAAGAATTCACGCCTGCGCGATTTTTTGCGATGAGGGCTTTGAAATTCCGGACCCTTGGCGATAAAAGGCGCTAGGGCCTTGCGCATTCCCTTTGCGCGAATACCAGTCTAAAGCCCGGACCAAGTGGAGGCAAGAAAGCAGATGGCGTTGAAACGGCTGAACGGAACGACTCTCGCATGTGCGGCGATGATGTGTGCGGGCGGGTTCGCGAATGACGCACACGCGCAGGAATCCACAAACCGCGTTGCCGCTGACACGGCCTGGAGCGTTTTCGTGGAAGAAGAACCAAAGGAATGCTGGGCAGTATCGGCCCCGCGTGAAACCCTGAATACCCGTGGCGGATCACCTGTCGAAGTGCGGCGCGGCGATATCTTGTTGTTTGCAACCTATCGCGGCGGCAGCGGGACACCACAGATTTCATTTACCGGCGGCTACCCGTTCGCGCCGGATTCCACGGTCAATGTGACCATCGGCAGCGATGAGTTCCAGTTGTTCGTTGAAGGGGAGTGGGCGTGGGCCGGTTCGCCGGAAGAAGATCAACGTATTTTCGCGGCCATGCGTGCAGGGTCTGACGCGGTGCTGAATGCGCGGTCCTCTCGCGGGACGAACACGCAAGATACGTTTTCGCTGTTCGGATTCACCGCATCGACCGAAGAAGCACAGCGCCAATGCGCTGACTGACACAGCAGTATCACCGAATTCAACCGCCCGGGCTGTAAATTCCGGGCGGTTTTGTTATATCTTGTCAAAGATCACCGCCAAGGATGCCCAATATGTCGATCTCAGCCCCGATCACGCAGGATGTCGTGACCATTCCGCGCCGCCTGCAAGAGGGGGGCAAACGCAATCTTGTGGGGCTGACGCGCGCCCAGATGGCTGATGCATTGGTGCAGATTGGCACGCCCGAGCGGCAGGCGAAAATGCGTGTCGGCCAGATCTGGCAATGGATCTACCATTGGGGTGTTCAGGATTTCGCGGTCATGACGAATCTGGCGAAAGCCTATCGCGTGACATTGGCAGAGCATTTTGAAATCACGCGGCCGGAAATTGTGACGCGCCAAATCTCGGATGACGGGACGCGGAAATACCTGCTGCGCATTGCTGGCGGGCACGAGGTCGAGGCCGTCTACATACCTGAAGAAAGCCGTGGAACCCTTTGTATTTCTTCGCAAGTGGGGTGCACGCTGACCTGTTCCTTCTGCCATACGGGCACACAGAAACTGGTTCGCAACCTGACGGCTGCGGAAATCGTGGGTCAGGTTTTGGTGGCGCGCGATGATCTGAATGAATGGCCTGAACCCGGTGCGCCCAAGGATGAAACGCGCCTTGTCAGCAATGTTGTCCTTATGGGCATGGGAGAGCCGCTTTATAACTTTGACAATGTGCGTGATGCGATGAAGATCACTATGGATGGTGAAGGTTTGTCGATCTCGCGCCGCAGGATCACCTTGTCCACATCAGGCGTCGTTCCTGAAATTGCGCGCACCGCGCAGGAAATCGGCTGCCTGCTGGCGATCAGTTTTCACGCCACCACGGATGAGGTGCGCGACAAGCTGGTGCCCATCAATAAACGCTGGAATATCAAAACCTTGCTGGACGCGCTGCGTGAATACCCGCGCTTGTCGAATTCAGAACGCATCACGTTTGAATATGTCATGCTGAAGGATGTGAATGATTCCGATGCGGATGCGCGCCGTCTGGTGAAACTGATTGCGGGAATCCCCGCCAAGATCAACCTGATCCCGTTCAATGAATGGCCCGGTGCCCCCTATCAGCGCAGCGATTGGGCGCGGATCGAGGCATTTTCAGACATCGTCCACAAGGCGGGCTATGCCAGCCCCATCCGCACCCCCCGCGGCGAGGATATCATGGCCGCCTGCGGACAGTTGAAATCCGCGACCGAACGCGGACGCAAATCGCGTGCGGAAATTGCCGCACAGCTTGAAAACAGTCAGGGCGCCTGACATGCCGATTGTCGCATTGGTTGTTCTGGGGGCATTGGCGGGGGTCCTTGCCACCCGCCTGATGCGGATGAACACGGATCTGCCAACGGCTATGGTCATTGGCATTCTGGGGGCGGTTATCGGCGGGCTTGGCTTCCGCTTTCTGATGACTTCTGCCGGTTGGGTTGGCGGGTTCGTGCTGGCGCTTCTGGGATCGCTTGCGTTGTTGTGGCTGTATCAGGTCTGGCAAGGGCGGCGTTAGTTTCACATAAAAACAACTGGTTGAGACTCGTTATTCAAGCGCTACATCAGGGCTGCGGATCAATCATTTTCCTGAAGCGCCTTTATCCAACGGTCCGTGCGCGCACGATTGGCACCCATGTCGGAATGCCCGAACCGTGCGCGGGCGAATATAAGAACCATCGCGCCATCGCCCGCAGGTTCAATCATGATAGACGTGTAATCCGGAAACCCCATAACCGGCGAGCGGGTCAGATAGGTCATATGCCCTGACGCCACCGACCCGCCAATCAGCTTGCCCCCGTCGGCCCGTGCTATGGCATCCAGCCGTGTGGCCAGGTCCTGTGCCCCCATCTGGAACACTTGCGGCATGGCATCGCCACCCACCATGCGCACCAGATAGAAATTCGGGCTGCTCGGGCGTGCCACAAGGCGGGGGTCTTCGTGCCAGCGCGCGGGATCGCTGGGCGCAAGCCAGACATAGCCCATGATGGACGCTGCAACAGCCAATGTGACCAGAACTGCCAATTTGATCATACAACCCCCGATTCCAAGTCTGTGCCAGTAAAAAGGCCAAAACACATATGGCGTGATTATTGTCTGGGTGGGTGACTTTTGTAGACGGGCAGGCACCATCCGAACAGCATGGACCCGATGCGCAATGCGAATGTTGTGACACCGCAGATCAGCAGAATGATCAATGTCGTATCGGTCACTGCCGCGGTCATGACAGCCGCAACAGCACCCGCAAGCGCAGCCGAGGCGTAAAGCTCGCCCTTCTTCAGAATCAGCGGCACCTCATTGCACACCACGTCGCGCATCAGCCCGCCAAATGTGCCTGTCGCCACCCCCATGATCAGCACGATCGGCCAGTTCTGGTCCAGCGCCATGGCAACGCCCACCCCCGCAGGGACGGCAACCGCCAGCGCCAGTGCGTCCAGCCATTCCAATGTGCGCAGGCGCGATTCCAGAAAATGGGCGGTGAAAAACACGATCACCGCCGCGATGCTGGCCGACAGGATCATGCCCGCATCGGCAATCCAGAACACCTGATCACGGTTCAGCAGCACATCACGCAGCGTGCCGCCGCCCACTGCCGTCAAACATGCGAGAAAGATGAATCCCACAATGTCCAGCTGTGCACGGCTGGCCGCCAGCGCGCCCGTCAGGCCGAATATGAACACCGCCGCGTAATCCAGCCCCTGCACAAGCGTCATGTGGTGGCCTTGCCTGGCTTAAACGGCGCCATGCCCGCGCGCGCCAACTCGTCCGCGCGTTCGTTTTCAGGGTGGCCCGCATGGCCCTTGACCCATTTCCACGTCACGCTGTGGCGCGCTTGTGCGTCATCCAGCCGTTGCCACAGTTCCGCGTTCTTGACGGGCTTGCGGTCTGCGGTGCGCCATCCGTTGCGTTTCCAGCCATGTATCCAGCTGGTGACGCCGTTTTTCACATAGGCGCTGTCGGTGACAATCGTGACGGTGCTGGGGCGGCCCAACACCTCTAGTGCGGAAATGGCGGCCATCAGTTCCATACGGTTGTTGGTTGTGTCGCCTTCGCCGCCGGACAGTTCGCGTTCCTTGACGATGGTTTCACCCTGATAGGCGCGCAGTAACACCCCCCAGCCGCCGGGGCCGGGATTGCCGGAACACGCGCCATCGGTATAGGCCACAAGTTCGGTCATGCCACCCCCTTAAACCCGTCAAGTTTCGTCATGCGTTCGATCCATGCGTTGACGGCCCCGAACCGCGCCATCTCGAATCCGCCACGGCTGCCGGCTGTGTGCGTATAGGCAAACAGACAAATATCCGCGAGGGTGACATCATCGCCCACCAGCCAGTCGCGCGTGGCCAGATGGGTGTCCATGACCTGCAACAGATCATGGCCGCGGTCCAGCAAGTCCGCCATGCGGTCCGGCGTGGCCAGTGCGCGCCGGTGCGGGTAGCAGCGCAAGGACGCGCGCACGGCAATCACGCCTTCATGCTGGTTTTGTTCCCAAAACATCCAGCCCAGCATCTGCGCGCGTGTCACAGCGTCTTGTGGAATGAAGCGGCTGCCGTCGCCCAGAAAACACAGGATCGCGTTTGATTCCGGCAACAGCGTGCCATCCTCCAACATCAGAACAGGGGCCTTGCCGAAGGGCAGGCGGTGGTCCTGTTTGGCTTGTGCCAGCGCATCGGACTGGTCTTCTACATCGATGAGTGTGACATCATCGCGCCCCAGAAGCGCCAGCAGCAGGCGCACTTTATAGCTATTGCCGGATGAGGGCATGGAATAAAGGATCATAGGTGCGGTTTCCTGAAAATGGTGGTGTTGCGGACGTTTACAGCATGTCGCGCAAAAGTGGGAACCGGTTTTGCGCTTCCCGGACATGCGTTATCAAGATTCTAAAGTGGGTTGCGTGAATGCGAATGAACGCAAACACATTCTAGACCAACCAAAGGCCCAAGGCCAGACAGGCCACCACGCCCGATGTCAAAATCAGGCGCAGGCGCATCCACCAGCGCGGCGTCACACCCCAAAGCGCGAAGCGAAAGTCAATGACCAGCAACACGACAAAGCCGGTGATCAATGCGTTCAGTGATTGCGCGACCGGACCACCCACGAAGAAAAACGCCCATAGCGCAGGCGCAACCGACAGCACATAGCCCTGCCAACTGCTGCCGCGTCCGCGCGCGGCAAACCCCCACAGCACGCCGGACATGAAACACAGGATCACCAGGCCATAGCCGGTCAGAACCGCATGGCCGGAAAACCGCGGGCCAATCAGGGCGCGTGTCGCATCCGCCAAGGCGGGCGACAGCAGGGTTATCACCCCCCACAGAAACGGGATCAGCCCCGCAAGGCCAAGATACAGGGCAGGGCGGGGAATTGTGGTCATGCAGTTTCCCGCAACGCGCGGGGCACCTTGAATTCAACACGCTCTTTCGCGGTTTCGACCAGTTCTACACTTAGGTCAAACCGCGCGGCGAAGGCGTCGATCACCTCATTAACAAGATCTTCGGGCGCTGATGCCCCTGCCGTAATGCCCACGGCCTTTATGCCCGCCAGCGCGCGCCAGTCAATATCGGCGGCACGTTGCACAAGTTGTGCATAGGCGCAGCCCTTGGCGCGGCCCACTTCGACCAGACGTTGTGAATTGGACGAATTGGGCGCGCCAATTACCAGCAGCGCATCAATCCGGCCTGCAATCGCCTTGACCGCTTCCTGCCGGTTGGTGGTCGCATAGCAGATATCTTCTTTATGTGGCCCGATAATGGCGGGAAAACGCGCCTGCAAGGCGGCCACAATTCCGGCGGTATCATCAACCGACAAGGTGGTTTGCGTGATGAAAGCCAGCTTGTCGGGGTCGCGCACATCCAGTTTCGCAACATCATCGACTGTTTCAACAAGCAACACTTCGCCTTCGGGTAACTGCCCCATGGTGCCGATGGTTTCGGGGTGGCCCTGATGGCCGATCATTACCATTTGCAGCCCGTTCGCGTGGTGGCGTTCGGCCTCAATGTGCACTTTGCTGACCAGCGGGCAGGTCGCATCCAGATACAGCATCTGGCGGGATTGTGCTTCCTCGGGGACGGATTTGGGCACACCATGCGCGGAAAAGATCACGGGCCGGTCGGTGGGGCAGTCGTCCAGTTCCTCGACAAAAACCGCACCTTTGGCGCGCAGCCCGTCCACCACATATTTGTTATGCACGATTTCATGGCGCACATAGACAGGCGCGCCGTATTTTTCCAGCGCCAGTTCCACGATCTTGATGGCGCGGTCCACACCGGCGCAAAACCCGCGCGGCGCGGCCAGATAAAGGGTCAGGGCAGTTTTTTCAGTCATGTCTGGCGGTCCTGTTGCTAGGTCCAGACCTAAACATTCATCCGCGCGGCGTCCAGTCAAATGGGCGCCGCGCGGGCAGGGCAGGGTTGGTTCAGTTGCCCGATACGCAATCAGCGATGGTTTGCGCGATGCCACGCATCACCGCCGGATAGAGGTCCGCGCCGGGTTCTTGCAGCACGCCCGCAGGGTCCAGTTCGGCGCCGACGCGCACGCCTGTTCCTTCGACCACTGTATCGATATAGCGCGATGAATGGTTCACTTCGGGGAAAATGCACACGGCACCATCGTCGTCCAGTTGCGCGCGCAATTCGCTTAGGCGTTGTGCGCCGGGGGCGGCGGCATCGCCCAGCGCGATTGTGCCTGCAATGTTCAGCCCGAACTGGTTGGCCATATAGCCATAGGCATCATGGAACATGACCAGCGGGGCCACACCGACAGGTTCAAGGATACCGGCCAGTTCATCCGCAAGCGCGGCGATCTCGGACTTTGCCGCATCGGCATTGGCAAGATAGATGTCCGCATGGTCGGGATCATGCTCTGCCAGCTCGGTGGCGATGACATCCAGCCAGATTTCGACATTTCCGGTGTTCATCCAAGCATGCGGATCAACGCCATCATGGCTGTGACCGTGATCGTCGTGGCCATGCGCATCGTCATGGCCGTGCCCGTGGTCGTCATGGCCATGCGCATTGTCATCATGGCTGTGGCCGTGGTCGTCGTGGCCATGCGCATGGTCATCATGGCTGTGGCCATGATCGTCATGCCCGTGCGCGTCATCGCTATGGCTGTGCCCATGATCGTCATGGCCGTGATCATCGTGCCCGTGGTTGTCATGATCATGGCCGTGACCATCCGCGAAATCCTGCACCGTCAGACCATCCGCGGCCAGCAGTGACACGACGTCCGCCTGCGTTTCCGTCCCGGCAAGCGCGCGGGCCAGCCATTGGGTCAGGTCTTCACCCACCCAGAAAATGACATCCGCATCAGCCAGCGCCCGCGCCTGAGAGGGGCGCAACTGGAAAGAATGCGGGTCACCCCCACGGTCGAGCAACAGATCAGCGCTGCCATGCTCACCCTGCACCATCGCAACAAGCGAATGTGTGATCGGAAAATCTGTCACAACCTTCAGATCATGGGCGGCAAGTGGTGTGGCCATCATGGCGCAGGCCAAAGCGAGAGAGTGGCGCATCGTCATCTCCTTGTGTTATAGTATTTCGACACATATCTTATGTTATATCATAACAGTCAAGGCGTATGAAATGGCAGACAGCCCCGAATCCCGGTCCTTTTGTTGCCCCGACCATAGCGGGCACGCCCCGGCACAGGCGATTTTGTCGCAAGCGGAATCGCGTGTGAAGTCGCACGGGCTGCGTTTGACGCCGGTGCGCAGGCGTACGCTGGAGATATTGTTGCAGGCGCATGGGGCGCTGGGGGCTTATGACGTTCTGGAAAAACTGGCTGCCGACGGGTTTGGCGCGCAGCCGCCCGTTGCCTATAGGGCGTTGAATTTTTTGGTCGAGAATGGCCTGGCCCATCGCATTCGGCGATTGAATGCCTTCACGGCGTGTTCCCATCCCGGCCATGACCACCGCGCCGCATTCCTGATTTGCGAAACCTGCGAAAGCGTGACAGAAGCCCCAAGCGATGCGGTGGGCGCAGCTTTGGGCGCGGCGGCGCGGGATATGGGCTTTGCCCTGTCGCGCGCCACCATCGAGGCCGTGGGGCAATGCCGGAACTGTGTCGCCCGCAAACCTGCTGACCAGAGGACTATTGCGTGACATTGATACAAGCAAACGGTGTTTGCGTGCATTACGGCGGGCGGCGCGCGCTGTTCGACATTGATTTCAGCATTACCAAGGGCGAGATCGTGACCATTGTCGGACCGAACGGGTCGGGCAAGACAACGATGCTGCGCGCGCTTCTGGGGGTGGTTGCGCCAACGCACGGCAAGGTGACGCGCAAACCTGGCCTGCAGGTGGGGTATGTTCCGCAGAATCTGCATATTGACCCCGGCCTGCCATTGCCGGTGCGCCGGTTCCTGTCCCTGCCTGTACGGCGCAGCGCGGCACAGATCGCGGCGGTTCTGGACCGTGTGGGCGTCCCGGATGTGGAAGCGCAGAACATGACCACGCTGTCAGGTGGCCAGTTCCAGCGCGTGCTGCTGGCGCGCGCGCTGCTGATGCAGCCCGACATTCTGATGCTGGATGAACCGACCGCGGGTCTGGACCAGCCCGGCGTCGCCAGTTTCTACCGTTTAATAGAAGATGTCCGCCGCGACACAGGGTGTGCGGTGTTGTCCGTCAGCCATGACCTGCATGTCGTCATGAGCGCGTCTGACAGGGTGGTGTGCATCAACGGGCATATCTGCTGCGAGGGGACGCCAAATGTCGTGCGCGCGGCCCCCGAATACCGTGCCCTGTTCGGCATGGGCACAGGCGGCGCGCTGGCCTTGTTCCAGCACCAGCATGACCACGACCACGATCACGACCATCATAAGGAAGATAGCCCCCATGCTGGATGATTTCATGATGCGGGCGCTACTGGCGGGTCTGGCTGTGGCGCTGGCTACTGGCCCGCTGGGGTGTTTTGTGGTGTGGCGGCGCATGGCCTATTTCGGCGATGCCACATCGCATGCGGCCATTCTGGGGGTCGCGCTGGCGCTTGGGTTCCAGATCAGCATTTTTGTGGGCACATTGGTGGTGGCGCTGCTGATGGCGATGGTTGTGTCGGTCATGGCCGGTCGCGGCTGGGCCATGGATACCACACTTGGGGTGCTGGCGCATTCTGCGCTGGCCTTCGGTTTGGTGGCGGTGTCGTTCCTGCCCGCGGTGCGCGTGGATCTGACCGCCTATCTGTTTGGCGATATTCTGGCCGTTTCGCGCATGGATCTGGCCATTATCGTTGCAGGCTCGGGGTTGGTTCTGGGGTTGATCCTGTGGCGGTGGTCAGCCCTGCTGACCGCCACGTTGAACGAGGATCTGGCCCATGCATCCGGCCTTAGCCCCGCGCGCGAACGCATGGTGCTGACGCTGTCGCTGGCTGTGGTGGTCGCGGTGGCGCTGAAAATCGTGGGGGCCTTGCTGATTGCGGCCATGTTGATTGTGCCCGCCGCCGCCGCGCGCAATCTGGCACGCACGCCCGAAATCATGGCGCTTTGCGCGGTTGCGATCGGGGGTGTTTCGGTGTGGGGTGGGTTGCAACTGTCGCTGTGGCAGGACACGCCGTCCGGCCCGTCAATCGTTGTGGTGGCGGCGCTGATATTTGCGCTGTTCACCTTCGTGGCGTCGCTGGTTCAGAAACGGCCCGGTCGGTAAGGCGCAATATCCAGCGCGGGCCTGCGCCCTTCCACCAGATCCGCGACGATCTGCGCAGTGACCGGCGCCAGCGTCAGGCCTAAATGCCCGTGCCCATAGGCATGGATCACATCCGCGCCCTGAGCTGACGGCCCGATAACAGGGCGCGAATCGGGCAGGGACGGGCGGCACCCCATCCAGCGGCGGTCGGGTTCGGGCAGGTCGGGGAATATGGCGCGCGCGCCGCGTTCCATGACGGCCCAGCGGTTTGGCGCGGCAGGCGCGTCCCGCCCGCCCAACTCCACGGTGCCTGCAACGCGCAAACGCCCTGCCATGGGGCAGAAATAGAACCCCCGCGACACAGGCGTCATCTGGCGGGTCAGGGGCTGATCGGCCATGTCATATTCCAGATGATAGCCGCGTTCAGTGTCCAGCGGCACCTTGTCGCCCGCCTGCCGCGCCAGATCACGCGACCACGCGCCTGCGGCCAGAATGACCTTGCTTGCGCGCAGGTGAATATCTGCGCCTGTCAGTGTGACATGCCCGTGCGCGTCGCGGGACAGTCCGGTAATGCGCGCGGGGATATGGCGCACTCCTGCATCCGCGACCGCTACGCGCAACAGGCGCAGCATGGCGCGCGGGTCATGCAGGGTGACCGTATTGGGAAAAAAAGCCGCTCCATGCCCGATATGCGCTGGCAGGCCGGGTTCAAGCTGGCCCAGTTCCGCCCGAGAGATGATGTCGACAGTGACGCCCAGTTCGCGCGACATGCTGAAATCCGCACCGCGCTGGTCCTTGGCGGTTTCAAACAGATACAGCGAGCCTTGAGGCTTCAGCAACGCCGCCCCGCCGATCTGGCTGGCAAATGCGCGCCATGCGGCAGGCGTTGGGGCCAGCAGTGCAGCGATGGCGCGCGCATTTTCCGCCGCGCGCGCAGGCAGGCATTCGCGCGTGAACCGCAGCAACCACGGGGCAAGCGTGAAAATGGCGGCTTTGCGGATAGAGAGCGGGCTGTCGCGGTCAAACAGCAATGCGGGCAGATTGCGCAGCACATTTGGCGTGCCCACGGGCATGACAGCGTAATCTGCAATCACACCGGCATTGCCGTAGGATGCACCAGTCTCGTCATCCTCGGGGGCCAGAATCGTTACCTCATGGCCCTGATCGGCCAGCCGCAGCGCAATGGACAGCCCCACGATGCCAGCACCGATGATGGCGATTTCGCTACTGTCGTGACGGGGCGGGGTTGGCATGGTGATGAAGGACCTAAGAGGAAGGATACGCCCGTTTGTGGCGTGCTCGGCTGGCGGATGCAAGATACTGTGAAGCGGTTTGTGGTGTGGTCGTATCGGGCTTGGGGCGTTTGATGCGGGGGGAGTGTTGGCCTGAAGGGGACATAGGGAATGCCCCAAGGCGCGGAGCAAAGGCCGCAGGCCGCCGCGCCATCGGTGGGCCGTCCCGCGGCCTGCCGATTACGCTGATGGTG
>SR_TP_S13solDRAFT_1000526_pt1 | contig 15154 bp, 15 predicted proteins | sample SodReaTP_S13sol_FD_11159 | JGI IMG/M metagenome (IMG submission 11159)
TTCGGCGTCGCGCCGTTTCTGCCCATGTCCCGGGCGGAGATGGACCAGCTCGGCTGGGATTCCTGCGACATCATCCTGGTCACCGGCGATGCCTACGTGGATCACCCCAGCTTCGGCATGGCCATCATCGGCCGCCTGCTGGAGGCCCAGGGTTTCCGGGTGGGCATCATCGCCCAGCCGGACTGGACCTCGGTGGATGACTTTCAGCGTCTGGGCAAGCCCAATCTGTTCTTTGGCGTGACCGCGGGCAACATGGATTCCATGGTCAACCGCTATACCTCGGACCGTAAGATCCGCCGCAACGACGCCTACACTCCCAACGACGAGGGCGGCAGGCGCCCGGACCGGGCGGTTCTGGTCTACACCCAGCGCTGCCGGGAGGCCTTCAAGGACAGCCCGGTGATCATCGGTGGGATCGAGGCCTCCTTGCGCCGCATCGCCCATTACGACTACTGGTCCGAGAAGGTGCGCCGTTCCATCCTGCTGGATGCCAAGGCGGACCTGCTGCTCTACGGCAATGCCGAGCGGGCCCTGGTGGAGGTGGCCCACCGGGTGGCTCGGGGCGAGCACCCCAGGGACATCCAGGACTTGCGCGGCACCGCCTTCATGCGCGATGCGGTGCCCGGCGGATTCGTGGAACTGGACTCCACGGAACTGGATACCCCCGGCAAGGTAGATCCCCACCCGGATCCCTACGCCATGGTGACGCCCGCCAGCTGCGAGGAGGGCGAGAAGGAAACCGACGCGCTGCCGCCGGTGAAGGTGGTGCACCTGCACCGCCAGATCCCCCGTGATCAGCCCCGGGAGATGACCGTGGTGCGCCTGCCGTCCTACGAGCAGGTCAAGACCGACCCGGTGCTCTACGCCCATGCCTCGCGCCTGCTGCACCTGGAGACCAACCCGGGCAACGCCCGCGCCCTGGTGCAACGACATGGCAACAAAGAGGTGTGGCTGAACCCGCCGCCCATCTCGCTCACCACCCCGGAGATGGACGCCCTGTTCGACCTGCCCTATGTCCGGGCTCCGCACCCGGCCTACGGCGATGCACGCATCCCCGCCTGGGAGATGATCCGCTTCTCGGTGAACATCATGCGCGGCTGCTTCGGCGGCTGTACCTTCTGCTCCATTACCGAGCACGAGGGGCGCATCATCCAGAACCGCTCCGAAGACTCCATCATCCGCGAGATCGAAGAGATCCGTGACAAGGTGGAGGGCTTCACCGGCGTGATCTCGGACCTGGGTGGCCCCACCGCCAACATGTACCGCATCGCCTGCAAGGACGAGAAGATCGAGGAGAGCTGCCGGCGCCTGTCCTGTGTCTACCCGGACATCTGCAAGAACCTCAACACCGACCACAGTTCGCTGATTCACCTCTATCGCCGGGCCCGTGAACTGCCGGGCATCAAGAAGGTGCTGATCGCCTCGGGCCTGCGCTACGACCTGGCGGTGGAATCGCCGGAGTACGTGAAGGAGCTGGTGACCCACCACGTGGGCGGTTATCTGAAGATCGCCCCGGAGCACACGGAGCAGGGGCCCCTGTCCCACATGATGAAGCCGGGCATGGGCAGCTATGACCGCTTCAAGGCCCTGTTCGACAAGTTCTCGAAAGAGGCGGGCAAGGAGCAGTACCTGATCCCGTACTTCATCGCCGCCCATCCGGGCACCACCGATGAGGACATGCTGAACCTGGCCCTGTGGCTCAAGGGCAACGGTTTTCGCGCCGACCAGGTGCAGGCCTTCCTGCCCGGCCCCATGGCGCTGGCCACCGCCATGTACCACACGGGCAGGAACCCGCTGAAGAACGTGCGCCGCAAGGGCGCGGAGATCGTCCAGTCACCCAAGGGCCTGCGCCAGCGCCGCCTGCACAAGGCCTTCCTGCGTTATCACGATGCTGAGAACTGGCCCCTGTTGCGGGAGGCCCTGGAGAACATGGGCCGCGCCGATCTTATCGGCAACGGCAAGCGGCACCTGGTGCCGCGCTATCAGCCTGCCGGCACCGGCAAGGCAGGCGGCGAAGGCAAGCGCCTGGGCCGCAAACACCGCCCCCAGAAATTCCGCACTCAGCACACACGGCCGGCGCGCTAAGGTGTCTTGTTGGCGCATGTGAGTAAACGCGGAGGGCGCAGAGACGCAGAGAGCGCAAAGAAGATCTGATAAAAAAACTCCGCGTCCTCTGCGTCTCTGCGCCCTCTGCGTGATCAACGAACGTTCGTTATAGCCCCAGAATCAGAACCTTGGCAGATCAGGAAACCGCAGCTCCCCGTGGTGCACGTGCATGGCGCCGAACTCGGCGCAGCGGTGCAGGGTGGGGACGGCCTTGCCGGGGTTGAGCAGGCCCTCAGGGTCGAAGGCCGCCTTGATGGCGTGAAACTGGGTCAGTTCCTCGGCGCTGAACTGCACGCACATCTGGTTGAGCTTCTCCACGCCCACGCCGTGCTCGCCGGTGATGGTGCCGCCCACCTCCACACACAACTCCAGGATCTTGCCGCCCAGTTCCTCGGCCTTCTCCAGTTCGCCCGGGTTATTGGCGTCGAACAGGATCAGCGGGTGCAGGTTACCGTCGCCGGCGTGGAATACGTTGGCCACCCGCAGGCCGGCTTCCTCGCTCAGAGCGGTGATGCGGTTGAGCACCATGGCCAGGTGCTTGCGGGGGATGGTGCCGTCCATGCAGTAATAGTCCGGCGAGATGCGCCCCACGGCAGGAAAGGCCGCCTTGCGCCCGGCCCAGAAGCGGGCCCGCTGTTCATCGCTTTCGGCGGTGCGCACCTTGGTGGCCTTGTGGGCGATGAGCAGCTTGCGCACTTCCATGATCTGTTCCGAGACCTCGGCATTGCTGCCGTCCAGTTCGCACAGCAGCACGGCGGCGGCCTCCACCGGGTAGCCCGCATGGACAAAGTCCTCCGCGGCGCGGATCGCGGGGTTGTCCATCATCTCCAGACCCGCCGGGATGATGCCCGCGCCGATGATGGCAGCCACGGCCCGGCCCGCATCGTCCACCTGATCGAAGGAGGCCAGTAGCACCTGGGCCCGGTCGGGCTTGGGCAGCAGTTTGACGGTCATCTCCACCATCACCCCCAGCATGCCCTCGGAGCCGGTCATGAGCGCCAGCAGGTCGTAGCCAGCGGCATCCAGGGTCTTGCCGCCCAGGCTGATCAGTTCGCCGTCGATGGTGAGAAATTTCAGGCCGATCACGTTGTGCACCGTGAGGCCGTACTTGAGGCAGTGCACGCCGCCGGAGTTCTCCGCCACGTTGCCGCCAATGGTGCAGGCGATCTGGGAGGAGGGGTCCGGCGCGTAGTACAGGCCGTGGGGGCTGGCCGCCTCGGTGATGGCCAGGTTGCGCACCCCCGGTTGCACCACGGCGCAGCGGTTGTCCACGTCGATCTCCAGGATCCGGTTGAACCGGGCCAGGGACAGGATCACGCCGTTCTCCAGGGGCAGGGCGCCGCCGGAGAGCCCCGTGCCCGCGCCCCGGGCCACCACCGGCACGCCCGCATCCCGGCAGATGCCCAGTACCGCCCGGGCCTGCTCCAGGGTCTCCGGCAGCGCCACCGCCATGGGCAGGCGCCGGTAGACAGACAGGGCGTCGCACTCGAAGGGCCGCAGGTCCTCGGTGGTGTGCAGCAATCCTTCCTGCGGCAGCGCGGTCTGCATGTCCTTGAGCAGTCGCGTGCGTGCATCCGGGCTGAGCGTGGCTTGTGTGGCTTGCGCGTGCATGGGTGGCTCGCTTGAATGAAATATCCAACGCAAAGACGCGAAGGCGCAAAGGGCGCAAAGATTTTTTGTTTAAAGGCCCTTTAGCGACCTTTGCGCCTTCGCGTCTCTGCGTTGAGAGTTTTCTACCGGCATGCCCCGATTCTAACACCACGGCATCCCGGTGGCCTCAGCCCCTGTGGTAAGATTTCCCTTTGTTTTTTGCCGTGAATTCTACCCAGGAAAGCCCCCATGCTGGATCCCAAACGCCTGCGTAACGAACTGGATGAAACCGCTGCGCGCCTGGCGCGCCGGGGTTTTGATCTGGATACCGAGACCTTTGCCCGCCTGGAGGCGGAGCGCAAGCAGATCCAGGTGCATACCCAGGAATTGCAGAGCGAGCGCAACAGCCGTTCCAAGGCCATCGGTCAGGCCAAGGCCCGGGGCGAGGATATCGAACCCCTGAAGGCGGAGGTCTCCCGCATGGGCGAGGCCCTGGCCGAGGCGGAGACCCGGCTGTCTGCACTTCAGGCAGAACTGGACGAGTTTCTCATGGGCATCCCCAACGTGCCCCACGCCTCGGTACCCGACGGCCTGAACGAGCAGGCCAACGTGGAGATCCGCCGCTGGGGCGAGCCGAAGCGCTTCGACTTCAAGGCCCAGGACCACGTGGCCCTGGGCGAGCCCAGGGGCTGGCTGGACTTCGAGGCGGGGGCGAAGCTGGCCGGGGCCCGCTTCGTGGTCAAGCGCGGCGCCATGGCGCGCCTGCACCGGGCCCTGGTGCAGTTCATGCTGGACCTGCACACCCGGGAACACGGCTATGAAGAGGTCTATGTCCCCTATCTGGTCAACGCCGATTCCCTGCGCGGCACCGGCCAGTTGCCCAAGTTCGAGGCGGACCTGTTTCACATCGCCGAGCACGGCTATTACCTGATCCCCACAGCCGAGGTGCCGGTGACCAACCTGGCGCGGGATACTATCCTGGAGGCCGGCCAGGTGCCGGCCCGTTTGGTGGCCCACACCCCCTGTTTTCGTTCCGAGGCGGGCTCCTATGGCAAGGACGTACGCGGTCTGATCCGTCAGCATCAGTTCGAGAAGGTGGAGCTGGTGCAGATGGTGCCCGCGGAGCAGTCCTGGGACGCCCTGGAGGCGCTAACCGGTCATGCGGAAAAGGTGCTGCAGAAGCTGGAACTGCCCTACCGGGTGATGGCCCTGTGCGCCGGAGACATGGGTTTTTCCTCGGCCAAGACCTACGACATCGAGGTCTGGCTGCCGGGGCAGGACACCTACCGGGAGATCTCCTCGTGTTCCAACTTCGAGGACTTCCAGGCCCGGCGCATGCTGGCCCGTTACCGCAATCCAGAGACCGGCAAGCCGGAATTGCTGCACACCCTCAATGGCTCGGGACTGGCCGTAGGCCGCACCCTGGTGGCCGTGCTGGAAAATCACCAGGACTCCGAAGGCCGCATCCATATCCCCGAGGCCCTGCGCCCCTACATGGGCGGGCTCGAAATCATGGATCCGGCGGCCTGAGCGGGGTTGGTGATTTAACGCAGAGGCCGCAGAGACGCAGAGATCGCGGAGATTATTGATCCACATCCCTCTGCGCTCTCTGCGTCTCCGCGGCCTCTGCGTTTCCCAGCGTACCCAACGACATTCCCGGTCGCATTGATGTACGCTGGGTGCTGACATTGTCCAGGGAGTTCCTCTATGCCGAGTCCTGTTGAAATCCGCAACATGGCACTGTTTTGCGACTTCGAGAACATCGCCCTCGGTGTGCGCGAGGCCAAGTATCCCAAGTTCGACATCGGTAAGGTCCTGGAACGTTTGCTGCTCAAGGGCAATATCGTGGTGCGCAAGGCCTACTGCGACTGGGATCGCTACAAGGAATTCAAGGCGCCCATGCACGAGGCCGCCTTCGAGTTGATCGAGATCCCCCACGTGCGTCAGTCAGGCAAGAATTCCGCTGATATCCGCATGGTGGTGGATGCCCTGGACCTTTGCTACACCAAGGGCCACGTGGATGCCTTCGTGGTCATCAGCGGCGATTCCGATTTCTCCCCCCTGGTGGCCAAGCTGCGGGAGAACAACAAGCTGGTGATCGGCGTGGGCGTGAAGAAATCCACCTCGGATCTGCTTACTGCCGCCTGTGATGAATTCATCTACTACGACGACCTGGTGCGCGAGGCCGCCCACAAGAAGCGCAAGCCCCGCAGGTCCACCGCCAAGGCCGCCAACAAGGACGAGCCCCAGGTGAAGCAGACCGAGGAGCAGGAAGGCGACGACAAGAAGATGCAGGAGGCCATGGACCTGATCGTCGAGACCGCCGAGGCCCTGCAGACGGAACGCGGCGAGGACGAGACCGTGTGGGGCTCCATGGTCAAGCAGGCCATCAAGCGCCGCAAGCCCGGTTTCAACGAGAGCTATTACGGTTTCCGTTCCTTCAGTGCGCTGCTCGAGGCGGCGGAGAAGGAGGGGTTGATCAAGCTGGAGAAGGACGAGCGTTCAGGCGGACATATCATTCAGCTGGTCGAGTGATTTTTGGTGAGGCGATAGGCGATAGGCGATAGGCGATAGGCGATAGGCGAATAAGACCCTTTCGCTCGCTTTGGCTAGATCACACCTCACACCTCACACCTCACACCTCACACCTCTCACCTCACACCTCTCACCTCACTCCTCACGCCGAAGGTCCCGGCTTCCAACTCCCCCGACGTATCTTCCAGCACCGGTGGGGCGGGTGGCGGCGAAAATCTTCCGGCGTGGTTTTTTTCGTGATCTCTTCAAACTCGCAGGGGATCAGTTCGTCTTCGTGGAGCTTGAAGCTTCGACGGTTGTTGGAGAAGTACAGCACGCCGTCGGCGCTCAGCAGGCTCAGGGCCCGGTTGATCATCCAGGGGTGATCCCTCTGCACGTCCAGGGTGCTGTCCATGGCCTTGGAGTTGGAAAACGAGGGCGGGTCCATGACGATCAGGTCGAAGCGCTCATCGATGCGCGAGGACTGTTCCAGCCACTCCATCACATCGCAGCGTTCCAGCCTGTGCTCGGGCCGATCCAGGCCGTTAAGCCGAAGATTTCTGCGGGTCCAGTCCTGGTAGGTGTTGGACAGGTCCAGTGTGAGTGAGTTGCTGGCACCGCCCGCGGCGGCGTGTACCGTGAAGCTGCCGGTGTAGGCGAACAGGTTCAGCAGGCGCTTGTCCCTGGCCTGTTCCCGCACCATGGCCCGGGTGATCCGGTGGTCCAGGAACAGGCCCGAATCCAGGTAGCGGTGCAGATCCACCTCGAACTTCAGCCCGTCCTCATGCACCACGAAGGGGGCCGGCGTGTTGCCCGTCGCCTCGTACTGATCCGTGCCTTTCTGCCGGCGCCGCACCTTGAAGGCCAGCTCGGCCGGGGGGATTTCAAAGAGTCCCGCCACCGTTTCGCGCACCGCATCCACCCAGGCATCGTAAGTGGCCTCGTCCGCATCCCAGCGAGTCTCGTAGGCCTGCACGTGGGGTCGTCCCGCGTATACGTCGATGGCCACGGGAAACTCCGGCAGATCCCGGTCATAGAGGCGGAAGCACTCGATCCCCTGGCGGCGCGCCCATTTGGACCAGTGGCGCAGATTCTTGGTGAGGCGGTTCTTGAAGGGTGTGGAGTCGATCATCGAAGTGGCAAGTGGCAAGTGGCAAGTGGCAAGTGGCAAGTGGCAAGTGGCAAGTGGCAAGGATACCACCCCCGTGACCCACTGCTTCCCCTGGCCACTTGAGACTAGCCACTAGCCACTGCCTTATTCCCCTCGGTCTCTGTGTTGATACCGTGCTGCCCAGGCCGCAACATCTGCGGATGCAAAAACTAGAGTCCCTGAAGTTCGTCAATTCCTATGCGCGACTGGCCGAGGCCTTTTACGACAGGCCGTCGCCGGCACCGTTTCCCGAGCCCTACCGGATCGCATTCAATGAGCAGGCGGCGGCCCTGATCGGGCTGGACCCCGAGGAGGCCCATCGCGCGGAGTTCGTCAACGCCTTTACCGGCCAGGTGCCCCTGCCGGGTATGGAACCGGTGTCCATGATCTATGCGGGTCACCAGTTCGGCGTCTACGTCCCCCAGCTGGGGGACGGTCGAGCGGTCATGATGGGGGAGGTGATGACCCCGGAAGGGCAGCGCTGGGAACTGCAACTCAAAGGCAGTGGGCCCACCCGCTTCTCCCGCGGCGCGGACGGGCGGGCGGTGTTGCGCTCCACCATCCGTGAATACCTGGCCAGCGAGGCCATGCACGGGCTGGGCATCCCCACTACCCGGGCGCTGACCATCCTGGGCAGTGACATGCCCGTGTACCGGGAGCGGGTGGAGTCGGCGGCGATCCTGGTGCGCATGGCCCCCAGTCATGTGCGTTTCGGCAGCTTCGAGTACTTTGCCCATGGTGGCTACCCGGAGCGCCTGAAGGCATTGGCGGACTACGTCATTAGCCACCACTACCCGGAGCTGGCAGACCAAGACAACCCCTACCTGGCGTTGCTGGAGACGGTGATAGAGCGCACCGCCGAGACGGTGGCCCGCTGGCAGGCCGTGGGCTTTGCCCACGGGGTGATGAACACTGACAACATGTCCATCCTGGGGCTCACCATCGATTACGGTCCCTACGGTTTCCTGGACGCCTATGCGCCGGGTTTCATCTGTAATCACTCCGATCATCGAGGCCGCTACGCCTTCGACCAGCAGCCGCGTATCGCGTGGTGGAATCTGGCCTGTCTGGCCCAGGCCCTGTTGCCGCTGCTCAATGGAGACGAGGCCGCGGGCGTGGAACTGGCCAAGGGGGCGCTGGATCGCTACAACGAACTGTTCGCCAAGACTTGGCTGGGACTCATGGGGGCCAAGCTGGGTCTCGTGGAGTCCCAGGCCCAGGATCACGAACTGATCAACCGGTTGCTGTCCCTCATGCAGGGCAGTGGTGTGGACTACACCCGGTTCTTCCGTGCCCTGGGCCACTTCCATGAGACCGACTGGCTGGCGGACCTGCGCGCCGCGTTCCGGGAGCCGACGGCCTTTGATGCCTGGCTCGAGGATTACCGCGCCCGCCTGGCCGGGGAGGGGCGTGACGCCTCGGCCCGTCTCGCCCACATGCTGTCGGTGAATCCCAAGTACATCCTGCGCAACTACCTGGCCCAGATGGCCATCACCCGGGCGGAACAGGACAGGGATTTCAGTGAGGTGGACCGACTGCGACGCCTGCTGGAGCGTCCATTCGATGAACAACCGGAGATGGAGGCCTATGCGGGCCTGCCACCGGACTGGGCGGACGAAATCGTGGTGAGTTGCTCTTCATAGTCACGCAGGCCGGATAAGCGCAGCGCATCCGGCAGCCCAAACTGCGATGCCGGATGCGGCTGCGCCTTATCCGGCCTACAGGTTACGGGTGCTTCATCATCAGTGGTTATAATGCCCGCCTCATTCATTCCCCCGGACCTGTCATGTTCAGCCAGGAACAGATCGACGCACATCGTGAACGCCTGGAGCAGGTGGTGGCCACGGTGCACCACTTCTCCGCCGCGATCTTTATCCTGACCTTCATCGGTTACGGCGTGGCGGTCTACCTGTGGTTCCAGGATCAGACCTGGCCCGGGTTGATCGTGGCTACCCTGAGCTACCTGTTCTTTCGCCAGTTTCGCAGCCTGTCCATGGGGCTGGCGCGCATGAAGCTGCGCGACCGTGAAGGTTTCTCCGAGACGTGGGACATGCTGGACGAGGCCATGAAGTCAGAACGCGCCCAGGCCGTGCTGCTGGCCGTCGAGTCCCGTCTGCGGGCACCGAGGGAGGAAGGCTGAAGGCGATTTACCACGAAGCACACGAAGGGCACGAAGCAAATATTGATTTTAAAGCTTCGTGCCCTTCGTGTGCTTCGTGGTTAAAGCCTTTTCATTACAACCGGATCGGCTCACCGCAACCCGCGCTCAGCACACGGTTGAGGGTGTCGTTGAGGCTTTCGCCGGTGCGGTCGTTGAGCCAGGCCTTTTTGTCGGCGTCGTAGCCGAAGTGGGCGGGGCCTTCCGGGGAGGCGAGCCAGAGCTGGCTGGCGGCTTCCTGGCGGTTGAGGATTAGCTTGCCGCCGTCTTCGAATTCCATGGTCAGGACCCCGTCGATGATGTCCATGTCCAGGTCCGCCAGGGCGTCGAATTCGCTCATGCGCTCAAGCAGGGATTCCAGGGTCTGTTCCGCGTGCAGGGAGAAGGAGATGTCGGCCATGGTGAAGGTGTCTCTTTATGTGGTTCGAAGTGGTCTGGGTTCAGCGCGTCCTGAGGCCTTTCCAGGCGATCCAGGTGAACGTGAGCCAGGCGATGATGAAGGCGACGCCGCCCAGGGGCGTGATGGCGCCCAGCCAGCGCAGGCCGGTGAGGGCCATCAGGTAGAGGCTGCCGGAAAACAGCACGATGCCCGTCAGCATCAGCAGCCCGGTGGCGCGGGCCCCTGCCTGGGGCAGGTGGCGATACAGGGCGCCCAGTACCAGCAAGCCCAGGGCGTGATAGACGTGATACTGCACGCCCGTGTGCCAGGCCGCCAGCATGGCAGGTTCCAGGCTCTGGCGCAGGCCATGGGCGCCAAAGGCGCCCAGCGCCACGGCCAGGCCCATGAGGGCAGCGCCGCTGGTGATGAACAATCGTTGCATGTCGGGTCCCGCATCGGGTGAGGCCCCGATTATAATGGCCCCCATCGCTTAAACCAGTGGAGAACACCCATGCCCTCATTCGACGTGGTGTCCGAGGTGGACATGCAGGAACTGCGCAACGCCGTGGACCAGACTCAGCGCGAGGTGGATACCCGCTATGACTTCAAGGGCACTGCTGCGGCCATCGAACTCAATGAGATGGAGCTGACCCTGTACGGCGATGCCGAGTTCCAGGTGGAGCAGGTGATGGACATCCTGGTACAGAAGATCGCCAAGCGGGGCATCGACGTGGGTTGTCTGGATCCCGGCAAGCTGGAAGAGGGGGGTGGCAAGGCCCGTCGTGTGGTCAAGGTGCTGGCCGGTATCGAGACCGACACTGCGCGCAAGATCGTCAAGCTCATCAAGGAGGCCAAGCTCAAGGTCCAGGCCGCCATCCAGGGGGACAAGGTGCGCGTCACCGGCAAGAAGCGCGACGATCTGCAGGAGGTCATCGCATTGCTACGCCAGTCGGATGTAGGCATTCCCCTGCAATACGACAACTTCCGGGATTGAAGAAGATCACAGAGACAAGGTCCAAGAGGCAAGAGACAAGTTAAAAACCGGCTTTTCCTTGCCTCTTGGATCTTGTCTCTAGCGCCTTCATTCCATATCGCTGTCCATATCCTGCCCCGGCACCCATCCATCTGCCTGGGCGCGGGCAATGGCGGCATCGTAGATGCGGGTATGCTTCTCGCGCAGTTCCGGCGGCAGTTGGCTCACCATGTGGCCGTAGGGTTCCCAGGCGGCGCTGACCTTGTCGTAGAGCATCTGCACGTCGGCCGCCTTCCAGCCCTCGCAGGTCTCTTCTTCGGGGATCAGTCCGAAGACCCAGGCGTCTCTGATAATGGTGCCGGTGGAGGTCATGCCGCCATGCAGGTCGTTGTAAACGCCCACGTAGGTTTCTGAACTGCGATTTCTCATGCTGATAGGGTTTCCGAATGTGTGCTGTGAATAGCCCGTATTCTACGCGCCGAGACCAATGAGGGACATGTTCCTGTGAATTTGTGTGGAGAGACATGATGGGCCAGACCGGCTCCAGGCGGCTTTACTACCGGGTGATCCTCAAGCTCATGGCCCTGGTCCTGGTGCTGTTTGTTGTCCAGGCCATGGTCAGGGCCTTCTTCAGCAACCCGGAGACCGATATTCGTCTTGCCCTGGGTGTGGATCTGGAAACGCTGGTGCCGGGGGAGATGCGGCGCCTGGACTGGGCCGGAAGGGAACTGCTGATACTGCGCCGCAACGAGGCCATGGAGGCCGCGGACGCCGCCCATGAGGATCGGCTTTATGATCCGGCCTCCCGGCTGAGCAACCAGCCCCGGGATGCTCGCAACCCCGGCCGCACCCTGGTGCCGGGGTATTTCATCGCCTATGCCCAGGGCACGGATCTCTCCTGCCCCCTGGACCTGGTGACCCCCGAGGCGGCCGCCGAGGCGGGCTGGGGCGGCGGTTTCACGGACCGCTGCCGGGGTTCCCGCTACGACTTCGCCGGGCGCGTCTACGACGGCCAGCCGGCCCGTCGCAACCTGGAAGTCCCTGCCTATCGGGTGGACGGAGACCGGATCGTGCTGGGTGGATAGGCGAATTAAGGCGCTCAACGCAAAGGACGCAGAGACGCAAAGGTCGCAAAGAAGGTCTTTGGATAAAAAATCTTCGCGCCCTTTGCGTCTCTGCGTCCTTTGCGTTAACTGCTGAGTTTCCTTCAGCCCGTCAGATACACATCGAAGCGGGTGGTCTTGCCGGGGATCTGGTGGCTGGGTTTGCGGCCACCCAGGGGCTCGGCCCGGGCGGGGCGTTTGACCACCACCCGGTGTCTTGCCCCATTGAGCGCAGCTTCCAGCAAATCAGCGGCGTCGGTGTCGTCGCCCACCAGGGCCCGGAAGACACGCATCTCCTTTTTTACCAGGGCGCTCTTGTCCCGGTGGGGATACATGGGGTCAAGGTACACCACGTCCGGTCCTGGGCCGTTAGCGAGACCTTCGAGATAGAAACGGGCATTGCCCGTCACCAGGTGCATGCGCGCCACGGTTTCTTCCAGTTCAGCCTCCCGGGCGGCGCGTTCCAGTCCATCGGCTAGCAGGGCCGCGATAATCGGTTCTCGCTCCACCAGGGTGACGCTGCAGCCAAGGCTGGCCAGCACGAAGGCATCCCGGCCAAGCCCTGCGGTGGCATCCACCACGCTGGGCCGATCATGGCCCTTGATGCCCACGGCCCGGGCCAGGGGTTCGCTGCGCAGGCTGATGCGGGCCTGGCGATAACCCAGACGCCCGGAGACGAAGTCCACCCGAATCGGGCCGGGTGCATCGGCACCGGTGAGTGCCAGGCTCAGCCCTTGGGGGCCGAGGCGCAGCACCAGGGGCGTCTCTGGGCTCCCCTCGAGGCACAGGGGCAGTGACAGCTGTCTGGCCAGGGCCTCGGCCCTGGGGCGCAGGGCAGGGTCATCACAGGTGATGCAGGCGCGGGCGTGGGGGCTTGTCACGGCGTATCAGTAATGGGGGGGTGGGGGTTCCTGGGAGGGATCGATCCCGGGGCCCTCCATGGCCTCCGCCAGACGCAGGCGCAGGTTCTCGATCTGATGCTGGAGCATCTCGATGCGTTGCTGCTGTTCGATGACGATGTGGTTCAGGGACTGGACCGTGTCGTCCTGGTGGGCGAGACGGATCTCCAGTTCGGTGATGCGGGGCTCGAGGGTGTCGCTCATGGGTATCCTTTCTGTGTCACACCACGCGGCGGGGTTCGCCCGCCATGAAGGCCTGGATGTTCTCGCTGACCTGGTCGATGACCCGCTGACGGGCCTCCTGGGCGGCCCAGGCGATATGGGGCGTGACGATCAGGTTGGGGATGTCCGGGGCCAGCAGGGGGTGGTCGCTGTTCGGCGGTTCCTGGTCCAGCACGTCAATGCCTGCGCCGCCGATGACGCCCCGGCGCAGGGCGTCGGCCAGGGCGGCGTTGTCCACCACCGCGCCCCGGGCGGCGTTGATGAGCAGGGCATCGGCCTTCATGGCGGCCAGGGCCCGGGCGTCGATCAGGTGTCGGGTCTGGTCCGTGAGCGGGCAGTGCAGGCTCAGGATATCGGACTCGGCCAACAGGCGATCCAGGGGCAGACGATCCGGGTCATTGCCCGGGGATACCAGGCTTTGCGCCACCCGCACCTTGAGGCCGAAACACTCGGCGGTGCGCGCCACGGCCTGGCCCAGCACGCCGTAGCCGATGATGCCCAGGGTCCGGCCGCAGAGTTCGCGGATGGGGTGGTCCAGGAGACAGAACTGGCGGCTGTCCTGCCACAGGCCCCGGGCCACATCCTGCTGGTAGTCCTGCAGGCGGGTGGTCAGGGCAAGGATCAGTGTGAAGACATGCTGCACCACCGAGGCGGTGCCGTAGTCGCGCACGTTGCACACGGTGATGCCGTGCGCCCGGGCCGCCTCCAGGTCCACGTTGTTGGTGCCCGTGGCGGCCACGCAGATCAGTTTGAGGTCCGGTGCTGCGTTCATGGCGGCCCTGTCCACCACCACCTTGTTGGTGACCACCACCTGGGCTTGCGCGATACGCCCGGCTGTCTCGGATGCGTCGGTAAAGGGGTGAACATCCCAGTGGGGCAGGGCGCCACGCAGGGGCGCGAGGTCCAGGTCTTCGCGGTCCATGGTCTCCAGGTCCAGCACAACGCCTTGTCGGATCATGGTGTTTAGCCTCTTTAACGAAGAAGGGCCCCGCCGAGGCGGGGCCCTTCTGATTCTAGCCGTTGAGTCGAGACTCAGTTGTCACCGCTGAAGGCATGGAACAGGTTCAGCAGGTGCAGGAACAGCACGTAGATGTTGGCGTACAGGGACACCGTCATCATCACGTAGTTGGCGTCACCGTCGTGGATCATGCGGCTGGTATCGAACAGGATCGCCGCCGAGACCACCAGCACCGCTGCGGCGGAGATGGCCAGGGACAGGGCGGGCAGACCCAGGAACAGGTTGGCCACGATGGCGGCCAGCACCACCAGGAAGCCCACGAACACGAAACCGCCCAGGAAGCTGAAGTCCTTGCGGGTGGTCAGGGCATAGGCGGACAGGCCGACAAAGGTCACCGCGGTGGTGCCCAGGGCCCCCATGACGATCTCCGAGCCGTTGGGCTGGCTGAGATACAGGGTGACAATGGGGCCGAGCACGTAGCCCATGAAGCCGGTGAACACGAAGGTCAGGGGCAGGCTCCAGATGCTGTTGCGTACGGCATTGATCAGGAACGGACCGCCAATAAATACGGCGATCATCAGGATCCAGTTGACGGGCTGCGCCCCGGTGGCCATGGCCACAAAGGCCATGACGGCACTGAAGGCCAGGGTCATGGACAACAGCATGTAGGTGTTGCGGATGACCTTGTTGGTGGCCAGGGTGCTGCTCTGGGCATGCGCCGTGGACAGTCTTTCGGTCTGCATTGTCTATTCTCCGTTTCTGGTGATTTCCAGTGGTAGCGTTAAGGTACCCGATTCCCGCGGCAGGTTCAAAGAATCATGGGGCAACCGGCTGATTGTTGTGGGTTTTGCCGGTAGGCGAGTAAGATAGCGCCTCTGCGAGGTGAGGCGTTAGGGGTGAGGTGTCAGGCGTAGATGCCTACATAAGCTCAGACTCGTAGGTTGGGGTGAGGAACGAACCCCAACGGGGTGATTTCGTTTCACCCGATAATCTGGAGAGGTGGCAGAGCGGTTGAATGCACCGGTCTTGATTGAGGTCGCCGGGAGCGACCGATAACCGCCCGGCAGGGCGGGCCCCGCAGGGGTGAGGGCCTGGACGGCCC
>SR_TP_S13solDRAFT_1000527_pt1 | contig 15147 bp, 2 predicted proteins | sample SodReaTP_S13sol_FD_11159 | JGI IMG/M metagenome (IMG submission 11159)
CCCGCCGATTCTGGCTGCGGCGGGCGGGCGTAGCGCCGGAACTCCGGCAAGGCCCACAGGTTGTCGACCCGCGCCTCGCGCAGGATCTGGCGCCAGGCCTCGTCGCCCTCGGGCGTGTCCTCGATGCGGAACAGCTCGCGCCGGATAGAGAAGCGGTTGGTCTCGACCTGCGGATTGTTGAAGCCCATCTGGCCCTTGAGCACCTCGAAGTTGCCCGACATCCGGCCGAGCGGGTCGGCCAGGCCGCGCGATCCCGGCACTGGCTCGCCGCCAAGGATCTGACCGATCGAGCGCTCACGCACGATATCGGTCAGGAACCGGCGCCCGGCCTTGGAGTCGGTGCCGAGCAGGTTGGTGTCGTAGTCGTAGGCGCTGGCGGCCAGGTAGACATAGCGTGCCGCCAGGTCGAACGCCGCCCGGTACTTCTGCAGCGCATCGTTGCGGAACACGCGGAAGGCCATGTCCTGGTAGCGATGCTGCTGCACGGCGGCGGCGCCGCTCTTCCTGAACTGCACCAGTTCGGCCATGATTCTCTGCCCGGCCGCGAGCTGTTCGAGGTACTTGCGATAGAGCTGCTGGATCGCCTCGGCGCGGGTGAACATCTCCATGCGCAGCAGGGGTTCGCGCCGCAGCAGTTCGTCGAACTCGCCCTTCATGTTGAACAGTTCGAGGCGCGAATCCAGCACCTGGGTTTCCAGCGCCGCCAGCTGCGAGACGTCCTGGGCGGCCGCTGCCGTGCCGTTGGCCGCGATCTCCAGCCCCTCGCCGATTGCGTCGGTGACCGAGTTGACGCTGACGCTGGCGGTCTTCATCGTGCAGCGGGCCACCGACAGGGTGTCGCCGCCGGCGGCCACGCCGACGATGATCGATTTGGGAATGCACTCGGATGAGCGGTCCATGATCGCCGCCGCCAGGTTGCCGGCCGCCTTGACCGCCTTGGCACTCTGGTTGAGCGTCTGCACCGCAATGTTGATCTGATTGAGCGTTCTGCGCTCGTTGTTGGCAATCTGCAACTGCGAGTCGCGCAGGGCGAAGGTGGCCTCCATGGTCACGACCATGTCGTTGATGTCCGAGCGCAGGTTCTCGTACTGCCGGATGGCGCGGGCCAGGTCGAGCCGGGCGACGAACATGTCGTGCAGGGTGTTCTGCAGGGTGCCGGTGGCGCGGCGCTGGCCGACCCACTCGGGCGGCTTGCCGAAAGTGAAGCCGAAGGCCGGCGAATCGTAGGTCACCATCTCCACGTCGAGCACCTCGCCGTCCGGCGTCGGCCCGAGGGCGCAACCGCTGCTCAACGGCGCGGAATCGCAGTCGGCATCCCAGAACTTGGCTTCATCGTCGAAGTCGAAGAAGTTCACGCCGGGCAGGGGCTTGAACTTGGCATCGAAGCGGTTGATCTCGACATCGCCCTGGATATCGAAGCCTTCGAGCAGTCCGCCCTGCTGGCCAGCCAGCTCGAGCACGTCGATGTACTGGTAGTGGTAGACGTCGGGACCGTCGTAATCGGTCGGGTAGAGTCCGCCAGGGCCGATGTCGTCGGCGTAGGGATAGCCGAAGATCTCGATCAGGCGATTCTTGTAGTTGCGCTCGTTGGCCCGGGCGTTGGCAGCCAGGTCGTCGATGCTGTCCTGGTTGAAACGCAGCATGCGATTGAGCTGGTTGGCGAAGTCCCACACCTTGACCGCATTGTCCAGCGCGGAAACCGCCCGGTCATAGACCTGTTCGAAATGGGTGGTGCCCCAGCGATCGACCTGGGCCGGGTCGATATCGAACGGCACCACACCCTTGGCCAGGCCGAGCGGGTTGAGCCCACGGTCGGCCTGGTCGAGCTGCTGCTGGATGGCGTCGAAGTTGGACACGATCTCGCCCAGTTCGCGCACCGTGCTGCGGTCGACCTGCTGGATGCCCAGATTGCCCGGATCGGGATCCTCGTCGGGCAGGATTGCGTTGCCCACCACCCAGTCGAAGTAAGCGCCCTGCCCGGCCCGGCGGGCCCACTCGGACAGTCCCCAGGCGCGCTGCGGGTCGTCATCCTTGTAGCCTTGCCACTGGGCCTGCGGGTCCTCGACGTAGAACTGCCGGTAGGTGAGATTGACGATCTCGGCACCGGTGCGCGCCTTGGCGGCCGCCACCGTGGCGAACTTGCGCTCGTCGAAGAAATCGACCTGCACCGGCACGCCGGCGACCGGCACTGCTTCCTGGGTCGGCTCCCAGGTGAAGAACGGGTGCCTGAGCAGCTCATAGTGCGTCTTGACCGCGGTCAGGTACTGCCCCCAGGCATCGCCATGCCCCTGCGGATACTGGATGCGCGCATCGAATTCGTCGATGACGCCATCGCCATTGCGATCGCCGATGTCATAGTTCAGCGCATAGGCCGCCTCGCCGTCACCGGTGGTGAAATTCCAGAACAGCCGGTTGTAGACCGGCGATGCCGAGGTGGTGGCCTGCGAATCGTCCCGCCCGCGCAGCAGCACCAGTTCTTCTTCCAGAACCGAGGCGAGCTGATTCTGGAACGGATGGATGGTCGGTGCCAGGCTGGCGAACTCGCCGCTGGTCAGCAGACCGACGGTCGGGTCCTGGGCGTCCGCGTAGGCCTCGTTGCCGAGCAGCGCATAGAAGTCGACCAGGCGCGTGGCCACGTTCAGGATGGCCTTGTTGACCGGCCCGTAGTCGACCGGCGGAACGGCGTTGACCGACAGGTCCATGGCGCGACGCATGACGGTCGTGTAGGCCTCGATCAGGCCGATGCTGTTGAGCACCTGCGGGTTGGCGGTCAGCGGGATGTCGCCTTCATAGCGTTCACCGAGCTGGGTCAGCATGCTGGCATAGGTGTTGGTCGGTGAGGAGTGGAAGTCCTGCACCCGCGCCTCGAACGGATTGAGGCGGTCGATGACTCGCTTGACCCAGCCCAGGCCCAACTGGGCGCGCTGGTCCAGCGGGGTCGCGCCCGGGCCGCCCGCCCACAGGCTCCAGTCGGACTGGTTGTTGCAGACCGGCAGGCCGCGGTAGCGCGCCACGTACCAGTTGTCCGACAGGGTCTGGATGTTGGCGCCCTCGATATTGACTTCGATGGCCCCCTGGCCATCGCCCACCGGGAGGCGTTGCCAGCCGTTGAGCTGCCCGCTGTCGGGGTCCGGCAGCTGGGACGGCGGTGTGCCGTCGAGGTCGGGGTGCGAGTACCAGTCGAACTGGAGCGCATCGGGATTGCCGCCGAAATCTCCCGAATGTCGCAGGGTCAGCTGCTCGTCGAAGATGTTGTCCGGTGTGATGACATTGAGCTGCCCCTGGTAACTGGAATAGATATCCGGGGGCTCGGGCGGCAGGGGCTGCGCCAGGCAGTCGACGCGAATGATCTGCACGCTCACCGGTGCCGGATTGAGGGCCTCATCGTTGTTGAAGGCCAGCGTCACCCAGCCGACACTCTGCGTCGCTCCGGCACTCAGGGCCGGCTGTACGCCGACGGCCTGGAAGGGCTGCAGGAGACCGTCACCCTGGGGATCGACGAAGGCGGCCAGCAACTCGCCACGATCGACCGGACGCTGCAGGGTGCACTGCCGCTCGCCCGAGTCCGGGTTGACCTGGCTTTCGACGCAGACCTTCTCGACACCGTTGGGGTTGCGCGTCAGTCGCAGCAGGGCTTCGACCGCCTCGGCCCATTCGCAGGGCTCGGCAGCATCGTCACAGGCCTCACTGGAGTCTTCGGCCGCATCGTCCGCGCTGCCGTTGAGCACCTTCAGCTGCCGGGCCTCGCGGAAACTCATGATATTGAGCAGCAGCAAGGGATCGCCCGCGATCGAATCATCGAACACGCCACTGAAGATCAGGCGCTTGTTGAGCGGGTCGTAGCGCAGACGCTCGCGGATCGAGACCGGCAGTTTGAGGATGCCGTCGCCGCTGCCGGTAATCACCTGCCAGCCGGTTTCCGGGTCGAGCCGGGAAGCCAGGCCCTCGAGGTTGTCGAGATAGACGAAGCGGGGGTTGAGCGGGTCGATCAGCTGCACCAGGGTGTCGCCCGGCTCGGCGCCGCCCCCGGCTTCCATCGCCTCGCGATGTTCGTCGAAGACCACTTCGACGGCATCCTGCTGATAGATGTTCGGCAAGCCACGCTTCTGCTTGAGCAGCGATTCGCCCGGGATCAACTGCGGCGGGTTCGAAGGCCAGGTGAAGGTGTAATCCACCGCCAGCGCCTCGTTGGGCGACGCACTGCCGCCCTGGTCCTCGGGCAGGCGCGCCATCCAGGGAATGCACTGGCTGTCGCCGGCATCCGGGAAGTCGTCGTTGTTGGTGTCATACGAGAAGCCCGGCTGCATCGGATACCAGTACTTCATGCCGCCCTGTCCGGCGGACTTGCTCCACAGACCGTTCTTGTAGTCCTTGAAGAACGGCGGCGGCGGCTGGGGATCGTTGAGTGCCTGGCCGACAGCGCGGGTCTCGTCGCAGCCCGGCAGAAGCGACAGCGGGTAGGGCGGCGCAACCGCCGTGCCGGCCTCGCCGCCGTACTGGAAGTCGTCGTAGCCGGCGCCGGTCGCGGTCACGTGGAACACCCGGTAGGCCCAGCGATCGAGTGATTCGTTCCAGTACTTGATCAGCACGTACGGGTCGGTTGGTGCCGTGAAGTCATCGCGCAGGTTGATGCCGAAATCGGCACGCAGCGCGAACAGCGCGAGCACGCCCGTGCCGGCGTTCGAGGGTGCGAAGAAGGCGTGGGCGGCGTTCGGATGGTAGCCGGGTTGCGTCACCACCGGCTGCTGGTAGATGCGCAGGTCCGGGAACTGCTGCGGACCCAGCGGCTGCTGGCCGAGCACTTCGCCACCGAGTTCGCTGGCGATGATGATCCGGTCCGGATCGAGCGGCCAGTCGGGCGCGTAGTGAATCGCGCGCTGCGGCCAGTACACGCCCTTGGCATTGCGCCGGTACCAGGCCACGACCATTTCCTTGGTGGCATCCTGCAGTCGGTTGGGTCGAACCTTGTTGACCGGGATGATGTGGCCGGTGCGCGCCTGGCGATCGTAGGCGGCATCCGATCCGGTCCCGTCATAGAAGGCATTGGCGTTGAGCACGTATCCGGTCCGACCGACCTGGTTGTGATAGGGCTCGACGATCGGCTCGCCGATATCCCAGCGCACGTTGTCGGCGTAGTTGGGCGACTGGTTGGCGCGGAAGGTGCGCACGACCTCGACGGCGACCGGGTGCTGGAAGGGATCGGCCGTCGCGCCTTCGACATACAGCAGCACGGTGAATCCGGGCTGGTCACCGGTCATGATGCCGGCGTTGACCGAGGCATTGCTGGCCTGGGCAAACGGCACGAACTGGTTGACGAAGCGGTAGCCGCTGCCCGGCTCCTCGAGTTCGACCGGGGCACCGGCGATGTGCACCTGGTAGCAGTCGGTATCGCTGGCCGGACTGCAGGCCTCGCCCGGCCAGGCGGTGCGTCCGACCGAAACGATCCGGTTGCTGCTGCTCAGCGGCTCGCCTTCGACCCTCCAGTGAATCTCGACGCCATCGATGGCATCGAGCACGGTCAGTACGGCCTCCTCCTCGCTGGCCGGCCTGGCCCAGAAGAAGCGCGTGCCCAGTGCGTCGGTGACGAGCTCGCCGTCAATGAAGATCTCCGGTGCCGCGGCCTGGTTGCCGGTTTCGGCATTGGTCGGCGGTGTGACCTTCTGGCCCACCAGCCAGGTCTTGACCTCGAACCACTCCCCGAACAGATCGAGATTGGCGACGAAACCGCTGCGCCCGGCCGCCGAAAGCAGCTCGGCCTCCTTGCCGAAAACCAGCGAATCGCTGAAATCGCCCGTGACGTACAGGTTGGCCAGACCGTCGGTGGCCAGACTGGTCATGAGCGCATCGCCGGCACCGCCGGCCTGGCCGGGAACGCCGGTATCGGCGTAGTAGCGATCACCGCCGGTGGCCCACTGGATGATGGCACCGCTTCCCTGCCCCGTCGCCATGGCGACGAACAGATCGCGCTCGCCGGCCGATTGCAGCGTACCGTCGGGCTGGCCGGGCAGGAACGCAGCGGTGCCGGAAAACTGACCCGCATAGTAGATGTCATTGCCGATGGTCAGGACGCTGGTGGCCTCGCCGCCGTCGATCGATTCGACCCAGTCGACGCCGCCGTTGTTGCCGTCGAGCCGGGCAATGGCCGCGCCGGTCTCGCTGACCGGTCCGTTCGGTCCCGGCGGCGTGAACTCGGCATTGACGCGGCCGGCCACGTACATGTCACCGTCGGCGCCGGCATGTACGGCATTGAGCTTGAGTTCAGGCGAAGCACTCCAGGCCCAGGACCAGCTCGGTGTGCCCTCGGCGGCACCACTCAGGCGGGCCAGGAACTGCCGCCTGACCGGCTCGAGGTCGTTGCTGTACACCTCTTCGCTGCCGGACTTGAGGCTGAAGTCGTCCAGCCACCAGCCCTCCCAGCCAATGATCTCCCCTTCCCCGAGAGACCAGCGAAAACGGACCGAAGACTGGTTGGAAAGGCTGGCCAGATCGACCGAAACCAGGTTGTATTCGGGCCACGCCGGGCTACTCGAACACCAGCCTTGGCCGCTGATCGGATTATTCTCGAGGCCATTTCCCTGCCCGTTGTATCCGCCCTGGTCGAACCAGCCGCCGGGCACCCGCGTCCAGTTTCCGCCGCCATTGGTCGAATACTCGAGGATGCCCACGTCGTAGCAACCGTCGAGCGCGAAGCGGTGCAGGAACTCGAGCCGGGGATTGCTGATCGCGTCGAGATCGAAATCGCGGGCCAGTTCCAGCCGCGAAACCTTGACCCCAGGTGTGTTGGGAACGGAAAACACATTGCCGCCGCTGGCCGGGTTGTCGTCGGACTGGGACCAGTTGCCACCGGCATTGAAATCGTCGCCGCCACCGGGGGGATTCGGCAGCACGGTGGTGCCGAAATCGAGTTCACCGTTGTGGTGCCCGAGAAGCATGACCCGGCCGGTCGAACCGACGTGGAGCGACTGGATCGCCGAGTTGACCTCGGGTGTCGAGCCCTGGTCGGTGGCCCACAGCCAGCGGCCGTCGGAATCGATGGCCGCCACGAAATGGCGATTCTCGTGGACATCGCCGCCGCAGCCGCCGGAAATTCCCAGGTCGTAGTTCACGGCCGGATTGGGGCCGTCGGCCGGTGAAGAGAACCCGATCTTGCAGCGATAGCGACCGCCGATGATCAGCGTGTCGGCTGTCGGCGGAATGGCACCGGCATCGCCGGCAATGATGCCGATACCGACCGACCGATCGTCGCGATCGCCGTGACCACCCTTGACCCAGCGCCAGTCGCCGGCGGCGTTGAGCTTGGCAATGAAGACATCGCCGGCCAGGCTGGCCGAGGCGATGTCGAAGGGGCCGAAGTCGGCGTTGTTGATGAAGCTGCCGGTGATGTAGACGTTGCCGGAGGAATCGACCACGATACCGGTCGCTTCGTCGGCCTGGTTACCGCCGGCCCGGCGCACCCACACCAGGTTGCCGGCCGCGTTGTACCGGGCCACGAATAGATCGCGCGTGCCGCGAGCGCTGAGCACGGTCTCGCCGCCGAATACCGCCTGCCCTTCGAAGGTGCCGGTCACGAACACATCACCGTTCGGTCCGACCGCGGAGGCCGCAACGCGGTCGTCGCCGTTGCCTCCGGCCGATGTCGGCCACACCGCCCAGGACGGGACCGAGAATCCGATGAGCAAGGCCGCGGTGAGCCCGATGCGGATCAAGCTGGATTTGGCTTCAGGCATGTTCATGTCACTACTGGTTCAACTGGTCGATGTTGAGCACGCGCCGGAACCGGAACGTGCCGCTGACGAAAATGGTGGAACGGTGCAGGCCCGAGATCGACTCGGTAAAGGTACCGGCCACCTCGCCATTGCCCCATTCGGGCCGATCGAAACCTTCCGGGTCCTCGGTGGCGAAAAAGAACTCCATCTGCCGCGTCACCTCGTAGGCCTCCTGGCGGAAGTTCAGGAATTGCGGTTCGAGGTTGTCATGATCCGGATGGAATCGATGCAGGAACGGGTTGGTCGGATGAGTCGGGTCGAGCACGATCGTGCCGGTCAGCAGCCCGCCCGGCCCGAACACGCCCTCGAGCTCCAGCTCACGGCCGTCGAAATCGTAGGCCGCGGTGCTCAGGCGGATGCCGACCGGCTCGCCATCGCGCAGCACCGCGCCGGAAAACTGCGGCAGCAGCGATTCGTCGGTAATCAGGACATAGCGGCCCGGCTCGTCGACGACGCTGAATTCGGGGTTCTCCTCGTCCGGTCGGTAGCTGCCCTCCTGCCACATCTGGATGACTTCCTTGAGCAGGAGCACGTTGCCGGCCGCATCGACATGCACGATCATGCGCAGCGGAAAGTCGCTCCCGGTCGGCACCGGCACGACACCGCCGGCCTGGGCCACACTGACCTTGTCGATGCTGGCCACGCCCAGCCACAGGCCGGCAAAGCGCGGGTCGGTCGAGCGTTCGGAGTCGGTTCCGGCGCGCGCGTTCGAGGACGAAACCGCCTGGGGCGGCGACGAGGGCTGGTAGACCGCGGCCGACACATCGAGCAACAGTCGGCTGCCAAGGCCGTTGGAGATCTCGATGACCTGGGAGGCATTGTTCGCGAACAGGCTGGCGCGCCGGACGCCGAAGCGGAGGATGCGCGATTCGTCCACCGGCAGGCTGAAGGTGGTCTGCTCGGGGATCACCGGCCACTCGGTATCACCGGTTTCCTCGTCGATGGTGGCCAGGGCCAGCGGCACGGGCACGTCGGCATCCAGCCGTCGGATTCGAATCTGGTTGCTTACGCCCGATCGGTTCCTGACCACGATGCTGTCGCGGGCGACACTGGCGCCGAAATCCAGCCGGTCGCCGAAGTCCAGCTCCACGCCCAGCGGCCCCTGGTAGGCAGAGCGACCCCGGGTATAGACCCAGTAGGCCTCGCCGCTTCGCATGCGGGTGATCTGGGGCTGGCTGACGAGCTGCCATTGCCCGTTGTCGAGCCGATAGATCGACTGGCCCTCGTGTGCCTCGGATCCTGCGAACCAGGCCGCAAAGGTTGGTTCATTGCCGGGCACGACCGGGAATCCGGTGAACTGGAAACCGTCGCTGCGCCATCGCATCGGCCGCAGCCGTGGCTGGCCGGAAATCTCCACGCTGCGCGGGCTGCTGCCGAGCAGGCGAACCAGGTAGGACTGGTTGGCATTGATCGTGTGCAGATTGGTCAGGATGCTCTCCGGCCGCTCGGGCGGAAAGTAGCCGTACCATCCGTCCACCGTCAGCAGGTCCTCGTCGGGATCCTGGATGAAGGTGACCGGACGATCATCGGGGATCCAGCGCCAGATGCTGGCCACCGGAATGCCGGCGAACACCTGCTCGATCGCGTTGACATCCGGTTCGACCTCGACATGAATCGCGTTCCAGCCGGGCTGGAGCTCGATCGTCTGGGTGTAGCTGCCGGCCCAGACCTGGCAGGCCGAAAAGATGCCCAGCAGCAGTAGCGCAAGTGTCTTGATTCGTTGCATGTCGGTTCTGTTCTCCATCACGCGCTCACCTCGCCGGATCGTTCGGCATCGCCGGCGGGCCGTCCGGCCGCGGCGCCGCCTCCTGCGGGCTTTCCGGAGGCTGGACAGCCTCGAGGGCAGCTTCGTCGACGCGGATCTCGTGTCGCCGCTCGATGTCGGCAAACAGCTCGGATTCCAGCTCGCGTCCCTGCTCGCGCATCAGGCGATGGCGGATGCCGTCGGCGACCTGCTCGAGCGGCTGGATACGCCCCGGCTCGAACGCGACCAGGCGCACCAGGTAGAAGGCGCCGTCGGTTTCGATCACGGGGGTGATCCGGCCCGGCTCGTCGAGCGCGAAGGCCGCGTCCAGAACCACATCGGGCCACTGGTAGCGGCGCTCCGGGTGGTCGACCAGCCATCCGACCACACCGCCGCGGTAGCGGGAAGAGCGGTCGTCGGAATAGTCGATCGCGAGCGAATCGAAATGCATCACCGAATCGGGCAGCGCGAGGGCGGCCGCACGCGCGGCCTCGGCGCGCTCGCGTTGTTCCTGGCGCTGCGCTTCATTCGCCGATGCCGGCACATCGACCCGAATCATGGCCACCTGACGTCGGGCCGGCCGTGTGAAGGCCGCTCGGTTCTGCTCGTAGTACTCGGCCACCGCCGCGTCATCGGGCCGCAGGCTTTCCAGGCGCTCGGCCATTCGCTTGTCGCGCAAGCGCTGGATCAGCATGCGATCGACCATGGCACGGAACTCGGGCTCATCGGCGATGCCCTCGGCGAGCGCTTCCTGCACCAGCAGGTGGTGTCGAATCAGTTCGTCGAGCAGCGCCCGTCGGTTCTCGACCCGCTCGAAGTAGCGGTGCCGGCCACGGCTGCGCTCGGCCATCTCCGCCTCGAACTCGGCAGCGGAGATCACCCGATCACCCACCCTGGCCAGTTCGACCGCTTGCTCACCCTCCGGTCCGGACGACCGGCAGGCTGCGAGAAGGAGCAGCGCGACCGGCATCGTGCACCACAAGCTACGCGGCATCATGGAGTCTCCTGTTGGTTCTGCGGAAGCTGGAATCGATCGCGGAAGATCGCGTCGAGATCCAGCACTGTGGTGGCCGAATCACTGTTGTTGGCTGGCTCGGGATCGGTCGAGTCGCCGACCACTGTTGCAGTAGCGACATTGGTCAGGAGCTGGTCGGGGCCGGACGGCAGGCCGGGATCGATCACGGCGCCGAGCACGAACTCCAGCGAACCGCCGACCGGAATCGAAACGGTCATGTCGATATCGCCGCTGCCGGAGGCCTCGGCACAGGCAGCGCCGCTGAAGCCCTGGCAGACCCAGCTGACCGACTGCAGCCCGGCCGGCAGTACATCCTGGATCAGCACGGCGTCGGCCAGCCCCGGCCCGTTGTTGCCGACGACGATCTGGTACTCGAGCGCGTCCCCAGGCATGGCGTTGACCGCGTCGACCGATTTGACGACGAAGACATCGGCCACCGCCGCCCCCACCTCGACGGCAGCACTGTCGGAGTCGTTGCCGGCCACGGGGTCACTGCCATCACCACCGAGTTCGGCGTGCGCGACATTGGTGAGGGTCGCCGGCACGACCACCGCGGGGTCGATCAGAGCCTCGACCTCGAAGCTGACCACACCACCGGCGTCGATCGATACCGACTGTGCGATTGCGCCGCTGCCACTGCTCTGGCCACAGGAGCCGCCGCTGGCAGTGCACGTCCACGACGTGAAGCTCAGGCCCGCCGGCGCCACGTCGCTTACAGTGACAGCCGGCGCATCGCTGGGTCCGATGTTGCTGATCTCGACTTCAAAGGTCACGACATCTCCGGGAGACGCCGACGCCACCGAAACGGTCTTGGTCAGGGCGATATCGGCCACCGTGTTGACGGTGCCGCTGACCGTCGAGACATTGTTGTCGAGATCCGGGTCGGAGCCGTCGAGAGGCTCATGGACCGTGGCGGAGTTGTTCAACTGACCGGTGTAGCCGGGATCGATCAGCCCCTCGATCCGGATCAGCAGACGTTCGCCCTGCAGGACGTCGACGAACTCGTCGACGCTGCCGCTCCCACCCGGTTCGCACCAGGAGCCGGTGGACGTGACCGGAACGGTCTCGCAGGTCCAGTTGGCCGAGTCGATCACGGCCGGCAGAAGGTCTTCGACGCGTGCTGAAAACGCGTGACTGGGACCGGAATTGCCGACATCGATGGTGAAGCCCACCGGGCCACCGGCCACCAGCGCGCTGATGTCTCCGCTGATGGTCTTGACCACATCCAGCTCAGTGACCACATCGATCGGCGCCGAATCGGTGTCCTCATGCGCCTGGGGTGTGAGCGCGACCACGTCGGCCGGCAATGCCGCCTCGGCGGTATTCTCCAGCACGCCGCGCGCACCCGGATGGACGGTTGCAGTCAGGCTGTAGCGCACGGTCGCGCCAGCCGCCAGACTGACAACATCCAGCAGTTCGTCGCCCGATCCCGTCGCGCTGCCGCAGAAACCGGCCGGCCCGAACTCGAGCGAGACCAGCGCGCCCGCACCGGATTCGGTTGCCGCAAGCAGGCCTGAAGCATCGCCGACCATGCGCCGGACGCCTTCGAGACCCGCATCCTCGAGGCGTTCGATGGCGACCAGCATGCCGTCGCTCCAGCGACGATCGAATACCGTCACGCCACCATCGTTGCGCGCGCCCACGTGCAGCTGCTCACCATCGCGGCCCACAACCACCGCGCTGGCACCGTCGAGCCCTTCGGCCACCTCGAAGCCATTGCGGATCTGGTCGAACCAGGTAAGCGCCCCGCTGTGTGCATCACGATGCAGGATGGTGACGGAATCGTCGGCCAGGCTGGCGGCGTACAGATGCCGACCCTGCGGGCTGACTGCAAGCGACTGCACCAGGCCCAGCCCGACGACCGTCAGGCTGCCCTGGCTGTCGCCGTTGGCCACTCGATCGAGATAGGCCAGTTCCCCTTCCCCATTGAGTTCGAAGATCACGACCGCGTGCTGCTCGGCGGCCGCTGCGTACAGGTGGGCGGAATCCGGACTGATCACCAGGTCACGCACCCCGTCGAGCACGTTCAGCGGCAGGCCGATGCCACTGCGCATGCTCTGCATCCACTGCAGGCCGCCACCGACCGGATCGCGGGCAAAGACCGTCACCGCACTGGAGCCGCGGGCGGCGACGTAGAGACGATCATCGGCCGGACCGCGAATCACGCGCATCGGCTCGTTGAGCGCGATGATGCCGTTCTCGCCGTTGCTCCAGCCGGCCACGAAGGCAAGCAGGCCCTGCGTGGTGTCGACAGCGAACTGCGTGATGCTGTTGCCGCTGCCGGACACCACGTAGACGTGCCGCCCGTCGCCCGAAAAGGCCGCATCCGTTGCGCCTGCCAGACCGGAGACCACACCGACCGGCTCCTCGTTGTCATCGAGGATCACGTCACCGTCGGCCAGGCTGTCGACCAGGGTCAGCGCGCCGCTGAGCGGGTCGCGTTGGTACAGGTCGAGCTGGCCGGCGCTGCTGCCGGCGGAAACGGCCCACAAGCCGTCGGCGGACAGGGCCATGGCTCGAAGGGCGGCCGTCGATTCATCGGAGCGGATCTGGCCGATGGCCAGCGGCGTTTCGCCACTGCACATCCATTCGGCCGAACCGGCGATGACGCCTGCCGCGCCGGGTGCCGGGACGTTGCCCGGGAGTGTCGGCAACAGGTCGTTGACCGAAATCCCCTGGATACTGCTCGGGCCGGAATTGGTGACCGAGACTTCCCAGCCGATGTCTTCGCCGGCCACGACCGGGTCGGTCTGGCGAAGCTTGGTCGTGGCCAGCGCCGCCTCGGCGCGGATCTGCACCTGCTCGACGGCCAGGTTGTTGGCGAAATCCGGATCGGCCGCCGCCGTTGCAGGCTGCACGCCGGCCGTCAGTTCGAAGGCGCCGCGCGCATTCGACAGCACCCGGGCGTTCAGGTCGTAGGCGACCTGGCCACCGGCGACCAGGTCGACGAGATCGATCAGCTGCCCCCCGCCAAGGCGGCTGCAAGCCGAACCGGCCAGCACCCGGAAGCGGTCGATGCTGTCGCCACCGCCGAGATAGAGCTGGCGCCCGTCCGGGCTGAGCACTACCGACGCCTCGGTCGCAGGCACGGCACCGCCGCCGGCGAACAGACCGAGGTACTGCATCTCGTTCTCGTCGGCGTCCTCGACCAGCGCCGCCACCGTGCGTTGGCCCGTGCCGTCATCGCTGGCTGCGGCATAGATCACGCCACGCACCCCGTCGACTACGATGCGGTCGGCGTCGGCCAGTCCGGCGACTGTTGCCGCAGGCGTGCCCACCAGGTCGCCATCGCGAATCAGCGCGCGCGCCTCGATCACCTCGTCGGCCGGGCGATCGAACAGGGTCAGGGCATGATCACTGACGCTGCGCGACAGGGCCACCAGTGCCCCGTCGTCGCGCAGTGCGATCGAGCGAACGCCGGTCAGGCCGTCCAGCGTGCCCCCGGCACCGTCAGGCCCGCCCTGTTCGAAATACCCCTGGTGGGCGAGCAGTCCATCGGCCTGGCGCTCGAAGCGAACCACCGCGTTCGACTGCGGCGAGGCCACCCACAAACGGCTATCGCCGTCGAGCAGCAACAGGTCGACCGGCTGGCTCAGCCGGGTAATGCCCTGCTGCTGATTGCGACGCACCTGGCGGAAGCTGAGCAGGCCGCTGGCGGGGTCGCGCCCGAGCACCGCGATGGCGCTGTCGAGCTCGCCGGCCACGTACAGGTCGCCGCCGTCGGCGCTCATGGCCAGGGAGCGCGCCCCGGCCAGGCCGTCGACCGCCCCGATGCCGTCACGGATGACACCGATATAGGCCAGTTGCCCGGTCACGGCATCGCGCTCGAACGCCGCCACCGCGTCATCGGCGTAGCCGGCGACATAGACATGCGCGTCGTCGGGGCTGACCAGTACGTCGCGTCCTCCGGCCAGCCCATCGATGACCGCGCCGCCGTCCGGCGCGGTGAGATTGAACAATTGCTGGCGAAGCGCCAGCTCGCCGGTCAGGGCATTGCGATCGAATACGAACAGGGCGTCGTTGCCGGCCTCTTCACCGACCGCATACAGATGACGGCCATCGTTGCTGGGTACGGCCGCCCGCACCAGGTCGAAACCGACCTCGCTCTGATCCACCGGTTGCAGGAGGCCGGGCTCGATACTCGGCTGGCAGAACCAGTCATCGACCACGACTGCCTCGGGCAACACCAGGGAAACGGCGTTGCCGGACAGGGCCCCCGGGCCGTCGTTGTGCACCAAGACCCGCAGCTCGAACTCGTCGCCCGCAACCGCTTCTGCCGGCAGGCCTTCGAATTCCACGCGCAGGTCCGCGCGGGTATTGATCGTGGTGTCGTCGTCCACCGCGACGTTGTCGCCGCCGCCGAGGTCGACCACGCCGGCGGGAAGCTCCACGCTCGCCTCATTGACCACCAGGCCGGAGGCGTCCGGGCGCAGCAGGCCGCTGGCCTCGATCACGACCGAGTCCCCGGCGGCCAGGTTGATGACCGCGTCGACATTGCCGCTGAAAGTGCCGGCCGGACAGCTCGATTCCAGCGTCCCGACCACCTGGCAGCTCCAGCTGACCGACTCGAATACCGGCGGGAAGAAGTCGGTAACGCGTGCACCCTCGACCCGGCTCGGGCC
>SR_TP_S13solDRAFT_1000528_pt1 | contig 15100 bp, 9 predicted proteins | sample SodReaTP_S13sol_FD_11159 | JGI IMG/M metagenome (IMG submission 11159)
CCGGCTGCCGCTGGAACGGCTCGATGACGCGGTACGCCGGATCCTGCGAGTCAAGGCACGCGCCGGCCTGTTCGGCCAGCGCCCGGCCGGCGCCGATGCACTTCCGGACCTGGAGCAAAGCGATTCCCTGGCCCGGCAGGCGGTGCGCGCCTCGCTGGTGTTGCTGAAAAACAACGGCAATGTGCTTCCGCTGGACCCGCGCGGCCGCATTCTGGTCGTCGGCGACGGCGCCGACGACATCGGCAAGCAGTCCGGCGGCTGGACGCTGGAATGGCAGGGCGTGACCGGAACCAACGCCAGCTTTCCGCGCGGCCAGTCCATCTTTGCCGGCCTGGCCGAGCAGGTAGCGGCGGCCGGCGGCGAAATCCGGCTGGGCGAGGACGAGCTCGGAGACTTCCGGCCCGATGCCGTGATCGCCGTGTTCGGCGAAGATCCTTATGCCGAAGGCCGCGGCGACGTGACCACGCTTGAGTATCAACCCGGCCGGCATGCCGATCTCGAGCTGCTGCAACGCATGCAGGCCCTGGAGGTTCCCGTGGTCAGCGTGTTCCTGTCCGGCCGACCGCTATGGGTCAACCCCGAAATCAACCTGTCCGATGCGTTCATCGCCGCGTGGCTGCCGGGCACGCAGGGCGGCGGCGTGGCCGACGTAGTGCTTGCCGATGCCGACGGGCAGGTGCAGCATGCGCCCGGCGCAACCTTGCCGTTCGCGTGGCCGGATCATCCGCTGCCCGCCGCCGACGGCACGTTCAAGCCGCTGTTCGAACTGGGCTACGGACTGACCTACGACGATGAAGTGCTGCTTGGACCGCTCTCGGAACAAGGCCTGACTTCGGCCGAAGACGTGGATTCCGAGATCACGGCCATGCGCATCTTCGACGGCGAAGCCGCCGCCCCCTGGCTGCTGGTGCTGCGCAGCCCGCAGGACGAGTTGTTTCCAGTTCACGGCCAGACCGCCAGCGCACCCTGGGCTGCGGATTTCACGCTTGCACCCACCGATTTCCGGCTGCAGGGCGATGCGCGGCGGATTTCCTGGCCGGGCCCGGCGGCAGGCACGCTCGCGTTTGTCGGCAATCACCCGGTCGATCTGGTCGAAACGCTGGGCGCCGATATCGCATTGGGCTTTGACCTGCGTCTGCATGCAGCGCTGCCCGACAGCCTCACGATTGCGCTGGAATGCGGCGAACACTGCACTCGCGCCATCGCGCTCTCGGACCATCTGGATGGGACGGAAATCGCTCAATGGCAGCGGGTGCGCATCGGTCTGGATTGCCTGGTGGACGACCCGGCCGGGCTGGAGGCGATCACCGGTGCCTTCGTGCTGAGCAGCGCTGAAGCCGCATCGCTGAGTTTCACCAACGTCGCTTTCGAACGGAACGAAACCGGCGCGCCGACGGCGACCTGCAGCCACTGAACCCGGGATTCCGGAGGCTCATGAAGCTTTTTACGGAAAAATTTCAACTTTTTAATTGTCAGCGCTGTCATTTTGCGATATGGTGACGCCCACAGGCCCATCAAAAGGTTCGTTCGGGACTCGAACCCGGGCCGTAAACCCATAAAAACTGCTGCTTTGGAGGTAAACATGCAACATTCGAGACAGCCGGCCCAGCGCAGGTTCCTGCGTCGGTCGGCGCTGGCCACGGGGATCGCCTTTGCGCTGAATGCTGGCGCAATTGCGCCTGTTGCCGCACAGGACGAGGAACTGCTGGACGCTGAAACCAGCGAGGAGGAGGCTCGCCCGGAGGCTGAACCGGAGCAGCCAATGGATTCGATGGTCGTCACCGGCTACCGGGGCAGCATTCTGCGGTCCATGGACCGCAAGCGCAGCTCCATCGGCATTACCGATTCGGTGACCCAGGAAGACATGGGCAACTTCCCCGACCAGAACCTGGCCGAGGCACTGCAGCGCATTTCCGGCGTCGCGATCGACCGCTCCAACAACGAAGGCTCGCGCATCACCGTGCGCGGCCTGGGCCCGGAATTCAATCTGGTCACGCTCAACGGCCGCTCGATGCCGACCGCCGGCGCACGCTCGTTCGACTTCGCCGACCTGGCCACGATGGGCATCGCGGCAGTGGACGTGCACAAGACACCGCTGTCGGAAATGCCAAGCGGCGGCATCGGCGCGACGGTCAACATTCTGACCCCACGCCCGCTGGATCAGCCCGGCTTCCGCGCCGTCATCGCCGGCAAGGCCGTGCACGAAACATCTTCGACCGATTCAGATGTCGGCGACCTCAACGAGATCACACCGGAATTCGAGGGCATCTACAGCCAGACCTTCTTTGAAGACAGGTTCGGCATCTTCGTCAGCGGTGCCTTCCAGGAACGCCACAACCGCGAGGAAAACGCCTCGGTTGACAACTGGCGCCCCAACGGCCAGCTCAACGGCGGCAACGTCAACAACAACAACCAGCGCGAAGATGGCGTGTGGTGGCATCCGCAGAACGTCGGTTACGGCTGGGCCGATATCGAGCGCGAACGCATCAACGGCCAGGTCGTGCTCCAATATGCGCCGAGCAACCGCTTTACCGCGACCCTGGACTTCACGTACTCGCGCGTCGAGCGGGACATCGATCGCAACAGCGTCGGGATCTGGTTCGAGTGCCCGAACATCGATGCGACGATCAACGAGCGCGGCACGGTCACGCAGGTGACCCAGTCGTGCGGCGATTTCTCCACCAACATCGCGCGCGACAACACGATCAAGGAAAACGACCAGTTCGGCCTGAATCTGGAGTGGCAGGCTACCGACCGCCTCAGTTTCACCGCCGATGTCCACACCTCGAGCTCGGAGTTGCGCGGCGGCAAGGTCAATGGCGAGCCGGCCACTTCGATGAACCTGATTATCGGCAACACCTCGTGTGACTGGTGCGGTTTCGACCCCGCCGCCGGGCCGTTCACCGCCACCATCGACGAGCAGACCGCCTTCTTCTCCGGCTCCGGAATTCCGCTGTTCGATGTCTCGTTCCGCGGCACCGGCCCCGACGGCGGTCCGCAGGCCGGCCTGCTGCGCCAGGACCTGGGCTCGCTGTTCGGTCAGGCGTTCAACAACCGCACCGAAAACGAAATCGACCAGCTCCAGCTGGCCGGCGAATGGCTCAACACCGGCTCCGGGGCACTCAGCTCGATCCGCTTCGGCTACGACCGCACCGAGCAGGAATTCGAAACACTGGACGCCTTTTCCGGCCTGCTGCCGGCCGGTTTCTGGCTGACTTCGGCCCAGTTCTGGCCAAATGATGCCTGGATCGAGGGCAGCTTCGACGGTCTGCTCAGCGGTTTCGGCAACGGAGGTGATTTCTCGTTCGACCAGTTCTTCACCGTACCGCTCGATTTCGCGATCGACCAGTTCGAGACCATCGGCACGAACGGTCCACCGGACGGTGTTTTCTGGCCTTCCTGGCCATCGGAGTTTCAGGATCCGTCCGGCACCCGCGGCCGCTTCTGGCCCGGCCCGCTGGGCAACAACGGCGAATCGCTGGTCAAGGAAAACATCAATGCGGTCTGGTTCCAGACCGATTTCCAGGATGATTTCAACGGCATGCCGTTCAATGCCTCAGTCGGCCTGCGCTGGACCGAAACCAGCCTGACCTCGGTCGGCCTCGAAGTCCCGGCACAGGATATCGTCTGGGTCGGCGGTGACGAGTTCCAGTTCGATTTCGTCGACAACCCGCAGCCGCGCACAGGCAAGGGCAGTAGCGAATTCTGGCTGCCCAGCATTGCGATGAACCTGGAAGTCATTCCCAACGTTCTGGTTCGCGCCGCCTACTCGCGCACCATCTCGCGGCCGCCCATCGGCGCACTGGGGCCTAACCGCCAGTTCCTGGGCACGCCGACGGTCGGCAACCGCCAGGTCTCGGCCGGCAACCCCGATCTTCAGCCGTTCGTGTCGGACAACTTCGACCTCGGCGTGGATTGGTATTACGCACCGGGCAGTTTCGTTTCGGTCAACTTCTTCAACAAGCTGGTCGACAACTTCCTGGTCTCGACTACCGTTCAACGCACCTTCGAAGGCCTGCGTGACCCGTTCCTGGGCGAGCTGGCCGAGCAAGCCCGCGAGGAACTGGCTGCCGAAGGCATCAGCCCGACCAATCAGGCGATATTCCAGCGCATCAACGAAATCCGCGGCACCTCTCCCACCGCGCCGATCCGGCCGGGCCCGAACGATCCGCTGGCAGAGTTCCGCTTGACCACCACCGAAAACCTCGAGGAAGGCGACCTGTACGGCTTCGAGATCTCGGTCCAGCACCTGTTCGGCAACAGCGGCTGGGGCGTGCAGGCCAACGCAACCTTCGTCGAGGGCGATGTCGAGGCCGACGTCAACGTGGTCGACCAGAGCTTCGCGCTGCCCGGGCTGAGCGATACCGCCAACCTGGTGGTGTTCTACGAAAACGAACGCTTCTCCGGTCGTATCGCCTGGAACTGGCGCGATAAATTCCTGAGCGGATTCGATCAGTTCGGCGCACCGGTGTTCACCGAATCCTTCGCGCCGATCGACATCAACCTGACCTACAACATCAACGAAAACCTGTCGGTCTTCGTCGAAGGGTTGAATGTCAACGAGGAAACGCAGCGCGTGTTCAGCCGCTTCGAGGAGCAGCTGCTGCGGGCCAACGAATTCGGCGCCCGGTACAACTTCGGGCTCAGATACCGATTCTGACGGCACCTGGAGCAGTTCCACGGAAACTTGACGCCGCTGTCCTTGCAGCGGCATCATTTTTTTCATGAATAGCAGAAACGACGAGCCAACCATGAACATCGTCATCGCCGGCGGCGGCAGCGCCGGCTGGATCACGGCCGGGCTGATTGCCGCCCGGCATGCCGGCGATCCAGACCGTGCCGTCACGGTCACACTGGTCGAATCCCCGAACATCCCTACCATTGGTGTCGGTGAAGGAACCTGGCCGACCATGCGCACCACGCTGGAGCAGATCGGCATCCCGGAATCGACCTTTCTGCGCGAATGCAGCGCGGCCTTCAAGCAGGGCACGCGCTTTGTCGGCTGGATCGACGGCAACGAACGCGACGTCTACTACCATCCGTTCACGGCACCTGCCGGCTACCCGCAAACCGACCTGGCCCCGGCCTGGATGCACCAGCGCGACAGGCTGTCGTTTGCCGATACGGTGAGTCCGCAAGGTATGGTGTGCGAGCGCAACCTGGCACCCAAACAATTGCAGGCACCGGAATACGCCGGCGTGCTGAACTACGCCTACCACCTGGATGCCGGGAAATTCGCCGATCTTCTCGCCCGGCACTGCACGGGCACGCTGGGGGTCCGCCATGTGCGAGATCACATCACGGGCATAGCGACTGCTGAAAACGGCGACATCGCGGCGCTCACAACCGCGTCCAGCGGCGCCGTCGGCGGTGATCTTTTCATTGATTGTTCCGGCATGCGCTCGATGCTGCTGGGCGACCACTTCAACGTACCGATGGTCGATTGTTCCGGCGTGTTGTTCAACGACACCGCGCTGGCCATCCAGGTGCCCTATGCCGCGACCGACACGCCGGTGGCGTCGCAAACCATCTCGACCGCCCAGGCCTGCGGCTGGATCTGGGACATCGGCCTGGCTTCCCGGCGCGGAGTCGGGCATGTCTATTCCAGCCGCCACTCAAGCGACGATGAAGCACGGGGGCTGCTGGAGCGCTATCTGCGCGCGACCGGCGCGCCTGCCGAGTCCATCCAGCCTCCGCGCAGGATTTCGTTCTCGCCGGGCTACCGGCAGCAGTTCTGGCACCGCAACTGCGTCGCGGTGGGCATGTCCTCGGGCTTCATCGAGCCGCTGGAAGCCAGCGCACTGGTCATGGTGGAGCTCTCGGCCCGCATGATCGCCGAGGAACTGCCCGCCGACCGGCAACTGATGGACATCGTGGCGCGACGATTCAATGAGAAGTTTCGATATCGCTGGGAACGCATCATCGAGTTTCTCAAGCTGCACTACATCCTGAGCAGACGTGACGATTCCGCCTACTGGCGCGACAACCGGGCCGGGGATTCGATTCCGGACAGTCTGAACGAGTTGATGCAACTTTGGCAGTATCGCTCGCCGGGCCAGACGGACTTCCCGCACCATGACGAAATCTTCTCCGCCGCCAGCTACCAGTACGTGCTCTACGGCATGGGCCATGAACCGGTCCGCACGCCGGCGCTGATGCGGCAGCAGCAGGCGCAGGCGCGTAAACTGCTGGACGACAATGTCCGTCTGGCCAACCAGTGCCTGGCGCGGCTGCCTTCCCATCGTGCACTGCTTGACCAGATCTCGCGGCACGGCATGCCCGCCGCCGGCTGATTCGCCGACACCCTGCAAACGGATCATCAACCATGGCCAATCACGTACTTCTGAACAACATCTCGCACAAGGATCTGCGCATCCATCGGGTGTTCAGCCCCGGGCAGGGTTTTGACGTCAACGTCGCCCGGGTCTTTCCCGACGAGCTGCTGGTGTTGCAGAACGAATATCCGCTGTTCTTCATCAAGAACAGCGACACCGGCCATTTCGAACCGACCGCCCTGCTCGGCTTTGCCGAAGGCGAAAACCTCTACCTTCAAGACGGCCGCTGGGACGCTGATTATCTTCCGCACAGCATCGAACGCCAGCCGTTGCTGATCGGCTTTCAGGAGCAGACCATCGACGGCGTGCCCACCCGCGTGCCGGTGGTGCACATCGATCTTTCGCACCCCAGCGTCAGCGAGACCGAAGGGTTTCCGCTGTTCCTGCCGCATGGCGGTGAGAGCGAGTGGCTGGAACGCATGACCGCCGTGCTGCACGCCATCCACCGGGGCCATGAGGCCTTGCCGGCGTTCTCGCAGACCCTGACCGGCATGGAACTGATCGAATCGGTTTCGCTGGATCTGAAATTCGACGATGGCTCCGGCCAGCAACTGAAGGGTCTGTATGCGGTTGACGAAAGCCGCCTGGCAGCGCTGGAAGGCCCGGCACTGGAAGTGCTGCACCGCAATGGCTACCTGCACGCCATCCACATGATGCTGGCCTCGCAGCCCAACCTGGAAAAGCTGATCCGGCGCAAGAACCGCGCCCTGGCCGCGAACGTCACATGAGTCTTGCCCCGGCGCCCATCCAGGAAGTCCGCAATGCCGACGCTGCACAGGTGCTGGCCGAGACCAACGGCCGGGCCGAGCCGGTGGTGTTTCGCGGCCTGTGCGCGCACTGGCCGCTGGTCGAGCGGGCCGACGACATCAACGCCACCGAGCGCTATCTCCTGGACCATTACAACCAGGCCCCGGTCACCGCCTTCCTGGCAGCGGCCGAAAGTGCTGGCCGCATCTTCTACAACGACGACATCTCGGCGCTGAACTTCCGCCAGGTTCGCATCGGCCTGGACCAGGTGCTGACCGAAATCCGCCAGGCCAACTCGCAGTCTCCGCCCCCGACGGTGTACATGGGCTCGATGGCGCTGGACCATTGCCTGCCCGCGATCAAGACGGACAACAGCCTGCCCGACGGCGGACTGGCAGCCAGTGTTCGCATCTGGATGGGCAATCGTTCGCGGGTCGCCGCCCATCACGACGTGATGGACAACATCGCCTGCGTCTGCGCCGGCCGACGCAAGTTCACGCTGTTTCCGCCGGACCAGACCGCAAACCTGTACCTGGGCCCCATCGACATGACCCCGGCCGGCCAGCAGGTCAGCCTGGTCGACCCGGAAAACCCCGATCTGGAGCGCTTCCCGCGCTACGGCCGGGCGCTGGAGCAGGCGCAAGCCGCGGAGCTCGAACCGGGCGACGCGATCTACATTCCGGCCATGTGGTGGCACCAGGTCAACGCAACGGCGCCGTTCAATATCCTGATCAATCACTGGTGGCGGGATCTGCCCGCGTTCATGGGCGCCCCCGGCGACGTGCTGCTGCACGCCATTCTGAGCCTGCGCGACCTGCCCCAACGCCAGCGCGATGCCTGGCACAAGCTGTTCGAGCACTACATCTTCGACCCGCCCGAAGACGCCCTGGACCATCTGCCGGAACAAAGTCGCGGCATTCTCGGTGAACTCGACGAGAACCTGGCGCGGCAGCTTCGCATGAACCTCAGAAACCGGCTGAACCGATGACCCGCACCCCAACCAGGCCAACAGGGAGAATTTCTGCATGAGCCGGATCCACAAGGTCGTGATCGTCGGCGGCGGCACCGCCGGCTGGATGGCCGCTGCCGCGCTGGCCAGGTCCTTCGGCACAACGCTGGATATCGAGCTGATCGAATCCGATGCGATCGGCACCGTGGGCGTGGGCGAGGCCACCATTCCGCCGATCCGCAATTTCAACCTGCTGCTGGAACTGGCCGAGGCCGATTTCCTGAAGGCCGTCAACGGCACCTTCAAGCTGGGGATCGAGTTCGTCAACTGGGGCCGGCTGGGCGAAAGCTATTTCCACCCCTTTGCTCCATTCGGCATCGATACCTGGGCGGCGCAGTTCCACCATTACTGGCTGCGCGCCCGGCGCCTGGGGGAGTCCGCCACGCTGGACGATTGCAGCCTGGAAGCCTGCATGGCCCGCGCCAATCGTTTCGGCAACCGACACGGACGCGCAGCCAACTACGCCTATCACTTCGACGCCGCTGGCTACGCCGCGCTGCTGCGCCGCATGAGCGAAGCCATGGGCGTGACGCGAACCGAGGGCAAGGTCGTCGATGTCGCGCAGCACGGCGAATCCGGCTTCATCGAATCGGTGACGCTGGAAGACGGCCGGACCATTGACGGCGATCTTTTCATCGACTGCTCGGGCTTTCGCGGCCTGCTGATCGAGCAGGCCCTCAAGACCGGCTGGGAAGACTGGTCGCACTGGCTGCGCAGCGACCGCGCACTGGCCGTGCAGACCGAATCGGCCGCGCCGCCGGCACCGTATACCCGCTCGACCGCGCGCGCCAGCGGCTGGCAATGGCGTATTCCGCTGCAACACCGGGTCGGCAACGGCCTGGTTTATTGCAGCGATTACCTGGATGATGATCGGGCCGCGCGTGTGCTGCTGGACAACCTCGAGGGCCGGCCCATTACCGATCCGCGACCGATCCGATTCACCACCGGCCGCCGGCGACTGCAATGGAATCGCAACTGCGTGTCGCTGGGGCTGGCCAGCGGCTTCCTGGAGCCGCTCGAATCGACCAGCATTCATCTCATCCAGAACAGCGTCATCAGGCTGATCAAGATGTTCCCGCGCGACGGGATCGAACCCACCCATGTCGAACAGTTCAACCGCGAAACGCGCGACGAGATCGAACACATTCGAGATTTCATCATCCTGCACTATCACGTCAATCAGCGTACCGACTCACCGTACTGGATCGACTGCCGGGAGATGCCGGTTCCCGACACGCTGCGCCACAAGATCGAGCTTTTTTCGCAAAACGCGCTGGTGTTTCGCGACAACAATGAACTGTTCAGCGAAGTGTCCTGGACCTCGGTGATGATCGGCCAGGGCATTGAGCCGGCCGGCTATCACCCGATCGTCGACACGCTGGACGATACCCGCGTGCGTGACATGATCAAGCGCGTGCGCACCGATATCGCCCGGGTCATCGAAAGCAGCACCAGCCATGAACAATACATCGCCTCGCTCCCTTCCGGCACCGGGACAAGCAAAGCCGCCCAGACCGGATCTTCATGAAACGGGTGATGAAACCATCAATGAACCAACCCGGGTAGACAGATAACAACACCAATCTCAAATACAACAAATTGGCCAAATCATGAACAACTCATTGAACCAACCCACTGACAACAACATTCCGCGCATCATTCTGCTGTCGATGGTGGCCGCGTTGGGCGGCTTCCTGTTCGGCTTCGACAGCGGCGTCATCAATGGCACCGTCGATGCCCTCAGAGGTGCATTCGACTCCGACGCCGTGGGCACCGGCTTCAATGTCGCCTCCATGCTCCTGGGTTGTGCCGCGGGCGCATTCTTCTCGGGCACGCTGGCCGACAAGTTCGGCCGCAGATCCGTAATGATCGTGGCAGCGGCCCTGTTCATTGTCAGCGCCTGGGGATCCGGAATCTCCGGCAGCTCGGCGGAGTTCGTTTTCTATCGAATTCTGGGCGGCCTGGCGGTAGGTTCGGCCAGCATCCTCGCACCGGCTTATATCGGCGAAATCGCGCCGCCGCATATACGAGGCAGGTTGATTTCGCTTCAGCAGCTTGCGATCGTACTTGGTCTTTTCTTCGCCTTTTTCAGCAACTACAACATTGCTCTTGCCGCTGGAGGCGCTTCCAGCGAGCTCTGGTGGGGATTCAATGCATGGCAATGGATGTTCTGGGTTGAAATCATCCCGGCATCGGCTTTCTTCCTTTTCCTTCTGTTCATCCCCGAGTCGCCGCGCTTTCTTGTCGCGGCCGGCAAGATCGGCAAGGCTGAAGACGTGCTCACCAGCCTGTCGTCCCGGGAGAATGCAAGGAAGGTCACAAAGGAAATCGAAAGGACGGTCATCAGCGAACGCAAGCCGCGACTTGCCGACATCATCAACTCGAAAACCGGCAAGGTTCACCCGATCATCTGGGTCGGCATCGCCCTGGCCGCTCTTCAGCAGTTCACCGGCATCAACGTCGTCTTCTACTATGGCTCTGTCTTGTGGCAAGCGGCAGGGTTCACTGAAGCGGATGCCCTGCTTACGAACGTGATTGGCGGCAGCGTGAATGTGATCTTTACATTCGTCGCAATCTACCTTGTCGATCGGGTGGGCCGCAAACCACTGCTGATGATCGGCGCACTCGGTCAGGCCGTAATGCTGGGATTGCTGGCAATAATTTTTGCCACCAGCGCCAGCGACGCGGCAAACGGGATAGAAATGGGCGGAACCAGCGGCACCCTGGCGCTGCTCGCTGCCAATGCGTACATCGCATTCTTTGCCTTCACCTGGGGGCCCATCATGTGGGTGATGCTGGGCGAGATGTTCTCCAACAAGTTCAGGGGCGCTGCACTCGCCGTGGCCGGCCTGACGCAGTGGGGATCGAACTTCCTGATCACGATCAGCTTCCCCATGCTGCTGACCTCCATCGGCCTGGGCATCTCCTACGGCATTTATGCCGCATTCGGCCTGGTTGCCTTCGTGGTGGTCCGGAAGTTTGTCAAGGAAACCAAGGGACGCACGCTGGAGGAGATATCTCTGGACCAGGAATGACGTCTGCCGCTACTCGTCCCAAAGCTCCTTGAGCCGCCGATCCCGGCCGCAGCCGGTTCGGTAATAACGATACCGGATGGGATTCTTGCGATAGTAGTCCTGGTGGTAGTCCTCGGCCGGCCAGAAAGCCCCGGCCTCCTCGACCGGAACGATGACGGGCCGGTCGAAGCGGCCGGATTTCTCCAACTCGCGCTTTGATTCTTCCGCCAGGCGGCGCTGATCGTCGTCGTGGACGAAGATCACCGGCCGGTAGCTGTCACCGACATCGCAGAACTGGCGATTGTCGGTCAGCGGATCGATGTTGCGCCAGTACACCCCCAGCAACTTGTCGTAGGAAACCACGTCCGGGTCGAAAGCGACCTGCACCACCTCGACATGGCCGGTACCACCGCGCGTGACCTGTTCATAGGTCGGATTTTCAACATCCCCGCCCATATAGCCCGAAGTCGTGGAAATGACGCCATCGAGCTTGTCGAACGGCGGCTCCATGCACCAGAAACAACCGCCGCCGAAGGTGGCGACAGAATTACCGTTTCCGGCAGCCTCCGCGCCGGTGACTGCAAGCATGGAAAGAATCATGATAAATGCTCTCATCTGCGTTCCGTTATCAATTGCTTCAGGGTCTGGTCAGGATGAACGAAGGCCTGACAACAGATGGTGAATGTTCTTCAAATCAAGACATGGATTTTCCCCTCATCAGAGGCCACCACCAAGGCAATCGAGCTCAAATTGATAGACGTCAAACATTGGCATAGGCGAACTTGTTAAGTTTCATCCCGACCGTTGGACGCGAGTGGCTCAGCCCCCCCCGACATCGTTTTACGACCATCGACAGATGAAATCGCTTGCCGGGTGAAATCGTCTGCCGGACATACAATCTTTGGAGAAAGCCGATGCGTACACCTCTGGTTCGACTTGCCATCGTTGGATATTGCCTTTCCATGATGGTTCCCGCAATCGCCGGAAATCCGGCCATGGTTGATTTCGAGCCTGAAGCCCGGAGTCAGCACGCCCCGGCCTCCATGGATGGCACTGTTGCACCTGGAATCAACTGGATGGGCGGCGCCATCCAGGCAGTTGATCACGTCGGATTGCGGGCATCCGGAAAACATGCCCTTGTCGGCGCACCCGGCACCGCCACTGCGGTCTTTTCCGAGCCGGTCATGAACGTGGAATTCTTCTATGTCCATGGCCATGGCATTCCCGAGGGCACGGCAACGGCCTACGGGCGCGATGGCCGGGTGATCGGGTCGGTCAAAAGTCGGCCGGCAACCTCATTTGGAGACCTGGGCAACTTCGTGCAGTTCAAGACCCGCGAACCGATCTCGATGATCGAGTTCGACGGCGGGGCCGTGGATGCACTCAGCACCAGCGCCTTTGAAATCGATTATCCACTGGTGCAGGGACAATGGGTGGAAGATCTGGGTGCGGGGCAAGGAAATTCGCAGGGAATCACGTTCGATTTCATCGGCACTTCCAACCTTCTGTTCGCTGCCTGGTTTACCTACATCGAGGACTCGATTGCTCCCACGTTCGAAGAGATCGGCGCGTTGGACAATCGCTGGCTGACCGCACAGCTTGCAATTGGCGCGGACGGTGACCCCAACATCGCCACCGGGCCGGTCTTCGCCAGTTCCGGCGGCGCCTTCCAGCAGCCGAATACCGGGCTCCAGGAAACCGTGCAGGTTGGCTCCATGACTGTTGAATTCCTCGATTGTGATCTGGCCCGCGTCAGCTACCAGATCGATACGGCCGATCGCAGCGGACAATTCGAGATCCTCCCGCTCGAAAAAAGTGTCAATCCAACGGTGTTCAGTTGCGATCCTGAGGCCTCCAGACGGATGGTGTTCGAACCGGACATGTCCCGGACCGATGCCAATATCAACATACTGGTTCGCGCGGCACGCGACCAGGATCGAATTGCGATGCAGTTCCAATGGCGCAGCAACAAGAACTTCCCTGGCGTACTGCACGATCTCAGGTCGCTCAACCAAAGCGGAAGCTGGAGCGCGCCTGCTGCAAACATCAGCCGCGACAGCGCAACGCGAGTCAACGAAGACCGAGTCGCGCTGATCTTCCAGACGGAAACCAATGATCGACTCCTGTCGGCCCAGGCACGGAATTTCGGCTGCTTCATGTCGTGCCACGAAGATATGGACCGCATGCCGGAAGCCACTGGTGAGGCCTCGCACTACGTCATCAATCCGCTGGTCGCGCCGGGTACCTACCAGGCAGACATGTGGCATTGGCGTGGCGCCCGCTCCGGCCCCATGGGGTTTGCCGAAGACACGTGGCTCAGCGCCGAGCTGCGCGAAGATCCGAATTCCGAAGGGCGCCAGCGCGACGCGAATTCAGTCGGGCCCAATGGCGAACGCTGGCGCCTGAGAGAAAATCAGGGCTTTTCCAACGAGTTCGAGGTAGAAGTCGATGGCGACCAAAGAACGATTCAACTGCCGGACCTGGTCTACAACCCGGCGCTGAACAGCGGCTTCTACTTCCTCAACGACGGCTCACGCCTGATTACCGAAGACCGAATCGGTGATCTCTGGGCCTTCAACACCATCGAACGCATGGAAGCCGGTGAGTTGCAGCATGCGCTGATCCCGATCGGTCCGCGTGCCAACGCGCTGTTCACGTCTGATCTCGACCAGGCCGCGCTCAACGAAGTTGCCCGGCAGGCACTGGCCGGCGGCATCGTCACCCGAGTGCGCCTGAACGACGACTTCACCGGTGACAGCGACCAGCACGATATTCGCTCCACACGATCTTTCGAGAACGGGTACTGGACAGTCACCCTGATGCGCGCTTTATCGACAGGCTCGGCGGTGGATATTGATCTTTCGGGAATCGCTCAGCGCGACTACACGTTTGGCGTCGCCGTGCACGACAGCAATGACGGCGCCCGCTCGCATCAAATCTCGGTGCCGCTGACCATGGGCCCGGATGGCGACATCAGTCCGGTAATGGTCGATGATGTAGAGAACGTGGACTGGCTATCACTGCCGGCATTCACCACCGTGCTGTTCAAGCCCGGCGACATGTCGTTCGAATGGCTGCAGGACAAGGACAACGGCCACCGGATCCCGATCGAGACCCGTTGCAGCACCTGCCACGGACAAGGCGGCGTCGCAGCGCGCGCACCGGTCAACGTGCAGGATTAGCCGGCCCCGGTCGACCATTGCCGCCCACTTTGGGTGAATGATGAAAACTCCCCGCCCGGCGGGGAGTTTTCATTTCAGCGCTCCGATCATGCGCGAAGATCCGGAAGCGTCTCGCCCTCGGGCACGAATTCCAGCGCCAGGCCATTGTTGCACCAACGCTGGCCGGTCGGCTCGGGGCCGTCGTCAAACACGTGACCCTGGTGACCGCCGCAGTTCGAACAGTGGTACTCGGTGCGCGGCCAGATCAGCTTGAAGTCCCGTTTCGTGCCGATCGCGTCGGGCCGGATCGGGCGCGTGAAGCTGGGCCAGCCGGTGCCGGAATCGAATTTGTCGACGCCGGCAAACAACGGTTGGTAACAGGCCGCGCAGATGTAGGTACCGGCGCGCTTTTCGTCGTTCAGCGGGCTGGACCACGCGCGTTCAGTCTTTTCCCGAAACAGGATGTCGTAGCGTTCCGCGGGCAGGATACGCTGCCAGTCTTCCAGAGTCATTTCGGGATTGCTCATTCCGGGTTCTTCCTCGATTTGACCATCCTGGGGCCGGGACTGTGCCCAGGGCCGACTTGCAAGCAACAAGACCGACATTCCGGCCACTGTCATCAGCATACGTCGTTTCATGTTCTCGGTTGTCCGGTCAGTCAGTCGCCTTATCATGCCTGCGACGCGTGGTCGTAAGGTGATCGATCCGGTGCCCGCCGCGCGGGCAGGTGCCACAGTCGAGTAGCTCATCCATTACTGGACATCGCCCTCACAGAACCGGACGTGCGGCGTTACCGCATCCGGCTCTTCCGAGCAGGTCACCCGGATTGACGTT
>SR_TP_S13solDRAFT_1000529_pt1 | contig 15092 bp, 13 predicted proteins | sample SodReaTP_S13sol_FD_11159 | JGI IMG/M metagenome (IMG submission 11159)
CGGCGCGGCAACGCGGCGGGTGCCATTGCCGCCATTGTCGGCGGCTCGACGGTCGGCATCGCCGGTGAACTGACGTGGATCGAGTTCTCCCGTCTGCCGCTGATCGGTGGCTTTCCGGTGATCGTCACCGGCGCCCTCGTTTCCTTGCTGCTGCACGTGCTGGTGTCGCTGCTGACGCCGCCGGTCGAACGCGACCCAGCCCTGGATGATGCGGGCTGAATACCGCCAGGGTATCTACCCGGCGGGCGCAAACCGGCACTGCAGGCAAGGATGGCCCGGCCAGCCGCCCACATCCGGCGTCGTTACCCTCGCCCACGCCGAGGCCAACGCCCGTAGCGCACATTCCGAATCGGTCGGGTAAGATTTGTGTTTCGTCCTGCAACCGAAGCCAGCGAGTGCCCGATGAGTGAGCTTTTTTCCAGGGAGGAACGGATCGAGCCGGTCTGGAACGTCCTGCCGCAGTTCTTCCGCTATCCCTTCAAGCCGGACGTTCTGCCGACGCTGCTGTTCATCAGCATCGGATCGCTGCTGACGATGATTCCGGTGCTGGGCTTTGTCGCCTGGCTGATGCTCTGGGCCATGCTGTTCAAGATCAGCTACGAGATTCTCACTTCCACCGCCAGCGGCCACATGGACGGACCGCCTTCGGTGACGCAGATGTCTGATGGCATCATGTTCAAGCACATCGGGCTGCTGATCGTTCTGGCGCTGAGCTATGTATTCGTTGCCAGGCTGACCGGCTCCCCGCTGATCGCCTCTCTGCTCGGCCTGTTTCTGCTGCTGGCCATTCCCGCCGCGATGATGACCCTGGCCATGACCCAGAGCCTGGTGGCTGCGCTCAATCCCGCCACCTGGCTCACGATCATGCGTACGACCGGCATGGCCTATCTGCTGACTTCGGCATTCCTGCTTCTGATGCTGTTCAGTCAAGCCTGGATCGAGCGACTGTTGCTGCCCGTCGTCGGCAATTCCTTTTTCCTCTTCAACATCGTGTCGTGGTTCATCAGCGCCTACTTCATGGCCGCCAGTTTTCACCTGATGGGCTACCTGCTCTACCAGTTCCATGACGAACTGGGCATTGCCGATACCGCACCCGAACGCCGCCAAGCCGGCTCTGCCGAACATCCGCTGATCAGTCAGGCCAGCGAGCTCGTTCGCGATGGGCGCGCCGATGAAGCGGTCGGATTCCTCGAGGAAGAGATCACCCGCCACGGGGTCGAACCGGAAGTCCACGACTTCTACCGCAGGCTGCTGCACAATCGTGGCGATCTCGCAAGGCTGGCCGAGCACGGCCGGGTGTATATACCGATCCTGCTGCATTCGCTCGAAGACGGTGACAAGGCCCTGAATGTGGCGCGGGAATGCCTCGCGGCCGACCGCACGTTCAGACCGCGCGATGCCGGCGACCTGGTGAACCTGGCGTGCCGCGCATACGACAGAAACGACTGCCGACTGGTGCTCGAACTTGCCAGCGGCTTCGGCAAGCGCCACCCGAAGCATGCGGGTCTGCCCGAACTGTACTTCCGCGCCGCGCAATGCCTGGTGGAAACCGGCGGCGACAGCGAACAGGCCGTGCGTACGGTACGGCAACTGATGAACCGCTTTCCCGATCACCCCCTTGCCGGGGACATGGCGCGCTTCGAACGCAGCTTCGCCGCAACCCGGCCCTGAGCCCGCCGTCTAAAGCTGCGACGTCCTCGCATCGGCCAGCTGTCGGCGCAAGCGCTCCAGCCCGGGAACCGGACGCCTGGCGCGCGCGAGCAGGTCGAGCAGTTCGCGCCCGGCCTCGAGCCTGCCCCATTCGATCAGGCGACTGGCCAGCTCGACGCCCGTGCTTGCCCGAATCCGGGGGCGACCACCGGTCGCCTTGAGGTAGCGAGGCAGCACTTCGGCCACCAGATCGCGCTGCGCGGCGTCATCGCCGGGGAGTTCGAAGATGCGCCGCGCTGCATCATGCAGATCGGGATCGGCGGCCTTGAGCTGGCAGGCGGCCAGGTAGAGCGAAAGCAGCTGCGGATCCCGTCCGTGCCGGCCCAGCAGCGGGCGCAGGTGCTGCTTGGCCTTGCCCGGGTCCAGCCTGTCGAGTGCGATCTGCGCGGCGGCCACGGCTTGGCGGTCCGCATCAAGCCTGCCTTCGCCGGTCTCGCTATCCAGCCAGTCTTCACGTACCTGACCGGTACGCACCAGCAGCAGCCCGATGAGCGCACCGGTGACGATGCCTCCGATGTGCGCCTCGTAAGCGATGTTGGAGCCTTCATCGAGCATGAAGGAGATGATCTCCCAGCCCAGCCACAATGGCAGCAGCACCAGGGCCGGCGCCTTGACATAGTCGAAGTAGACGAACGCCCAGTAGAAGAATCGGACCCTGCGCCGGCCGTAGACCAGCGCGTACAGACCCATCAGCCCCGCGATGGCGCCCGAGGCACCGACCGCTCCGGAATCGGCACCCCAATGCACCGCCAACGACAGGGCCGCCGCCCCCAGCCCGCAGACCAGGTAGGCGAGCCCGAAGCGCAGGGCACCCAGCGCCGGCTCCAGCAGCAGCCCGAGCAGGCACAGAAACAGCATGTTGCCGATCAGATGCGCAAGGCCGCCGTGCATGAACATGTGGGTGAAGGCCCGGACCGGATCGATCTCGTCGTGGCGCAGCATGTAGCGCCGGGTGAAGCTCTCCTGGCGGTCGGCCTCGAGCTGACTGCGCGCCTGCTGCCACTCAAGATAGGACTTAGAGCCGATATCGACCAGCAGGCCAGCATGCACGGCCTGTTCGAACTCCGGCTCGCTGTCGATCAGCATCAGGCGCAGATAGTCGCCCTGCCGCTGTTCACCGAACGTCGCCAGCATGTGGTCGACCCGTTCGGGATCCACATCTTCCCGTCCCATGAACTCGGCCCACTCGGCGAACCAGGCCCATTCGCGCTCCAGGGCGCCGGTTTCGATGTAACGATCGGCGGCTTTCTGCTCCACTCGCTCGTCGCCGCCCTGCAGCAACACCAGCACCAGCACGTTGGCGACCAGCAGCGACAGGGTGACCCATGGCAGGTCCTCGAGCGTCGGCTTGCGGTGCAGGGGCAGGATCAACATGCGGGAGAATGCTACTGGCTTGCGACCACGCGCGCCAGTGCTCGACGGGCCGGGTTCGACTGCGGCGTGGGATGCCACCATAAGGAACAAGCCCGCGCGAGGCGGGCTTGCTTCAAATCCGGGCGCGCATTGAGCGGCCGGCGACTGCCACGGGGATGGCTGACGCTACGCGTCAGCGAGCTTGCTTCTCTCGGTTCGAACCCGTACACGGGCAGCCGAAGGCTTCACGACTTCGGGAGTCGAAGCGATTGCTGAATTGCCGTCGCTTCGGGAAACCGGGTTCGAATGCGGCGTAGCGACGCCACCATAAAGAAAAAGCCCGCGCGAGGCGGGCTTTTTCTTTATGGTGGCGTCCCCACGGGGATTCGAACCCCGGTCGCCGCCGTGAAAGGGCGGTGTCCTAGGCCTCTAGACGATGGGGACTGAAAACGTCGAGCACGATGCTTTCAGAAACCTATTTGGTGGAGCCAGGCGGGATCGAACCGCCGACCTCTACAATGCCATTGTAGCGCTCTCCCAGCTGAGCTATGGCCCCACAACAAGCCGCGCATTTTAGTCGAGCTTCCGGAATCTGTCAAACCTTTCCGGGCGAGTCCAGCACGAGTTCCGAAAAGTCCACCAGCCCGGCGGGCCGGTCGATGATGCGGCGCGCGGCCAGCAGCGCGCCGCGCGCAAATACGCGGCGATCACTGGCCCGATGCGTCAACTCCACACGTTCGCCGTCGGCGAGGAAAAAGACGGTGTGCTCACCGGCCACATCACCACCCCGGATCGCCTGAAAACCGATCTCGCCCGGCTTCCGGGCCTGCCGCTGCCGACTGCGGTCATGCACGGCCAGCCGGTCGAGGCTATGCCCCCTGGCTCCGGCCACCGCCTGGCCCAGCCACAATGCCGTGCCCGATGGCGCGTCGAGCTTGCGGCGATGGTGGGCTTCGAGGATCTCGATATCGAATTCCTTGCCCAGGGCGCGGGTTGCCTGAGCCGCCAGCCGGACCAGCAGGTTGACACCGATGCTGAAATTGGCAGCCTGACAGATTGCCACCTGGCGGGCCGCCGCCTCGAGTTCCTGCTGCAGCTGCTCGCCCAGAGCGGTGGTGCCGGTAACCAGTGGTATGTGCCGACGGGCAGCGAAATGCATGACCCGTTCAAGCAGCTCGGGATGGGAAAAATCGACGATGACGTCGGCCTCGACATCGGGCTCGAAGAAACTCCCGCGGCTCGCCACGCCGGCCACGGCAAGATGCTCATCGGACTCGATGACTTCGATGATGGTGCGACCGACCGCACCGCTGGCGCCACTGACGAGAATCTGGAGACTCATACGCCAAGCCTACCCCATTCCCCCCGGCGAACAAACCAGCCAGGCAATAAACGAATCAGAAACCCATCCGGTCGAAGAAACTCTTGACCCGGTCGGTCCAGCCGGAAGACTGCGGGCTCTGGTCGGGCTGATTGTCAAGGCTGTCCTGCAACTGCCTGAGCAGGTCCTTCTGTTCGCGCGTCAGGTTGACCGGCGTCTCCACCCCGACCCGGCACAGAAGGTCGCCGGCCGAACGCGAGCGTACCGACTGCACGCCCTTGCCGCGCAGCCTGAAGACCTTGCCCGACTGGGTCTCGGGCGGAATCTTGAGGATCACCGATCCGCCCAGGGTCGGCACCTTGAGCTGGCCGCCGAGAGCTGCCGTGGCAATGGTGATCGGTACCTCGCAGAACAGGTCGTCGCCCTCGCGCTGAAACAAGGGGTGCGGCCGCACCTGCACATCGACATACAGGTCGCCGGCCAGGCCGCCCTGGGCACCGGCGCCGCCCTCGCCGCTGAGACGGATACGATCGCCGGTATCGACACCGGCGGGAATCTTGATCTGCAGCGTCCTGGTCTCGCGCACCTGGCCGGTGCCGCTGCAGTCGCCGCAGGGATCCTTGATCGTGCGCCCACTGCCGCGGCAGGCCGGGCAGGTCTGCTGGACAGAGAAGAAGCCCTGCTGCATGCGCACCTGGCCCTGGCCGCCGCAGGTCGAGCAGACGTCCAGCCGTCCATCTCGCGATCCGGTTCCGCTGCAGGTCTGGCACTCTCCCAGCGTCGGCAGGCTGATTTCCTTCTCGACACCGGCCACCGCCTCCTCGAGGTCGAGCTCGAGGGTGTAGCGGAGGTCCTGTCCGCGGTGCGACCGGCTCTGCCTTCGCCGCCCGCTGCCGAAGATATCCCCGAAGATGTCTCCGAAGATATCGTTGATGTCGCCGAAGCCGCCCTGTGCCCCGGCGCCACCCATGCCGCCGTTGACACCGGCATGGCCAAAGCGGTCGTAGGCGGCCCGCTTCTGGTCGTCCTTGAGCACGTCGTGCGCCTCGCGGACTTCCTTGAAACGGTTCTCGGCGTCGGGATCGTCGGGATTCCGGTCCGGATGATACTTGCGTGCCATCCGTCGATAGGCCTTGCGGATCTCGTCGGTCGAGGCGTCACGCGAGACACCGAGAATGTCGTAGTAGTCAGCCGCCATATAAGCTCGTTTGTTGGTTCGCTAGTTTGTTGGTTTGTTCGTTTGGTTCTTCGATGGCTGCCCGAGCGCACCGTAGCCGCCTCGACCTTCGAATGACAACGGCGCCTCGAGCAACCAGATAACCAACTAACCAATCAACCAACTAACCAGTCATTTCTTGTCGTCGTCGTCCACTTCCGTGAACTCGGCGTCGACCACTTCCTCGTCGCCGGAGGCGGTGTCGCTGCCCGATTCTCCGTCCGACTCGGCACCGCCCTCTTCGGCCTGGGCCTTCTCGGCAGCCGCCTTGTAGAGCTCGGCACCGGCCTGCTGCAATTCGCCGACCGCCGATTCGATCGCGTCCTTGTCGTCGCCCTTGATGGCTTCGTCGACCTTGGCCAGGGCGGCTTCGATCTGCGCCTTGACCTGGGCGTCGAGCTGGTCGCCGTGTTCAGACAGACTGGTGCGGGTGGCATGGGCCACGCTGTCGGCATTGTTTCGCGCCGAGACCAGTTCGTGGAACTTCTTGTCCTCTTCGCGATGCGTCTCGGCGTCGCGCACCATCTGTTCGATTTCCTCCTCGGACAGCCCGGAACCCGCCTTGACCTCGACACGCTGTTCGCGCCCGGTGGCACTGTCCTTGGCCGACACGTGCAGGATGCCGTTGGCGTCGATATCGAAGGTCACCTCGATCTGCGGAACGCCGCGCGGTACGGCCGGAATGCCGGTCAGGTCGAACCGGGCCAGCGACTTGTTGGCGGCCGCCTGCTCGCGCTCACCCTGCAGAACGTGCACGGTCACTGCCGACTGGTTGTCCTCGGCGGTCGAGAATACCTGCGAGGCGCGTGTCGGGATGGTGGTGTTCTTCTCGATCAGCTTGGTGAACACGCCACCGAGGGTCTCGATGCCCAGCGACAGCGGCGTGACGTCGAGCAGCAGCACATCCTTGACGTCGCCCGAAAGCACACCGCCCTGGATGGCCGCGCCCACGGCCACGGCTTCGTCCGGGTTGACGTCCTTGCGCGGCTCCTTGCCGAAGAAGTCGGACACCGCCTTCTGGACCGCCGGCATGCGGGTCTGGCCACCGACCAGAATGACTTCGTCGATATCGGCCACCTTCAGGCCGGCGTCGTTGAGCGCCGTGCGACAGGGTTCGATCGAACGCTTGACCAGCTCCTCGACCAGCGATTCCAGCTTGGACCGGGTCACCTTGATGTTGAGATGTTTCGGTCCCGACTGGTCGGCCGTGATGTAGGGCAGGTTGACCTCGGTCTGCTGCGCCGAGGAAAGTTCGATCTTGGCGCGCTCGGCCGCTTCGCGCAGGCGCTGCAGGGCCAGCGGGTCGTTGTGCAGGTCGATGCCCTGCTCCTTCTTGAACTCGCCCGCGAGGTAGTCGATCAGCCTCAGATCGAAGTCCTCACCGCCAAGGAAGGTGTCACCGTTGGTGGCCAGAACCTCGAACTGCTTCTCGCCGTCGACATCGGCGATCTCGATGATCGAGATATCGAAGGTGCCTCCGCCGAGGTCGTAGACGGCAATCTTGCGGTCGCCACCTTCCTTGTCCAGCCCGTAGGCCAGCGATGCGGCGGTGGGTTCGTTGATGATGCGCTTGACGTTGAGGCCGGCGATCTTGCCCGCATCCTTGGTTGCCTGCCGCTGAGAGTCGTTGAAGTAGGCCGGCACGGTAATGACCGCCTCGGTCACTTCCTCGCCCAGGTAGTCCTCGGCCGTCTTCTTCATCTTCATCAGCACGCGCGCGGAAATTTCCGGCGGCGCCATCTTCTTGTCGCCCACCTGCACCCAGGCGTCACCATTGTCGGCCTCGATAATCTTGTATGGCACCAGTTTGATGTCCTTCTGGACCACCTTCTCGCTGAACTTGCGGCCGATCAGCCGCTTGACGGCATAAAGGGTGCGGTCCGGGTTGGTGACCGCCTGGCGCTTGGCCGGCTGGCCGACCAGCACTTCGTCATCCTTGGTGAAGGCCACCACCGAAGGAGTGGTGCGGTCACCCTCGGCGTTCTCGATCACGCGTGTCTTGCTGCCTTCCATGACAGCAACACAGGAATTGGTGGTTCCCAGGTCAATGCCGATTATCTTGCTCATGATGATCTGATCCTGATTTCGATTCGTTGAGGTTCGCTACAGAAACTCGCTCTAGCACGTTTATTGGGGCTCGGGCAGCCTCATTTCAATTGCCGGCCATGTTTCCCGATTCCTGCCTCAGGGCGCCTTGGCAACGATCACGCGGGCCGCGCGCAACAGGCGGTCGTTGAGGCGATAGCCCTTCTGCACCACCATCAGCACGGTATCCGGCTCAGCCTCTTCGCTCGGCTGCATGCTCATCGCCTCGTGCCACTGCGGGTCGAAGCTCTCCCCCTGCGGATCGAGCACCTCCAGGCCGTTGCTTTCGAGAGCCTTGAGCAGCAGACGGTAGGTCAACTCCAGCCCCTCGCGCGCCGCGTCTCCGTCGGCCGAATTTTCCAGCCCCTGCTCGAGGCCGTCGATGACCGGCAGGAGATCGCGCATCAGCGTCTCCTGGTAGTACAGCCGCGCACGCTCCATTTCCCGCTCGGCGCGCTTTTGCATGTTGTCCATGTCGGCGCGGGTTCGCAGTAGCGCGTCGCGCAACTTCTCGACCTCTTCGGCCAGTTCACTGTCACTCGACGCCGAGCGATCAGCTTCGCTGGCACCCGGGTCGGGCTGCGACCCGGATTCGATCTCGAACGCACCCTCTTCCGGTGTGTCCTTTCCGTGCTTGTCTGCCATGTTGCTCGCCTTGTTCGTGAACCGGTTGTTCCTGCGCGCAACAATGGGGTTCGGTAGCCGGCATTACAACCGCCGTTGCTGCCCATGCGACTTGATGCTAGTTTGTTGCCCTTCTGGTCGAACCGGAACCCGCATGCTCCGCCATCTCGCCATCCGCCATTTCGCCATCATCAGCGAGGTCGAAATCGAGGTCCCACCCGGCTTTACCGCCATTACCGGCGAGACCGGGGCCGGCAAGTCGATCCTGATCGACGCACTGGGCCTGCTGCTGGGCGACCGTGCCGAAAGCGGACTGATCGCCGCCGACAGCGAACAGGCGGAACTGGAGGCAGTCTTCACGCTGACCGAGGGGGAACCGGCACGGCGCTGGCTGGCGGAGCAGGCCCTGGACGAGGGCGAGGAACTGATCATCAGGCGGGTGCTGACGGCCAGCAGCGGGTCGCGGGCCTGGATCAACGGCCGCTCGGCCACCGTGGGCCAGCTTGCGGAACTGGGCGGGCTGCTGGTCGAGATCCACGGCCAGCACGAACACCAGCAGCTCGAGAAGCCGGCCACCCAGCGCTGCCTGCTCGATCGGCGAATCGAGCAGGAGCTTGTCGCTGCAGTGGCCGGGCATTACGAACGCTGGCGCAAGGCGCGAACGGACCTGTCGGAATTCGACAACGAAGCCGGCGACCCGCAGCAGCTCGAACTATTGCGCTTCCAGGTGCGCGAGCTCACCGACCTGGACCTGGCCGAGGGCGAGTTCGAGGCGCTGGAGCTGGAACAGGAACGCCTGGCACGCATCGACGAAGTCCGCCTGGCCATCGCCACAGCGGGCAACGCGCTCGACAGCGACGACGGTCCGAACGCGCGCGCGCAGCTGTTGCAAGCCCTGGCGGCCCTCGAGCCGGTGCGCGAACTCGAACCGGGCCTGCAGGAGACCGCGCGCATGCTCGAAGAGGCCCGCATCAATATCGACGAGGCGCTGGCAGTGCTGGAGCGAGAGGAGATCGAAGACGATGGCGATCCCGAGCGGCTTGTAGCGGTCAACCGTCGACTGGAGACCGCTCTGGACCTGGCGCGCAAGCATCGCGTCAGCCCGGCGGAGCTGCCCGCCCTGAGCGATCGTCTCGGACAGCAGCTTGAACGACTCGAAAACCAGGGGGAGCGGCGCAAGGTGCTGAACGAGGCCGTCAGCGCGGCAGAAATGGACTGGCAGAATGCGGCCAGGGCACTCAGCGAGGCCCGGTTGCAGACCGCCGGGACGCTGTCGGAGGCGGTCGGAGAGCGGCTCGCCGCGCTGGGCATGGACAACGCCCGCCTCGAATTCGCAGTCACATCGATCGAGAACGCCGAGCCCTCACCGCATGGTCGCGACCGAATAAGGATCGAGTTCAGCGCCAACCCGGGCCAGCCCCCGCAGACCCTGTCCAGGGTGGCCTCCGGCGGCGAGCTGTCTCGCATCGCCCTGGCCCTGATGGTCAGCTCGGATGGAGGCGAGGGGCCGAACACGCGGATTTTTGACGAGGTCGACGCCGGTGTCGGGGGCGAGACGGCACACGTGGTCGGGCGCTTCCTGCACGAGGTCGCCGAAGGCGGCCAGGCAATGTGCGTCACCCACCTGGCCCAGGTCGCCGCCCGCGCCGACCACCAGTTGCGGGTGGTCAAGCGCAGCCAGGGGGACGGGACGGCCCTGAGGGTCGAAGCCCTGGATGCAGGCCAGAGGCGGAGCGAAATTGCGCGGATGCTCGGTAATGCAGACTCGAAAAAGGGCCTGGCGCATGCGGCGGAGTTGCTGGGGGGAAAATAAGGATTCAGGTTACCGGGTTCAGGACGAGCCTCACCGAAGCCCGTCCTGAATCCTGAAAGCCTATTTTTTGGGCTTGACGTAGAGCACCATGGAGTGATCGACGATCTCGAAGCCGTGTTCGCGCGCGATCTCTTCCTGGCGACGCTCGATGGCCTCGTCGAAGAATTCGACCACCTCTCCTGACTCGAGGCAGACCATATGGTCGTGATGTTCGCCCTCGTCGAGTTCATAGCAGGCCTGCTGGGACCGGCCGGTGCCGTCGTCGAACACGTGCTTGCGCACCAACCGGGCCGCCTCGAACTGCGACAGCACGCGATAGACCGTGGCGAGACCGATCTCTTCGCCCCGATCGACCAGCGCCCGATAGATGTCGTCGGCGGTCATGTGCTTCTGCTCGGTGGTCTCGAGCAGGCGCAGGATCTGGCGACGCGGATGAGTGACCTTCAGACCGGCCTTCTTCAGTTCGCTGCTCTCTCCAGCCATGCTTGATCCTGTCGGTTTGAACCCTCGAGCGCCCGCCGTATTGTATCATTGCCCACCATGAGAACTTCCTCCCTTCTAAAGACCACCGCCCGGGCACTGCTCCTGGCCACCATTTCCCTGGTCGTCGCCTGCGGCGGCCTGGTTTACAAGCAGGATATTCAGCAGGGCAACGTCCTCGACAAGGACAAGGTCGCGCAGCTCGAGACGGGCATGACCAAGCGCCAGGTCGAGGTACTGCTGGGCTCTCCGTCGATCAGCAGCCCGTTTCACAGCGACCGCTGGGACTACATGAACAGCTATGCGCGCCGCGGCGGCGAGCCCGAAAAACGCGTCCTCACGCTGCACTTCGACAATGAGCGGCTGGCCGCAGTCGAGGGCAACTACCTCGATGAGGAAGACATGGCCAGCGAAGCGCTCGATCGACTGCAGGCACCTGATGATGTGCCGGTGCAGGATCTTGAAACGATTCGCGACGAGCGCGAGCGCGGCGGGCCCTGAAGATCACCGGTCAAGCCTTGCTGGATCGCGCCAGCTCGGCCAGCTGCCGGCGGACTTCCTTCGGGTCGGCCGCGAGCGGGCGATAGATCTCCACCCGATCTCCGTCGCGCAGCAAGCTGTCTGGCGGCCTGAGCCGACCGAAAACGCCCAGTCGCGCCTCGTCGACCACCAGGCCAGGCAGTCGTTCGGCCATATTTGCCCGCGCCACCGCTTCGGCCAGGGTGGTGCCGGCCGGCACCTCGAGCGCAATTACCAGCTGCCGCTGTGGCAGGGCGGCCGCGACCTCGATGTGAATCCATTCCTCATCCATGCACGTACTCGGCCCTGCGCGTGAAATCGTCGACCATGCGATCGGCCATGCGCGAAAAGTTGCGCTGGAACGGCCGCAACAAGAGGGACCCCCCGATGCGGAACTCCAGGTCGAGACTGACCCGGCAACCGCTACCCAGCGACCGGAAGTTCCAGCGCCCGCTGAGATCCTCGAAGGGCCCCCGATCGAGCCGCATCACCAACTGCTCGTCGAGCACCAGCGTATTGCGCGTGGTGAAGCGGCGAACCAGGCCGGCCAGCTGGACCTCGAGGGTGGCGAGCTGGTGGGTTTCCCCTTCTTCGTGAACCTCGGCCGAGCGAACCCAGGACAGGAATTCCGGATACCGGGCCACATCGTGCACCAGCTCGAACATCTGCGAGGCGGAGTACGGCACCAGGGCTGAGCGGTGGACTTCGGGCATGGGGTGGGTTCGTTGGTTCGTTGGTTCGTTGGTTCGTTGGTTCGGCAATGATATACGGCGCGACCCGTTCAAGGCGCTCGATCTGCCGAACCCGGAACCCGGAAACCGGACCCACGCTCCCTGCGCTATCATTGCCTCCCGCTCTCATCTTTCGCCTGCCAAGCATGGCCAAGCAGCCTTCCTCGACCATTGCCATCAACAAGCGCGCCCGATTCGAGTACACGCTCGATGAGCGCCTCGAGGCCGGCATTGCCCTGGAAGGCTGGGAGGTCAAGGCCCTGCGTGCAGGCAAGATCCAGTTCGGCGACAGCTACGTGCTGCTCAAGAATGGAGAGGCTTTCCTGTTCGGCTGCATGGTCACCCCGCTGCCCTCGGTCTCGACCCATGTTCACCCCGACCCCACGCGCACCCGGCGACTGCTCTTGCATCGCCGCGAGATCGACCGCCTGATCGGCCTGGTCGAGCGCAAGGGCCAGACCATCATCCCGACCGCCATGTACTGGAAACAGGGCAAGGTCAAGGTCGAAATTGCCGTGGCCACGGGCAAGAAGCAGCACGACAAGCGCCGCGCGGAAAAGGAGAAGGACTGGCAGCGGCAGAAGGGCCGATTGCTCAAGCAGTCCTGATTGTGCTTGTCAGTCGAGTCGATCGAGACTATCTTGCCAGAATGAAAGGGGAGTCCAGATCCGAAAGCCGGGACCAGCGCCGGGCCGCCCGGCTGAGCGATCTCGGCCTGATGCCGCGACGTGTCTATCGACTGCGCATGCTGGGGATGGGCCTGGCCGCGCTGCCGGTGGGCACGGTCCTGGCCGAAAACGGCGCCGCCTGGCCAGCCTGGGCGCTGCTGGTCTGCACTGCCCTGATCTGGCCGCAACTGGCCCTGCTGATCGCGCGTTCCAGTCGTGAACCCTACCGCACCGAGCTGCGCAGCCTGATGCTCGATTCCGCCGTGGCCGGGCTGTGGGCACCGCTGATGCACTTCAATCTGCTGCCAAGCGTATTGCTGATTACCCTGGCGACCGTCGACAAGATCAGCACCGGGATTCGCGGCCTGTGGCTGTGGTCCCTGCCGGGACTGTTTGCCGGCCTGGTGGGCGGCGCTCTGCTGACCGGCTTCCGGTTCGAGCCCGAGACGAGCATGTCGGTGATCCTGGCCTGCATGCCGCTGCTGATCATCCACACCATCGCGGTGAGCCTGACCGGCTACCGCCTGGTGCGGAAAGTCCAGCGCCAGAACCGGCAACTCGACGAGCTGAGCCGCATCGATATGCTCACCGGCCTGGCCAGTCGCGGGCACTGGCAGGCACAGGCCGAACTGATGCTGCAAGCGCATCACCGCAGCGGTGATGCCGCAAGCCTGCTGCTGATCGACCTCGATCGGTTCAAGACCATCAATGACGAACACGGGCACACTGCCGGCGACGACGCCCTGCGCGGGGTTGCCGGCGTGATTCGCCGCCAGATCGCGCGCAAGGACGTGGCCGGTCGTTTCGGCGGTGACGAACTGGCAGTCGCCATCGCTGGAGACGCCGATCAGGCGGCGGCACTGGCCGAAGCGATTCGGGCGGATGTTGCCGCACTCGACCTGCCCCACCTCGACGGCGACCGCCTGACCGTGAGCATCGGGTTCGCCGAGGCCCAGGCACGCGACCTGGGGCTGCGCGAATGGCTGGATTCTGCCGACAGGGCCCTGTATCGGGCCAAAGAGCTGGGGCGCAATCGGGTTGTCGGTCGGGGGCACGGCACACTGGTGCGAGCCGACGAGTCCGCTGCCGAATGCTGACTTGCGGAACTTGCCAAAGGACTGCTAGTCTTATCAGACGACTTCGGGGGCGTTCTGGCTTCGACGCGGATTGGACGTACCCTGGGGCATGCCGAGGTCTCAACTCACCTCGTAAAACCAGTTGAACCAAAGTTAGTTGCCAACGACGACAACTACGCACTGGCTGCCTAAAAACCAGCCTGCTCTCCGCCGGTTGAGCCTGCGCTTCCGACCGGAGATCATTTAGCAGGATCGCGTCTTGTCGCGTTTCAGGGCAAGGCGTCAAATCAAACTGGAACTGGTCGCTGCATGTGCCCTGCCCCTCGGGCGGTGTAGCGACGAGAAACAATCGAGCGGGCTAAGCATGTAGAACCAGGATCAGATGGTTCGCGGACGCGGGTTCGACTCCCGCCGCCTCCACCAAGATCCCCGAGAAGAAGCCGGCCACCGCGCCGGCTTCTTCGTGCCCGAAACCTTCATTCGATCCGTTCGGCCCGCTGCTCCATGCCGCCCTGGTGCAGCACCAGCGCGTCGACTTCGCCCTGCCCGTTACGCTGGAAGTGCAGCTCGGCGTCGACGACCTTGTAGAAGAACACATCATTGCCCTTGAAGTGGATCGGGAAGAAAGGTTGGCCGCTCAGTCGTGCCTCCAGGCCGTCGTCCGACATGCGAATGGTGAAGCGGGCGCCGGGCGCCAGACTGTAGTCGCCGACATAAGCCTCCAGCTGCTCTGGCTCGATTTCCACGCTGCGGCGCGACAGCGCCCGGGCGGTCTGTGCGACTTTCTCAGCGCGCTGCTTGCGCCCATCCTGCACCAGTTCCACCGCCTTGACTTCGCCGTTCTCGCGCAGGAATCGCATGCTGGCATCGGCTATGTCGAGGGCATACCAGCCGCCGCCGACCGACGTGATCGGCACCGCGGGCTGCCCGCTCAGTTGCGCCATGGGCCCCGACTCACCCTGGTAGACCCCGATGCCGACCTGCGGCGTGAGGCGGTACTGACCGGCCATTCCCGGCTCGAGCGCCGGACCGTCGTCGGGCCCGGACGAAGCGTCGAACCACGCCAGCGCGAGCTCGGCCGGATCGAGGTCGCCGGCAGCGAGAACGACAAGGGCGTCTTCGGTGGCGGGACGAAAGCCGATGAAGCTGCGGTGCCCGGCGGTCGCGCCGTTGTGCCAGTAGACCGGGCCGGCGGACGACTCGGCGACATGCCAGACCGGGGTGACGGCGTGGCCCTGCCTGGCCGGCGCGACGACGCCCCGGGCCGCATCAGGCGCGTGCCCGAAGGCACGCTCGGCCAGCCCGAGCTCGACCCTGGCCAGTCGGACCATGTCGGCGGTCGTGCTCCACAGGGCGCCGGCCCCGGCCAGCGCCGCGAGATTCCAGGGCGGAACGGTCGCTCCGCCGGTGAAGGCGGCGGCCGCCTGCGTGCGCGGTTCCAGGCCGGTGTCTTCCAGGTTCAGCGGCTCGAGTATCAGGACTTCCAATGCCGCGCC
>SR_TP_S13solDRAFT_1000530_pt1 | contig 15086 bp, 8 predicted proteins | sample SodReaTP_S13sol_FD_11159 | JGI IMG/M metagenome (IMG submission 11159)
CCTTGCCAAGGGCTTGCCATTGCCTGCGGCCCGCGCCTTGCCTTGGGTCTTGTGCGGGGCTCTGAAATGCAACGAATCTCTGACTCAGGACACTAGCACCCGGCACGGTAATAACGACCAATAACCATGCTGGATATGATGATTTGCGTATGCGGCAAACCAGCCTGGACCGGTCAACAGAGGCAGCTCATCTGTCGTCAATGGGCTTGCTCTATGGGTGGAACAAAATAAGTTATGATTCTCGACGCCATCAACGGCGCCGACTTTAATTGTTTCGCTGCTGGCCTGGATTGAGACGCCGGGCATGTCATCCTGACTGCGTCGGCGTGTCGCAGTCATCAATGCAAGGACCCGCAGAACAGGGGAATGACCGTGGGGATGGACGAAAAACCCAGTAACGGCGTCAAGGGCCTCAGGCACTGGCGTTATGACCTGAGTGCCGGCCTGCAGGTGGCGCTGGTGTCCCTGCCGCTGTCCCTCGGGATTGCCATCGCCTCCGGTGCGCCGCCGGTGACCGGGGTGATCTCGGCCATCATCGCAGGCCTGATCTTTCCCTTCCTGGGCGGTGCCTACGTCACCATCAGCGGCCCGGCCGCGGGGCTCGCGCCGGCACTGCTCTCGGGCATGCTGCTGCTGGGCGGCGGCGATCTTGCCGCCGGCTACCCGCTGTTGCTGGTGGCCATCTGCCTTACCGGCCTGCTGCAGATCCTGCTGGCCTTCATGAACGCGGGGCGTTTTGCCATCTTCCTCCCGGTGACCGTGGTGGAGGCCATGCTCGCCGCCATCGGCATCATGATCATCCTCAAGCAGATCCCGCCCTTGTTCGGTGATCTGTCCCCGGTGGCACCCACCACCGTGGATTCCATCCTCAAGCTGCCTCACACGCTGCTCAACATCGAGCCGACGGTGTTCCTGATCGGCGCCGTGTGCCTGTTCCTGATGTTCTATCTGAACGCGACGCGCCGGCAGTGGATGAAACGCATCCCGCCGCCCCTGTTCGTGGCCCTGCTGGGACTGGTGCTGGCCACCGTGTTCGGCCTGGAGACGGTGTATCTGATCACCATGCCGGAGAGCCTGCTGCAAGGCGGCATCACCGTGCCCGCCTTCGGCGAGGTGATGAACCGGCCGGAACTCTGGATCAACCTGCTCATCGTGGTCATCACCCTGACGCTCATTGACGGCATCGAGTCCCTGGCCACCATCGCGGCCGTGGACAAGATCGATCCCTACCAGCGCAAGTCCAACCCCAACATCACCCTGCGCGCCATGGGCGTCTCCAACATGCTGTCGAGCCTTGCGGGCGGTCTGACCATCATCCCGGGCGGCGTGAAGAGCCGTGTGAACATTGATGCCGGCGGCCGCACCCTGTGGGCCAACTTCTACAACGCCATCTTCCTCATCCTGTTCCTGCTGGTCGCCACGGATCTCATCGCCATGATTCCCCTGGCCGCCATCGCCGCGATCCTGATCTACGTGGGCTGGCGCTTGTGCGAGTACAAGGTGTTCCGCAAGACCTACGCCATCGGCAGGGACCAGATGGTGATCTTCCTGATCACCGTAGGTGCGATTCTGGCCACGGATCTGCTGTGGGGCATCCTCATCGGCATGGCTGCGGAAGTGCTGATGCTCGCCTATCTGCTGACGCCCTCGTTCCGGGTGGTGCTCACCGGGAGACTGAGCTTCTCCCAGTCTCTGGAGTTGCTGGCACGTAACTTCATGGGTCTGTTCAGAAATCCCATCATCAAGGTGCACGGTGACACCCGTGACGGACGGCCCCACTACGATGTCTCCGTGGGTTCCCTGGTGTGTTTCAACCTGCTGCCCTTTGACAAACTCCTGCAGCAGCTGCCCGAGGATGCCGGTCTCTCCATCATCGTCACGGAGTCCGGACGCATCATCGACCACACGGCCATGGAGTACCTGCACCAGTTGCAGGAGGAGTCCCTGCGCGCACAGCGCCCCTTCGAGCTGCTGGGTATGGAGAAGTACTACCAGTTCACCCAGCACTCCCTGTCGGCGCGCATGCACGATGCCGCGCTGGTCAAGCGGGAGGCGCGGCTGTCCGCCCGCGCGGAGGAGATGCACCAGTTCGCGCGTCTGCATGGTCTGCAGTTCGATCCCGCCACCCTGGCGGAACTCAACGCTCACGATTTCGTCTACCTGCGCCGCGGCGATCACAAGCAGGAACGCAACGTGATGACCGGCCACTATCGTGACTGGATGCTGCGCGCTTTCGATTACAGTCATACCGCCGCGCCGGATTACTACGCGGAACACCAGCACACCCTGGTGATCGTCAAGCCCGCAGAGCCGGTCTCGGGTCTGCCCGACATGGTGCTGGCACCGGGGCACTACCTGAAGAGCTACCTGGTGAATTACCAGGAACTGGAATTGCCCGAGTCCCTGGGTTTCCCCGAGGGCTATCGCCTGTATGCACCGAGTACCCACGATGGCGTGATCGCGGCAGCGGGGCGTTTGCGTGGTTTCCTGGCACGCCACCCCGGTGTGTATCTCGAAGTGCGCAAGAACGCCGTGCTCACCTTCCGGCCCGATCGGGAACTGGAGATGCCGGAGGGGATCGAGGAACTGCTGGAAATCATCGAGTACTGTTTGGAGGGTTCTCCATCCCCCGCTGATGACAACGTATCCGGCGCGGACCCTGCGGAGGAGGGGGCATCCTGAGGCGTATTGAATGGACAGGATGAACAAGATTTTTCAGGATTAACAGGATTCAAGACGAAAAACATTTGACAGGATTAACATGATTTACATGATTTCTTTTTGAAAGCTCTTAATCCTGTTAATCGTGTAAATCCTGTCAAAACTCTTTTGCTCTTATCCTGTCAATCCTGAAAAATCCTGTTCATCCTGTCCATTGCCTTCAACCGCCGATCTCCAAACCCTTCTGCCCCGCCCAGTCCCGCGCGAACTGCCAAGCGACGCGGCCGCTGCGTGAGCCTCGGCCCAAGGCATAGCGCAAGGCCTCGGCACGGCTATCTTCCGTTTCAATGCAGCCAAGGCGGGTGAGCCAGTGGGCCACCACCGCCAGGTACTGGTCCTGGTTGAAGGGATGGAAGGCCAGCCACAGGCCGAAGCGTTCCGACAGGGAGATCTTCTCCTCCACCGCCTCACCGGGATGGATCTCGTCATCTACCCGCTTCACCTCCAGGTTGTCCAGCATCTTCTCTGGCATCAGGTGGCGCCGGTTGGAAGTGGCGTGGATCAACACGTTCTCCGGCGTGCCTTCCAGGGATCCGTCCAGCATGGCCTTGAGCGCCTTGTAGCCCGGGTCGCTGGCCTCGAAGGAAAGGTCATCCGCCAGCAGGATGAAGCGCTCCGGGCGTCCCGCCAGGGGCAGGGCGATCTCCGGCAGGTGCACCAGGTCCTGGCCGTCCACCTGGATGATGCGCAGCCCCTCGTCCCGGTATTCATTGAGCAGCGCGCGCATCAGCGAGGACTTGCCCGTGCCCCGGGCGCCCCACAGGAGCACGTTGTTGGCGGGCAGGCGTTTAAGGAACTGGCGGGTGTTGCGCACCAGCTGGACCTTCTGACGCTCGATATGCAGCAGATCGTCCAGGGCCAGGGGCGCGATCCCGTGCACCGGCGAGAGGTGCCCGTCCCGGTGCCAGCGATGGGCGGGTGCGGTCCAGTCCGGCTCCTGCCTCGGCGCAGGCAAGAGCTGCTCCGCCCGGTCCATGAGCCGGGAAAACTGTGCCAGCACGTCTTTGAGTTCGGTGTCGTCGGTCATGGGTTGTGTCCGGGGGTGTTTTGCTAAGGATCATGGAGTCCGCGAATGAACGCAAATCAACGCGAATTCAGATCGAAAAAGCAAACCGCGAAGTACGCGAAGGTATGCGCGAAGGACGCAAGGGAAATCATGTGATCAAAAATCCTTTGCGCCCTTCGCGCATACCTTCGCGCCCTTTGCGGTTCATGCTTTGGCCTTCCATTCGCGTTGATTTGCGTTCATTCGCGGACCCCTGTTTTCAGTGCGCCATTCGCCACAGAACCCCAAGGATCGGGTAACCTGTGCTGCCTCCGAGAGTCTCAAAATTGCCCATGTCCCAGGACCGCATCCGCATCTTCGGCGCCCGTCAGAACAACCTGAAGGGCCTGGATCTCGAACTGCCCCTCAATGAACTGATCGTGGTCACCGGGGTGTCCGGTTCGGGCAAGTCCTCGCTGGCCTTCGATACCGTGTACGCCGAGGGCCAGCGCCGTTACGTGGAGACCTTCTCCCCCTACGCCCGGCAGTTCCTGGACCGCATGGATAAGCCGGCGGTGGACCGCATCGAGGGCGTGTTGCCGGCGATTGCCATCGACCAGACCAACCCGGTGCGCACCTCCCGCTCCACCGTGGGCACCATGACGGAGCTCAACGATCACCTGAAACTGCTCTATGCCCGGGCCGCGCACCTGCACTGCCGGGGCTGTGGCACCCGGGTGCGGTGCGACACCCCGGAGGCCATTGCCAACGAGTGGCTGGAGCGTGCCCACAGGGACGGCACGCGGGTGATGGTGGTGTTCCCGGTGCCGGTGCCGGAGAACTTCAGCCTGGAGGAGGTGAAGGGTCACCTGAAGGCCCAGGGCTACGAACGCTTTCACGGGGAGACGGATCAGCGCCTGGAGGTGATCCAAGACCGTCTGCGGGTGGAGCCCGGCAACCGGGGCCGCCTGGTGGAGGCCCTGGAGACGGCCCTGCACCACGGCCAGGGCCGGGTGCGGGTCTATCCCCTGGGTGAGGACCGCGAAGCCCTCGCTCCCGTGGACTATTCCGCCGATCTGCACTGCGCCGCCTGCGACCTGCACTACAGCGAGACCACCCCCAATCACTTTTCCTTCAACTCGCCCATCGGCGCCTGCGAGGCCTGCCGGGGATTCGGCCGCACCATGGGTATCGACCTGGACCTGGTGATACCGGACGGGCGGGTGAGCCTTGGCGAGGGTGCGGTGAAGCCCTGGCAGACCGACGCCTACTACGAGTGCCAGGCGGAGCTGAAGACCTTCGCCCGCAAGCGGGGCGTCCCGCTGGACCTGCCCTGGGACGAGCTGAGCGATGACCAGAAGGCCTGGGTGATCGAAGGGGAAGGGGACTTCGACGACGGGCTCTGGTACGGCATCCGGCGCTTCTTCGACTGGCTGGAGACCAAGAGTTACAAGATGCACATCCGGGTGCTGCTGTCCCGCTACCGCAGCTACGAGCCCTGCAAGGCCTGCCAGGGCGCCCGCCTCAAGCCTGACTCACTGCTCTGGCGCCTGGGCACGCAGGCCGATGCGGATGGCGTGCTCGAACCCGGCGCCCGCTTCCTGCCCGCGGGGATCTCATGGTCCCGCGATCTGCTCGAGACCCTGCCGGGCCTGTGCCTGCACGACCTCATGCAGGTGCCCCTGGCGCGCTGCAAGGCCTTCTTCGATCAGCTGCACCTGCCTGCACCCCTGGACGAGGCCACGGACCTGCTGCTCGCCGAGATCCGCGCGCGCCTGAATTATCTCTGCGAAGTGGGGCTCGGCTATCTCACCCTGGACCGCCAGTCACGGACGCTCTCCGGCGGCGAGGTGCAGCGCATCAACCTGACCACGGCGCTGGGCACCTCCCTGGTGAACACCCTGTTCGTGCTGGACGAGCCTTCCATCGGCCTGCATCCCCGGGACATGGACCGGGTGGTGGGCGTGCTGCGCCGGCTGCGGGATGCGGGCAATTCCCTGCTGGTGGTGGAACACGACCCCCAGGTGATGCGCGCCGCCGATCGCATCCTCGACATGGGACCCGGTCCCGGCGAGCGGGGCGGGGAGGTGGTGTTCTTCGGCACGCCGGCGCAGATCCTGCGTTCGCGCCAGTCCCTCACCGGGCAGTACCTGAGCGGCCGCAAGCAGGTGGCCCTGCCGTCCGCAAGCCGCCCACCGGATGGCGACACCGTCTGGCTGGAACTGCGCGGCGCGGCCCAGCACAACCTCAAGGGCATCGACGCGCGCTTCCCCCTGGGGCGCCTGGTGTGCGTCACCGGGGTGTCCGGCTCCGGCAAGTCCACCCTGATCCAGGACCTGCTCTATCCGGCGCTGGCCAAGCTCAAGGGGCGCCCGGAGTATCCCGCCGGCGCCTTCGGCTCCCTGATCGGTCACGAGTCCCTGGACGCGGTGGTGATGGTGGACCAGTCCCCCATCGGCCGCACTGCCCGTTCCTGCCCGGCCAGCTACGTGGGCGCCTTCGACGCCATCCGCAAGCTGTTCGCCGAGGAGCCGCTGGCGAAGGAGCGGGGCTACACCGCCGGCACCTTCAGCTTCAACTCCGGCAATGGCCGCTGCCCGGTGTGCACCGGCTCCGGCTTCGAACACGTGGAGATGCAGTTTCTCTCCGATGTGTATCTTCGCTGCGGCGAGTGCGACGGCAGGCGCTACCGGCCCGAGGTGCTCCAGGTGAAGGCCCTGGGCGCGGAGGGTCACGCCGCGGACCTCTCCGGCGTGCTGGGAATGACCGTGACCGAGGCCCTGGCGTTCTTCGCCCATGTGCCCGAGGTGCAGCAGAGCCTGGAACCGCTGGCGGCGGTGGGCCTGGAGTACCTGCGCCTGGGCCAGCCGGTGCCGACCCTGTCCGGTGGCGAGGCCCAGCGCCTGAAGCTGGCCGGGCATCTCGTGCAACACGCGGGGAGAAACGTAGGTCGGGCTTCAGCCCGACATGCCGCAGCTTCAACGGGCACCGCAAGTCGGGCTGAAGCCCGACCCACGGGTGAGCGCGGTGGAACCCTGTTCCTGCTGGATGAACCCACCACCGGCCTGCACTTCGAGGACATCGCCCGGCTGCTCAAGGCCCTACGGCGCCTGCAGGCACAGGGCCATTCCCTGATCGTGATCGAGCACAACCTGGACGTGATCCGCGCCGCCGACTGGCTCATCGACCTCGGCCCCGAGGGCGGCGACGGCGGCGGTGAGATCGTCTGCGAGGGCACGCCGGCGCAGGTGATGAAGCACCCGGGTTCCCATACCGGCGCGGCCCTGCGCGCCGAGGCGGCTGGCAGCATCGCGGAGTCCTCGGCAGCGTCTTATCGCAAGGCAGCGAAAACGGTCCGCGCCGAGATCCGCATCAGCAATGCCCGGGAACACAACCTCAAGGGCGTGGACATCCAGGTGCCCCGGGACCGCTTCACGGTGATCACCGGCGTGTCCGGCTCGGGCAAGAGCACCGTGGCCTTCGACATCCTGTTCAACGAGGGCCAGCGTCGCTACCTGGAATCCCTGAACGCCTACGCCCGCTCCCTGGTGCAGCCGGCCTCGCGCCCCGAGGTGGACGCGGTCACCGGCATCCCGCCAACCGTGGCCATCGAGCAGCGCACCAGCCGCGGAGGACACAAGAGCACCGTAGGCACCCTCACCGAGGTGCACCACTTCCTGCGCCTGCTGTACGTGAAACTGGGCACCCAGTACTGCCCGGACTGTGACGTGCCCATCGAGCCCCAGACCCCGGAGGCGATCCTGGCCGCGTTGCTCAAGCAGTGGAAGAGCCGGGAGGTGCACGTGCTGGCGCCCCTGGTTTCCGCGCGCAAGGGCTATTACACGGATCTCGCCCGCTGGGCCCACAACCGGGGCTTCGCCCACCTGCGCGTGGACGGAGAACTCATCCCCACGGACCCCTGGCCGCGCCTGGACCGCTACCGGGAACACGACATCGAACTGCCGGTGGCGAGCCTCAAAGTGACGCCCAAGGCCGAGGCTGCGCTGCGCGAGGCCATTGCCCGGGGCCTGGATCTGGGCAAGGGCATGATCCGCGTTGCACCGCTCTCGGGCCGCGCCGAGAAACTCTACTCCACGGAACGGGCCTGTCCGTCCTGCGCCCGGTCTTTCGACGTGCCGGACCCGCGCCTGTTCTCCTACAACGCCCGCCATGGCTGGTGCCGCACCTGCTTCGGCACCGGCGTGGTGCTGAAGGGCTTCGACGAGGCTCACAGCGGCGAGGAAGGGGAGTGGCTGGAAGCAGGCGAGTCGCGCCAGACCTGTCCCGCCTGCCACGGCCAGCGCCTGCGGCCCGAGGCCCTGGCGGTGCGTTTCCGGGAACGCTCCATCGGCGAGTTGTCGGCCCTGCCGGTGAAGGCGGCACGCGCCTAGTTCGAGAAACTCAAACCGAAGGCGCGGGAATCCGCCATCGCCCGGGACATCCTGCCCGAGATCCGCGGCCGGCTGGCCTTCCTGGAGCAGGTGGGTCTTGGCTATCTCAGCCTGGACCGGGGTGCACCGACGCTCTCCGGCGGCGAGGCCCAGCGTATCCGCCTGGCGGCGCAGCTCGGCACCAACCTGCAGGGGGTCTGCTACATCCTGGACGAGCCCACCATCGGCCTGCACCCCCGGGACAACCGCATGCTGCTGGACACCCTGCATCGCCTGCAGGCCAAGGGCAACACCGTGGTGGTGGTGGAGCACGACGAGGACACCATCCGCAGCGCGGAACACGTCATCGACCTGGGCCCCGGCGCCGGGGAGCGGGGCGGACGGCTGGTGGCCCAGGGCAGCGTGAAGCAGGTGATGAAGGCGCCCGAGTCCCTCACCGGGCGCTTCCTGGCCCACCCCCTGCGACACCCGCTGGTGGCACGGCGGCCCACGAAGGCGGGCCAGGCACCGGCCCTGAGCATCGAGGGCGCGTGCCTCAACAACCTGCGGAACGTGGCGGTCTCCATTCCGCTCAACCGCCTGGTGTGTGTCACCGGCGTCTCCGGCTCCGGCAAGTCCACCCTGGTGCGGGAGGTGCTGTACCGGAACCTGGCGGAGCGGGTGGGCAAGCGGGGGCGCAAACCGGCGCTCACCGGCTGCGCCGACCTGGAGGGCTGGCAGGACCTGGAGCGGGTGCTGGAGGTGGACCAGACCCCCATCGGGCGTACGCCGCGCTCCTGCCCGGCCACCTACGTGGGCGTGTTCGACCGTATCCGCAAGCTGTACGCCGAGACCCCCGAGGCGCGCCTCAGGGGCTGGAACGCCTCGCGCTTTTCCTTCAACACCCCCGGCGGACGCTGTGCCGTGTGCGAGGGGCAGGGGGTGCGGCGCATCGAGATGAGCTTCCTGCCCGACGTGGTGGTGCCCTGCGAGGCCTGCGGCGGCGGGCGCTACGGCCGGGAGACCCTGGAGGCGCGCTTCAAGGACCGCTCCATCGCCGATGTGCTGAACATGAGCGTGGACGAGGCCGTGCCGTTTTTCACCGCCCACCCGGCCATCCACCACGCGCTGCAATTGCTCCAGGACGTGGGCCTGGGTTACCTGCGTCTGGGCCAGCCCAGCCCGACCCTGTCCGGCGGCGAGGCCCAGCGCATGAAGCTGGTCACGGAACTTTCGAGAAGCGGCAAGACCTTCGCCAACACCGTAGGTCGGGCTTCAGCCCGACAGCCCGAGGCTTGGACAGGCATTGCAAGTCGGGCTGAAGCCCGACCTACGGCACGGCCTTCGGGCCAGGCACGCTCACGCGGCAGTCTCTACATCCTGGACGAGCCCACCGTGGGCCTGCACATGGCCGACGTGGAGAAGCTCATCCGCGTGCTGCATCGGCTGGTGGAGGCGGGACACTCGGTGATCGTCATCGAGCACAACCTGGACGTGATCGCGGAAGCCGACTGGATCATTGACATGGGGCCCGAGGGGGGCGACGGCGGCGGGCGCGTGGCGGGGCAGGGCACGCCCGAGAGCATGGTGCGCCGCAAATCACATACCGGGCGCATGCTGGGAGCGTTTCTGGCGGGTCGTAGCGGTGCGTGAGGCAGGCTGGTGAACGTTGGCCGGGCGACCTTCAGGTCTCCAGCGGGAGCATGCCCTGCTCCGGCGCCAGGTCGACCCGGCGGATGCCCGGGCAGTCATCCCGGCCCTTGGACTGGTACAGGGCCGCGTCCACCCGGGGCAGGATCTCGTCCAGATTGTGGCCATGGAGCGGGGCCTCGCCCATGGCAAGGGTGGTGCCGAAATCCAGCCCGTTGTCGCTGGCGTAGGCGCGTACCCGTACCTGGATGCGCTCCGCAACGGCATGCGCCTCGTCCAGGGTGGTGTCCGGCAGCAGCATCACGAATTCATCCCCGCCCAGACGCGCCGCCACGTCCGTGGATCGCAGGGACTCGCGGAGGATATTGGCGAAATCCTGCAGGACTTCATCGCCACGGGCATGGCCGAGGCTGTCGTTGATGGACTTGAAGCGGTCCAGGTCAGCAAGCATGACCACCACCGAGCCACCCTGGCGCTCGATCAGCTCGAACAGGTAATCGGAACACTCGTGCAGCGCGCGTCGGTTCATCAGCCCGGTGAGCGTGTCCAGACGGCTGCGTTCCTCCAGCTGGCTGCGGCCCTGCTCGATGCGGTTCATGAGCAGGTAGCTGTAGACCAGGATGCTGGCGCCGAACAGGTTCAGGAACAGCAGGCCGGGTGTGAATTCCTGCACGCTGCCCATGTAGCGCAGGGTGAACACCAGCATGAGTGCCCCGAAGCTGACCGCCAGGGCCTCGGCGAACATGTGCATGCCGTAGCGCATGCCGTTGCCCAGCACCACCATGATGTAGACCAGCATGGAGGGGGGGAGGGTGTAGGGATCGTTGAGCACGGCCACGGAGACGATGGTGATGTCCATCCACATGGCGATGCGATAGCGCGCCGGACAATCGTGCTGGCGCCAGGCGTGGATGACGACGCCGGCATGGAGGATGAAATAGAGGGCAAAGGCCGCGTTGAGCTGCGCCAGGCTCATCCAGGCAGGCTCGATGTCCTCCACCAGGTTGAAGAAGGCCAGGCCGAGGAACCAGAACAGGTAGCGGGTAATGAACTGGACCTTCTGTTCGGCCCAGCTGGGGCTGCCACGGGGTGGCGTGATGGGCTGGACACGGCGGTCCCCGCGCCGGCGATCCGCCGCGCGCAAGTCACTGTTCCCCGCCGATTTTGAACCCTTCCCCACCCTGGATAACGTCCTGTGCAAGCCCTGTTTCCGTAGCCCTTGTCCGGCCAACGCACAACACTACCTCTAAACACCCGCCCGGACAATCCACCGGGGATCGTCTGGCGGGCCCTGTCGTGCTATGGTTCTGCCCCATGAACCAGGATCAACGGGGACACGCCATGAGCCATGAGGCCGAGCACGACAAGACGCCGGAAATGGCGGTCGACTTCATGCAGGATGATCACGAGGAGGCCCATCGCCTGCTGGATCGCATCGTCGAGAGCCTGGCGGCCAGCACCGGCAACGAAAGCCCGGGCCTGCGCAAGGATCTGAGGAATTTCATCGAGCACACCCGTGCCCACTTCAACCGGGAAGAGTCGCTCATGAAAGAGATCGACTTCCCGCCGTTCCCCGTGCACAAGCAGGAACACGACCTGCGCCTGGAAGAACTGGTCAGCTGCCTGGATGACCTGGACGCCGGCGCCGTCGGCCTCGATGACGTCCGGGAACTGTTCATGGGCCGCTTCCTGCCCTGGTACCGCCGCCACTGCGCCACCATGGACCAGGCCACGGCCAACTTCGCCGAGGCCCATCAGAAGGGGAAGGAGTAGGGAATGTGCGTGAGGGGTGAGGCGTGAGGCGTGACTCCGGTTGCCTCTCATCACTGAAAAACTGCATCCTTGCCACTAGCCACTAGCCACTAGCCACTAGCCACTAGCAGCCACTAGCCTCACGCCTCACGAATCAGCCTCATCGCCAGCGCCTTTTCCTTTTTCACCACCAGTTCCGCGAGTGTCACCCGGTCCAGGGTGGCCATGAAGGCATCCCGCGCATCGTTCAACACGCCCTTGAGTCTGCAGTCCGGCAGGATGATGCACATGGGCGCGCTGCAGTTGATGATCTCGAGGTTTTCCTCCATGTCCCTGACCACGTCACCGATGCGGATCTCCGCAGGCGGACGGGCCAGGCGCATGCCGCCGTGCTTGCCCCGGTAGGTCAGGATGTGGCCGTGTCCGGCCAGTTCGTGGACCACCTTCACCAGGTGATGGCGTGAGATGTCGTAGGCCTCGGCGATATCCGTGATGCGGCTCAGGCGATCGGGATTGACCGCCAGGTAGATCAGGACGCGAAGGGCGTAGTCGGTGTGACGGGTCAGCTGCATGAGGTTGCCTGCTCAGGCGATGGCCTCGGTCCGCTGCGGGACAAGGGCCGGGTGGCCGAAGGTATTCTCCCGAACATTAGCACGAAGGGCGTGAAGGTCTCGGCAATGATTCCGCCGTGAACTTCACGCCCTTCGTGTCTCACTGGTGTCAGTGCTCCAGGCGCCGGTACTTGATCCGGTGCGGGGTGTCCGCGTCGCTGCCCAGGCGCTTGTGGCGGTCGGCCTCGTACTCGGTGTAGTTGCCGTCGAAGAACACCACGTTGCCGTCGTCCTCGAAGGCGAGGATGTGGGTGGCGATGCGGTCCAGGAACCAGCGGTCATGGGAGATGACCACCGCCGAGCCGGGGAAGTCCAGCAGGGCCTCTTCCAGGGCGCGCAGGGTCTCCACGTCCAGGTCGTTGGTGGGCTCGTCGAGCAGCAGCAGATTGCCGCCGCTCTGCAGCAGCTTGGCCAGGTGCACCCGGTTGCGTTCACCGCCGGAGAGTTCCTTCATGAGCTTCTGCTGGTCGGAACCCTTGAAGTTGAAGCGCCCCACGTAGGCCCGGGACGGCATCTGGTAGCTGCCCACCTGGATGATGTCCTGGCCATTGGAGATCTCCTCCCACACGGACTTGTTGTCCGCCAGGTGATCGCGGCTCTGGTCCACGTAGGCCACCTGCACGGTGTCGCCGATGCGGATGTTGCCGTTGTCCGGCTTCTCCTGGCCCACGATCATGCGGAACAGGGTGGATTTGCCCACGCCGTTGGGGCCGATCACCCCGAGGATCCCGCCCCGGGGAATGGCGAAGGACAGGTTTTCGTACAGCAGGCGGTCGCCGTAGGACTTGGAGATCCCGTCCACCTCCACCACCACGTCGCCCAGGCGGGGACCCGGCGGGATGTAGATCTCCTTGGTCTCGCTGCGCTTCTGGTAGTCGGCGGAGGAGAGTTCCTCGAAGCGCTTGAGGCGCGCCTTGCTCTTGGTGCCCCGGCCCTTGGGGTTGGAGCGCACCCATTCCAGCTCCGCCTCCATGGTCTTGCGCCGTGCGCTTTCCTGCTTCTCCTCCATCTCCAGGCGCTTCTCCTTCTGCTCCAGCCAGGAGGAATAGTTGCCTTCCCAGGGGATGCCGTGGCCGCGGTCCAGCTCCAGGATCCAGCCGGCCACGTTGTCCAGGAAGTAACGGTCGTGGGTCACGGCCACCACGGTGCCGGGGAATTCCTGCAGGAAGCGCTCCAGCCAGGCCACGGACTCGGCGTCCAGGTGGTTGGTGGGCTCATCCAGGATCAGCATGTCCGGGTTGGACAGCAGCAGCTTGCACAGGGCCACCCGGCGGCGCTCGCCGCCGGAGAGCTTGCTCACGTCCGCCTCCCAGGGAGGGAGGCGCAGGGCGTCGGCGGCCACTTCCAGCTTGCGGTCCAGGTCCCAGGCGCCGGCGGCGTCGATCTTGTCCTGCAGCTCGGCCTGTTCGGCCAGCAGGGCGTCGAAGTCGGCGTCCGGGTTGGCAAATTCCTCGGCTATGGCGTTGAAGCGGTCCACCAGGGCCTTGGTCTCGCCCACGCCGTCCTCCACGTTGCCGCGCACGTCCTTGCCGGGGTCCAGCTGCGGCTCCTGGGGCAGGAAGCCAATGCGAATGCCGGGCTGGGGTCGGGCCTCGCCCACGTATTCCTTGTCCACGCCGGCCATGATGCGCAGCAGGGTGGACTTGCCGGCGCCGTTATAGCCCAGCACGCCGATCTTGGCGCCAGGGAAGAAGTTCAGGGAGATGTTTTTCAGGATCTCCTTTTTCGGCGGGACGACCTTGCCCACGCCGTTCATGGTGAAAATGTATTGAGCCATGGATACCTTGAGGAAATCGGGAACGTTTGTGAATTTACGGACTCGTAATGGGCGGGCATTATCCGGCAAAGCCCACGATGCTTTCCAGTCGGCGCCTTTTCAAGGGGCCGACGCACAATAAAAACCCGATTCCAAAGGAGATTCACCGTGAATACCCAGATGATGCACAAATCCCTCATGTCCCTGGCCGGCCTGGCCCTGCTGGCCGCGGGTTCCGTCCAGGCCGCCGAACGGGTGGAGCTGGAGAAGGGCGGCCTGACCCACATCGCCCACCTGGAGATGGCCCCGGGCAAGTCCCTGGATGACGGGGTTATCCTGATGCTCCACGGCACCATGGCCCATGGCCGCATGGAGATCATGGAGGCCCTGCAAAACCAGATGGCAGAGCGGGGCTACAGCAGCCTGTCCATCACCCTGAGCCTGGGAATGGATGCCCGGGAGGGCATGATGGACTGTGCTGATCCCCATGTGCACCGCCACGAGGATGCCCTCGCGGAGCTGGATGCCTGGATGGGCTGGCTGAAGGCGCAGGGTGCCGGCCAGGTGGCCCTGATGGCCCATTCCCGGGGAGCGGCCCAGATGGCCTGGTATGCCCTGGAACACAAGCCGGAAGGGGTGGAGAAGATGGTGCTGGTGGCACCGGCCACTTCCGATCATGCCAAGACCGCACGTGAATACGAGTCCCGCTACGGCGTGCCCCTGGCCCAGGTCTACGAGCAGGCGGTGGAACTGCAACGCATGGGCCAGCCTGAGACCCTGATCGAGGGCATCGGCTTTCTGTACTGCGCCGACGCCAGCGCCAGTGCCGCCACCGTGGCCTCCTACTATGCCGACAATCCCAAGTTCGACACCCCGACCCTGCTGCCCAAGCTGAGCCAGCAGGTGCTGGTGATCGCCGGCAGCGAGGACACCGCCGTGCCCGATCTGCCCGAGCGCATGGCGGCCCTGGAAGGCCAGGCGAACATCCACTTCGGCATGGTGGACGGCGCCGACCACTTCTTCCGGGATTTCTTCGCTGACGACGTGGCCGACAAGGCGGCCGAGTTCATCGGCTGGTGAGGAAAGGCCTTGTCCGCAAATGAACGCAAAGAACGCAAATGATCCCTGTTGATCAGGTCTTGATTTGCGTTGATTCGCGTTCATTTGCGGACCCCGGCCGTTTCGTTTGATGCGTTGTCGGGAACGGCGGGCGGTGGTATGATGCGCCCTTCCAACGCAGG
>SR_TP_S13solDRAFT_1000531_pt1 | contig 15080 bp, 13 predicted proteins | sample SodReaTP_S13sol_FD_11159 | JGI IMG/M metagenome (IMG submission 11159)
GGGGCGAGCCGCCGCCTCTGCGGCGGCGGACAGCAGCAGCAGCAGGGCGACCAGCCACTGCCTCATCGGCCCGCTCTCCACCTTCGACAGGGCATGAAGAATAGCCTTTAGCATTCTGACAAAACTGCCATCTTTCGGAAAATACTCCGGCGGAGTCCCGATCGCAACGGAAATGCGCCCCGCCCGGGCTGGCCCCCGGGCTCGCCGGTCCGGGAGGCCGGCCCCCGACGCCGCAGGGGAGCCCTGCGGTCAAAGCCGTTGTCCGACGCGGGCGAGGCGTTTAATCTGATGATTGCCTGGCATCCTCGGAGCATCGCTCCGGGGTGCGATCGCCTTGGTTGCGATCGGGTGATGGCAGCTCCGCCTTTGCGCGGCAGCGCCTCCCCCGCCGATCGTTCCGGAGCGATCTTCACGCAGGATACAAGCCGGGGATTCGCGGTTCTTGCCTGCCGTCTCTCCGCCGGAAGCCCGGCCGTCGGCCGTCGCTTCCGCGCTCCTTGCAACCTTCGTGGTGGTCCCGCTCGGGTCCGCCCCGGGAGTACCGCCATTGCGCGACGAAGACATCGCCGCTGGAACGCCGGGAGCGCCGCCGATGATCCCTCATCCCTATCTGACGATCGCGCCGCCGGCCGCGTCGGTCTCCGGGCTTTGCCCGCCGACCGAAGCCGCCGCCGCCCGGCGCGCACTGGAGTTCCCGAATGGCACAGCGCATGCTCATCGACGCCACCCGCCCGGAAGAGACCCGGGTGGTCGTGGTCAGCGGCAACCGGGTCGAGGAGTTCGACTACGAAACCGCCACTAAGACCCAGATCAAGGGCAACATCTATCTCGCCAAGATCACCCGCGTGGAGCCCTCGCTCCAGGCGGCCTTCGTGGAATACGGCGGCAACCGCCACGGCTTCCTGCCCTTCAGCGAGATCCACCCCGACTACTACCGTCTGCCGATCGCCGACCGCGAGAAGCTGATCGCCGAGGAGGCGGCCGAGCGCGCGCGCCAGGGCGAGCGGGCCGAGGCCGCCGCCGAGGAGGGCGACGAGGACGCGCCGGAGTCCGCCATGGACCGGGCGGTCGTTCAGGAGGTCCCGGAGGAGCCGGCCGAGGGCAACGGCAACGGCGAAGGTCCCGAAAGCGTCGAGATGATCGCCACCGAGACCTCGGTCGACACGGTCGGCGGCGACGACATCGAGGACGCCGCGCGCCGCCGCGCCCAGCTGCTGCGCCGCTACAAGATCCAGGAGGTCGTCAAGCGCCGCCAGGTGATGCTGGTGCAGGTGACCAAGGAGGAGCGGGGCAACAAGGGCGCCGCGCTGACCACCTACCTCTCCCTGGCCGGCCGCTACTGCGTGCTGATGCCGAACACCGCCAAGGGCGGCGGCATCAGCCGCAAGATCGCCAGCGCCACCGACCGCCGGCGGCTGAAGTCCGTGGTCTCGGAGATGGATATCCCCGAGGGCATGGCGGTGATCGTGCGCACCGCCGGCAGCCAGCGCACCAAGACCGAGATCCGCCGGGACTACGAGTACCTGCTGCGCCTCTGGGACGACATCCGCAACAAGACGCTGGAGTCGACCGCGCCCTCGCTGGTGCACGAGGAGGCGAACCTGATCAAGCGCGCCGTCCGCGACATCTACACCCGCGAGATGGAGAAGGTGCTGGTCGAGGGCGAGGAGGGCTACAAGGCGGCGCGCTCGGTCATGCGCATGCTGATGCCGAGCCACGTCAAGAAGATCGAGCTCTACGCCGAGCCGACGGCGCCGCTGTTCCACAAGTACCGGGTGGAGGAGCAGCTGGAGGCCATGCACGCCCACACCGTGCAGCTGCGCTCGGGCGGTTCGATCGTGCTCAGTCCGACGGAGGCGCTGGTCGCCATCGACGTGAACTCCGGCAAGGCCACCGGCGAGCGTCACATCGAGGAGACGGCCTACAAGACCAACCTCGAGGCGGCCGACGAGATCGCCCGGCAGCTGCGCCTGCGCGATCTCGCCGGGCTGATCGTCATCGACTTCATCGACATGGAGGAGTCGCGCCACAACCGCGAGGTGGAGCGGCGCCTGAAGGAGGCGATGAAGCTCGACCGGGCGCGCATCCAGCTCGGCCGCATCAGCCCCTTCGGTCTGCTGGAGCTGTCGCGGCAGCGGCTGCGGCCCTCGCTCTTCGAGACGGTCAACGTGGTCTGCCCGACCTGCCGCGGGCTCGGTCACCTGCGCTCGCCGGACTCGCTGTCGCTCAGCCTGCTGCGCCAGGTCGCCGACGAGGCGGTGCGCCGCGGCGCCGGCCGCATCGAGGTGCAGGCGCCCGCGGCGCTGGCGCTCTACCTGCTGAACGAGAAGCGCCGCCACGTGCAGGAGCTGGAGGCGCGCTTCGGCATCACCCTGCTGGTCCGTGTCGACGAGGCGCTCGGCGCCCAGGAGTTCGTGCTGCGCCGCCTGACCACGGAGAGCCGCGGCGAGGGCCCGGGCGAAGAGCGGCGGGTCGACGCCCAGAAGGCCGCTGCCATCGCCGCGATCGCCGAGGCCGAGGCCGAGGACGCGGAGATCGAGGAGGAAGAGGCCGAGGAAGAGGAGGAGCGCGAGCGCCCGGCACGGGCCGAAGGACGGGCCGAGGGCGAGCGCCGCGGCCGCCGTCGGCGCGGCGGGCGCGGGCGCAGCGAGCGCGAGACCCCGCGACCGGCGCAGGCGAGCGCGGACGAGGAAGAGCCGGCCGAGGCCGGCACCCAGCAGGCCCGGCCCTCGGCCGACGAGGGCGAGGACGACGAGGAGCGGGGCGGCAAGCGCCGCCGCCGTGGCCGTCGCGGCGGCCGACGCCGCCGTGCGCGGCGCGAGCAGGGTGAGCTCGGCGCGGATCAGCAGCAGGAAGAAGGCGTCTCCGGGTCGGACGATGCCGAGTCGGACGGCGCCGAGTCGGAGGACGGCGGAGTCGCGCCGACCCCGGTTGCCGCGGAAGCCGCCCGGGAAGCCCCGTCGGAGGTGGTTGCGGAGCCCCCCGGCGAGGAGAGCGTCGCTGCGCCGAAGCGCAGCCGCCGCAGCCGCAAGAAGGCCGAGCCGGCTCCGGCCGAGGCCGAGGCGGTAGCGGCGCCCGAGCCCGAGGCGCAGTCTGAGCCCGAGCCCGAGGTCGCGGCTGCTCCGGCGAAGCCGAAGCGCAGCCGCCGGAAGGCGGCGGTCGTAGAGCCCGAGTCCGCGCCGGAGGCCGTTGCCGAGGCACCGGCCGCCGAGACGCCTGCCGCCGAGGCTGAGGAGAAGCCGAAGCGCAAGCGCAGCCCGCGGCGCAAGAAGGCCGAGGAGCCGGCCGCCGAGACCCCGGCGGAGGCTGCTGCCGAGCCCGCTCCGGCGCCGGTGCCGGAAGCGGCTCCGGAAGCCCCGGCAGAAGCTCCGGCCGAAGCCCCGACTGAAGCCGATGCAGCCGAGGCCGAGGCGGAGCCCGAAGTCGCCCGGCCGCGCCGGCGCGGCTGGTGGTCCCGTTCGGCCTGACCCCGTTCGGCCCGACGAAACGCGAAGGGCGGCCCTCGGGCCGCCCTTTTTCGTCGACGCCCCCCGGCGTAATCCTCCGCGTCGCCGCGTCATCCTGAGCGTCAGCGAAGGATCTCGGGCTGGTTGGAGCTCCGATTCCCACGAGATCCTTCGCTGACGCTCAGGATGACGGCGAGGGGGATTTCACAGGCTCCGTGTGAGCCGAGGCCGCGGCGCCTGGATCGGGGATCCTTCGCTCACGCTCAGGGTGACGGGTAGCGGCCTCACAGGCCCAGGCTGTTGCCCTCGTTGATGCCCACCACCAGCCAGTCGCAACGGCCGTTCTCGACGCAGAAGGCGAGCAGCCCCTCGGGCGTGGCGACGAAGCTGCCGCAGAGTTCGCTCCCGTCCTCGCCCGGATGGTGGCAGAAGTGCTCCCCCTCGATCCGCCAGGCGCCGGTCGTGGTCTCCTGTGCCCGACGCTCGCGCAGGCGCTGGGCGCCCGAGGGTTCGTAGTAGGAGGCATAGACCTTCGGCGTGCCGCCGACCGGCTCCCAGTAGGCGGTGTTGCCGGTGAAGTAGTGACGGATCTCCTCGATCTGCACCGCCTCGGTGCCCTCCACCTGCAGCAGCTGCTCGCGTGTCATGGTGCCCGCACCCTGCGGCGGCAGGGCGGCCACCTGCGGCGCCTGGCCCCGGGCCGAGGCGTCGGTCCCGCCACCGCCCTCGCCAGTGGTCTGGCAGCCGGCCAGGAGCAGTGCGCCGCCGAGCAGCAGGATGGACAGCCGGAGCTTCGCCATGAGTCTCTTTCCCTTCGTCGCCGAGGAGGGCGGGCGCGGCCGTCGCGCACCGCCGGCCCGCCGAGCGACGGCAGGATAGCGATGTCGCCGCCGCCCGGTCCAGGCCCTCCCCCTCGGTTCTAGCCTCAGTCGGGCAGCGCCCGCTCCACCGCCATCACCAGTTCGGGCGCGTCGGGGCGGATCGCTGTCGGCCAGGCCTGCAGCGGCCGGCCCTCGCCGTCGATCAGCACCTTGTGGAAGTTCCAGCGCGGCACCGCCGCCTCGCCGTGGGCCTCGGCCAGCCAGCGGTAGAGCGGATGCGCGGCTTCGCCGCGCACGTCCTGCTTCTCCGTCAGGGGAAAGTCGATGCCGAACTGCGCGTCGCAGAACTCCCGGATCTCCTCGTTGGAGCCGTACTCCTGGCCGCCGAAGTTGTCGGAGGGGACGCCGAGCACCACGAGGCCGCGGTCGCGGTAGCGCTCCCAGAGCGTCTGCAGCCCCTCGTACTGCGGCGTAAAGCCGCAGAAGGACGCGGTGTTGACCAGCAGGATCGGCTGCCCGCGGAAGCCGGCGAGGGGCAGCGCCTCGCCCTCGATCGAGACGAAGTCGAAGTCGTGGGCGCTGCCGCCGGCCGCGGCGGGCAGGCTTCCGATGGCGAGCGGCAGGGTCAGGGCTGCGGCGGCGGCCAGCAGGCGGCGGCGGTCGAGCATGGTCTTCCTCCTCCCGGAGACTGAAGGGGCATATGGGGCCGCCGCCGCCGCAGGCAACGTGCTCGCCGCCGCCGGGATGCCGTGCTATAGCGCCGCCCTGTCGGGAAACGAGTGAGGTGGACCATGGACGTGAAGGGTTTGGGCGCGATCGTCACCGGCGGCGGCTCGGGCATGGGGGCGGCCACGGCGCGCGCGCTGGCGGCGGCCGGGGCGAAGGTCGCGGTGCTGGATCTCAACGCCGAGGGCGTCGAGGCCGTGGCGGCGGAGATCGGCGGTGCGGCCTTCGTCTGCGACGTCTCCAGCGCCGAGCAGGCCGAGGCGGCGGTGGCCGCCGCCCGTGAGAAGCACGGCCCGGCCCGCGTGCTGGTCAACTGCGCCGGCATCGCTCCGGCGGCGCGCATCGTCGGCCGCGAGGGGCCGATGGCGCTGGCCGCCTTCGAGAAGGTGATCGCCGTCAACCTGATCGGCAGCTTCAACCTGCTGCGCCTGGCCGCGGCCGACATGATCGCCGCCGATCCGCTGAACGACGACGGCGAGCGCGGGCTGATCGTGTCCACCGCCTCGGTCGCCGCCTTCGAGGGGCAGCTGGGCCAGGTCGCCTATGCCGCCTCCAAGGCCGGCATCGTCGGCATGATGCTGCCGGCGGCGCGCGAGTTCGCCAAGTTCGGCGTGCGCGTCATGACCATCGCCCCCGGCCTGATCGGCACGCCGATGCTGCTGAACATGCCGGAGGAGGTGCAGGCCAACCTGGCCGGCCAGGTGCCCTTCCCCAAGCGCTTCGGCAAGGAGGAGGAGTTCTCCGGCCTGGTCCTGCACATCCTGGCCAATCCCATGCTGAACGGCGACACCATCCGCCTCGACGGCGCCATGCGCATGCAGTGAGGGCCGCACGCCGTCACGCCACGGTCACCGCCACGCCGGCCCGGGCCAGGGCCTCGGCCAGGGGGCCTTCCGGCGCGGCGTCGGTGACCAGGCGGGCGATCTGGTTCCAGCTCGCCCAGCGGGCGGCGAAGACGGCGCCGAACTTGGAGCGGTCGGCCACCAGCAGGGTCGCGGCGGCGCGCGCCACCATCGCCGAATAGACCGTTCCCGAGGCGATCTGGGCGTCGCTCGGCCCCTCGGGGGTCAGGCCGCTGGCGCCCAGGATCGCCAGGTCGGCGTTGAAGCCGCCGAGAAAACCCAGGGTGTGGGCGCCGAGCACCGCGCCCTCGCCGGGCTGGTAGACTCCCGGGGCCAGCAGCACCGTGATGGTCGGGTTGAGCGAGAGCGCGGTCGCCACCCCGAAGGCGTGGGTGATGACCGTGAGATCCCGGTGCTCCACCGCGAGGCGTCGTGCGACGTGGGTGGTGGTGGCGCCTGAGCCGAGCATCACCAGGCTCCCGGGCCGCACCAGTCCCGAGGCCGCGCGGGCGATACGCTCGCGCTCCGTCACCAGCAGCCGGTGGCGCTCGTTCAGTGCCGGTTCGCGGCCGAGCGGGCTGACGGCGCCGCCGTAGGTGCGGTTCAGCAGCCCCTGCTCGGTGAGCGCGTCGAGGTCGCGGCGGATCGTCTCGGTGGAGACGGAGAGCCGCCGCGCCAGCTCCGCCACCCGCAGGCTCGGCCCGCGGCCGAGCTCGGCCAGGATCTGCGCCTGTCGCGCCTGCTTGCCCCGCTGCCCGGCCATGTCTCCTTCCCGGCATTCGCCTGTTGTCTCGCGCCTCTGTCTTGTAGCATGGTCAACAGCGATTTGTTGCACTTCCAACGAAGTGAGCGCCGGCCGATGTATGACGAGGTCTTCCTGGAGCGGCTCGGCGAGAGCCTGCGCGCCGCACTGCCGCGCTGGGGGCTCGACCGCCGCGCGGAGCTCTCCCTGCTCAACGTCTCGGAGAATGCCACCTTCCTGGTGGAGGCGCCGGAGCGGCGGCTGGTGATCCGGGTGCATCGCCCCGGCTACCACCGCCGCGAGGAGATCGAGTCGGAGCTGCAGTGGATCGCGGCGCTGCGGGCCGAGGGCGTGGTGGAGACGCCGCAGCCGCTGCCCACGGCCGAGGGCGGCCTGCTCTGTCGCCTGGAGGACGGCGGCGAGGAGCGCTTCGCCGTGGCCTTCGACTACATGAGCGGCCGGGAGCCGGCGCAGGACGAGGGGCTGGAGGCCTGGTTCCGCCGCCTCGGCGCCATCAGCGCCCGGCTGCACGGCCACAGCCGCGCCTGGCGTCGCCCGGCGGGCTTCGAGCGCAAGCTCTGGGACTTCGACGCCATGCTGGGGCGGCGGCGGCTCTGGGGCGACTGGCGCGAGGGCCTGGGCCTGGCCGAGGCCGGCCCCGAGCCGCGCGCCCTGCTGGAGCGCACCGCCGGACTGCTGCAGCGGCGCCTCGCCGTTTACGGCCAGGGGCCGGAGCGCTTCGGCCTGGTCCACGCCGACCTGCGCCTGGCCAACCTGCTGGTCGAGGAGGAGCGGCTCGGCGTGATCGACTTCGACGACTGCGGCTTCAGCTGGTTCGTCTACGACTTCGCCGCGGCGATCAGCTTCTTCGAGCACGAGCCGATCGTGCCGGCGCTGCAGCAGGCCTGGGTCGAGGGCTATCGCTCGGTGGCACCGCTCGCGCCGGAGGACGAGGCCGAGATCCCGGTCTTCGTCATGCTGCGGCGGATGCTGCTGACCGCCTGGATCGCCTCCCACGCCGAGACGCCGACAGCGCAGGAGATGGGCACGGCCTACACCGAGGGCACGCTGGCGCTCGCCGAGGACTTCCTCGGCCGCTACGGCTGAAGGGGCGCCCGCATGACCACCGGACAGAAGAAGATCCTGGAGCTCAACGCCTACGACCCCGGCGGCGGGGCGGCGCTCGACGCGGCCACCGGGGCGCTGGTGGCCCGCCGCCGCAGCAGCTTCGGCACGGCCTCGCCGCTCTTCTACGAACGGCCGGTCGCGGTGGAGCGGGCCGCCGGCGTCTGGCTCTACGGCGCCGACGGCAGCCGCTACCTCGACGCCTACAACAACGTCCCCTCGGTCGGCCACTGCCACCCGCGGGTGGTGGAGGCGATCGCCCGCCAGGCGGCGACGCTCAACACCCACACCCGCTACCTCTACGGCATCCTCTACGACTACGCCGAGCGGCTGCTGGCGAGCTTCCCCGAGGGCCTCGGCAACCTGGTCTTCACCTGTACCGGCAGCGAGAGCTCGGACCTGGCGCTGCGCATCGCGCGGCTGGCCAGCGGCAACGGCGGCGTGATCGTCACGGAGAACGCCTACCACGGCAACACCACGGCGGTGTCGGAGATCTCGCCCTCCTCGGCCAGCGGCCTGCCGCCCGACCCGCTGGTCTTCACCGTGCCGGCGCCCGACGGCAGCGCCGGGGGCTTCGCCGCCGGCGTGGAGAGGGCGCTGGCGGCGATGGCCGCGCGCGACCTCCGCCCTGCGGCGCTCTTCGTCGACAGCATCTTCTCCAGCGACGGCATCTGGCCCGATCCGCCGGGCTTCCTCGCCCCCGCGGTCGCCGCGGTGCGCGCCGCCGGCGGCCTCTTCGTCGCCGACGAGGTGCAGCCCGGCTTCGGACGCACCGGTGCCGGCTTCTGGGGCTTCTCGCGCCACGGGGTCGAGCCCGACCTGGTGGTGCTGGGCAAACCCATGGGCAACGGCTTCCCCCTGGGTGCCGTGGTCCTGCGCCCGGCGCTGCTCGAGGCCTTTGCCGCCGAGGCCGGCTACTTCAACACCTTCGGCGGCAACCCCGTGGCCGCGGCCGCCGGCCTCGCGGTACTGGAGGCAATCGAGGCGGAGGGCCTGGTCGAGAACGCGGCGACGGTGGGCGCCCTGCTGCTGGAGGGCCTGCGCGGACTGGCCGGCGACCACCCGGAGATCGGCGCGGTGCGGGGCGCCGGCCTCTACCTCGGCGTCGAGTTCCGGGACGGGCAGGGCGCGCCCGACGCGGTGCGCGCCAAGGCCGTGGTCAACGCCCTGCGCGCGCGCCGCGTGCTGATCGGCACCGCCGGCCTGCACGGCAACGTCCTGAAGATCCGCCCGCCGCTCTGCTTCGGCGCGGACCACGCCGCGCTGCTGCTCGAGGCCCTGGCGGCGGTGCTGAGGGAGCCGGCGCCCGCCGCGCCGTCGTGAGCGCCGCGAAGCTTCTCGGAGGAGCCTGTGGCCGTGTCCTTCGTGACGGGGCTTCGCCCCTCCTCAGGACGAGGCGGGGCAAGAGGCTTTACCTGGCCCCCTCCCGTTGCGCCGCCTCGTCCTGAGGAGCGACGCGAAGCGGCGCGTCACGAAGGACACGGCCAAGGGCGCCACCAAGATCTTCTCCGCCCCCTCAGGCCTCCAGCGCGGCGAGCGATTCCGGGAGGACCTGGCCGCCGTCGACCACCAGGGTCTGGCCGGTGATGTAGGCGGCTTCCTCCGAGGCGAGGAAGAGGGCGGCGTTGGCGATGTCCTCCACCGAGCCGAGGCGCTTCAGCGGGATCGTGGCGCTCATCTGCGCCTGGTAGTCCGCGCCCAGGCCGGCCAGGCCCTCGGTGGCGATGTTGCCGGGCATGACGGCGTTGACCGTGATCTTCCAGGGCGCCAGTTCCATCGCCGCGGTGCGCATGAAGCCGAGCTGCCCGGCCTTGCTGGCGCCGTAGTGGGTCCAGCCGGGATAGCCGGTGATCGGCCCGGTGATGGAGGAGGTGATGACGACGCGCCCGGCGGGGCTGCGCTTGAGCGCCGCCAGGCAGGCGCTGACCGAGAGGAAGCAGCCCTTGAGGTTGACGCCGATCACCCGGTCGAAGTCGGCTGCCGTCATCTCTCCCAGCTTCGCCTCGGGGAAGATTCCGGCGTTGGCGCAGAGCACGTCGATGCCGCCGTAGCGCTCCTCCGCCGCGGCGGCCATGGCCTCGCAGGCGGCCGGGTCGGAGACGTCGGCGGCGAAGGCCGAGGCGGTCCCGCCGATCTCGGCCGCCACCCTCTCCGCTTCGGCCAGGCTGCGGGCGACCACCAGGACGTTCAGCCCGGCCTCCCCGAAGCGCCGCGCGATGCCGCGGCCGATGCCCTTGCTGCCGCCGGTGACGACCACGGTCCTGCCCGCCAGTGACTTGAACATCGACGGCCTCCTGTCCTTGTCTGTTCTCGCAGGCGCAGCATGTGGCCGGTCCGAAATGTTGTAAAGCCCACAGCGCCCGGGAGCCGCCCCCGGGAACCGAGGCGCCGGCGGGCGGGTTGTTCCACCGGAGCGGAGCGGAGCGGGAAACGGAAAGCGGCATGGCGACGGCGGAAGGGGAGCAGGTGGCGACGCTGCGCCAGGTGATCGACCGCCTGGCCGAGGCGGGGCAGGGGGAGCGCGTCTCGGTCGACGACGTGTTGGAGGCGCTCGGTCGGCGCAGCTTCGCGCCGCTGCTGCTGGCGCCGAGCCTGCTGCTGGTCTCGCCGCTGAGCGGCGTGCCCGGGGCCGGCACCACCGGCGCCCTGGTGATCGCCCTGATCGCGCTGCAGCTGATGCTGGGCCGCGAGCGGCTCTGGCTGCCCGGCTTCCTGCTGCGCTCCAGTGTCGGCCGCGAGCGCTTCGGCAAGGCGACGGGCTTCCTGCGGCCGGCCGCAGTAGTGGTGGACCGGGTGATCCGGCCGCGCCTCACCTTCCTCACCCGCGGGTTCTTCCCGCGCGTGATCGGCGCGGTCTGCCTGGCCATCGCGCTCGTCATGCCGCCGCTCGAGCTGGTGCCCATGGCCAACTCCCTCTCCGCCGCCGCGGTGGCCGCCGCCGCCCTGGCGCTGGTCGCCCACGACGGGCTGCTGGCGCTGGTGGCCCTGGCGGCTGCGGCTGCGGCGCTCTGGTTCGGGCTCGGCTACCTGCTGCCCTTCTGACGCCGCGCCGGTCTTGCGCCGGCGGGGCCGAGGTGCTTCGATCCAGCGGCTTCCGGCGGCGCCGGGCCGCGGGGAGGAAGAGAGCCCAAGGGAGGAGTGGCGAGATGGACGTGCGTGCGGCGGTGGCCTTCGAGGCGGGCAAGCCCCTTTCGATCGAGACGGTGCAGCTGGAGGGGCCGAAGGCCGGCGAGGTGCTGGTCGAGATCAAGGCGACGGGCATCTGCCATACCGACGCCTTCACGCTGTCGGGCGACGATCCCGAGGGCCAGTTCCCGGCCATCCTGGGGCACGAGGGCGCCGGCGTGGTGGTCGAGGTCGGCCCGGAGGTGAAGAGCCTGCAGAAGGGCGACCACGTCATCCCGCTCTACACCCCCGAGTGCCGCGAGTGCGACTACTGCCTGCACCCCAAGACCAACCTCTGCCAGGCGATCCGCACCACCCAGGGCCAGGGCGTGATGCCGGACGGCACCAGCCGCTTCTCGCTGGGCGGCAAGCCGGTGCTGCACTACATGGGCTGTTCGACCTTCTCCAACTACACGGTGCTGCCGGAGATCGCGCTGGCGAAGATCCGCGAGGACGCCCCCTTCGACAAGGTCTGCTACATCGGCTGCGGCGTGACCACCGGCGTCGGCGCGGTGGTGAACACCGCCAAGGTGGAGCCCGGCTCCAACGTGGTGATCTTCGGCCTGGGCGGCATCGGCCTCAACGTGATCCAGGCCTGCCGCATGGTCGGTGCGAACATGATCGTCGGCGTGGACCTCAACCCGGCGCGCAAGGCGCTGGGCGAGAAGTTCGGCATGACCCACTTCGTCAACCCGAAGGAGGTCGAGGGCGACCTCGTCCCCTACCTGGTCGATCTCACCAGGGGCGGCGCGGACTACTCCTTCGAGTGCATCGGCAACGTCAAGACCATGCGCCAGGCCCTGGAGTGCTGCCACAAGGGCTGGGGCGAGTCGGTCATCATCGGCGTCGCCGGCGCCGGGCAGGAGATCTCCACCCGCCCGTTCCAGCTGGTCACCGGCCGCGTCTGGAAGGGCACCGCCTTCGGCGGCGCGCGCGGACGCACCGACGTGCCGAAGATCGTCGACTGGTACATGGACGGGAAGCTCAACATCGACGACCTGATCACCCACACGCTGCCGCTGGAGCGCATCAACGAGGCCTTCGACCTGATGCACGAGGGCAAGTCGATCCGTTCGGTCGTCCTCTACTGAGGGCGTCCTACCGGGGCGCGCCGGGCGGTCCGGCCGCGGCATAGCCGCGGTAGCGGTAGTCCTGCTCGGCGCGCGACTCGCTCTCGGCCAGCTCCAGCAGCCGGCTGTGCAGCGGCGACTTCTCGCAGGCGGGATCGGTGGCCGCCGCGTCCCCGGCGATCGCCAGGGCCTGGCAGCGGCAGCCGCCCCAGTCGATTTCGCGGCGCTCGCAGCTGCGGCAGGGCTCGGGCATCCAGGCGGTGCCGCGGAAGGCCTGGAAGGCCGGGGAGCGGTACCAGATCTCCGCCAGGCCGCGGTCGCGCACGTTCCAGAACTCCAGGCCGGGGATGGTCTCGGCGGCGTGGCAGGGCAGCACCCTGCCCGAGGGCGTGACGTTGAGCGACTGCCGGCCCCAGCCGTTCATGCAGGCCTTGGGGCGGCGGGCGAAGTAGTCGGGCACCACGGCGTCGATCACCAGGCGCCCCTTGAGGCGCACGCGGGCCTCCTCGACCCTTCGAGCCGCCTCCAGGACCTGCTCGCGGCGCGGCATCAGCGCGGCGCGGTTGCGCAGGGCCCAGCCGTAGTACTGGGCGTGGGCGATCTCCACCCGGCCCGCGCCCAGCTCCAGGGCCAGCTCCAGCAGGGCCGGGATCTCCTCGATGTTGGCGCGGTGGATCACGGCGTTGAGCGTCAGCGGCAGGCCCAGGCGGCGGACCTCCGCGGCGAAGGCACGCTTGCGCCCGTGCGCCCCGGGCAGGCCCGAAACCCGGTCGGTGGTGTCCGGCAGGGCGCCCTGGAAGGAGAGCTGCACATGGTCCAGGCCGGCCGCGGCGAGTTCCTCCAGCCGGCCCGGGGTCACGCCGACGCCCGCGGTGATGAGATTGCTGTAGAGCCCCTCCGCGGCCGCGTGGCGCAGGATCTCGGGCAGGTCCGGCCGGGCCGTGGGCTCGCCGCCCGAAAGATGCAGCTGCAGCACGCCGAGCGCCGCCGCTTCCGAGAGGACCCGCTGCCAGGTGGCGGTGTCGAGCTCGGCCGAGCGCCGTTCCAGCGCGATCGGATTGGAACAGTAGGGGCACTGCAGCGGGCAGCGGTGCGTCAGCTCCGCCAGCAGTCCCAGCGGCGGGGCCGGCGCCTCCGCCGCCGGCCCGGGCGGGGCGGTGTTGCGCGCGGCGGCGGTCACGCCACCTCCACCAGGCCCTTTTCGGCGAGGCCGCCGAGGAAGCTGCGCACGTCTGCCTCGATGCGCTCCGGCTCGCCCGAGAAGTCCCGCGCCAGGCCGGTGACGATCTCCTCAAGCGAGGCGTGGCCGTCCACCCGCTTCAGGATCTCCAGCGCGATGGGGTCGGGCTGCAGCACCCGTTCCGGCCCCAGCAGCACCCAGCCGCCGCGGGCCGGATCCTGCCGCAGCCGGGTGCCGCGCGCGAGCCGCGGCACGACCGCGCCGCTCCAGTCGGCGCTCATGTCGTTTCCTCCCCCGGCCGCCAGGCGCCGGGGGGTGGCGAGCCGGGCTCGACATAGGCGTGGTGAAGGGCGTCGAGCTGGGCCCAGAGCACGTCGCACTTGAACGTCAGCGCGCGCAGGACGTCCTGCTGCTGGTCGGGCCGCAGGGCGTGGCGCTTGACGTAGTCCAGCGCGAAGTCGGCGTCGCGCGGCGCCTGGGTCAGGCGCCGGTCGAAGTAGGCCAGGGTCTCCTTCGACACGAAGTCGTAGCCGGCCAGCATCCCGGTAACCCGCTGGCCGATGATGGCTGGGGAAAAGAGCTCGGTCAGGGAGGAGGCGATGGCCTCCAGCAGGCTGCGCTCGCGCACGAAGTGGACATAGGCCTCGACGGCGAAGCGCGTCGCCGGCAGTACGCCGCGGGCGGAGACCACGTAGTCACGGTCCAGGCCCAGGCCGTCGGTCAGCACCAGCCAGCGTGCGATGCCGCCGTCGCCCTCCTGCTCGCCGTCGTGGTCGAGGATGCGCTGCCGCCAGGCGCGGCGCAGCGCCGGCGAGTCCAGGCGCGCCAGCAGCGAGGCGTCCTTCACCGGGATCATGGACTGGTAGTAGTAGCGGTTCAGCGCCCAGGCGCGCACCTGGTCGCGGGTCAGCCGCCCCGCGTGCAGCCGCTCGTGGAAGGGGTGCAGGTGGTGGTAGCGCTCCGCGCCGATCGCGCGCAGCTGCGCCTCCAGCGCCTCGGGGGAGAGCGCGCGGGAGAGGCTGGCGCTCACAGCCGGATCTCCAGGCCGTCGTGGGCCACGTCCCAGCCCGCGGCCGCTGCGGCGGTGCGCTCCGGCGAGTCCTCGATCAGGATCGGGTTGCTGTTGTTCACGTGGACGAAGACCTTGCGTTCGATCTCCAGCTCGGCGAAGGCCTCCAGCGAGCCGCCCTCGCCGGCGATCGGCATGTGGCCCATGCGCCGGCCGGTCTTGACCCCCAGCCCCGCCTCGATCATCTCGCGATCGTCCCAGAGCGTGCCGTCGAAGAGCAGCGCCGGGGCGCCGCGCAGTCGCTCCGCCAGTGCCGCGTCGAGGCGGGCGCAGCCGGGGACGTAGAAGAGCGAGCGGCCGCCGCCGCGCAGTTCCACCCCGACGGTGGCCTCGCCGAGGGCGCCGATCTCCGGTGCCGGGCCTTCGAGATAGAGCGCGGCCTTGCCGGGCACGGGAAAAACCCGAACCTCCAGGCCGGGAAGCGGCTCGAAGGGGTGCTCGAAGGTCAGGGGCAGCCGCCGCACCCGCTCCTCGGCCAGCACCTCGAAGATGCGGCTCTGTCGCAGCGCCGCGTGGATCTCGGGCGTGGCGTAGAGGTCGAAAGGCTGGGACTCCCGCAGACTCAGCAGGCCGGCGACGTGGTCGACGTCGCCATTGGTCACCAGCACCGCCCCGATCGGGGAATCGCGCCCGACGCCGCCTGCCTGCCACCGCGGCTGCAGCGCCGGCGTCGCGCCGATCTGCGCCAGCACCTCGGGTGCGCAGTTGACCAGCATCCACCGCTCGCCGTCGGCCGAGACCGCCAGCGAGGACTGGGTGCGCCGTGCCACGCGGGGATCGCCGGCCCAGGCCAGGGTGCAGACCCGGCAGCGGCAGTTCCACTGCGGCACGCCGCCACCCGCCGCCGACCCCAGCACGACTACGCGCAAGCCGGGGCCGGAAGCCGGCGGCCCG
>SR_TP_S13solDRAFT_1000532_pt1 | contig 15072 bp, 11 predicted proteins | sample SodReaTP_S13sol_FD_11159 | JGI IMG/M metagenome (IMG submission 11159)
ACGATGCCGCGGGCCAGCCAAAGCGCCACCCCGATGCCGATCAGGATGCCGATGAGCGCGATGCCCCCGGATTGCACCATGGTGTTGCGCATGGCGGCGGCGTAGAAACTGCGGTCCATGCCGATCTCCACCACGGCGATCGGCTCGCCGGAGAAGTCGTGAATTACCCGGGCCTCGGTGGCGTAGGGCACCCCCTCGCGTTCGGCTTCGCCACGGGCCTCATCACCGTCCCAGGCATGGCGCAGCATTCGTTGGCTGACCAGGGATTGGCCGCTCAGCGTGCTGGCCAGGACCTCGAAGTTCTCACCGTCCCGCGCAAAGATGGACATCTCCACGCCGAACTCCTCGGCAAAGCGGTCCACGAAGCCCTGGTCCAGGCCGAGGCCGAACTCCACCGCACCCACGTGGTCGTCATCCAGGTCCCGGACCGGGCTGACACCGCGGATGCCGATGCCGGCAACGCCCCCTTCCAGGCCCCGGATCGTCGAGACCGACTCGTTGGCCTGGACGATGGTCTGGCGCATATCGGACAGGTCGTCGCCGTAGCGGTCCGGACGGTGGAAGCGGAAAAAGGAGGTGGCCGGCGGTTCGTGGAACTGGAACTGGGCCAGGCCGTAGGGCTCGGCGGTCGCGTCGTACATCGGCTGCAGCATGCCGACCAGGTAGTCCCGGTCGCCACGGGCGAAGGCTGCCCTGACCTGGGGGATGTGGGCGACCATCGCCGAGTAGCTTTCCGCCATCAGCGCGTGATCGTCCAGCTCGGCATGCATCGCCTGGTAGACGTAATTCAACTCCCGCTGCTCGGCCCGGTCGATCAGCTCCCCGGTGCGCCAGATGAACAGCGCGACAAGCACCAGGATGCCCACCAAAACCAGAACGGATACGGAGATAGCCAGGCGCTGGCCGATCTTCAGATTCTTGAGCACGGTTCCCCCTCGACATCCCAAACGGGTAATGCTTGCGATCCGGGCCCGGCCGTTTCCATCAGCCCCGGTTGCCGCATGAATGGCTTAATTGTCACACAAGTTATCGGTCAATGGCCCGTGAAGTTGAGGGGTGCAATTCCGCACTTCGCACTGCTGATTTGCCGCACTGTCGCGGTTTTGACAAACTGCGCCGTGAATGGCCCGGGAAAAAACAAGGGAGCCGGAGTATGGCGGGTTCAGCCAGGGCGGCAATCCACTTTCAGGATATCGTGGAGAACCACCCCTATATCATCACGTGTTTCCTTCCGGATACCACGATCCTCTACGCCAATGCGACCGCGCACGCCTATTTTGGCCTGCCCCGAGGGGGCATGGTGGGGCAGCGCTGGGTGGAGACCCTGCCCCAGGAGCACCAGTCGCTGAACATGGCGGAACTGGCCCGTTACACCCCGGAGAAGCCGATCCGCCGTATCCAGAACCCCGTTCTGCGGGCCGACGGGGCGCAGCGGTGGGTGGAATGGACCAGCCGGGCGTTCTTCGACGAGGACGGTAGCCTGAGTTACTTCCAGACGGTCGGGGTGGATGTGACCGACCGCAAGGCGGCCGAGGAGCGCTCCGAGCAGTTGCTGGAGATTCTCGAAGGCGCCTCAGCCTATATCGCCATGGCCGACAATGCGGGGCGGGTCCTGTACGTGAACCCGTCGCTGCAACGCCTGCTGGGTAACCCCCGCCATCGAACGGCGACCATCGACGGCGTCCATCCCGACTGGGCCAGCCGGCTGGTGCGGGAGACCGCCATGCCCGCCGCCGCGCACCGGGGTGTCTGGGAGGGTGAGACCGCCATTCTGGCCGCGGACGGCACCCGGGTCCCAGTGCTGCAGACCATCGTCGCCCACCTGGATGGTGCCGGTGAGGTCAGCACTTATTCTACCGTCATGCAGGATATCTCCGCACTGCGCGAGGGCGAGCGGTTACGTCAGCAACTGCTGGAGAGCCTGGCGGAGGGGGTGTTCGGGGTCGACGTTCACGGCCGCTACACTTTCTTGAACACCGCGGCCTGCCGGCTGCTGGGGTTTGCCGATGAGCAGGAGGCGCTGGGGGCCAACGCCCATGAGCTGTCCCACCATACCCGGCGTGACGGCACGCCCTACCCGGAGGCGGAGTGCCCGATCCTGCAAGTGCTGCAGACCGGCGAGCCGTTGTATTCGCACGAGGAGTATTTTCGGCACAGTGACGGCAGCGGACTGCCTGTGCTGCTGAATGCCGCGCCGCTCAAAGACGGCAGTGGTTCCGTGACCGGCGTGGTGGTCTCCTTCCAGGATATCAGCGACCTGCAGTTGGCCCGGGAGGCGTTGCGGCGCAGTGAGGCGGAACTGGCCGAGGCGCAGCAGATCGCCCACTTGGGCAACTGGGTCTCCGACTTTGTCCGCAACGAGATCCGTTGGTCCGACGAGGTCTACCGGATCTTCGGGCTCAAAAAAGAGGAGTGGGGCGGCAACGAGGCCGCCTTCATGGAGGCCGTCCACCCGGAGGACCGGCCTCGGGTGCGCCGGGCCATTGATGAGTCACTGCAACCCGGTGGGCCGTCGTACGACCTGGAGCATCGTATCCTGCGGCCGGACGGCACCGTGCGCATCGTGCACCAGAGGGGGGAGGTGGCGTTTGATACGGCCGGTCGGCCGCTGCGCATGGTCGGTGTCATCCATGACATCACCGAGCGGCGCGAGGCGGAGAACCTGCTGCAGTATCTCTCCTACCACGATGTGCTCACCGAACTTCCCAACCGGACGTTGTTCCAACTGCGGGTCACGCAGGGTATCAATCGAGCCCGGGCATTGGGGGGTGGGTTGGCTCTGGTGCATATCGGGCTGGACCGTTTCAAGGGCGTGAACGAGGGCTTGGGCCACCTTATCGGTGACCGGGTGTTGCAGCAGGTCGCCCGGCGCCTCGAGGATCAGATGCAGCACGGCGAGACGCTCGCCCGCCTGGCGGGCGATGAGTTCGGCGCGCTGTTGCTCCGGGTCGAGGGGGATACCGAGGCCTCGGAGAAGGTGGAGCGCCTGCTTGCCCCCTTGCGGGAGCTCTTCCTGGTGGGCGAGGAGGAGCTGTACGTGCCCGGGTCGGCCGGTGTTGCGCTCTACCCGCACGACACCCGCGACCCCGGGGAGCTGCTGCAGCAGGCCGAGGCGGCCATGCACCAGGCCAAGCGGGAGGGGGGCAACAGCTTCCGCTACTACTCCGGTCAGTTGAATCACCGGGCACGCGCCAGGGTCTCCTTGGAGAGTCGGCTGCGCCGTGCCGTGGACCAGCAGGAGGGCTTCTTCCTCCATTATCAGCCGCGTATCGAGTCCTCATCGGGCCGGATCGTCGGCCTGGAGTCCCTGCTGCGCTGGCAGGATCCGGACGGGCAGGTCCACCCGCCGGGGCACTTCATCCCGGTGTTGGAACAGACCGGGCTGATCGTCGAGCTGGGTGAGTGGATCATCCAGGAGGCGGCGCAACAGAACGTGACCTGGCGCGAGGCCGGCCTGCCATCGGTATCCATGGCGGTCAACCTGGCCGCGCCGCAGTTCCGCGACAGCAAGGTGCCGCGCCTGATCAACGACACCCTGGAGCGGGTGGGGCTGCCGGCGCACCAGCTGGAACTGGAGGTCACCGAGAGCATGCTGATGAGTGACCTGCCGACCGTTACCCGCACCCTGGGTCAGTTCCGCGACATGGGCGTGCGGGTGGCCATGGACGATTTCGGCACCGGCTACTCCTCGTTGGCTTACCTGCATCGGTTTCCGATCGACATCCTCAAGATCGACCGCTCATTCGTGAACGCCCTGGATACCGAGGAGAGCAGTGAGGCCATCATCCGCACCATTCTCAACCTGGCGGACAACCTGGGTATGGAATCGGTGGCGGAAGGGGTGGAGCGGCCGGAGCAGCACGCCTTCCTCTGCCAGGAAGGGTGCCAGACCATTCAGGGGTACCTGTTCGCCCGCCCGGCGCCGGCCGAGGCCTGTGCCGATATGCTGAGCCGCGGTGCCCTGACGCCCGGTAGCGTGGGCGGGCAGTAACCACCCGGGGCCCGCCGTACCGTAGCCCGACCGGGGCCCTCCCTGGCCCCGTTTCCGCTCTCAGGTTCTGAACCGCCCGACCAGCTGCTGTAGCTGGCTGGCGAGCTGTGCGAGCTGGTCGCTGGCGGNGGCGCTCTCTTGTACGGAGCGTCCGGTGTCCTCGGCGACATCCTTGATGTGGGTGATGTTGCGGTTGATGTCCTCGCTGACGGCGGACTGCTCCTCGACGGCGCTGGCGATCTGGGTGGTCATGTCGTTGATCTGGCTGACCGAGGCGGCGACCTCCTCGAGGGTGGTGCCGGTCTGGGCGGAGGCCTTGACGCCCTGCTGTGCCTGCTGGCGGCTCTCCTCCATGACCGAGACGGCCTGGCTGGTGCCGGACTGCAACCGATCGATCATGCCCTCGATCTCGCCGACCGACTGCTGGGTGCGGGAGGCGAGGCTGCGGACCTCGTCGGCGACCACGGAGAAGCCGCGGCCGTGTTCGCCGGCGCGGGCGGCCTCGATGGAGGCGTTGAGCGCGAGCAGGTTGGTCTGATCGGAGATCTCGCGAATGACGTCGAGCACCGAGCCGATGTGCTCGCCCTCTTCGGCGAGTTTCTCGATGACCTGCGCGGCGGCCTGTACCTCCTCGGCGAGCTGGTCGATGGCCTCCATGGAGCCGTGGACCACCTGTCGACCGTCCTCGGCCTTGCTGGCGGTGCCGTGGGCGAGGTCGGCGGCCTCCTGGGTGGTGCGGGCGATTTCGGCCACGGTAGAGGTCATCTCGTTCATGGCGGTGGCGACCTGGGTGGTGTCGTCCTGCTGTCGCCGTGTGCCGTCGCTGGTCTGGCGGGCGATGGTGGCCATCTGCTCGGAGGCGGCGGCGATCTGGGAGGTGGCCTCGGCGGTTTCGCCGACAAGTTTTCGGATCTTGTCGACGAAGCGGTTGAAGGCGGTGGCCAGATCGCTCATCTCATCGCGCCCGGAGTCGTCCAGGTGGCGGGTGAGGTCGCCGTCGCCCTCGGCGATCTCGTTCATGTGGTCCACCGTCTGGCGGATCGGCCGCACGATGCCGCGGGCCAGCCAAAGCGCCACCCCGATGCCGATCAGGATGCCGATGAGCGCGATGCCCCCGGATTGCACCATGGTGTTGCGCATGGCGGCGGCGTAGAAACTGCGGTCCATGCCGATCTCCACCACGGCGATCGGCTCGCCGGAGAAGTCCCGGATCATGCGGGCCTGGGTAGCCATGGGGGTGCCGTTGCGCTCCACGGTATCGCGCGGCATGTCACCGTCCCAGGCGGTGTGCAGGGCGTCCTGCCCGATCAGGCTTTCGCCTCCGATGGTGCTGGCCAGGGAGGTGAAGCGGTTGTCATCGAGGGCGAACAGCGTCACCTCCACCCCGAACTCTTCGGCAAACCGCTCCACGAAGACCTGGCCCAGGTCCATGCCGAATTCCACTGCCCCGGAGTGCGCGCCCTCCGGGCTATGCACCGGGGAGACACCGCGGATGCCGATGCCCAGCGGCCCGCCCTCGAGGCCCCGAACGGGCGTCTCGTCTTCGTTGGTGGCGACAATGGTATGGCGGACGTCGGACAGGTCATCGCCGTAGCGGTCCGGTCGGTGGAAGCGGTAGAACGAGGTCGCCGGCGGCTCGTGGAACTGGAACTGGTAGAGCCCGTAAGGGTCGGCGATGGTGTCGTAGGTGCCCTGTAGCAGGTCCGCCAGCGCCTCGCGGTCGCGGTCTGCGAAGTGCTCCTGGGCGGGGGGCAGGTTGGCAATCAGGGCGGAGAAGCCCTCGGCCATGTGGGCATCCGCCTCGATCTGCGCCTGCAGGGCGCGGTGGACGTTGTCCAACTCCCGCTCCTCGGCGGTATCGATCAACCCGAAGGTGCGCCAGACAAATACACTGGAGAGCAGCAGTATGCCCACGACTGCGAGTATCGAAACCGCGAATGCCAAGCGCGTACCGATCTTCATATTCTTCAGCATGGATGCCCCTTTGCCGCCTTACCGGACGGCCCGCCGTAAATTAACCCAGTTTTAGTGGGTCAATAGCATATCAGTGTTTACTTACCTATCGGCAGGCGGGGGCCAAAGTTGAGGGCAGGGCGTGCCATAGAGTGATGCCGTTCACTCTTCGCGCGGAAAGGCCACCAGGTGCTGGGCATCGATCCGGATGCCCACGTCGGCCCCCTCGGGGTAGACCTCGTGGCTGGGGGCCAGGGCCAATACCTGACGGCCGCTTTCCAGGCGCAGGGTGTAGATGGTTTCCGCGCCCTTGAAGGCCTTATTGGTCACGCGGGCGCGCAGGTGCGATTCGGGCATGAAGCGGACGTCGTCCGGGCGAAGCAGGATGTCCACCGCGGTGTCATCGGGCCACGGGTAGGCACGGTTGCCCAACAGGGTGCCCACCTCGGTCTGCAGCTTGTTGTGGTCGCGCAGGGTGGCCGGGATCAAGACCCCTTGCCCGATGAACTCCGCCACGAAGCGGGAGGCGGGCTCGTGGTAGAGGTTGTAGGGGGTGTCCCACTGCTCAATGTAACCATCCTTGAGCAGCCCGATCTGGTCGGCCACCGCGAAGGCCTCGTGCTGGTCGTGGGTGACCAGGATGGCAGTGACCCCCTGGTCACGGAAGATGTCGTGCACCTCCCGCGCCAGCCGCTCGCGCAGGTCCACGTCCAGGTTGGAGAAGGGCTCATCCAGCAGGACCAATCGGGGCCGGGGCGCTACCGCGCGGATCAGCGAGATCCGTTGCTGCTGCCCGCCGGAGAGCTCGTGCGGGTAGCGGGCCCCCATGCCGCGCATGTCCACCAGCTCCAGCAGCTCATCGGCGCGGGCGCGGCGCTCGGCGCGGCTCTGGTGGCGCAGACCGAAGGTGATGTTCTCGTAGAGGGTCAGGTGCGGGAATAGGGCGTAATCCTGGAAGACCATGCCCAACCGCCGCTGTTCCGGCGGCATCGTGTAACCCGCGCGGGAGATGACCTCGCCGGCCAGCCGGATCTCGCCGGCCCGCACCGGCTCGAAGCCGGCGATCGCGCGCAGCGCGGTGGTCTTGCCGCAGCCACTGGGGCCGAGCAGACAGGCCACCTGCCCACGCCGTAGCCGAAAGCTCAGGCCCCGGATGACCGGCGTGTCGTCATAGCGGCATTCGATGTCGTCCAGCTCAAGGAGGATGTCCTCGTCCTGCCCGTGCACCGTCTCGCCGCTCACCGCGTTTACTCCTGTCGCAACAATAGGAATTCCATCAGGGCCTTGTGGGCGTGCAGGCGGTTCTCCGCCTCGTCCCAGACCACGCTCTGCGGGCCATCGATGACCGAGGCGGTGACCTCCTCGCCGCGGTGGGCGGGCAGGCAGTGCATGAACACCGCGTCGTCATCGGCCAGGGCCATCAGGTCGTCATCCACGCAAAAGCCGGCAAAGGCCTTCATCCGGGCCTTGGCCTCTTCCTCCTGGCCCATGCTGGCCCAGACGTCCGTGGTCACCAAGTGTACCCCCTCCACCGCCTCGCGGGGATCCCGGTGGATGCTCACCCGCTCACCGCCGGCCTTGACCAGCTCGGGCTCGGGGTCGTAGCCGTCCGGCACGGCGATGCGCAGGTGGAAGTCCAGCTGGCGGGCAGCGTTGATCCAGGAGTGGCACATGTTATTGCCGTCGCCCACCCAGGCCACGGTGCGGCCCTGGATGCTGCCCCGATGCTCCTCGAAGGCCTGGATGTCCGCCAACAGCTGGCAGGGGTGGTACTGGTCGGACAGGCCGTTGATCACCGGCACGGCGGAGTGTTCGGCAAACCGTTCCAGCACCTCGTGGCCGTAGGTGCGGATCATGATGATATCCACCATGCGCGATAGCACGCGCGCCGTGTCCTCCACCGGCTCACCGCGGCCCAGTTGGGTGTCCCGCGGGGACAGGAAGATCGCGCTGCCGCCCAGCTGGTTCATGCCGGCCTCGAAGGCCACCCGGGTGCGGGTGGACGACTTCTCGAACACCATGCCCAGCACCTTGCCGCGCAAGGGCTCGTGCAACTGGCCCTGGTGGCGGATGCGCCGCAGCTCGGAGGCGCGCCGGATCACAGTGCGCAGCTCGTCCGGCGTGAAGTCGAGCAGGGTCAGGAAATGACGCGGATTCATGCTTGTCCTCCCCGGGTGGGGGTTCAGGCGCATTCCCGGCTCAGGAATGCCTGGATGAGTTCGGTGACGCCCGATACGATGCGGTCCGCCTCCTCGTCGCTGATCACCAGCGGGGGCAGCAGCCGGACCACCGAGCCTGCGGTGACGTTGATGAGCAGGCCCTGTTCTAGCGCCTCGCCCACCAGCTCGGGGCAGGCGCGGTCCAGCTCGATGCCGATCATCAGACCCAGCCCGCGGACCTCGCGGACCTCCGGGCAGTCGCCCAGCGCCTGCATGAAGGCCTCGCGCATGCGCCGGCCTTGCACGGCGGCCTGCTCGGCCAGCCGCTCGTCCTCCAGCGTGTCCAGCACGGCCAGCGCGGCGCGGGCGGCCAGCGGGTTGCCACCGAAGGTGGAGCCGTGGCTGCCGGGGCCGAAGACCCCCTTGGCCGCCCCGCCCGCCAGGCAGGCCCCGATGGGCACGCCGTTGCCCAGCCCCTTCGCCAGGCTGAGCACGTCAGGGCGGATGTTGGCGTGTTGGTAGGCGAACAGGCGCCCGGTGCGGCCCATGCCGGTCTGCACCTCGTCGAGCATGAGCAGCCAGTCCTGTTCATCGCACAGCTCGCGCAGCCCGGGCAGGTAGTCCGCGGCCGGCACCTGGATGCCGCCTTCACCCTGCACCGGCTCCACCAGCACCGCGACGATGTCATTGTGCGCCCGGGCGGCCTGGCGCACTGCGTCCAGGTCGCCGTAGGGGATGCGGACGAAGCCTTCGGGCATCGGTTCGAAGCCCTTCTGGGCGGCAGCGTTGCCGGTGGCGGCCAGTGCCGCCAGGGTACGGCCGTGGAAGGCGTTGTCCATGACAAGGATGCGCGGGCGCTCGACGCCGCGCCGGTGGCCATACAGCCGCGCCACCTTGATGGCGGCCTCGTTGGCCTCGGCGCCGGAGTTGCAGAAGAACACCTCGTCCAGGCCGGCTGCGCGGGTCAGCCGCTCGCCCAGTTGCTCCTGCACCGGAATGCGGTAGAGGTTGGAGGTGTGCAGCAGGGTGGCGGCCTGTTCCTGCAGCGCCCGGGTGACCGCCGGATGGGCGTGGCCCAGCCCGCAGACCGCGATGCCGGACAGGGCGTCCAGGTAGGCGCGCCCCTGGTCGTCCCACAACCAGGCGCCCTCGCCCCGCTCAAAGGCGACCGGCAGGCGTTTGTAGGTGGGCATCAGCGCTTCCAGCATGGTCGGGCTCCGCAACGCTTTGGGGCGGCATTAACCGCCGGGAAAGGGAGAGGATTCTAGAGAGGGGCAGGGCAGGGCGCAAGTTGGTTGCAGTTGGGCAAAGGGTCTGCCCACGTGCCAGCACACAGGGGGAGACTGCGTTCAAAACAAAAGGGCCCCGGCGGGGTGCGCGCGGGGCCCTTACAGCGGTGGCGGCCGGGGCCGCCACGACTCGGCCCGGGCCTTACTTGGCCTCGGCCAGGCGCTTGTTCACCTCGTCCCAGTTGACCACGTCCCAGAACGCCTCCACGTAGTCCGGACGGCGGTTCTGGTAGCGCAGGTAGTAGGCGTGCTCCCACACGTCCAGGCCCAGGATCGGCGTGCCCTTGACCTCGGCCACGTCCATCAGCGGGTTGTCCTGGTTGGGGGTGGAGGTCACCTGCAGCTGACCCTGGGCGTTCACGATCAGCCAGGCCCAGCCGGAGCCGAAGCGGCCCAGCGCAGCGTTGGTGAACTCCTCGCGGAACTTCTCGTAGGAGCCGAAGGCCTGGTCGATCTGCTGGGCCACGTCACCCTGCGGCTTGCCGCCACCGTTCGGGGACAGCCACTGCCAGAAGGCGGTGTGGTTCCAGTGCCCGCCGCCATTGTTGCGCACCGGGGCGCCCAGCTGCCCGGCCTTCTGCAGCAGGTCTTCCAGCGCCAGGTCCGCCTCCGGCTTGCCCGCGATGGCGTCGTTCAGCTTGGTGACGTAGGTGTTGTGGTGCTTGGTGTGGTGGATTTCCATCGTCTGGGCGTCGATGGCGCGATCCAGCGCGTTGTAGTCGTAAGCCAGATCGGGCAGCTTGAAAGCCATATAATCGCTCCTCAGTATCTCCGTTTGGGAATGACAGCCGGCACGGGCCGACTGGCTCGATCGAGTTGTTAATTCCTTAGTGCTTTACTTGGGGATTAGGGCGGATAATCTCAACCCCCTCCCGCTCCGAGTCCGCACATTATAGGCTAGTTGTACAGCAACCTTGAGTTAGATCAACTTTGTCTCAGTGGCCCGTACCTTAACACCTTAGGCCCGTCACTGACTCGGTACGGCCCTGAACGCCCGGGAGCAGTCACCATGGATCCGATCGCCCTCAGTGTGTTTTCCAGCCGCATGGCTGCCGTCTGCGAGGAGATGGGCGCCGTGCTGCGGCGGACCGCCTTCTCCCCCAACATCCGGGACCGGCTGGACTTCTCCTGTGCGGTGTTCGACACCGAGGGTGGCCTGGCGGCCCAGGCGGCGCACATCCCGGTGCACCTGGGCAGCATGGCCTACGCCATGGGCGGGGTGATCCGCCGCTTCGACTGGCAGCCGGGCGACATGGTGGTGTTTAACGATCCCTTCCTGGGCGGCACTCACCTGCCGGACGTTACGCTGGTCTCTCCGCTGTTCGTGGACGACCAGCTGGTGGCCTTTCTGGCCAACCGTGCCCACCACGCCGACATTGGCGCCGTTACCCCCGGGTCCATGCCCCTGTCCACCACGCTGGAGGAGGAGGGCGTGATCATCAGCCCGGTGCGGCTGTACGAGGCGGGGCGGCGGGACGAGGCCGTGCTCCGGCGTATCGTCTCGCGCACCCGCAACCCGCGTCAGGCCGCCGGCGACTTCGCTGCCCAGGCCAGCTCCGTGGCCAGCGGGGTGGGCCGGCTGCAGGAGCTGGTCACGGGGATGGGCGTCACGGCGTTCCGCGAGGCCCTGGTGGCCCTCAACGACTACGCCGAGCGGCTGGTGCGCTCCGCGCTGGCGGACCTGCCGGACGGCAGCTGGACGTTCACCGACTACCTGGATGACGACGGCCAGGGCGCGGAGGACCTGCCTATCCAGGTTCGGGTGCGCATCGATCACCACGATGTGGACGTGGATTTCACAGGCACCACCGACCAGGTCAAGGGCAACCTCAACTGCCCGCTCTCCGTGGCCGCTGCCGGCGTGTTTTACGTCTTTCGCTGTCTGATGCCGGCGCAGACCCCGGCCTGCGCCGGCGCCTTCCGCCCGATCACCCTCAGCGCACCGGAGGGCTCGCTGCTGAACGCCCGCCAGCCCGCGGCCGTTGCCGCCGGCAACGTGGAAACCAGCCAGCGGGTGGTGGACGCGGTGCTCGGCGCCCTGGCCCCAGCGCTGCCGGAGCGCATCCCGGCAGCCAGTCACGGCGGCATGAACAACCTGGCCATGGGGGCACTACCCGGTGATGCGCCGTGGGACTACTACGAGACCCTCGGCGGTGGCATGGGCGGCGGTCCGCATCACCCCGGCCGGTCCGGCGTGCAGGTCCACATGACCAACACCCTGAACACTCCGCTGGAGGCGCTGGAGATGGCCTATCCACTGCGCCTGCGCCGCTACGCGCTGCGGCGGGGTTCCGGCGGGGCGGGGCAGCACCCGGGCGGCCAGGGGGTGGTCCGGGAGTACGAGTTCCTGACCCCCGCCTCGGTGACGCTGATCACCGAGCGCCGGCGCCACGCGCCCTGGGGCCTGGCCGGCGGCGGGGCGGGTGCGCCGGGGGAGAACCGGCTGAACGACCAGCCCCTGCCCGGAAAGGCCCGGCTGGAGGTGGCCGCCGGTGACCGGCTGACGGTCATGACCCCGGGCGGCGGGGGCTGGGGGGCTTCATAGTGCTGTAACATAACTGCCTTTAAATAGCGGCCGTCGTAACCACATTGGGAACCGGATGCATGCCTGTAAACATACTGCTGGTAGAAGACGACGCCGCCGTCCGTGAAATGCTCTTGCTGCCGCTGCGGCGTGCGGGTTTCGAGATCACCGGCGTGGGGGACGTGGCCCAGGGCAAAGAGGTGCTGCTGGAGCGCCTGCCTGACCTGATCCTGCTGGACTGGATGCTGCCCGATGTGAGCGGCATCGACTGGGCCCGGGACCTGAAGAGGGACCCCTTCACGCGTGGCGTCCCGTTAATCATGCTCACCGCCCGTGGCGAGGAGGAGGACAAGGTGCGCGGCCTGGAAGTGGGGGCGGACGATTACGTCACCAAGCCCTTCTCGCCCCGGGAGCTCATCGCCCGTATACGCGCCGTGCTGCGCCGGACCACGCCCGATGCCGGCGACCAGCCCGTCGAGGTGCAGGGCCTGACCCTGGACCCGGTCAGCCACCGGGTCTCCGGGGATGGCAGAACACTGGACATGGGGCCTACCGAGTTCCGCCTGCTGCACTTTTTCATGACCCACCAGGAGCGCGTTTACACCCGTGGCCAGTTGCTGGATAACGTTTGGGGCACCAATGTTTACGTGGAGGAGCGTACCGTTGACGTCCATATCCGCCGACTGCGCAAGGTGCTGGCCGAGTCTGGCCATGACCACCTGGTCCAGACCGTGCGGGGCACCGGCTACCGTTTCTCGGCCCAGGTGTGACTGATGCGGGGTAACCCCTGGCCCCGGGTGCTGTTGACCCGCCTGGGGCTCTTTCTGGTTGCCGGGTTGGCGGGATGGTGGCTGGATGCCCTGGCCGAAGCACTGCTGGTGCCCGCCCTGGCCCTGCTGGGTTGGGAATTTTATCACCTGGTCCGCTTTGAACTCTGGCTGCGGGAAGGTCGCGAACTCTCGCCGCCCCCGGCCCGCGGTCTGTGGGGCCACCTGATGGATGCCCTGGACCGACGGCAACAACGCCAGCGACACCGTCGGCGTGCGCTGCAACGGCTGATGACGCGCTACCGGGATGCGGCGCGCGCCATGCCGGACGCGGTGGTGGTGCTCGGCGACGATTACCGGGTCGACTGGTGGAATGCGGCGGCTGGTCGGTTGCTCGGTCTGCAATGGCCGACCGACACCCGCCAGCGTATCGCCAACATTGTGCGCAATCCTGAGTTTGCGGCCTTTCTGGCCAACGATAGCCCGGTGGCGCGGGAGATCAGCCTGCCCTCGCCGTTGCACTCCGATGCCTGGCTGGAGATTCGGCTGGTGCCCTACGGCGAGGACCTGTCCCTGTTGCTGGCGCGGGATGTCACCCACCTGCACCGGCTCGAGACCATGCGCCGCGACTTCGTGGGCAACGTCTCCCACGAACTGCGCACCCCCTTGACGGTCATCTATGGCATTGCCGAAACCCTGGCCGACGAGATGGGCGACGACGCCGATGTTGGCGACACGATGCGCCTGTTGCAGGAGCAGTCGGAGCGCATGCGGCGACTGGTAGACGACCTGTTGATGCTCTCGCGGTTGGAGACCGGCGCGACGCCCAGCAACCCGGAGTGGGTGGACATGTGCCCGTTGCTTGAGGAACTCGTGGAGGATGGCCGAGCCCTGTCCGGCAGTCGCAACCACCGTTTTGAGCTGGAGTGCGAGCGTGGGCTGTTGCTCGAGGGCTGCGAGAGCGAACTGCGCAGCGCCTTTTCCAACCTGATATTTAATGCCGTTAAATATACCCCTGAGAATGGGTTTATCGGTGTGCGCTGGTACGCGAATAATACGGGCGCGCACCTGGCTGTGACCGATAATGGCATAGGTATACCCGCCGCACATATTCCCCGTTTGACGGAGCGTTTTTATCGGGTGGATAGCGCGCGCTCCAAGGCCAGCGGCGGCACCGGACTGGGGCTGGCCATTGTCAAGCATGTGCTCAACCGGCACGCCGGCCAGCTTACAATTCGCAGTCAGCCGGGACAGGGTAGCACCTTCATCTGCACCTTCCCGCCGCAGGCCATCCAGCGCGCGCCGGCGCCATCGCGATAGGGGCACCATCGGGGCCGGGCAGCCGGCAGGCATTCTCGGTGAGCATTTCCGGGTTTTGGAAGGTTTTAAAGCCAGCAAAACACACCCTGATAATGTGCGCTAATTCGCTATTTCTCTAAGGGTTGGGGTTCGCTATAGTGTTCTGTAAAGGAAACACCCTATCCCGATAAAAAATCACCTCATTCACAAGTGCGCAGGGATGACCAGGTTGCGGCGGCTGAAGGAACTGCGGGGGCGTATTATTCCTATCACTTTTCCGGGGGCGAGCAATTACGCCGGGCGTCGTCGCGCGTTCCATGCGTGGGGCATGCCGTGCTGGCTCGCCGCCCTGTTCCTCCTGGTCGGCTTGGCGGGCGTGCCCGCCGCCGGGGCCGATGATGACGCGGTCTACCTGGTGGCCCACCCTGATGTCTCCACCCGGTCACTCAACCGCGATAACAGCCGGGCCATGTTCGCCATGCGTCAGCGCAACTGGCCGGACGGTGCCAGCGCACGCGTCTACGTACTGCCGGACAGCCACCCGGTGCACGCCCGCTTCACCAAGGAACGACTGCGCGTCTTCCCCCATCAACTGCGGCTCTCCTGGGACCGGGCGGTCTTCTCCGGCACCGGACAGGCACCCCGCGAGGTGGGCTCGCTCTCGGAGATGCGCGAGCGGGTGGCCACCACCCCGGGGGCGATGGGCTATCTGACAAAGGAGTACCTGGATGAACGGGTGCAGGTTATCGATGTCCGCTAAGGCGCAGGGCGTCCGGTTGGGCACGGCGCTTGCCGTCCTGTGCGGGGCGGTGGTGCCGGGCCTGGCGGCAGCCGATGACCGGGTGCTGGATACGCTGCAGCTTCACGGCTTCCTCAGCCAGGGCTGGGTCACTACCGACCACAACAACTTTTGGCTATTTGCATTCTAGGGTTGGAATCCAACCGTTCTGACCCTGGATTATTGGTCAGGTCAAATGTAGCCTCTGGTTGGATTTCTCTGTTTTTCGCGTGCCTCACCAGAATCTAACATTGGTTGGATTCTCTGATGCAACTCTCTCGCGTTAATCCAGCTCACCACTCTCTGCCTGTT
>SR_TP_S13solDRAFT_1000533_pt1 | contig 15065 bp, 15 predicted proteins | sample SodReaTP_S13sol_FD_11159 | JGI IMG/M metagenome (IMG submission 11159)
ATCAATGCCACGCAGCCCGAAGAGCTGCGTGTGGCCATGGTCGATGGCCAGAAACTCTACGACCTGGACATCGAAGTACCCTCCCGGGAACAGAAAAAGGCNAACGTCTACAAGGCAGTCGTCACACGGGTTGANCCCAGNCTTGANGCCGCCTTCATCAATTANGGCGCCGANCGCCACGGCTTCCTCCCCCTGAAGGAAATNNCCCGCAGCTGCCTGCCCGGCGGCGGCGACGATGAGTCNGCCCAGGGTTCCGTCAAGGACCTGGTCAAGGAAGGCATGGANCTCATCGTGCAGGTNGAGAAGGAGGAGCGNGGCAACAAGGGCGCGGCCCTGACCACCTTCGTNAGNCTNGCCGGCCGTTACCTGGTNCTGATGCCCAACAATCCCCGTGCCGGCGGCGTTTCCCGNCGCATCGAGGGCGAGGANCGCAGCGAGATCCGCGAGGCCCTNAGCCAGCTGGAAGTCCCCCAGGGCATGGGCATGATCGCCCGCACCGCCGGCGTCGGCCGGGGCGTGGAAGANCTGCANTGGGATCTGGANTACCTCAAGACCCTGTGGGCCGCCATCATCGAGGCCGCNGACAAGCAGAAAGGCCCCTTCCTGATCTACCAGGAAAGCAACGTCATCATCCGCGCGCTGCGCGACCACCTGCGCAATGACATCTCCGAGATCATTGTCGATGATCCGGCCGTCTACCAGCAGGCCACGGAATTCATGCAGCAGGTGATGCCCAACAACCTGCGCAAGCTCAAGCTCTACGAAGAGCACGTCCCGCTGTTCAACCGCTACCAGATCGAGAGCCAGATCGAGGCCGCCTTCCAGCGTGAGGTCTCCCTGCCCTCCGGTGGCGCCATCGTCATCGACCACACCGAGGCCCTGATCTCCATCGACGTGAACTCCGCCCGCGCCACCAAGGGCAGCGACATCGAGGAGACGGCGCTGAACACCAACCTGGAGGCGGCCGACGAGATCGCCCGCCAGCTGCGCCTGCGGGACCTGGGCGGCCTGATCGTCATGGACTTCATCGACATGGGTCCGGCCAAGAACCAGCGGGAGGTGGAAAACCGACTGCGCGACGCCCTGGAGATGGACCGCGCCCGGGTGCAGGTGGGTCGCATCTCCCGTTTCGGCCTGCTGGAGATGTCCCGCCAGCGCCTGCGCCCCTCCCTCGGAGAGTCCAGCCAGATCGTCTGCCCCCGTTGCAGTGGCCATGGTCACATCCGCAGCGTGGAGTCCCTGGCCCTGTCGGTACTGCGCCTCATCGAGGAAGAGGCCATGAAGGACAAGACCGGCCGCGTACTCGCGCAACTGCCGGTGGACGTGGCCACCTTCCTGCTCAACGAAAAGCGCGACGCGGTCAACGCCGTCGAAAGCCGTCACGGGGTCATGGTCACCCTGGTGCCGACCCCGGACATGGTCACGCCCCACTTCAATGTGCGGCGCCTGCGCCTGGATGAGATGCCCGAGGAACTGCGCGACAAGCACAGCTACCAGATGCTGCCAGACGAGGAGACCCCCGAGCCCATCAGTGCACAGGCCCCGCTGCCCACCGTGGAACGCCCGGCAGTTCAGACCATCCGCCCGGCCACCCCGGCCCCCATGGCCGCGGAACCGGCCGAGGCCGCACCGGCACGCATCGAAGCCCCGGTGGCACAACCCGGTATCTTCTCCCGCATCTGGAACAGCCTGTTCGCCGGCATGCCCCGCAGCGAGGTGGAGACCAAGTCCGAAGCGGAAACCGCCAAGCCACGCCCCCGTCGCACGGCCTCCAGCTCCAATCGCAGTGCCAGCCGCGACGACAACGAGCGCGGTTCCGGCCGGGGCAACCGCCGCAACGCCAGTGGCAGCGGCGGCGGACGCGGGCGCGGACGTCGCAGCGAGAACACCCCGGAGGATCGGGGTGAGCAGGCGTCGGCAAATCAGAACAAGCCCGCCGGTGACAAACCCGCTGGCGGCAAGCCGGCCCAGGAAAAGCCGCCCCGTGCCGCCGCGAACCAAAGCGCCCCGGCCGAAGGTGACCGCCCGGACAAGAATCAGGACAAGAACGAAGCCGGCAATGGCGAAGGCAGCTCGAGCGGGCGCAGCCGAGGTCGTCGTGGTGGCCGCAGACGCCGTCGTGGCGGTGGTGGTGGTGGTGAACGCCAGGGCAATGAGTCTGCCGGCAACAACGACACCAACGCCCGTGACGGACAGCAGTCCGCCCAGGGCGGCAATCCGGCGTCCGGGTCCCAGGATGGCGGCGAGCGTGAACAGTCCTCCCGGGATAACAACCGCCGCGCACCCCGCGCCTCCGGCGAGACCCCGGATAAGCCCAGGACCCGCAGTGCTGGCGAAGGCAGCGACCAGAAGCCCCAGGAGTCCGGTCCTGCCACCAGGCCGGCGGCCTCCCCGGAGGCTCAGGGTCCTGGGGCACAGCCCCCTGCCAGCCCGACAGCGAGCACTCCCAGGGCGTCCACCGATGGCGGTGACAAGGCCGGCGCGCCGGATCGCCCGGCCCAGGCAGCAACCACCCCCGCAGCGCCAGTTGCTCCAGCTACCGCCCCGGCACCTTCCAGTGCGCCTGCCTCCCAGCCCGTAGCGGCCAGCAAACCGGTGCCACAGCCCGCAACCCCCGCTGCAGCACCACCAGCCCCCCGGGAACCCCAGGGCGGCGGATCCGCCAGCGGTGCCTCCCAGGCCCCCTCGGCAGCACCCCGTGGCGAGCCTGCGCCGAAACCGGCACCCGCGGCCACACCCGCCGCATCCGACTCCGAGCGGACCGCCAACCGTGACGCAGCCCCTGCAGACAAGTCCAAGCGGGAAGAGACCCCCGGCTGAGGGATGTGAAACGGATGTCATGACGTAAAAAAGGCGGCCAGTTGGCCGCCTTTTTTACGTCATGCTGCTGCAGACACTGGAAGCCAGCTAGAGACCATGCTCGCGACGCAGATGCACCATAAAACCGTCCACGGCGTCTTCCACCATATCCAGCACCCGCTCGAAACCCACATTGCCGCCATAGTAGGGATCAGGGACCTCTTTGTCGTCGCGATCCTCGGCATAGTCCAGCAGCAATCTTACACGCCCCCGGTATTCCTCTGGGCAGATGCGCAGCGCGTTTTCCAGGTTGTCCCTGTCCATCACCAGCACATGGTCGAAGCGTTCGAAATCATCTGCCTCCAATAGCCGGGCACGCTGGCGACTCAGATCGATACCACGAGCCATGGCGGCATTCAGGGCACGGTCGTCGGGGGGCGAACCCACGTGATAGGCATGGGTGCCCGCAGAATCCACCCGCACCAGATGCCCCAGGCCAGCCTCGTTGATCTGATGTTCGAAGACCCCGTGAGCCATGGGGGAACGACAGATATTGCCCATGCACACGAACAACACATTCACCATAGTGACTTGTATCCTTGCAATGAAAAATCGCGGGCCACGATGGCATCAAGGCCATGACTTTGCAAGGCTGCTCGCCATGGCAGATACTGGTTTTCGGCACCCGATCCCACTCTCTCCATGCAAATCCCCCCTCCGGCCCTGAAAGTCACCCTCGCCTCTCCCCGTCCCGCCGGTCTGGACTGGCAAGTGGGACAGTTACTGGACGCCCGGGTGCTGCGCAGCGCACCGGCCGGCGAGAGCGTGCAGATCCGCGTGGGCAACGTGGAAGTGAGTGTGCGACTGCCCCAGAACGCCGCAGAAGGCAGCCGCCTGACCCTGCAGGTGGTCCGTGCCGGGGCACAGCCCGTGCTGGCCCTGGTGGACAGGGCGTCGGCGCCAGCTGCCACCCTTGCCCAGGGCGCAGCAGCCGCACAGCCTGCGGTATCCACCGCCACACCGGCGCCGTCAACGCCCTGGCTTTCCAATCTGCTGCCGGCCCAGGGCAGTCAGGTCCCTCTGCTCTCGGCCCTGTGGTCCCTGCAACAGCAACCGGGACGCCTGGCCGAACTGCCTGCCCCGGTACGCAACGAACTGGAACAATTATTCCGGCAGCTTCCCGGCGTGGAGCAGGCTACCCGCCCCGAGGGCCTGCGCCAGGCGGTACAGACCTCGGGTATTTTTCATGAGGCCAATCTCGCCGCCACAGCCTTGAGCGGTGCCGCCCTGCCAGCCGCCAATCTCAAATCCGTGCTTTTGTCCCTGGCCACGCGCCTGCGGGCCCTTCCGGGCAATCCGACTCCCCCCGGTGTACGGTCACCGGACATCCCGCCGCCCCAGCCGGGCAGTTCCCCTGCACCCCAGGCGCGCATGGAGACGAACCTGGCCCTGCTGGGTCGCGACGCGCTTCTGGACACCCTGCGCAGCCGCACGGAGTCCGCCGTGGCGCGCCTGGCGCTGCATCAATGGAGTAGCGCCGAGGCGCCCGACAGTGGCATGCCCCGCTGGCTCATGGAGCTACCCCTGCGCAGTGGCAACGGCATCGACCTCGTTCACCTGCTGTTGGAACGGGAGCCGGACCGTCCGGAGCAGGAAGATGAGGCCGTGTGGCGGGCAGAATTTACCCTGGATCTGCCGGAACTCGGACCACTGCACATTCGCATTGCCGTGTCCGGCGACCGGGTGCGCACCCGCTTCTGGGCCCAGGACGCAGACACCGTGGCCCGGATCCGAAGCGCCCTGCCTCGGCTCTATGAAGCACTGGAAAATCGTGACCTGGAGGTACGTGACCTGGGTTGTAATGAAGGCAAGCCGCCGCGCAATGAACCCGCCATACGCCGGCCCCTGCTGGACGATCACGCATGAGTGAACGGCGCACACCGCCCCGCAAGGCCGTTGCCCTGCATTACACCGGACGCGATGCCCCACGCATCACCGCCACCGGCGGTGGCGATGTGGCCGAACGGATTTTGGAGATTGCCCGGGAACACGGCGTACCCGTGCACGAGGACCCGCTGCTCACCGCCGCCCTGGCCCAGGTGCCCCTGGGAGACGAAATCCCGGAGAACCTCTACGTGGCCGTGGCCGAGGTGCTGGCGTTCGTGTACTTCCTGAGCGGGAGAACGCCGGCAAGCAGAAGGGGGAAGGATGAAGGATGAAGGATGAAGGATGAAGGATGAAGGATGAAGGATGAACAAGGCTTGTCCTGCTCCCCGGCCCGTCAAGCCCCGTAGGAGGCCCGACCCCGGGCCGGATCACCCTGCTTTTGGGCGTTCGGCCCGGGGTCGGGCCTCCTACGGTTTTGAATCCCGGCAGTCATTCATCCTTTTGCCTTCATCCTTCCACCTTCTGCTTGCCGTGCAAGGCAAGCAGAAGGTCCGCCTCGCCACGGGTCAGGGCGCAGGTCTTCATGAGTTCTTCGCGACTGGCGCCCTGGGTGGCAAGCCGCATGGCGTGCTGATAGGGCCCCTGTTCGGGATCGCGAAGCAGGAGTTGCTCCTGTTTTTCCGCCAACTGACGCAGACGGCGTTCCACGTCAGCCTGACGCTGGTCCGTGGCCATGTCGCTAGAACATACCGCGCTCAGGGCACCACGCAGGGACAACAGCGCGGTCTCCTGAATCATCACCCGGCGGGTCAGCCGACGCACCCGGGCCATGGACACCAGGGCGACACCCAATGCAGCGGCGATGCCGGTGATGGCCAGTATGATGATGACGACAAGCAAGGGGGTTGTCATACGTATTCGTCCACATTCTGTCCGGTGGAGTCATCGGCGGGAGGCTGAGGGTGGTGCGGGGTTTCGGGTTCATGCTCCGCCTCCTCACCCTCGTCCCGTTCAGGGCGGGGCGTTGCCGGCGGATGGCGACGTTTTTCATCCCCCTCCTCCGGAACCGGACGGGCAGGCCAGGTGGGGTGCGTTGGTCGTACGGGGTCGAGGTCGGCCATGGTCCCTTTCCTCACCCGGCTCACGCCTCCAGTCCGGGACTAGAGGCTCGCCATCTCTGCCCACTCATCTTCCGAGAGCAGCTTGTTGAGATCCACCACGATGGTCAGCTCACCTTCGCGACTGGCCACGCCCTGGATGTACTTGGAGCTTTCGTCATTACCCACGTTCGGTGCCGGCTCGATCTCGGCGGCACCCAGCTCGATCACCTCGGCAACGCTGTCCACCAGGATACCCACCACCTGGCTGCTCACCTCGATGATCACCACCCTGGAGGCGTCATCGGGCTCGCGCGGATCCAGGCCCAGGCGGCGGCGGGCATCGATCACCGTAACCACGTTGCCGCGCAGGTTGACGATACCCAGTACGTAATGAGGCGCCCCGGGCACAGGGGCAATCTCGCTCACCCGCAAGACTTCCTGCACCTGCATCACGTTAATGGCGTAGGTCTCCTCCGCAAGGCGAAAGGTGACGTACTGGGCCGTGGGTCCGCGGTCGCTGCTGGCCTTGGCTTCCTGTTTCATGTCGTTATCCTCTGACTGCTCATGTCTTGTGGTGATTGGCAGGCGGGTCGTTGGATGATCCGCCTGCGGCATGCTCGATTACTGCGCTGTTTCAGCGCTTCCCCCGCAGGGCCGGCTTGTCAGGGACGGGATCGCTCGCGCCCCAGGCCCCCGTGCTCAGATCCCTGGCCAGAACGTCCACATCCAGTATCGCACACATGTGTTCGATGACCGTACCAGCCAGCCAGGGGCGCTTGCCCCGGCTGCTGCGCCAGCGCACCGCATCGGTCTCAAGGGTCATTACCTCGGTGATGCCCTCGCAGGCGATGCCCCAGCGGCTGTCGTCCATGAGCACCACGTGACGCGGTTGCGTTGATGCCTGTGGACTGCCCTCGGGCAACACGATGCGGGCGATGTCCACCACCTTCACCTTGCGATCCAGGTGCTGGACCAGGCCCAGGAACCAGGGCTTGTGGCCGGGCATGGGGGTGATCTCTTCTGGCATCTCGATGATGCCGTTGAGCTTGACCAGGGGCACGGCCAAGGTCAGGCCTGCCACCCGCATACCCAGACACTGGAAGGTAGCGCGCCCCCACTCCGGTGGACCGCCTTCAGGGACGACCTGCACCACCGCCTCATCGCTGGGCACGGTCACCTGGGTCTCCCTCACCGGCGAGGCGGGTACCACCACGGGCTGCACGACTTCGCGCACCGGCGTGATCACCGGGGCCTCGTGCACAACCTGGGGGGCAGGTGCCGGCGCAACCGGCTCTTCCGGGATGGCCTGGAGCAGGGTGTCCAGGTATTCGGTCAGCGCCTGGCGTTCCTCCAGCAGGACGCCCTGTTCCCTGGATTCATTCATGAGGCCTCCCGGTGCTGTTTCTCGTCACGCTCCAGCCGGCGCAACAACCAGTCGTAGGCCTCCACGCCCCGGGCCTCGGCCTGCATCTGCGGCAGAGGCATGCCCACGGTACTGGCCTCCCTGAACTGGGTATCCACGGGAACCATGCCTTCCCACATGCTGTCGGCATGCTCGGCACGCAACTGGCGCAGGCTTTGCACCGAGGCGCGGGTGCGGCGATCGAACATGGTGGGCACGATCAGATAGTCGGTCTTCATGCGCCGGGAACGGGCGATCATCTCAAGGGTGTGCAACATGCGCTGCAGACCCTTGAGGGCCAGGGCCTCCGTTTGCACCGGGATCAGCAAGCGGTCGCAGGCAGCAAGGGCATTGACCATCAACACCCCGAGCATGGGCGGACAATCCAGCAACACCGTATCGAAACGCTCGGCCATGCCGTCCAGGGCACGTTTGAGCACCAGCCCCATGCCCTCCCGTCCGCCCAGTTGACGATCCAGGGTAGCCATGGCGGTAGTGGCGGGCATCACGTAAAGGTGTGGAAAACGGGTCTCGTGGACCAGGGTCTCGGGATAAGACTGGCCGGAAGCATTCTGACGGAACAGGTCGTAGACGCCGGTGGTGGCCTGGTCCGGATCCATCCCGAAATAGGCGGTGAGGGAACCATGGGGATCCAGGTCCACCAGCAGGGTGTTGCGGCCCTGGGCTGACAGCAGTCCGCCCAAGGTCACCGCCGTGGTGGTCTTGCCCACGCCCCCCTTCTGATTGGCCACGGCCCAGACACGCATCAGGAACCCTCCCCTGATCTGTCCTGCGGATCGACCATACGGTCCAGGTCCTCGCGCATTGCATCGGGCTCCAGCCCCTGCTCAGTGCGCGGGCGCCGATCTGCCAGCACCACGATGGTCACCCGCCGGTTCTGGCGGCGCCCCTCGGCGGTATCGTTGCCCGCGATGGGCCGATACTCGCCATAGCCAATGGCGGCCATGCGAGTGGGGTCCAGCTGGTTGCGGCTGAACAGGTTCACCACGCTGGCGGCCCGGGCAGCGGAGAGTTCCCAGTTGGAGGGGAAGATGGGCGTGCTGATGGGCACCGTGTCGGTAAAGCCCTCCACCTGGATACGTGCCGGGAAGTCGCGCAGGATGCCCGCCAGGCGTTGCAGCACCGGCGTGGCATCGCCGGAGAGTTGCGCACTGCCGCTGGTGAACAACAGGCTGGTGTTGATCTCCACCTCGATCCAGAAGCGATCCCGGCGCATGTGGATCAGATCCGCATCCATGAGCGGCATCATGGCCTGTTCGATCTCGTCGGCCAGGCGGCTCATGCCTTCCGCAGCGGACTGCAGTTCATCGGCATCCAGCTCCACGTCGCGCATCAGGCTGTCCATGCCCCGATCAATGATCCCGGCCCCGGAATCCAGGGGGACATTCGTGTCCAGTGGGGCGATGCTGCGCTGAGCCTGGTCATGCTCAAGGGGGGCTGGACGACCCACATCCCCCACCTGGATCGGCTCGGCAGACTTGGGCGGCGCACGGAAGGCCGCCACCAGGGAATCGGACAACACCCGGTACTTGCCCTCGTTCACAGAGGAGATGGCGTACATCACCACGAAAAAGGCCAGTAGCAGGGTGATCAGATCCCCATAGGGGATCGCCCAGGCCTCATGGTTAACGTGTTCCTCGTGATGTTTTCTGCGTCTGGACATATCAGTGACATATAGCGGCCGAAGCACCGGAAACTGAACCGGAGTGCCGTCTAGAGCATGTAGCCCCTGAGCTTGGTCTCGATGTTGCGAGGATTCTCGCCCTCTGCGATGGAGATGATCCCGTCGATGATCATCTCCCGGTAGCTACTCTGGCTGTTCACAGTGTTCTTGAGCTTGTTGCTCACTGGCAAAAAGAACAGGTTGGCGGCGCCGATGCCGTAGATGGTGGCTACGAAGGCGGCGGCGATCCCTGCCCCCAGGCGGCTAGGATCTGCCAGGTTCTGCATGACGGCCATGAGCCCCATCACCGCACCGATGATGCCCAGGGTGGGTGCATACACGCCCATGCTCTCGTAGACCTTGGCCCCCTGGAGGTCGAACTGTTCCCGGGTATTGAGATCCACCTCCAGGATGTTGCGAATCGCCTCGGGCTCGGTGCCATCCACCAGCAGCTGCAGCCCCTTGGCGGCAAAGGCATCGGGCTCCTGTTCCGCCAGGGTCTCCAGACCCAGCAGGCCTTCCTTGCGGGCGATCTGGCTCCAGTTCACCAGCTTCTCCACGGCCGCCTCGGTCTCGATGCGTGGCGCCTTGAACACCCAGGGAAACAGCCTGAGGGCATGCATGAACACATTGAGCCGGGTCTGCACCAGGGCGGCGGCGAAGGTGCCGAGCACCACAATCACGAAGGCCGCCGCATTCCACAGGGCCTCCAGACCACTGCCCTTGGCAATGGATCCGCCCAGGATGGCCACCAGGGCGAGGACGACGCCGACGATACTCAGGATATCCATGAGTTCGTCTCAAACGTGGTCGGCAGGCTGGCGAGACTCAAGGGCATTACACGCCACTCGCCATGAGGGGGCCAATTTGATCCAGGGACAGCACACGGTCCACCAGACCCGCCTCGGCCACCGCCGCCGGCATGCCATAGACCACGCAGCTGTCCTCATCCTGGGCCCAGACCTTGGCGCCCTGCGCTTTGAGCTGGCGCACACCCTCGCGGCCATCCGCGCCCATACCCGTCATGATGATGGCCAGCACCTGGCCAGCAAACACCGGCACGGCGGACTTGAAGGTGACATCCACACAGGGGCGGTAATGCTGGCCCGGTTCGCTCTCCACGATACGGATGCGCTGTTGTCCGCCCCGGGATTCCACCAGCATCTGCATGCCGCCGGGGGCCAGCAGGGCGAGCCCGGGCTGCAGCACGTCACCGTCGGCCGCCTCCTTCACCTGGATAGCGCACAGGGAATCCAGGCGCTGGGCAAAGGCCGGGGTGAAGGTGGCCGGCATGTGCTGGACCAGCAACAGAGGCAGGGGGAAATTGGCTGGCAGGGCTGTGAGTACCTTCTGCAGGGCCACGGGGCCGCCGGTGGAGGTACCGATGAGCACGGCGCGAAAATCCCGCATGCGCACCGGTGTACGATCCTGTCGCAGCGGGGGAGCCGCTGACGGCGCACTCGGGCGCGGCACAATGCCCGGCGCACCGGCCGCCGTGGATGACGGCGGGTTGATGGCGGGCGGGCGGCGGCGACGCAGACCCAGGGCACGCACCCGGCGGCACAACACCGCGCGCGCCTCCTGTTGATCCCGGGAGATGTCCTCGAAACGCTTGGGCAGGAAGTCGGCGGCCCCTGCCTCCAGCGCATCCAGGGTGGCCTTGGCCCCCTCGAAGGTGAGCGAGGAAAACATCAGGATAGGTGTGGGATTGCGGGCCATGATGCGGCGCACGGCGGTGATGCCGTCCATCACGGGCATCTCGATGTCCATGACAATCACGTCAGGACGCAGCTTGGTGGCCTCGTCGATGGCCTCCTGGCCGTTGGCGGCAGTGCCCACCACCTCGATGCCGGCATCGGCATTGAGGATCTCGACGATACGACGCCGGAAGAATCCCGAATCATCCACAACCAGGGCGCGTACCGCCATCGAATCTCACTCCTCACATTGCCAGTTCAGTATCGGACCTTCAGATACGGCGACCGTAGGCCTTCAGCAGGCTTGCCACATCCAGGATCAGTGCGATGCCACCGTCACCGGTGATAGTCGCGCCGGCGAAACCCGGCAGCCCGTGCAAGGAGGAACCCAGCGGCTTGATCACCACTTCCTCCTGGCCAATCAGGCTGTCTACCACGAAGCCGACCCGGCGGTTGGCCACGAACACCACCACCACATGCTGACTGTCGCGATTCACCTCGGGTGCGTTGGGACGGGCCAGCCAGCGGCGCAGGTAGTACAGAGGCAGGGCCTGATTACGCACCATGACCACCTCCTGGTCGTCCACGTGATTGGTGCGAGAGAGGTCCAGATCGAAGATCTCGCTGACATTGGCCAAGGGTAACGCAAAGCGCTGCCCGCCCAGCACGACCATCAAGGTGGGCAGGATGGCCAGGGTGAGCGGCACCTTGATGCGCAGGGTACTGCCCTTCCCCTTCACGGAATCGATTTCGATGGTGCCATTGAGCTGCGTGATGCGTGTCTTGACCACATCCATGCCCACGCCGCGCCCGGACACGTCAGAGATATCGACCTTGGTGGAAAAGCCCGCCATAAAGATCACGTTGAAGGCGTCCTGATCGCTCATGCGACTGGCGGCATCCTCATCCATGAGGCCTTTTTCCACCACCTTGGCTCGCAACACATCCGGATCCATGCCCTTGCCGTCATCAGAGATGGTGAGCAGGATGTGGTCGCCTTCCTGCTCGGCGGAAAGCACCACATGACCCACCCGGGGCTTGCCCGCCGCGACCCGTTCCTCCGGGGACTCGACACCGTGATCCACGGCATTACGCACCAGATGTACCAGGGGATCGGCCAGGGCCTCCACCAGGTTCTTGTCGAGATCTGTCTCTTCGCCACGCAGCTCCAGCTCGATCTCTTTGTGCAGGCTGCGCGCCAGGTCTCGAACCACCCGGGGGAAGCGGCCGAACACCTTCTTGATGGGCTGCATGCGGGTCTTCATCACGGCGGTCTGCAGATCCGCAGTCACCACGTCCAGATTGCTGACCGCCTTGACTACCTGCTCGTCGGCCATCTTGGAACGCAGGGTGGCCAGGCGGTTGCGCACCAACACCAGCTCACCCACTAGGTTCATGATGTCGTCCAGACGCTTGGTATCCACACGCACCGAGGTCTCGGCCGCCGGCTGCTGCTGGGACGCGGCAGGCGCTGGCGCTGATGCCGCGGGGGCAGCCGGCTGGGCCTTGGCCGCTGGCTGGACCACCGGCTCTGGCGGTTCTGGTGCCGCTGCCTGTGACGGGGCGTTGGCCACGGCCGGCCCCTTGCCCTTGCCGTGCAATTCGTCCAGCAGGTTTTCGAACTCGTCCTCATCGATCAGATCCCCACCACCGGACTTTGCCGATGGCGATGGGGGAGGCGTCTTGCTCTCGATCGGTGCCTGTCCCTTACCGTGCAGTTCATCCAGCAGGTTCTCGAACTCATCCTCGCTGATCTCATCACTACCGCCGGCGGGGGCCGCGGGGACTGCGGGCGCCTCGCCTCCGGACTGCATGGCATCCAGCAGCGCCTCGAACTCATCATCGGTGATATCGCCGTCGCCGGCGGGGAGCGTGGCTGCGGGAGCGGGGGTCGGAACCGGGGCTGGCGCTGACGGCGGGGCATCGGCAGGCCCGGTCATGGATTCAAGACGCGTCAACAGTGCCGGGTCGGCGGGACCCGGCTCGGTGCCGGCACGGGTCTCGTTGAACATACGGGTGACCACATCCAGGACCTCGAGTACGGCGTCCATGAGGTTGCCGTCCACCTGGCGCTGCCCCTGGCGCAAGACGTTGAACACATCTTCGGCCCGATGACACACGGCCACCAAGTGAGTGAGGTTGAGAAAACCCGCGCCGCCCTTGATGGTATGGAAACTGCGGAACACGGCGTTGAGCAAATCCTTGTCCGTAGGATTACGCTCAAGCTCCACCAGCTGTTCGCTGAGACCATCCAGCAACTCCCCGGCCTCGACCAGGAAGTCCTGAAGGATCTCGTCATCGGTATCCAGACTCATCCGCTACCTCTATCTCGTTGTTCCGGGACTCAGAAACCCAGACTGGAAAGCAGGTCGTCCACGTCGTCCTGTCCGCTGACCACATCACTTGCGCCTGCGGTGCCCGGCACCGCAGGCCCCATGCCCTTGTTCTGTTCTTGCTGACTTTTTTCCTGTTGTTTTTTGGCTTCCGGCGCGGTCAGGCGATCGCCGGAGATACGGATCAGGCCCACCAGGTTCTGTTCCACGTCCTGAACCAGGTTGATCACGCGACGGATCACCTGTCCGGTCAGGTCCTGGAAATCCTGCGCCATGAGCACATCGGAGAGATTGCGACGAATGGACTCGGCATCCCCGTTGACCTTCTCCAGAAACACGTCCAGCTCGCCGCTCAACTGGCGGAACTCCTCGGCGGAGAGATCCCGGGAACGAAACCGCTGCCAAGCACCGGACAGTTCACCGGCGCGGCTGGCCAGGGCTTCGGACATGGGCAGACTCTCCTCCACTGCCGTGAGTGTGCGATGGGCGGCCTGTTCGGTCATGGTCACCACGTAGTTGAGGCGTTCCATGGCATCGGGGATCTCGGTGGCCGTGATCTCGGACAACCGGGAATCCAGCCGGAAGGAGTTCAGGGCTTCGTGCAGATCACGGGTGAGCTTGCCCAGCTCCTGAAACAGCACGCTCTCGTGCATGCGCCCCAGCTCCTCGATCAGGCGCGCAGCGGATTCCTCATCCCCGGCCTCGATGTGGTTAACCAGCTGGCGCGCCTTGTCCAGCTGACGGGCCTTCATCTCCGCCTGTTTTTCCTCGATATCGGGAGTGTCCACGTCAACCCCCCGCGTTGATGCGCTCGAAGATCTTCTCGATCTTTTCCCGCAGGGTTTCAGCCGTGAACGGCTTGATGATGTAGCCATTGACACCGGCCTGGGCGGCCTCGACGATCTGTTCGCGCTTGGCCTCTGCGGTGACCAGCAACACTGGCATGCTCTTGAGTTTCTCATCGGCGCGCACGGCCTTGAGCAGGTCGATACCCGGCATGTTGGGCATGTTCCAGTCAGTAACCAGGAAATCGAAATTGCCGTTCTGCAGCATGGGCAGGGCGGTGCTGCCGTCATCGGCCTCACTGGTGTTGTTGAAGCCAAGATCCCGCAGCAGATTCTTGATGATGCGGCGCATCGTGGAAAAATCGTCCACGATGAGGATCTTCATATTCTTGTCCACACTGACCTCCGACTGATTCAGATTGGGTCCGGTCTATCCTTTCGGTCGACCCGGAAATTGAATTGATCTCGTTGTGACTGCGCCCGGCGGCAGCGGTTCAGCTATGCTCCGAAGAACACTAAGTCTGTCCGGTCCACTCCGTCATTCGGGCCCTGAGACGCACCAGGGCCTGGCCATGGAGCTGACAGACCCGGGATTCGCTGACCCCCAGCACTTCACCTATTTCACGCAAATTCAGTTCGTCATCGTAATACAGGGACATCACGAGCCGCTCACGCTCCGGCAGTCCCGCCACCTGATCGGCCAGGGCCGACTTGAAGTCATCGGCCTGCAGCGCCTCGTAGGGGCTCGGGTCACTGCCCGGCAGGAGGTCCTCCCCCTCGGAGTCCGGTTCAAAGATGTCCTCAAAACTCAGTACCCGGCATGCGCTGGAGTCGCTCACCATGCGCTGATATTCGTCCATGGCCACGCCCAGCTGCGCGGCCACTTCGGCAGGCTGGGCCTCCCGGCCTTCCCGGTGTTCCACGACACGCACGGCCTCGCTCACCCGGCGCGCGTTACGATGTACGGAGCGCGGCGTCCAGTCCGAGCGGCGCACCTCGTCCAACATGGCGCCCCTGATGCGTATCCCCGCATAGGTCTCGAAACTGGCGCCCTGCCCCGCATCGTACTGTGAAGCCGCCTCCAGCAGACCCACCACACCGGCCTGGATCAAGTCATCCACCTGCACACTGGAGGGCAGACGACCCAGCAGGTGGTAGGCGATGCGCTTGACCAGCGGCACGTGTTCGTCCACGAGACGGTTACGGTCGATGAGTTCGCTGGAGTACATGGCTAGTCCGTTAATGACAAGGCCTCCCTGTCATTAAAATCCGAGCCTACCAGGCGCTCAACAAAGAACTCGATCCGCCCGCTCCCGCCGGGGGGTATAGGCCATGTATCGGCCTTGCGGGCCAATTCCTTGAATGCCCGTGCCGCCGG
>SR_TP_S13solDRAFT_1000534_pt1 | contig 15059 bp, 11 predicted proteins | sample SodReaTP_S13sol_FD_11159 | JGI IMG/M metagenome (IMG submission 11159)
ACCCGGTACAGATTCACTATCAGACCCTCGCTGTCGGCTAGAGATACCGGGAATTTACCATATCTCATACGACAAAGGAAAGTTGACATGACACTACTGGCCCGGGGTGGTTTTGACTTTTCTATTTACCATTCACGATTTACCATTTACGAAAGCCCGATACAAACTCCCACGCTTGATAGTGCCGTCGCCGGTGAACGGAGGCACCATCACGGAACCATACACACTCAGTGCCTCCAGTAGGCCGGGGTCAGCAGTACCAGGACGGTGAAGATTTCCAGCCGGCCGAGCAGCATGGCGAAGCTCATCAGCCACTTGGTTGCAGTGCTCAGCCCGCCCCAGTTCGGGCCGGCTTCGCCCAGTGCCGGGCCGAGATTGTTCATGGCCGAGAACACCACCGAGACCGAGGTGACAAGATCCTCCTCGAAGCTGGACACGATCAGCGTCAGGATCACGATGCACACGATATACAGCGACACGAAACCCCAGACGGCGTTGGCTACTTCAGGATTCAGCGTGCGTCCGCCGAGTTTCAGCGGCACGACCGAACGCGGGTGAATCAGGCGCTTGAGTTCGCGCAGGCCCTGCTTGGAGACCAGGTAGACGCGCACGATCTTGAACCCGCCGGTGGTGGCACCCGCACATCCGCCCAGCGCCGAGATCAGGATCATCAGAAGCGGCAGCGTGCCCGGCCACAGATAGACATCGGCGGTGCCGAATCCGGTGGTGGTGGTATATGAGACGGCCTGGAAAGTGGCGTAGCGCAGCGATTGCCAGAAGTTTTCGTACAGGCCGTTGCTCCACAGCAGCAGCGTAATCAGCGCACTGATGATCAGCAGCAGGATCGCAAACAGACGCAATTCCGGGTCGTGCAGATAGACCTGCGCCGAGCCGCGCCTGAGGGCCAGGAAGTGCAGCGCAAAGTTGACCGACGCGATGAACATGAAGAACACGATCAGCCAGTCGACCACAGCGTTGTCGAAATGGCCGATGGAGGCATCCCAGGTCGAGAAACCGGCCGTGGCGATGGTTGTGAAACTGTGCCCGACGGCGTCGAACAGGCTCATGCCGGCCGCCCAAAGCGCCAGCGCGCAGATCACGGTCAGGCCGATGTAGATGGCCCACAGCGCCTTGGCGGTCTCGGCGATTCGCGGGGTGAGCCGGCGTTCCTTGACCGGGCCGGTCACCTCGGCCTTGAAAATCTCCATGCCGCCGATCCGGAGCATGGGCAGGATGGCCACGGCCAGTACGATGATGCCCAGCCCGCCCAGCCATTGCAACTGCTGGCGATACCACTGAATCGAGATCGGCGTGTGCTCGATGCCCGACAGCACCGTGGCACCGGTGGTGGTGATGCCCGAGGTCGATTCGAATACCGCATCGGCCAGGCTGATGTCGAGCACCAGGTACAGCGGCAGGGCGCCGGCCAGCGACACCGCACCCCAGCAGACCACGACCACCAGAAAGCCGTCAGCGACGCGCAGTTCGCGGTTATTGTTCCGCAGCGGCACGTAAAGTGCCAGTCCGATCGCGGCGATCAGCGCCAGGCTGGCAAAAAAAGCCCCGGCCGCACCATCGTGATTGAACCAGGCAAATAGCAGCGGCGGCACGAAACTGATGCTCAGGAACATCAGCAGCATCCCCACCACGCGCAATACCGGAGCGTAGGCGCGCATCAGAAGAACATCGCTTCGACCGAGAACAGCTTTTCGACCTCCGCAATGCGTCGCTTGTCGGCCACGAACAGGATGACGTGGTCTTCCGGCTCGATCACGACATTGCGGTGGGCGATGATGACTTCCTCGCCACGCACCACCGCACCGATTGCAGTCGACTCGGGCAGCTTGATTTCGCCGATTGCCCGCCCGACGATTCGGGAGCTGCCCGGGTCGCCGTGAGCGACGACCTCGATCGCCTCGGCCGCGCCCTGCCTGAGCGAATGTACCCGCACCATGTGGCCCTTGCGGATCAGGGTCAGCAGTGCGCCAATGGTGATCTGTTGCGGGCTGACCGCGACATCGATGCGGTCGGATTCGACCAGGTCGACGTAGGCGGCGCGGTTGATCAGCGTGATGACCTTGTCGGCACCCATGCGCTTGGCCAGCATCGACGACAGAATGTTGGCCTCGTCGTCGTTGGTCAGGGCGCAGAACACGTCCATCTCGTCGATGCCCTCCTCGCGCAGCAGTTCTTCGTTGGCGCAGTCGCCGACCAGCACGATGGCGGTATCCAGATCCTCGGCGATGCGCTCTGCACGCTCTGCATCGCGCTCGATCAGCTTGACGTGCATGTTGCGCTCCAGCCGCCGCGCCAGGCCGGCACCGATATTGCCGCCGCCGGCCAGCAGCACGCGCCGCACCGGGCCGGAGGTCGAGGCAAAGGTCGCCATGACATCGTGGATTTCGTGCGTGGGGGCGAGGAAGAACACCAGATCGTCGATCTCGATGACGGTGTCGCCTTCCGGGATGATGGCCTCGTCCTGGCGAAAGATCGCGGCAACGCGCGCATCGGCACCCGGCGCCAGCTCCTCGGGCAGGCTCCTGAGTGCGCGACCGACCAGCTTGCCCTCACGCACCGCGCGCACGGCCACCAACTGGGCGCGGCCTTCGGCGAAATCCAGCACCTGCAGCGCACCGGGATACTCGATCAGGCGCTGCACGTGGTCGGTGACCAGTTTTTCCGGGCTGATCAGCACGTCGATCGGGGTGTGCTCGCGGGTAAACAGTTCCGGGTGCGCAAGGTAGTCCGCGGCGCGTACCCGCGCGACCTTGGTCGGTGTGTTGAACAGCGAATAGGCGACCTGGCAGGCGACCATGTTGGTTTCGTCGGAGTTGGTCAGCGCGATCAGCAGGTCGGCATCCTCGATACCGGCGCGGATCAGCGACTCCGGGTGCGAGGCGTGCCCCTGCACGGTGCGGATGTCGAGCTTTTCCTGCAGCTCGCGCAGCCGCTGCGGATCGATGTCGACGACCGAAATGTCGTTTTCCTCGCGCGACAGCGAGTGGGCCATGCCCGAGCCGACCTGGCCTGCCCCGAGAATGATGATGCGCATGCTTACTCCCCTTCGGCCACTTGCCTGGGATCGATGCCCAGTTGTCTGAGCTTGCGGTACAGATGGGTACGTTCCATCTCCACAGCCTCGGCCAGCTGGCCGACGCTGCCCCGGCAGCGTTTGAGCCGGGCGATCAGATATTGTCGCTCGAAAGCTTCCCGCGCTTCACGCAGCGGCAGCTCGAACAGCGCGGAGTGTGTCGTGCTTGCGGCCTCGTGGTGGCGCTCGAGCAGCGCGGCGACCTCGTCGGTTCCGACTTCGCTGTCACCGGCCTCATGTAGCAGCGCCCGGACGATATTGGTCAGTTCGCGCAGGTTTCCGGGCCAGTCATGCTGGCGCATCAGGTTCTGTACCGCAACCGGGAATGCACGATAGGTCAGCGATTCGCGTACCGGAAGCTGCTCGGCGACCGCACGGATCAGGTCCGGGATGTCCTCGCGCCGCTCACGCAGCGCCGGAAGATCGAGCTGAATTTCGGCCAGCCGGTGAAATACCTGGCCTGACGGGCGATCCTCGACGATCTGTTCGATGTGGGCCGGGGCAATGCTGAATACCCGGATGGCCCGACCCGCCAGCATCAGCAGGCCGGACAGTTGCCTGCTTTCCTCGTCGGTCAGGCATTCGAGAGAATCGACCACCAGCGTGGCCGGGATCGCCATGCCGTCGGTTACCCGTTGATTCAGCGATGCCAGCCCCTGTTCGGCGTGGCCGGCGACCAGTTCGACCAGCTCGCCGGGTGCGCCGCCTGAGCGTGCATGCAGCCAGCGCGCCAGGGTCGAGCGGCCGCTACCCGGCTCGCCCCGGATCAGTACGTTGGCCCGTGACTGCGTTGCCTGCTCGAGTTGCTCGCGCAGTCGCAGCATCGTCTCGCTGCGTCCGATCGGTTCCGGAATCGAGGTGTCGGCGTGCCGCGCACCGGCCGCTGGAGCCGGATCACGCTCACCGGCCAGTGATTTGCGCACGGTATTGAGCAGCCGCGCCATGGTGACCGGTTTTTCGATGAAGTCGCATGCGCCGATGCGGGTGGCCTCGACTGCGGCCTCGACCGATGCGTGGCCCGAAATCATCACGACCGGGCAGTGCGGCAAATCGTCCTCGCTCCACTCGCGCAGCAGGCTGATGCCGTCGCAGTCGGGCATCCAGACATCGAGCAGGACCAGATCCGGGCCGTGCTGACGGCGCCGTTGGCGGGCCTCGGCGGCATTGGCGGCCAGCAGCACGCGGTAACCCTCGTCTTCGAGGATTTCCCCGATCAGCTCCCGGATATCCGGTTCGTCATCGACGATCAGGATGGATTGCGGGATGGATGCAGACATTGGCCTGATAGTGGTGTGGAAGAAACATTGTTGCAAGCATAGCGCATGTGAATTCGTGGCCGCGCATGCCCGGCGCGAGCCGGCCGGCTCAGAAGCCGGGCTGCGCGGCCTGATTCGATTCCAGCGGCAGGGTGATGGTCAGGCGTGCGCCGCCGTCGGGGCGGTTGCCGGCGTCGATCTCGCCGCCCATCTGGCCGAGGATGCGCCGCACGATGGCCAGGCCCAGGCCGGTGCCGTGGGTCTTGGTCGTGGCGTAGGGCTCGAAGGCGCGCTCCAGGATGGCAGGATCGAAGCCGGGCCCGTCATCCTCGAACGTGACGACCAGCCGCCGGCCTTCCGGGTCGGTGCCGATCGAGGAGCGGATGGTAATGGTCGGACTGGCCTCGGGATGGGCCTCGCGCGCATTGCGCACCAGGTTGTTGAGCACCTGCTGGAACTGGCCTTCGTCGCCGACCGCGCGGTGTTCGCCGTGCTCCAGCGCCAGTTCGAAACGCACGCCCGTATCGCCGGCCGACCAGAGATCGACCACGCCGTCGATCAACGGCTGCAGTTCGAATGGTTCGCGCCGGCCGCCACCGGGCCGGGTGTAGTCTCCGAACGCGTCGACCAGCCGGCGCAGGGCATCGACCTGGCTGATGATGGTGCCGGTGGAACGCTCCAGCAGCCGGGCCGGGTCGCCATCCAGTTGTTCCGACAGCCGCAGTTGCAGCCGCTCGGCGGCCAGCCGGATGGGGGTGAGCGGATTCTTGACTTCGTGCGCCAGTCGCCTGGCCAGTTCGGCCCAGGCGGCCTGTCGCTGGGCCTGGTCGAGCATGGTGACATCGTCGAATACCACGACGTGTCCGCCCGGCCCGTTGTCGGGTGCGGGCAGCACCGAGCCGCGGCAGACCAGCGCGCGGGTGCGTTCGGGCTGCTCCAGCCTGATTTCCTCGTGCCAGCTGCGGTTGCCGTCGGCGGCGTGCCGGGCGACCAGGTCGAACAGCGGTGCGAGCTGCGGCAGCCTGGCTGCCAGGGTATCGGCATCGGTGCCGGTGAACTGCCCCAGATCGACTTCGAGAATCGACGAGGCGCTGTGATTGGCGGTTTCCAGTCGGCCTTCGGCATCGAACGCGACCACGCCGGCCGACATCCGGCCGAGCAGGGTTTCCAGGTACTGGCGCTGCGATTCCAGCTTTTTCTGACTGTCGTGCAGCGCCGTGGCCATGCGGTTGAACGATTCGACCAGGAAACCGATCTCGTCGCGCCCGGGCACATCGATGGTTTCCGGAAATTCGCCGGCGCGCAGGATTTCGGTTGCTTCGGCCAGTTCGCGGATCGGCCGAACCAGCCGGCTGGCGGCATTGAATGCAAGCACGATGGCCAGCAGTGCGGTGATGCCGAGCACCAGCGACAGGATCAGCACCAGGCTTTGCTGCAATCGCTGGCGCAGGAACGAGACGTTCTCGTAACGAAAGTAGGCCTGCTCGATACCGGTGGCCAGGCCGGAGAACTCCGGCGGCAGCGGGAAGATGCCTTGCAGGATCTGCCCTGACGGCTCGCCCGGCGCGGCCGCCAGCGGCGTCAGCACCCGGATCCGCAAATCTCCGTCACCCGCTTCGGCGGCGCTGTACTGCTGGCCCTGGGCGGCCTGGCCCAGGGCGAAGGCCGACGGCAGGTCGGCAACCATGCGTTGCGGGTCGATATCGACCAGCGCCTCGACCCGGCCGGACGGTTGCAGCAGCGTCAGGCCGGTCGGCCCGGCGCGCGAGATATTGGCAAACAGGTAGTTGAGCAACTGCTCCTCGTCGGCATTCGGCGGCATTCGCTCGGCCAGGCGCTGCATCTGGCTGCGCGCCTGACGGGTGCGCAGATCGAGAAACAGCTGGCCCAGTTCGATCGAGTCGGCCAGCGCCGGCTCGGCACCGGTGTCGAACCAGCCGCTGATGGTGCGATCGAGAAATTCCAGCGAGAACAGGTAGACAACCACCACCGGCGGCAGCGCCAGGGCGACAAACACCGCGACCAGGCGTGCGCGCATGCGCGCGCCGGGGAGTCCCTCACGCAGCTGGCGCAGCAGCCGCGCCATGCGCAGGGTGATGACCAGCACCAGCACCAGCAGGGCACCGGCGGTCAGGAGCAGGATCAGCAGGTTCAGCCGGGCCAGGCCGGGACCTTCCTGGTCCATGCCGGCGACCAGGAAAAGCGCGATCAGCAGCAGGCCGGCCACCGTGACCAGCGGCAGCAATCGCCAGGCGCGTTTCAGGAGTCCCGCAGTTGCCACGAATGTTCCTGGCTGGCCAGCCGCCATTGGGTGGAAAACAGGGCCGGCAGATGCATTGCCGGCGGCAGGGTGTCGAGATCGATCCGCACGCGAGCCTGCAATTGCCAGTCGCCCTGTGCAATCCCGGCCCGGTCCAGACCGGCGACGGCCCAGCGTCGTGGTTCATTCAGCGCTTCGAGCATCAGCCAGCGCCTCGGGAACTGCTCGCTGCGCTGTTCGGTCGTGATCTGCCATTGCTCGGTCAGCGGCAGGAACGAAAGCGTGATCAGGTGATCGACCCGGACCCGGGTCAGGTGCAGCGGTCCGAACCGGCGGCGTGCACGAATTTCCAGCCGCAGGCCGAGATCGACGCCCCGGGCCAGCGCTTCGGCCATTTCCAGCGAGGGCTGGAAGTCGATCGCCGATTCGATCATCACACGATCGTCTTCCCAGGCCGGCTGTGCGCTCAGCTGCAGCGTGCCCGAGGTGTTGGCCGCGGGCTTACAACCGGCGGATGCAAGCGTAATAAAAGCCATCGCGATCCAGGCTGCCCGGCAGGATCTGCCGGCCCGGTTCGGTTGCGATCGAGCGCTCCGGGGCGTTGCGTGCGATTTCGGCATCGGCATGGTGGGCAATGAAGTGGCTGACCGGTTCACGATTCTCCGCATGCAGTATCGAACAACTGGCATAGACAAGCAATCCGCCGGGCACAAGCAGCGGCCAGAGCGCTTCGAGCATCGCCCGCTGCAGTATCGCATTGCCGTCGATGTCGCCGGGCCGCCGTAGCCAGCGGATCTCCGGGTGGCGGCGCATCACGCCGGTGGCCGAGCAGGGCACGTCGATCAGGATGCGGTCGAAGCGGCGGTCGGCGGCCCAGTCGCCGGGTCGTTGGGCATCGCCGACGATGACTTCGCCTGTCAGCCCCAGGCGATTGAAGTTGTCGGCAATGCGTGCGGCCCGGGCCGGGTCCAGTTCCAGCGCGGTCAGGGCCACGTCGGCACGCTCCAGGATATGCGCGGCCTTGCCGCCGGGGGCGGCACAGGCGTCCAGCACCCGTTGCCCGTCGGCCAGTTCCAGCAGTTCCACCGCGGCCTGGGCGCCGCCATCCTGGACGGAAAACGCGCCCCGCTCGTAACCCGGCAGGGTGCTGATGCGCGCCGGATGGGCCAGCTTGAGTGCGTCCGGCAGGCCTGGTTCAGGCCGGCACTCGATACCGGCCTGGGCCAGCTCGGCCTGCAGCGCCGAAGGGGAGGACCGGCGACGGTTGACCCGCAACCACAGCGGCGGGCTGGCATTGGATTGTTCAAGGATGTCGTGCCAGTGTTCCGGCCAGTCGCGGTGGACCCGCTCGACCAGCCAGCCGGGCATGCCCAGGCGCAGTGCCGGATCGTCGGGCAGTTGTTGCTCGATCTGCTTGCAGCGGCGCTGGAAATTGCGCAGTACCGCGTTGGCCAGCCCGGCCAGGTGCGGCCGGTCCAGGCTGCGTGTGGCCGCGACCGAGGCATGAATCACCGCCGCGGCCGGCTCGCGGCCTTCCAGCAGCTGATCCAGCGCCATCAGCAGCAGGAAATGGACTGTGCGATCGCGTCGCGCCAGCGGTTTGTTCAGCAGCTTCTCCAGCCGCCATTGCAGGGCCGGCAGATCGCGCAACACCCGGTTGCACAGCCGTCGCGCCAGCGCCCGGTCGCGCCCCGAGCCCAGCCGGCCTGCCAGCGGATCGAGTGCATCGCCAAGGTTGCAGGCATGGTCCAGTACCTGGGTCAGTGCCTGTGCGGCAACCGCGCGTGCGATCGCGCCCGGGGTGGAATCAGCGCTGGTTGCAGGCATGGCGGGAAACTCAGCCGACCCAGTCGGGATGCGAATTCAGCCATTCGCGCGCCGATACACGCTTGCGCCCGGGTGCCTGCAGTTCGGTGATGGCCAGCACGCCGTGACCGCAGGCGACCCGAATACGGTCAAGATTGCGCCCGTGCCCGGACGCGGGCAGCAGGCTGCCGGGGGGAAGATCGGGGTCGTCACCAGGGCCGTCATCGGGTTCGACCGCGGCGCGGTAAACGCGAACATCGAGCCCGCCGAGCTGGCCATGCGCCACCGGCCACGGGTTGTAAGCATGGATCATGCGCACGATATGCGCGGCGTCTTCGCGCCAGTCGATGGCGGCATCGCGCTTGGAAATGAGCGGCGCATGGGTTGCCAGCGCCGGATCCTGCGCCACCGGTTCGGGCAGCTCGCCTGCGACCAGCAGGTCCAGCCCCTGGCGCAGCAGGTCGGCGGCCAGCCGGGCCAGCCGGTCGTGCAGTTCGCCGGCGGTCTCATGTGCGCCGATTGCGGTCTCGGCGCGCAGCAGCATGTCACCGGTATCGAGCCCGGCATCCATCTGCATCAGGGTCACGCCGGTCTGCCGATCGCCGGCCAGGATGGCCTGCTGGATCGGGCTGGCGCCGCGCCAGCGCGGCAACAGCGAGGCATGCAGATTCCAGCAGCCCAGGCGCGGCAGGGCCAGGACTCGCGGCGGCAGCAGCAGGCCGTAGGCAGCCGTGACCAGCAGGTCCGGCCGGAGCCTCGAAAGCTGCCCGAAGACCTCGTCGGACTTGAGCGAGCGCGGTTGCAGAACTTCGATGTCGTGTTCGATGGCCAGTTGCTTGACCGGCCCATGAACCAGCCTGCGACCGCGTCCGGCCGGGCGGTCGGGTTGGGTCAGCACGGCCACCGGGGGCTGTCGGTCGATCAGGCCCTGCAAGGCCGGGCAGGCGAACTCCGGCGTGCCGGCAAAGACGATGCGCAATGGCTGCACGGGTTCAGATGAGCTGATGCGCGGCTTCTTGCTGTTGCACGCGGGCCTTCTTCAGGCGCTTTTCGATCATGCGACGCTTGAGCGGCGACAGGTAATCGACGAATACCTTGCCGTCGAGGTGGTCGATCTCGTGCTGGATGCAGACCGCCAGCAGGCCGTCGGCCTCGAACTCCTGCCGGTTGCCCTCGCGGTCGAGGGTCGCCACGCGGATTTTCTCGGCACGCTCGACTTCGGCGTACTCGCCGGGCACGGACAGGCAGCCCTCCTCGCAGATCTGGCTGCCCTCGCGATCGAGGATTTCAGGGTTGATCAGCACGTGTGGCTGGTCATGATCTTCGCTCAGATCCATCACCAGCAATCTCAGATCGCGGTTGACCTGGGTTGCGGCCAGGCCGATGCCGCGGGCGGCGTACATGGTTTCGAGCATGTCGTCGGCCAGCTTGCGGACTTCGTCGTTGACGGTCTCGACCGGCCGGGCAACGCGCCTGAGTCGGGGGTCTGGGATCGTGAGAATGGTCAACTGGGTCATGGTCCGAAAAGATGATTCTGAGAAATACCGGGTAAACTTCGGAAATCAATACGATACTTGTCACACGCGCAAGGGTGGCAAATCGTGTCGATACAGGTATGATAGCCCACGGAAGGTCAGTGTACAGCGCTGTCCGATCGGGGGGTGAATGCTGCTGGTGGACTCGGGAGAACCGATATGAACAAGTTCTGGCTGACGGTGATGGTGCTGCTGATCTCGGTGTCGCTTGCGGCGCAGGAGGTCGAGCTTCGGCAGGATCACCCGGATGAATACGTGGTTCAGGAAGGCGATACGCTGTGGGACATTGCCGGCCGGTTCCTGACCCGCCCGTGGCAATGGCCTGCGATCTGGCAGGCCAATCCGCAGGTCGAGAATCCGCACCTGATATATCCCGGTGATCGGTTGTCGCTGATCTATGTCGACGGTCAGCCGCGGCTGGTGGTGGATCGGGAAGGCCGGCTGTCGCCCGGCATCCGGCGCACGCCGATCACAGAGCCGGTCACCGCCGTGCCTTTCAGCGTGGTCGAGCCGTTCCTGGTTCATCCCCGGCAGGTTGGTCTCGATGAGCTGCCGGGATTGCCCTACGTGGTCGCCAACGAAGAAACACGTTTCGCATCCTCGAAGCCCTATCGCAGCTACGTGCGCGGTCTGGAGGGTTTCCGGCCGGGCGATCATGTGGTGCTGGCGCGGCTGGCTTTCCAGCTCGAGGAAGTCGAAGTCGAGGGTCGGACCACCGTTCGACAGAATCGGATGCGGCGCAACCTGGGCGCCGTGCCGGTCGATGAGCGTCCGATCGCGATAGAGCGCACTCTCAATCCATTTGCGCGCAAGGGCCGGGTCGCCGGTTATCAGCTTTGGGAAGTCGCCCGGGCCGAGGTTCTGACCGCCCCGACCGACGGCGAGCCGGCCCAGATCGAAGTCCTGGGTGGTCGGCTGGAAGTCCAGACCGGCGATTATGTGCTGCCGATCGACCCGCATATCTACGATCTGACCTTCGTTCCGCGTCCGCCGGAAGGACCGATCCCGGCCGGTGCCAGTGTCATCGGCATCAATGGCGGCGAAACCGCGATCAGCCATTACCAGATTGTCACTCTCGACGTCGGCCGCAGCCACGGCTTTGAAGCGGGCCATGTGGTTTCCGTGTTCAATTCCAACCGGGAAGTTCGAGATGAATTCGTGGGCGGGCTGCGCGGGCGACCGGGGCCGACCAACGTGACGGGCAGTCGGGTCCAGCTGCCGCCCCAGTATATCGGCCAGGCGATGGTGTTCCGCGTATTTGACCGGGTCAGCTATGCGCTGATCATGACCGGCAACCGGGCCGTTCGTGAGGGCGACCTGATCGACCAGCCTGATCGACGGCTCTGAGTGTCGGGACGGGTGGTCGGGGGGTGCCGGTTTCGGTGAGCGGGGCCGGCAGGAACCGCCCGGATACGCAGATGGATGCCTGGCTGCGCCTGGCGCTGGCGCCGCGGCCGGGGGTCAATCCCGAGCAACAGCCCGGGCTGGAGCCGGCTCGTTGGCCGGAACTGCTTGACTGGCCGGTGGGCCAACTGCAATCGGCCGGTTTTCGCAAGCCGTTCATCGATGCGTTGAAATCGCCGGATCCGGGTCTCCGGGAGAGCGCCTCGGCCTGGCTGGAATCGCCCGCCCATCACCTGATCACGCGAGCCGATCCATGTTATCCGCCGCTGCTGGCGCGCATCGACGACGCGCCGTTGGCGTTGTTCGTGCACGGCAGCCCCGAGTGCCTGGTACGCCCGCAGATCGCGATCGTCGGTTCGCGCAATGCCACCGCCGGCGGTCGTGAGATCGCGGCTGAATTCGCGCATGCGCTGAGTCGTGCCGGGCTGGTCATCGTCAGCGGTCTGGCCGAAGGGATCGACGCCGCAGCCCACCGCGCCACGCTGGAGGCAGGCGGTGAGACGATCGCGGTATTCGGTACCGGCCCGGACCAGGTCTACCCGGCGCGCAATCGCGACCTGGCGCGCCGGATCGTCGAACAGGGTGCCGTGGTCAGCAGCTATGCGCCGGGCACCGGCCCCCGACGGGCCAATTTTCCGGCCCGCAACCGCATCATCAGCGGCATGAGCGCCGGTGTCGTCGTGGTCGAGGCCGGCATGCGCTCCGGTTCACTGATTACCGCCCGGCTGGCCGGCGAGCAGGGTCGGGAAGTATTCGCCGTGCCCGGCTCGATCCGCAATCCGCTGGCACGCGGCTGTCATCGCCTGATCCGCCAGGGCGCAAAATTGGTCGAGGAACCATCCGAGGTGATCGAGGATCTGCGTTCGCTCTTGCTGGAACTGGCCGAGGATCTGCGCGCGCGCCTGAACCAGCCGCCGGATTCCGGGCCTGTCCGGGCCGGGCACGCCACGACCGCGGCCGGGCTCGATGATCGCCAGACAAGGCTGCTGGACGTCATGGATTTCGACCCTGCCCCGGTCGAGCGGTTGATCGAGCGCAGCGGCCTGGCGACCCATGAGGTATCCTCGGCCCTGCTGGAGCTTGAGCTTGCCGGTGCAGTCGAGGCTCACGGTGGTGGGCGCTACAGCCGGGTGCGTGCCTGAGGCGGCATGATCCGGCCCCGGGCAGCGGCAGCAATATGGCGCAAGCCGGCAGATCGAAACTTCTTCAAACCCAACCGGAGCATCCGGAAAGTCGATGAAAGAAAACGTGCTTGACTTGCTGATGTACCTGTTCGAGAACTACATCTACGATGAGCCGGAAGCCGAGCCGGACCGGGATTCGCTGAGCGAAAGCCTGGAACAGGCCGGTTTTTCGCGCGGCGAGATCGACCGCGCCTTCGTCTGGCTGGACGGACTGGCCGATCAGCGTCAGTTGCCGGAACTGGGCAGTCATTCGGATGATCCGGTCCGGCTCTACAGCACCGAAGAGTCTCGCCGGATCGATGTCGAGGCGCGCGGCTTCCTGATGTACCTGGAGAACTCCGGGGTCGTCGATGCTGCCCACCGGGAACTGATTCTCGATCGCCTGGTCGCACTCGATGCCGAGGAAATCGGGCTGGAAGATCTCAAGTGGGTGGTCCTGATGGTGCTGTTCAATCAGCCCGGGCAGGAGGCCAACTACGCCTGGATGGAAGATCTGATGTTCGACGAAGAGGGCGAATTCCAGCATTGACGCACCGGCGCTGACTGGCAGCGCGACCGGTGGACCGCGGCCGGACCGGGAATCTCCGGCTTTACCCTTCACAAGATCCGAATTACGATTGCCGAAAGTGATGCCGACCAGACTACGGTCTGATCGAGTCCTTGGGGCAGGGAGACCTTCGAACGTTTGACCATGGCAAAGAATCTGCTCGTCGTCGAGTCGCCTGCCAAGGCGACCACCATCAACAAGTACCTGGGCCCGGACTTCGAGGTCCTGGCTTCCTATGGCCACGTGCGCGACCTGGTGCCGCGCGAGGGGGCAGTCGACCCGGACGATGACTTCGCGATGCACTACGACATCATCGAGCGCAACCGCAAGCACGTCGATCGCATCGTCAAGGCGGCGAAGAAGGCCGAAGCCATTTATCTGGCGACCGACCTCGATCGCGAAGGTGAGGCCATTTCCTGGCATATCGCCGAGATTCTCAAGGAACGCGGCATTGACGGCGCCCTGCCCATCCATCGGGTGGTGTTCAGCGAAATCACGCCGCGCGCGATCGCACATGCAATCGAGAATCCGCGCGGCCTGGCCGGTCCCCTGGTTGACGCGCAGCAGGCCCGGCGCGCGCTGGATTACCTGGTCGGCTTCAATCTCTCGCCACTTCTGTGGAAGAAAGTCCGACGCGGTCTGTCGGCCGGTCGGGTCCAGTCACCGGCCTTGAGGATGATTGCCGAGCGCGAGGAGGAAATCGAGAACTTCAATGCGCGCGAATACTGGACCATCGAGGCCGACCTGGGCCCGGACCGGGAAGCGCCGTTTCAGGCCAACCTGGTGCGGCTGGACGGCGACAAGGTCGAGCAGTTCGATATTTCCGATGAACAGCGGGCGCGCGAGGTCACGCAGGCGGTCGAGCAGGCCGCGGACGGCCGGTTCGAGGTCGCGCGCATCAACAAGCGCCAGCGTCGCCGCAGGCCGCAGCCGCCGTTCATCACCTCGACCCTGCAACAGGAAGCCGCGCGCCGGCTGCGCTTTACCACCCAGCGCACCATGCGCCTGGCCCAGCAGCTCTACGAAGGCATCGACTTCGGCAGCGGCAACCAGGGCCTGATCACCTACATGCGTACCGACTCGGTCGCGCTGGCCGGCGACGCGATCAGCGAGATCCGCCAGGTCGTCGGCCGCGAATACGGCGATGGACTGATCCCGGAAAAGCCCAACTTCTACCAGTCGAAGTCGAAGAATGCGCAGGAAGCGCACGAGGCAATCCGGCCGACCTCGGCGGCACTGACGCCGATCAAGCTCAAGTCGCATCTCAACGATGATCAGTACCGGCTCTACCAGTTGATCTGGAACCGGACCGTGGCCAGCCAGATGATCCCGGCGGTCTATGACACCGTCAGCGCCGAATTCGATGTCGGCAACGCAACCTTCCGCGCTTCCGGATCGACCCTGATCGAGCCGGGCTTTCTCAAGGTCTATGCCGACAGCCAGTCGGAAAAGGAAAACCGGCTGCCGGAGCTGGACGAGGGCGACCGCGTGGAATTGCAGCAGATTCGTCCCGAGCAGCACTTCACCGAGCCGCCGCCGCGCTACTCCGAGGCCAGCCTGGTCAAGGCCCTGGAAGAGCACGGCATTGGCCGGCCTTCGACCTATGCCTCGATCATTCAGACGCTCAAGGATCGCGAGTACGTCGAGCTTGAAAACCGCCGCTTCACCCCGACCGCGACCGGCCGGGTGGTGGCCAAGTTCCTGTCCACGCACTTCGAGCGCTACGTCGACTACGACTTCACCGCCCGGCTGGAAGACGAGCTGGACGCGATCTCGCGCGGCGAGCATGACTGGGTGCCGCTGCTGCGCGAATTCTGGAAGCCGTTCATCGAACGCGTGCATGAAAAGGACGAAACGGTCAGCCGCCAGGAAGCGCAGCAGGCGCGCGAGCTGGGGACCGACCCCAAGACCGGCAAGCCGGTCATCGTGCGGCTGGGCCGCTACGGGCCGTTCGCCCAGATCGGCTCNGCCGAGGA
>SR_TP_S13solDRAFT_1000535_pt1 | contig 15032 bp, 13 predicted proteins | sample SodReaTP_S13sol_FD_11159 | JGI IMG/M metagenome (IMG submission 11159)
CAGGCCGCCTGCCTGCTCCAGCGCGCGCTCCATCCGGATCACACCGGGGGAACTGGACGGGACCAGCCGCAAGAAAACGAAATTATCCCCCTGCAGAACCGTGGTATTCGCCAATGCGATACGTTGCTCAACAACTGCGCCCGCACGGCGCTCCATGACCAGCCCGGCATGCGGCAGGGCAATCCATGCATTTGTGGCCGGAATCACGGCCCATTCCGTGCGCGAAATTTGCGCCTGCAATTCGCGCTCGGACTTGGGGAAACTCATGCATCCAGACAACAAGGCCACGACCGCGGCCAGTATCAGGGGCGTCGGGCGGCATCCGGTCCGATTAGGGGTGCATTGTTTCAAGGCCCAACCTGTAGTTTCTTCTGCGCGACACGAGAGTCACATGCTCGGACCTCAACCTATAAGCGAACAACCTTCCAATTTGAACCAAATAATGTGTTTTTTCACATTGCGTGACACTGCAGCAGCACCTGCCACAGGACACCCCCACAGGTTCAGCACTGACATTGCGCGCAACGCATACCCGCCCGCCCCGCAAGCAGGCAGGCCGCATCCTTGCCGGTCAGGGTTTCATTCTGGTGAAAATATCCACGGGGTTTCTGAAGGGGGGCGTGCCCCCCTCAGGCAGGGGGTTTGGGGGGCAGCAGCCCCCCAAGCCACCCTCAGGATAAATCGCGCCTGCCGCGCAGCCACCCCAAGGCAGCGCCCAGCACCAGCCCCGATGTTGCAGGCAACACAAACACCGTCAGGAAAATGGCCGTCATAACCCCGTCCGCTGTGCCCGACACGCCGCGCAGCGCCCAGTACAGCCCGCCCGCGATAAACGCATGGCCCATAAACACCGCCCCGAACGCCCTGCGCCAGTTATTGCGCAACAGCACAAATCCCAGCGCCGCGCCCGCACAGCCCGCCGCCACCATGAACAGGTAAACCAGTGTCTGCGCGTCCATCAGGCGGCTTTCGTCTGCAATCGCGGCAGCAGCGCATGCGCCCAGCCCGAAATCGTCCCCGCCCCAAGGCAAACCACCATATCACCGGGGCGTGCATGGGCGCGCACCAACGCTTCCAGATCATCCTCGGTGCTGACAGCAAACGCCGCGCGGTGGCCATGCGCGGCCAGCCCGTCCAGCAGGTCATCGCGGCTGGCGCCCGCGATCGGGTCCTCGCCCGCCGCATAGACCGGCGCGATTCCCACGATATCGGCCTCATTGAAACAGGTGCAGAAATCGTCAAACAGGCTCGACAGGCGCGAATAGCGGTGCGGCTGGTGCACGGCAATCACCCGCCCCTGACCGCCCAGCGCCTGACGCGCGGCGCGCAGCACGGCTGCAATCTCGACGGGGTGGTGGCCGTAATCGTCAATGATGCTCACGCCCCCCACTTCGCCCACGCGGGTAAAGCGGCGGTTCACCCCCCCGAAACCGGCAAGCGCTGCCCGAATTTCCGCGCCATTCATACCCAGATGCCGCGCTGCCGCCACAGCGGCCAGCGCGTTGGACACATTGTGGTCGCCGGGCATGGGCAGGCTGCACCCTTCAATCACGCGCCCCTCATCCTGATAGGCAATATCGAAATGCGCGACGCCTTTTTCATAGCGCAGATTGATCGCGCGAATATCGGCCTGTGCATTGAACCCGAAGGTCACCACACGCCGGTCGGTGATCTTGGCGACCAGCGCCTGAACTTCGGCATGATCTGTGCAACAGATGGCCAGCCCGTAAAACGGAATCCCTTCGACAAAATTCAGGAACCCGCGGCGCAGCGCGTCGAAGCTGCCCCAATGTTCCATATGTTCGGGGTCAATATTCGTGACAATCGCAATGGTTGCGGGCAGCCGGTTGAAGGATCCGTCGGATTCATCCGCCTCGACCACCATCCATTCGCCTGCACCTGCGCGCGCATTGGACCCGTAGGCATGGATCACGCCGCCATTGATCACTGTCGGGTCCAGCCCGCCACGGTCCAGCAGGGTGGCCACCATCGTGGTGGTGGTGGTCTTGCCATGCGTGCCCGCCACGGCAATGTTGGACCGCAGGCGCATCAGTTCCGCCAGCATTTCGGCGCGGCGCACCACCGGTAGGCCCGCGCGACGTGCCGCTGCCAGTTCGGGGTTGTCGGGCTTGATCGCGGTGGACACCACGATCACCTCGGCATCCGTCACATTCTCGGGGCGCTGGCCAATGAAGATTTCCGCGCCCAGTTCGGCCAGCCGGTCCGTGATGGGCGTGGCCTTCAGGTCCGACCCCTGCACGCGGTAGCCATGCGTCATCAGCACTTCTGCAATGCCCGACATGCCGATACCGCCAATGCCGATAAAATGGATCGGGCCAATGTCTGTGGGCAGTTTTGTGGCGGGACTCATGGCTTTTCCTTTCGGGCAAGGGCTTCGACCAGCGACACCAGATGTTCGGTCGCATCCGCGCGCCCTGCCGACAATGCGGCGCGCGCCATGGCATCCGCCCCTGTGGGGTTGGTCAGGATGGACAGCAGGGTTTCACTCAGGGCGGGGGCGGTGAATTGCGATTCGGGGAACACCACTGCCGCATCCACCCGCGACAGCATCTTGGCATTTGCCGCCTGATGGTTGGCTGTGGCCGCCGCGAAGGGCACCAGCACGCTGGGCCGCCCGATCACCGAAATATCCGCGACCGAGGATGCGCCCGCGCGGCTGATAACCAGCTGGCATTCCGACAGGCGGCGGGGAATATCGCCGAAAAACGGCGCAATCTCGGCGCGCACGCCCCCTGCGTCATAGGCTGCGACCACCCGCGCGATGTCTTCCTCGCGCGCCTGATGGGCCACCGTCAGGTTGCGTTTCAACCCCTCGGGCAGGGCGGCAATCGCGTCCGGCACCACATCCGACAGAATGCGCGCGCCTTGTGACCCGCCAATCACCAGCAGGTCCATCGGGTAATCACCGGGCGCGATATAGCCCGCGCCTGCGCGTTCATACACGGCGGCGCGCACGGGGTTGCCGGTAAACACCGGCTCAATCCCGTCCGCCCCCTGAAGGGGCCATGTCCCGCAGGCCAGTGTATTGACGCGCTTGGCAAAAAACGCGTTCACCTGTCCCAGAACGCCGTTTTGTTCATGGATCATGCGCGGGATACGCAGCGCGACGGCTGCCCCCAATGCAGGCACCGACGGATAGCCCCCGAACCCCACCACCACGCGCGGGCGGTCCAGCACCATGCCCGCCATGGCGCGCAATATCCCCAGCCCCAACCGCACCGGCACAAGGGCCTTGGCCACCAGCCCGCCCCGCGCGAATGTGGCCGCGTTCACAGTTTCAACCTTCACCGCATCCGGAAACCCGCCTGCATAGCGCGCGCCGCGTGCATCGGTGGACAGTTTCACCCGCCAGCCCTGGGACAACAGCGCCTCGGCCAGGGCCTGGGCGGGAAACATATGTCCCCCCGTCCCCCCGGCAGCAATCAAAACAAGCGGTGCCTTGGCCATATCAGCCCCCTGAACCCAGACCACGGCGCGACAGGATCTCGCCAATCTCGCCCTGCGGTCTGGTGCGTGTGAATGCCAGCAGCATACCGATTGCCATGCCTGTCGCAAGCAGGGACGAGCCCCCATAGGACACGAACGGCAAAGTCATGCCTTTCGACGGCAACAGGCGCACGGCAACGCCCATGTTGATCATCGCCTGAATCGAGAATACGGCCACAATGCCGGTCCCTGCCAGCCGGATGAAAATATCGCGTTCGCGCATCAGCCGAAACAACGAGCGCAGCAGGATCAGCGCGTATAGCCCGATGATGAAAAGAACCAGAACGAAGCCGTATTCTTCAGCGGCCACGGCGATGATGAAATCGGTATGCGCATCGGGCAAGGACCATTTCACGCGCCCCTCGCCCACACCTGCGCCGAAAAAGCCGCCTTCGGAAATGGCATTTTGCGCATAGCCCATCTGGGTGCGCGGGTCCACGTCAGGGGCCAGAAACCCGTCAATGCGGCGGGCAAAATGTTCGGATGAATTATAGGCCGCCCAGCCGCCCACAACCACCAGCCCCGCAAACCCCACCAGAAGCGCCATAGGCGCGCCCGCCACAAAATACATGATCATCCAGCCCGCAGCGATCAATGCGGCTTGTCCGAAATCCGGCTGGATGACAAGCAAGCCCACCACCAGCAGCGTAAACCCGAAGGACAGCGCCCGCCCCGGCGGGCCGTTCAGATCCTGCGATGAGGCCATAAGCCATGCGGCAAACACCGCCAGCATGGGTTTCAGAAATTCCGACGGCTGAAACGACCCGAACCCAAGGCTGAACCAGCGCGTGGCCCCCTTGCCGAAATCCGTGCCGAAAAACGGCAGCAACATCAACGCCAGCAGGCTGGCGAAGAACCCAAGAACGGCAAAACGGCGAATGCGTTCGGGCGAACACATCGACAGGCCCAACATGGCCACCAGCCCCAGAACGCCGAAAAACATTTGCCGCTGGACATAGAAAAACGGCGGCAGACCATTCCGCGTGGCCAGCGGCGGCGAGGCCGCAAGCCCCAGAAGCAAGCCCACCGCCATAAGCAATAAAACCCCCGTCAGGGTCATCTTATCAATGGTGCGCCACCAACGTGGAAGGATAGGGTCCACCACGCGCATGGGCGCGGTGCCATAGACCATTTCTGTCATGCGACTGCCTCGATAGAACCGCTATTTTGCCTGTATAATGCCTGCTTACGCCCGATTTTTCGGGTCTGTGCACAACTCTAACCCGAACCGGCGTTTCAATCCAGCACAAAGACACATGCGCCGGTCACACCAGCGTGGCCGCGATGACACGCCGCAAAACAGGGGCTTGAACACGCATCACGGGTTGCGCAAAAAGGCCCAAGGACAAGGGCGATCATATATGCAGGTCAAGCGACGAATTCAGGCCATTTGGGCGCAGATCTTTCGCCCGCCACCGCCTGCGGTACCCCCGCCCGTGCCAACCGCGCCACTGCCAATAATTCCCCTGCCGCAGGGCAAACCCGCCACGACCAAGGCCGCGATTGATGCCTATTTGACTGTGCTGCTGGCAGATATCGCCACCTACGCCCCCGCGCCGGTTCCGTCCGTGATTGTCACCGGCACCATGCGCTGCGGCAAGACACTGGTGGCGCGCAGACTGGCGCGGCGCAACGGCATGTATCATGTTCCCAGCGACAGATTGCGCCACGCAACCTATATCAACTGCGACGATGCAACGAAGCTGCGGGTGGTCAAATATATCTACAAGCGCCTGCTTCTGGCCTACCCATCGGGGTTGGTGCTGGATGGCACTGTATTTCTGGACACTGGCGTGACCCTGCCACACTGGGCCGTGCAGCGCGGCATTGGCTGCGTGGCCATCGGCTATTCACTGGACACGCCCGCACGCAAAGCCCGCCACATGATCGCATTTCGCAAGACCCGCGATTGCTGGACATCGGGCCGGAAATCGGATGCGGAATTGCGCCAGCTGGCGCGCAAGATCATTGGCCGCAGCAAGGATATAAAGGCCCAATGCGCGGCCAATGGATGGCCGTATTTCGATCTGGATTCAGGCCAGTTCCGCACCGAGAAGCACCGCATCGTGCGGCGTATCGAACGGATATTGCAATCACGGCGCAATGCCCCGTGATTGCGGGTGTTTGTGGCCTTTGCGGACATCGGGAATACCCCAAGGCGCGGAGCAAAGGGCGCAGCCCGCCGCGCCATCGGTGGGCCGTCCCGCGGCCTGCCGATTTGGCCAGCGACACGCCAAGCCTTTGAAGTAAGGATATGCAGCTTGCATAAACTGTATGCCTATAACGTGGGATCGGCAGACCCCGGCCCACCGATGGCGCGGGCTTTATCCCAGCGCCTTGGGCGTCCCCTTCAGGCCAGACGTAACCCGCCGCGCGCTTCCATCTGACAGGATACCGCTATAGCGGGCGGTCAACGCGCATGGTCACAACCGCGCGCCCCCGCGTGGCCACAGGCCAGCGCAACCGCGCCTGATTGCTGTCCGGCCCCTGATTGACCTGCACATAGGGCGCATCATGGCGGATGTCATTGCTGGCATCGCGCGCCGCATCTTCCATCACCACGGATGTGACTGTGCGCACACGCCCCCCGAACGGCATTTTCGCCCCTGACTCAATCGTCCAGTTGGTGGCTTCGGTATTTTGTTCATGGATGATGACAGTCGGGCTTTCTGTCGGGAAATCCACGCCGTTATAGGCGTTATCCTGAAACAGCACATTGCGGAAACGGTTGTATTGCAGGCCCGCATAGGTGGTGTCCACAGCCTCGACACGCTCGATCGCGTTGCCAGACAAGCGGAACACATTGCCCTGCACCACCAGCCCCTGAATGAAATGCCCCGTCCCGTACGGTTTGAATATGAGATAGCGAAACCATGGCGCCACGCTGATGGCAAAGAAAATATTGCCCGTCACTGTCAGCCCCCCGAAGGAAAATCCAGTGGTGTGGTCGGGGAATGCGTCATGTTCGTTTGTCATCTCGATAAAGCAATTATCGATGTAATTGCCCGTCACGGTTGTTTTGACATTTCCCGCACTCAGGATCAGGCCCGCCTGACGAATGCCCGCAGACGTGCCGTCCCCCTGAAAGAAGTGGTTGCCGCTGATGATATGACCACTGCCCGCCATTACACCGAAATGCGCCCAAAGGACCGCGCGGTTACTGCGGATTTTGGCGTCGTTGTTGTTGACATTGAACGCGATGACCGTGCGATCTTGCGAATTCAGCGTCATTTGCGAACTGCTGAACTGGCAATTATCGATCATCAACCCCTGACAGGCCACCCCGATCGAGGTGATGGCGCGGTCGCGCGGGCGGTTGAAATCGCATTGATTGAAGCGGAAAATACGCCCCCCTTCGGCCAGCATAACCGCCGATCCGCGCCCCCGGCAGATAAATTCCAGATTGTGGAATTCAAAATTGCGCAGGCTGGAAAAGCCCGAAAAATCCAGCCCGTAGCGGTAGCGCTCGAACGTGAACTCCTGCGTCATCGCCCCCCCGTGCAGCGGCAGGTTCAGCGTCAGTGTGCCCGCCGCCACATTGCGCGCACGCACATAGACTTCGCGCCCCACGCCCACGCCACTGACGCGCGCGCCCACCGGAATGGCCGCCACATTGCTGATACCGCCCAGCAATAGCGGGCTGATCGGGCTGTAGGTGGCAATCGCGGTGACTGTTTCGGTATCCCATGCGGGGCTGGCAATGAAATCAAGCTGGCCATCGGCCAGAACCCTGCGCCGGGATGTGGTGTCATAGCCTGCCAGTGCGAACACATCGACCGGCCCGTTCAAGGGCACGCGCCGCCCCTTCAGGTTGAATTCCATATGTTCATTGCTGTGAAACAGCGCCTGCACCCCTTTGCGAAAGCCCAGTTCCGCGCCGCCAAAGGCCGCTTCATATCCGGTCAGATCGAAATTCTGCTGCAAGATCAGCACGGTCTGGGGGTCCATGGCCAGCGTGCCGCGAAACACTGCCTGCATGGGGATGGTCAGATCATCGCCAATGGCGAACACGCCGTCAGGCACCAGCAGGCTGCGCCCGTTTGCCGCCCCCATCGCCGCCAGAAACGCCGCGCGGTCATCGCTGACGCCATCGCCCAGCGCGCCGAAATCGCGCACATCGACAAGGCCCAGCAGGTCGCGGGTGTACAGGGCGGTAATATCCTCGATGATCAGGTCATCAATGCGCACCACACCGCCGGTGGGACCGGTCAGGTCCAGCCCCAGATGCGCAATGTCAACCGATAGCGGCCAGACCATATCGACAGACGGGCGCGCGCCGGTGCCAATGATGGCCTGCACTTCCACAATCTGGCCATAGGTGGTCAGCGCGACTTGCGGGCCGGTGGCTGTCAGGCCGGTGAATTCGGTGCCGGTGCTGTCGCCTGTCCATGCGGCAATGCGCACATTGGGCATGACACCGGCCACCGCCTTGATGCGCGCGCGCACGCGCAGGTAGCTGCCGGGCAGGATTGGCACTTCGCCCATCCAGCGCAGCCGCGTTGTGGCGCTGATTTTCTGCACCTCCAGCGCGCCGCCGAAATCGGGGTCGGCGGGCACGAAGGCGGCAAAAGCGGCCGTGTCATAGGTCGGTGTTCCCGGACGGCCGGTGGTCTGTGACCACTGCACCAGTCCTGCCGAAAACGGCGGGGGCGTGATTGCCTGCGGGTTGGTAACGGCCAGGTTCATAAGAAGCCCTTTCTTGTCAGTCGATGTGCTGCAATCGGATGACAGGGCGGGGCTGTGCATGTGCCTGCCTGACCGATCATCCGGACAGGGCAAACAGTATCAACAAGGCGTTAAATCACGCTGAGGGCAGCGTGCGCTGCCTCTGTGGGGCAACGCGTTGTTGGTCTTTTGCAGACATTGGCACTTGGATAAAGCACGCGTCAGCGGTGGGCCGGGGTCTGCCGATCCAGCGTTATAGGAATGCACTTTATGCAGGCGGCATACTCCTGACTCTCAAGGCCAGAATCACCATCAACCAAATCGGCAGGCTGCGGGACGGCCCACCGATGGCGCGGCGGCCTGCGGCCTTTGCTCCGCACCTTTGGGCTTTCCCGATGACCGCTTCAGGCCATGCGCCCCCACCCGGATCAGACCCCTGTTTCAGGCGCCCGTAGTAACTGCACGCCACCAATCTGCCAGCCGTCACCCGCAGGCACCATCTGATAGGCCAGAAAATGCAACCGCCCCTGTGCATCGCGGATCATGACGCGCTGGACCACACCGGCGGGGGTTTGCGACTGCTCCAGCATGGTGACATCTTCAGGGCGATAGACCATTGGATAGCCATCCTGCACCATAGCCCCGAAGCGGTCGGGCGTTCCGAACAGGCGTTTGATATTGGGGCTGGCATAGCTGAAGGCGCGATCAAAATCATCCGCCTGAAGTGCTGCGATCTGGTCTTCGATAATCTGGCGTATACCGGCGCTGTCTTGTGCCTGCGCGGTGTTGACCGCCAGCATAAGACCCATGGCCGCAAACAAGGCCCGCATGGTGTTCCCCTTTCACGCTAGGATACATGCCTTACGCAAAAGGGGGATATGCGGATCACTTATGCCAGTTCCCCCGCAAGGGCGCGTTCGATCAGGGCAACCGTTTCATCCACACCATAAAGCGCGATAAACCCGCCGAAACGCGGCCCCTGCGACTGGCCCAGCAGCACTTCGTATAGCGCCTTGAACCAGTCGCGCAGGTTTTCAAACCCGTGATCCTTGCCCACCGCAAAGGCCAGCGTCTGCAATTCCTCGGCGTCCAGCCCGCCTTGCCATGCGCGCAGCCGTGCGGCCATATCCTCCATCGCGGCGCGTTCCAGCGGAGTGGGCGCCCGGAAGCGGCGCGCGGGTGCCACGAAATCGCGGAAATATGCCAGCGCGAACCCTGCCGCCTGATCCAGATCGGGGTGGGTTTCAGGGGCCGCATCGGGTGCATAGCGGCGAATAAAGCCCCAAAGCCCCTCTTTGCCCGTAGACCCAGCGACAGAGGCAAGGTTCAGCAACATCGCAAAACTGACCACCATATTCGACGCAGGCGGCATGCCGCCATGAATATGCCACACGGGGTTTGCCACCTGCTGCTCCGGCGTCTGGTCGGGATAGGCGCGCAACTGCTGGTGATATTCATCCACAGCTTTCGGGATCACATCCCATGACAGGCGCTTGGCGGTGCGCGGCTTCAGGAACATGTAATAGGACAGCGATTCCGTGCTGGCATAGGTCAGCCATTCATCAATCGTCAGGCCATTGCCCTTGGACTTGCTGATCTTCTCGCCATTCTCGTCCAGAAACAACTCATAGACATAATGTTCCGGCTTCTTGCCGCCCAGAATTTCGCAAATGCGGTCATAGATGGGGGTGTTGGTCGAATGGTCCTTGCCATACATCTCGAAATCGACATCCAGCGCCGCCCAGCGCGCGCCGAAATCGGGCTTCCATTGCAGCTTCACATTGCCGCCCGTGACCGGCAGCGTCCACTCGCGCCCATCCTCATCATCGAATGTGATGGTGCCGTTCTTGCCGTCCACATGCTTCATGGGCACATACAAAACGCGGCCCGTTTCCGGGTGGATGGGCAGAAAAATGGAATAGGTCTGCTGCCGCTCGTCCCGCAGGCTTTTCAGCATCACCGCCATGATGTCGTCATAGCGTTCAGCCGCGCGCAACAGCACCGCATCAAACTGGCCGGTTTTGTAGAATTCGGTCGCGCTGATGAATTCATATTCAAACCCGAACGTGTCCAGAAACCGGCGCAACATGGCGTTGTTATGATGGCCAAAACTCTCATATTTACCAAACGGGTCGGGCACCGACGTCAGCGGGCGCTGCAAATGTTCGCGCAGCGCGTCAGGGTCGGGCACGTTATCGGGCACTTTGCGCATGCCGTCCACATCATCCGAGAAACAGATCAACCGCGTGGGCACATCACAGATCGCCTCGAACGCGCGGCGGATCATGGTCGTGCGCGCCACCTCGCCAAAGGTGCCGATATGGGGCAGGCCGGACGGACCATAGCCCGTTTCAAACAGCACATAGCCCTTCTGTGGTGTCTTGCCCTTGATCCGCGCAACCAGCTTGCGGGCCTCCTCAAAAGGCCAGGCTTTGGATGTCAGGGCGGCCTCACGCAATGCGGACATGGACACTTCACTTCCTTGTGGGGGGTGGATAACAGCCTCTCTCCCTATTGCCCCTTGCGCGCCACGTCAATATTCTGCGCGCCAAACAGACCTTCCAAAGGACGCCCCAATGTCGCCTCTGCCACAACCGCTGTCCCCGCAGGATTGTCTGGTCGCGCTTATGATCTCGGTATCTGCGGCCGATCAGGAAATCCGCACCGCCGAACTGGTGGCCATACAGGCGCTTGTGAATCACCTGCCCATCTTTGCCGAATATGACGCCGACCGCATCAAGACCATCGCCCAGACCGTGTTCGACCTGCTGGAAGAAGAAGACGGGCTTGACGCGCTGTTCGGGCTGGTGTGCGAAAACCTGCCCGACAAACTGAATGAGACCGCCTATACCATCGCCTGCGATGTGGCGGCATCGGATGGCAAGCTGTCACAGGCCGAATTGCGCCTGCTGGAAGAAATCCGCCACGAATTGCAGATCGACCGCCTGCATGCGGCGGCCATCGAACGCGGCGCGCGGGCGCGGCACATGCGGCTGTAAGGCGCCCCTGCGCAGCGTATGCAGCTTGCACCAGAAACAGGCTGACAAACTGTCGCAGCCGCGCTAGCCTTCTTGCAGAAGGGGAGTGAGCATGTTCACACAGCGCCGCCATCACGACGCACTTCTGGCCTTGCGCCGCAGGTTATTCGGCTATGCCTGCGCATTGTGCCCGAACCTGCCCAACGCCGAAGACCTGTATCAGGACACCATGCTGCGCGCGATGCAGGCCCGCAATGTTCCACGCGACCAGACGGCGCTGCGCGTGTGGGTGTTCCGCATCATGCGCAACCTGTGGATCGACGGACTGCGTGCCGCAGGCCGCTTGCCGGAACTGACCAGCGATGACGATATCGACCTGCAAATCGCGCTGGACCGCAATGATGACCTGACCGTCAACAGGCTCGCGGTGCGGCAGGCGTTTATGAAACTGGCCAAACCGCATCGCGACGTTCTGGCACTGGTGGACATCGCGGGCTTCAGCTATGCAGAAGCCTCGGACCTGCTCGATGTGCCCCAAGGAACCATCATGTCACGGATCAGCCGCGCCCGCGCCGCACTGGCGCTTTGCCTGCAAGACGACGACACGCTTATCGCCCTGCCGCGCGCGCAAGGCAGGCGTTTCACCGGGATATAGGCCAATGACACAACAGCCATTCTCCGACAAAATGCTGAACGCTTTTGTCGACGGGGAACTCCCGCCGGAACAGGCCGCATCCGTGATCTCCGCACTGGCCGAGGATCCTGCACTCGCCCGCCGCATTGCCACATTGCAGCGGCTGAAAACATCCCTCGCCAGCTTTCACACCAATGCGCCCCCGCTGCCTGCCCTGCCCGACCACACCGCGTGGCGCTGGCCTGCGGCGCTGGCCGCCGCAGCAACAGGCGCTATTATCGCAGGCGCTGTCTGGGTCGCCCTGCCACCCACCGGACCCGATACGCAGACCAGCGCCACCGCGCAGCACACCCCGCTTGACATGCACCAAGGATGGGCCAGCACGGGCACGGGCACGGGCACGGCCCCGTCACCGGCGCATCTGCCTGATGAATTCACATGGCTGACACCGGTCATGCGCGCCACCGGCCTGCAACTTGCCTATGCGGACGACTGGCGCGACGGGCTGCATCTGGGGTATGTGGGCGCGAATGCGTGCAAACTCAGCCTGTTCATCCGCCCCGATGATCAACCCGACAGCGCCTTGGACATCCATCTGGACCAGCATCTGCAACAGGCCAGCTGGACAACATCCGGCCTGCATTTCAACATTATATCGCAGGATATGGACACATCGCGCTTCGCCACCATCGCGACCACCGCCCATGCCAAAAGCCGCGACCACCTGCCCGCCAGCGCCGCCCAGATCGCATTGATCAATGCCGCGCGGCTGCCTTGTCTGGCCTGACCGCCGCCACCCCTCCAGCGCGCATCTGCAATCCCCTTTCATTCTGGCCAAAATATCCTCAGGGGGTGAGGGCCGCAGGCCCGAGGGGGCGCGAGCGCCCCCTGATTGCCCCGCACCGAAATTTATTTCCATGCCGATGGAATAATACACATCCCCCGCTCGTCTTTACACTTACGGGCATCGTTTCGGTGCCCTCTGGCTCTGGACATGGGAGGATGGAACAGTATGCCACAGAAAGAACGCGGGCTTATCGAACTTTACAATGACGATCCCGAACGCGCGGAATATTTGGTGTTCGGGCGCAAGGCCGGGCCGGACCGGCGCGGATTTCTTCGGGGCGCGGGGCTGGCCTCGATGGGGGCGGTGCTGGGCACGACAATCCCGTTCAGCGCCAATATGCCAGCGGGCCTGATGCCGGCAGCCCTTGCCGAAACCATCAATGAATTCAGCATCGATTCCAAACATGCCGACATGATCGTACATAACGACCGCCCCATGAATGTCGAGGCGGCGGCCCATCTGCTGGATGACGACATCACCCCCGCCGCGCATCATTTCATCCGCAACAACGGCACCATGCCCATGCCCATGAGCAAGGCTGACTGGCGGTTGAAAATCGACGGCGAGGTGAATGAAGAACTTGAACTGTCCTATGACGATCTGATGAATGATTTCGAGCATGTGACCATGCAGGCGCAGCTTGAATGCGGCGGCAACGGGCGCGCGGGCTTCAACCCGCTGCCACGCGGCAACCCGTGGTCCATCGGGGCGATCGGCAATGCCGAATGGACCGGTGTGCGGCTGCGTGACATCCTGCGCCGCGCGGGGCTGAAGCCTTCGGCGGTGTATACGGGCCATTTCAGCTATGATGAACACCTGTCGGGCGATCCTGACCGCCCGTCCATTTCGCGCGGCGGCCCCATCGACAAGATGATGGACCCAAGCACCATCATCGCGCTGAAAATGAACGGGGGCGATATTCCCATTGAACACGGCTATCCCGCGCGTATCGTGGCCCCCGGCTGGGCAGGTTCGGTCAGCCAGAAATGGGTCACCCGCATCTGGGTGCGCGACCGCGAACATGACGGGCCGGGCATGACGGGCCTAAGCTACCGTGTGCCGCGTTTCCCGGTCGAGGCTGGCGCGGAAGTCGCGCATGAGGATATGATGGTCATGGGGTCCATGATCGTGAAATCCGCCATCACCAACCCTGTCGCTGGCGCAGAAACGCGCGCGGGCGCGCCGTTTGCCATTCGCGGGCAGGCATGGGCCGGTGACAATCATGTGGTGAAGATGGAAACCTCGATCGATTTCGGCGCGACATGGCAGGTGGCGCAACTGCACGCCCCCGCCAACCGCTATGCGTGGCAGCGCTGGGAACAGACGGTCATTCCGCCCATGGCCGGCTATTACGAGCTGTGGGCACGCGCGACCGACAATCAGGGCAACAGCCAGCCCATGGTTGTGCCGGGCTGGAACCCGCGCGGGTATCTGAACAATTCCTGCCACCGCATCCATTTCACTGCCGTATAAGGACAGCACCCCGACATGAAAATCCTGACTTCAACTTGCGGGGCGGCCATTGCCGCCGCCCTGCTTACTCTGGGCGCGCCATATCAGGCCAGCGCAGAGGAACGGATCACAACACTTGCCGATGTGCCCGAAGATTTCGAGTTCTACCCCCTGCCCCCCGGCGAGGGTGTCGACGAGGTGTATTACGGCTGCATCGCCTGCCACAGCCTGCGCACGGTCACCAATGGCGGCTATTCGCGCCGCGTCTGGGATGAATTGCTGGACTGGATGGTCGAGGATCAGGGCATGATGGAACCTGAACCCGACGTGAGAGAGGTTATGCTGGACTATCTGTCAACCTATCTGGACGAAGACTGGCAGGGCTGAAACCGGCCCTGCCCCGCCCCCAGTTCAATCGCAGCCGTCAGGTTTGAAATTGTCAATAATTTCTATCGCCTCGGCTGCGGTTTCGACAAAATGGAACAGGTTCAGGTCTTCGGCGCTTATGGTGCCTGCCTCGGCCAGTGCATCCCAGTTGATGATTTTCTGCCAGAAGTCGCGCCCGAACAGCACGAAGGGCATTTTGCGCATGCGTTCTGTCTGGATCAACGTCAGCGTTTCAAACAATTCATCCAGCGTGCCAAACCCGCCGGGAAACACCGCAATCGCCTTGGCGCGCATCAGGAAATGCATTTTGCGGATGGCGAAATAGTGGAAGTTGAAGCACAGATCAGGCGTCACATATGAATTCGGGGCCTGTTCATGCGGCAACACGATGTTCAGCCCAATGGACATGCCGCCCGCGTCCTTGGCGCCGCGATTGCCTGCCTCCATCACGCCGGGGCCGCCGCCGGTGGCGATCACATCCTCGCGCCCGTAGCTTTGGACGGATCGCAACGTCATCAGGCGGGCAAATTCGCGCGCTTCGTCATAAAACCGCGCCAGCCCC
>SR_TP_S13solDRAFT_1000536_pt1 | contig 15028 bp, 20 predicted proteins | sample SodReaTP_S13sol_FD_11159 | JGI IMG/M metagenome (IMG submission 11159)
CCCCTTCCCCCCCTGTGGCCCACCCCGGGCCGTTCCCTGCCCGCCGAGCCGTTTCCTGTACGGCGTTTGAGTCGTCACCGGCAGGAGGCTGGTGAACGGCTCTTTTTTAACCGGACAACGATTCACCCATGCAATGCCCTTGGAGGCAATCTATGAAAGGCATCATCCCCATCAACACCCTCAAGCTCCTGACCCTGCCCGCACTGCTGGCGCTGGCCCTGATGGCCGGCTGCTCGGACAGCGGCCCCGCACAGGAGACCGGCGAGGCCATTGATGACGCAGTGCAGGACGCCCAGGACGCGATCAGCCCACCGGGGCCCGCGGAGGAGGCAGGCCGCGAGATCGATGAAGCCGTGGACCGGGCAACCGGTAACTGACGTCCGCGGGGCTCTCATGACGGGTCATTTGAGAGTCAAAGGCAGTCAACACAACAATTCGCAACAATAACGAGGAGGTCATCATGCTCAGCTGGGCACTTACCTTTCTCATCGTGGCCATCATCGCCGGCGTGCTGGGATTCTCCGGCATTGCGGGCACCGCATCATGGATCGCCCAGGTACTGTTCGTGGTGTTCCTGGTACTTCTGGTGGTCTCGCTGATCAGCGGCCGAAGGGTCTGAGCACCCCGGCCCCAACAACGCCGACCCACACGCGGGCGGCACCGCAAGGTGCCGCCCGTTTTCATGCCGGCCCCTGCCCGGCTTACAATAGGCCGATGCATTCATCGCCCATGACCTGTGGTCACGGGCCCACACGGGGATCCCCATGGCTGATTCACTTCGCGACCAGCTGCTCAAGACCGGCCTGGTAGACGAGAAAAAACTGCGCCAGGCACGCCAGGGGAAGAAACCTGCGGGCAAAAAACCCAAGGCTGCACGCCACAATGCCAGCGAGCAGAGCGCCGCCGCGGAAGCGGCACGCCGCGCCCAGGCGGAGCGGTCCCGGGAACTGAACCGCAAGCAGCAGGAGGTGGCTGCGCGCAAGGCCCTGGAGGCCCAACTGCGCCAGATCGTGGACACCCACAAGGAACCCCGGGACAAGGCCGATGTGGCCTACCACTTCCAGCAGGGGGGCAAGGTCCGGCGCATCCATGTCACCAAGGATCAGCAGGAACGCCTGAGCCGCGGTCAACTGGGCATCGTGGTGCTGGCCGGCAACCAGGAGCTGCTGGCCCGGGCTGCCCTGGACAAGATCCGTGAACGGGACCCCAAGTGCGAGATCATCTGCAACGAACCCGGCGAACAGCCAGCGACGGCCAGGGAAGATGACCCCTATGCCGGCTACGAAGTGCCCGACGACCTGATGTGGTGAGCGGATTGCAACCCGGCAAGGACACCATCTTCGACGACAAGACCCTGGACAGTCGCGCTGAACGCCGGCGCCATGCACTGCGCCTGCTGGCCCTGGGCAGCCTGTCAGCGCTGATCATCTGGCTCGCGTTCTGGCAGCCGGTGGCGGTGGCCGATGCCCTGGCCTGGGGCGAGAACCTGGTCCCTCTCCCCTTCACCATCCCCCTGCTCATCCTGGCTCAGGCGCTGCTGCTGGCCCTGGCCCTGCCCGGCACCCTGATCCTGTGGCTGGTAGCACCCTTCTATTCACCCATGGTAGCCGCCGCCATCCTCACCGCCGGCAGCACCCTGGGCGCTCTGGGCGCCTATTACACCTCACGCTGGCTTGGACAGACCTGGCGTCCAGGACCCACGGGGCAACGGGTAATCAGGCTGCTTTCCCGCAAGGGTGATTTCTGGACACAACTGATCCTTCGGGTCCTGCCGGGGTTTCCCCATTCGGTGGTCAACTTCGGGGCCGGTACCCTGGGCCTGCCCCTGAGGCCATTCCTGCTGGCCAGCGTGATCGGGCTGTCGGTGAAATGGCTCATCTACGCCTCGGCGGTCCACACCCTGATCCATGATGGCAACGATGTAGGCGATTTTGATCCCATCGCCCTGCTGCCCCTGCTCGCCCTGGCCCTGCTTCTGGCCGGCGGACGACTGGTGCGCTCGCGGCTCTCCTGAACCCTGAAACGAGAACCCCATCACGGGACTGTCGCTACGGGGCGACGCGTCTGACGGGCGCTTGGGCGGCAACTTTTTCGCGCACAAGAAGGTTGGATTCATCGCGAGGCAGGATGTTCCGGACATGGCGTTTCCAGGCCCCGGAAACGTGAACGACAACCCAGTTCAAACCCCGTAAAACACGGCATTTGACCTCAATGCCCCATCTCCCTCCCATCTGCGATAGAGATCAATCCACGGCCACGACCGACTGGCTAGAGTGTCTGTGAGTCGAGTTGAAAACCCACAAACATTGCAGATCACAAGGAGAACACCCATGAACCGCTATCGACTGTTGACCGGCATTGCATTGGTGGGCAGCCTTGCCCTCCTGCCAGCCATCGCACCGGCCGCCGACTCTGGTGCCTACCTGGGCGGTGGTGCGGGATACTATCGCCTCAATGACGATGACTTTCTGGATGAGAACAACCGCTTCAAGGACAACCGCTGGGCATGGAAGGCGCATGGCGGCGCACAGTTCAATGAGGTCCTGAGTCTCGAAGGCGGTTATATGGACCTGGGCAAGCTATCCGACGGCACCCTGCGACTGGAGGCCGACGGCTGGTTCGTGGCCGGCATGGCACACCTGCCCATCACGCCCCGCTTTGCCCCCTACGCCAAGATCGGCAACCTGTTCTGGGACGTGTCCGCCAGTTCCCCCCTGGGCAGCGCCAGCCGTAGCGGCAATGACCTGTTCTACGGTGCGGGTATGCGCTTCAGGGTCACCGAGGCGCTGCAGATGCGCGTTGAGTACGACCGCATGAAGATCGATAACAGCGACGTGGACATCGGCTCGGTGAATCTGCAATACCACTTCTGATGTCTGGAACCCGAGGCGTAAACCACAGGGGCCGCAAATGCGGCCCCTGTTCTTTGAATTTCCACCTGTATCTCAAGCCGTCTCGTGACTGCGCATACTGCCCGAGTACTGGGCCACCAGACCGGCCACACTGGCCTCGTCGAATTCCCGCAAGCCGCTCAGTACCAGGCTCTTGGTGCCCGTGCCCACCGCTTCGCCGCCGGCGCGGATCTCGAAGCCCAGGCTCACATCCCCGCGCTTGCCGCGCACCTTGAGTATGGACTCCGTCAGCACCAGTTCAGATTCGGGCATGTCCAGACGCCTTAGATCAAAACCCATGCCCTCGTAGATCACCAGGGGTCGGTCGGGGTTGATCATCACACCATGCTCGCGCATCAGGGGTACCAGTACATTGGGGAATGTCTGACCGGAGAAGGCCACATAGTTACGCACGAAGGCCTCTGCCAGCGTCGCATCATGGACCGCCTCCCCGGAACGCCGCACCTTGAGATAGACCTTGGAGGCGGTGTCGGTGATCTCGAAATCGGCAGCGTCTGTGTCAGGAAAGTTCAGCCCGAGCCCGGCACCCACCATGCCTGTAAAGCTGAAACTCATGCGCGGACTCAGGCCGTAACGGGCCAGCACCAGGGAAAACAACAGATCACCGGGTACCACGAAACGCTTGGCACCCGGATCGTGGATGGGATTGAAGTCGCCGGCGACCTCCTTGGCAAAGCGGCTGCCCTGGTCGGCACTGATGCGTACCAGACCTTCGGCACAGGCGTGATAGGAATCCAGAAACATGACGGCCCTTGATTGCGAATTTGAATACAACGACAGGCTCCCAGGCCCGCCAAACGGCGCATTCTATCGCTTTCGGGGTCTCCGTGGTGAGTCCCCCGTCACCGGGCAGACCACGTCCGTCCGGCTCAGGACCCCGAGGCGCTGAGACTGAACAGGTGCCAGAGCATGTAACCGCCATAGACCGCCAGCAGCATGCCCGCCATCAGGGTGATGGGGCGCGGACCCTTTTCCTCGGGGATCTCGAGACCCTGCTGACGCAGCCGGCGATGCCACAGGAAACGCCGCAGGCGCCACCAGACGAACCAGATCAGTGCCAGGGCTGTAAGAAACTTGAGCATGCAGGAAGGACCGTGCGCCGTCAGGCGCGGGATGAATTCGGGGCCCATGATAAGCTATCTGCCGAAGTGCATCATGGGGGTGAGGTATCACCCGACAGACCGGCTACTGAAACCGACCACCCGTGATACGCCCCGCACCGTCCAACACAGCGAAGTAGCGGCTGTTGTTCATGCGAAACTCCTTGGTGGTGATATCGCCTGGCAGCACCAGTTGCACATCGGGATAGGTCTGGCGGAACACCTGGGGCGTGGGCCGGGTGGCGATGAAGACCTCGAAGGCAGGCATGTCGGTGACGAAACCGGCCCGAGGCTCGGCGTGCGCATTGCCGACATCCGGCGCCGTGGACAGGGCGCAGCCGGTCACGAATATGAACAACAAAATCACGCCGAGCACTTTCCTGAACATCATGATCCTCCCCTCATTCAATTGCCTGCCGTGATCCTGATCCACCCGGACTGTAGGGTGCCTCTCTCTCTTCGTGAGCACGCGTCTTGAACACTCAGATTCGTGCTCTCGGCTCTGCAAGTCTTCGCAATAGCTCGCTATGACATGCAATTTGCACCTTGACAGCACGAATCTGAGCGTCCAATCTGGCGCACCCAGAATAGGTGAGGCGTCCTGAATACACCATGAACCCCGACACCCACCGACCCTGGCCCCTGCGCCATCCCCTGCTGGTGATCGTGCTGGCCCAGTTGTTCGGCACCTCCCTGTGGTTCAGCGTCAATGGCATTGCCCTGTCCCTGCAGCGGGAGACCGGGCTCAGCGAGGCGGGGCTGGGACTGCTGACGGTGGCCGTGCAGGCGGGCTTCATCACCGGCACCCTCCTGCTGGCCACCACCGGGCTGGCGGACCGTTATCGCGCCAGCCGGCTGTTCACCCTCGCCGCCATTGCCGGCGCGGCCATCAATGCCGCCTTCATCCTGGTGGCCCAGGAATTTTCCCTGGCCCTGACACTGCGCTTTCTCACCGGCCTGTGCCTGGCCGGCATCTATCCCCTGGGCATGAAACTGGTGGTCAGCTGGACACCCAGACACGCGGGCCTCGCCCTGGGCTGGCTGGTGGGCATGCTCACCCTGGGCACCGCCCTGCCCCACCTGTTACGGGGCGCCACCCTGGAACTGCCCTGGCAATGGCCCCTGCTGATGGCCAGCCTGCTGGCGCTGCTGGCCGCCCTGATGGTGCATCTCCTGGGCGACGGCCCCCACCTGCCCGCCACCGCCCGGGGGGGTCGTCCCTGGTCCGGACTCGCTGCCTTTCGCCGTCGCCCCTTCCGGGCCGCCGCCCTGGGCTATTACGGTCACTGCTGGGAGCTGTACGCCTTCTGGACCCTGGCGCCCCTGCTGGTGCTGCGGGAGCTGAACCGCATGGAGGTCTCGGCCCAGTGGATGCCCTGGCTGGCCTTCGCCGTGATCGGCATCGGCGCCATCGGCTGCATACTGGGCGGGCGCCTGAGCCGCAACCTGGGCAGCCTGCGGGTGGCCCGGGGGGCACTGGGCATATCCGGCGCCCTGTGCCTGCTTTACCCCCTGCTGGGCGGGATCAGCCCGCAATGGCTGCTGGTCCTGCTGCTGGTCTGGGGCCTGACCGTGATCGCCGACTCCCCCCAGTTCACCACCCTGGCCTCCATGAGCGCCCCGCGGGACCGCCTGGGCGCGGCCCTGGCCATGATGAACGCGGTGGGCTTCGCCCTCACCCTGCCCTCCATCGCCCTGGTCATGCACCTGTGGGCGGGCTGGGGCCTGGGGGTGTTGTGGTTGCTGCTGCCGGGGCCGGTGTTGGGCTTGTGGGCCTTGAGTCGGGCGAGAGAAGGGGATTATCGGGTGGTCGGCTGATCTTGTGTTTCAGCTACAACGGCCATAAAAAAGCCCGGCCGATGGGGATCGGTCGGGCTCCACTGACGTAGCGAAATGACTCAGTCCTGACGGGAGGTCACTTCCAGCAGGTGATAACCGAACTGGGTCTGCACCGGACCCTGCACCGTGTTCACCGGGGCGGAGAACACCACCGTGTCGAACTCCGGCACCATCTGACCGCGACCGAAGCTGCCCAGCTCGCCACCCTGCTGACCGGAGGGGCAGGAGGAATATTCCTTGGCCAGGGCGGCGAAATCCTCGCCGGCCTCGATACGGGCTTTGAGTTCATTGCAGAGTTCTTCAGAATCCACCAGCAGGTGTCGTGCGGATGCCATGGCCATGATTGCTGTCCTCGATTGGGAGAAATGTCGAGGGGGGATTATCCCGGACATGGCCCTCCGGCGAAACCCGCAAGACCGGCGCGCTACTCCACCGACCAGTCCTCGGTGCCCGCGCCCAGTTGCTCAGCGGCAGACTCGACCACCACGATCATGTGCACGTCACCGGCCTGGATCGTGTCGTTGTGTCTCAGAGGGCGTGTCTCCGACCCCAGAGGCTGCTTGTTAACCAGCACGGGACTGTCACCCTGGAGGACTTCCCGCAACAACAGTACCGGTCCCTCGCGGATCAGGATGATGACTTCCCTGCCCGGCTCACCGACCGCCGTTACCGGCGAGATCAGGTCCAAATGGCGTCCCTGATTGACGCCACTGAGGATGCGCAGGCGCATGACCCGATCGTCGTTGCCTCCCTTGCGCGCCGTGCGCTCGGCACGCCATTTTCTGATCCGGCTGGTGGAGCGTTCATCCACGGGACCGGGCGGCATGCCGGGCCTGTCCAGGCGCAGGATCTGCGTGGGGGTTTGGTTCACCTCACCATCGGCATCGCCGGCGACAAAACCCAGGCGATAATTGCCGATGCCGATGTTGTCGCCATCCTCCAGTTGCACAGAAGAGCTGATGCGCACCTCGTTGACGAAGGTGCCATTGGTACTATTGAGGTCCTCCAGGGTCGCCTGACCCCGGGAGAGATGGATGCGCGCATGACTGCCGCTGACCGTAGGGTCGCTCAGGACGATACCATTGGCCGATTTTCGGCCAATGGTGGTCACACCGGGCTCCAGGTCAATCTCCCGAAGCAAGGTTTGATTCAGATGTAAAAATATTTTCCCCACGGTGTATCCCCGCATAAACCGTTCACTTCCCTAGCATAATGCCACGAACGCATTGCACGGGGCATCCCGGCGCAACCTGGGTCACACTCCCGGTATTCTCTGCCATGCAATTCAGGGATGACTCCAGATGATCAGCGCGGCACCGGCCATGACCAGCACACCGCCCAGGGCAGCGGCAGGGGTTACGTGGACCTGTCGAAACAACAGCCAGGTGAACAGCACCACGAATACCGGATAGGTGATCTCGATCAGGCTGGCCAGGGTGGCGTTACGGCTGCCGATGGCCATGAAGAGCATCACCGTGGCCGACAGGCTGGTCAGAGACAGCAGCAGAATGCGCCCCCGATCCGGCCAGTCCAGGGACATCAGGACGCCCACGTCACGCCACAGGGTCTCCCGGTAAAGCAGTGCCACCACCAGTACCGGCAACACCGTGAGCACCAGCACGGTGACCAGTGAGACCCGCTTCAGGGCATGTTCGAGCAGGGGATAATGGATCCCCCACAACAGCGCCGCGCCGAGACCGGCCGCATACCAGGGCAGTGTATTCATGGCAGTGATCCTGTGCTCAGACCAAGCGGCACTATAACGAAACCGGGGCTGTCCGGGAGCCCCTGCCTGAGTCATGAATGCAAAAACCTGTTCTCTCGCGCAGCCGCAGGGGCGTTGAGTAAAGCAAACCGGTCTCTCGCCAAGACGCAAAGGCGCAAAGAACTCGTTCAAGTCATTTTATCTTGGCGTCTTTGCGTCTTGGCGAGAGACATCAGGTTTGTGCTTTTGCCTGGCAAACTCAAAACCCGCCCTGTCGCGGAACCACAGGATCACGGGGAGAGCGATTCAAGATGGTTTCATCGCGCCTTTGCGAGAAATCATTGTGCGTTGTTTTCCCAGCGCCCCAGAGAGGGCATCGCCCTTTCTGGCATCAGGGCGCGGCCGGATCCAGCCACTCCAGCAGGTAGTAGAGGTATTGCCCTTCCGAGGACTTGGAAGGGCCAAGCACCAGGGCGGCGAACTGCCGGGCCTGCGGGTCGGCCGCCGCGAGGGCGGCCTCCCGGGAGTCCATCACCCGCACGCAACCGGCGGGGAAACGCTTGCGGGCACGGGCCGGCATGTACACCAGCGCGTAGTGGGGCGTGGAGACACCGGTTTCAGGATCAGGGGGGACGAGTCCGTGCATGGACCGAGCCTACGACATCGGCGCAGGCGCGTCATCTTTCATCGGCCATCGAAAACAGGATTCTCTCGCCAAGACGCCAAGCACGCGAAGGGTTTTTGACATGGTGACTTCGTGAACTTCGTGTGCTTCGTGGTTGGGCGTCTTGCTATCGGGCCCATCGGACGACGGCTCAGTATCTCTCGCATAGCCGCAAAGAACCCTGCTCAAATCATTTATCTTCGCGTCTTGGCGTCTTGGCGAGAGAACAGGCCTTTGACTTCTGCTGCACCGGCACACGCCCGGCGGCGCCCACGGGGCGCCCTATGACCCCATTCTTTTCACCACGAAGGGCACGAAGCACACGAAGGGTTTTTGACATGGTGACTTCGTGATCTTCGTGTGCTTCGTGGTTGAGCGTCTTGCTATCGGGCTCATCGAACGCCGGCTCACTATCTCTCGCAAAACCGCAAAGAACACATTCAAATTCTTTATCTTGGCGTCTTCGCGTCTTGGCGAGAGAACAGGCCTTTGACTTCAGCCCCCGCCCCGCACCAGCCGGACGTGGTGATCCCAGTCACGGTCATAACCGTCATAGGCGCCACCGTCGCGCAACAACAGGATCCAGGCGTGTTTGGAATCGCCCTGGTAGGGGGTGACCGACCAGTAATACCCGTCGGGGGTGTCGGGAAAGACGCGTGTGTCGATGGTTGGCCAGGTCGAACCGCTGCGGCATCTCGCCCTGCGTCCCTCACCCTCCATGCCCTGGCTGCACAGCACCAGTGAGCGCAGCTCGTCGATGTCCGGCAGACGCCAGTCGTCCCGGCCACCGTAACGAAAACCCTGGGCCACGGCCCGGGCCTCATCCCAGCTGAATTCCTGCGCCTCGCCCTCACAGGCGCCGGCCTGCCAGTGCTGCCCCAGGCTGCAACGCATCCAGGTCAGCCCCGTACGGGGGTCGGTCACCATGCCCGGTTCGGCAGGAAGATAGACATCCTCTGCGGCCTGCGCCATTGCCGTCATCCACAGCAGGCACAACGCGGCCAGCATGAGCAGTACCAACATCAAACTGTGATTGCGGACATTCCTCTGATCCATGGAAAACCTCGATCTCCAGCGCCGGGTGCATGGGTCTTGAGCATATCCGTCAGACCAGGGCATATCCATGCCCGGCACCGGGTGATTGGTATTCAGGGCGCGGCGCCGTTTAGTGTGGGGACTACACTCTTCAGGTGTATCTGAGTGTTCTCACGATGACCCGGATGCCCCCAAAACATGATGACCAAGGAGGTTCACATGAAAATCACTCACGACAAAGATTCCGTCACCCTGTCCATCGATCCGAAAAGCGCCGACAAACTCCTGGACGAACTCAAGACCCACACCGGCGACCTGGATGCCACCAACGGCGCGCGGGCCCTGGCCTCCGTGCTGCAACAGGCGATCTATCAGCTCAATGACGAGTTCCGCCAGCCGCCCCATGCCTTCGACGAACAGGCCCCCAAGCAGCCCTCCATCGAGAACTGAAGGCCCGCTTATCACGTCGAAACATTCAGGAGCCACACAGCATGAATCTGGAACGCGCAGACAAGAACGAGATCGTCATCCACATCCCCATGAAGGAGGCCGGCGACACCCTCAAGGCCCTGACGGACCTTAAGGAGGCCCTGGGCGAACATTGCAGGGCACTGGCCAAGGCCCTGAGTGATGCGGGCGTTACCCTGCCCAGGGAAGAAGACCACCGGCGCTACGAGTACATGACGCCGCCGGACATGAAGTAGCCCTCACACCAATCGTCGCTGCCCCCGGTAGACCAGTTCACGTCTGGGCCGGTCGTCGGTGGCCGTGCCCTCCCCATCCTTGCCCTCGTCAGCCTCGGGCGCCACAGGGACAGGCGTCTCTTCCCGCACCCGCTGCCCTCGGTAGACCCGGGCGGGCCTGAAGCCCACCTGGCGCTCGTGCAGGGGCGGTGTGAAGCCCGGCTTCAGACGCTGGCGCAAGGCATTGACCCGCTCCTGGCCATTGGTTTCCTCCAGGGCGTTGCACACCGCCTCGGCCATGGCATCCGCCTTGCGATCCCGGCAACCCCGGGTCGCATCCATGAGCAGGGCGAAGTGATCCTCCGCGTCGATATCCACCCGGACCTGATGATCCGAGAGCAGCAGGCGGCGCAGCTGCACCGTGAGTCGCATGGCATGGGCAGTCAGATTGAAATCGGTCATGGGCTCCATGGGTCCCTGCGCCGGATTGGCGGTCCAAGGCCATGTAGCAAGAATCAATCCAGGTCAGGAAACGGCTCTCGGCATCGGCCCGAGACTTCCGGCGGCGACCGGGCGCACCACGACAAGGCACTGCGCCCGGCTTCAGGGCATGGCGCGGTCGTGGCCGGTGAAATCCACCCGTCCCTCGGCGTCCTCTGCGGACCCGGCGCCACGGGCGCCCGCCAGCAGGCGCGCCTGGTCCGCCCGCTGGCAGCGGGAGAAATCCGGGTCCATGAGTTCCAGGAAGGAGCAGGCCTGGGGTGACAGGAACTTGCCCTTGCGCATGACCACCCCGTAGGTGCGCTTGGGGAAATACTCGCCCAGGGAAATGGTCGCCAGCTTCTCCTCTCCGGTCAGGCAGATGCTGGTGACGATGGACACCCCCATGCCCATGGCCACGAACTTCTTGATCACCTCCCAGCCGCCTGCCTCCAGCACCACGTGGTAATCCAGCCCGTGCTGGTGGAACACCAGGTCCACGATGCGCCAGGTGGACAGGTGCCGGGGCGGCAGGATCAGCCCGCAGGGGGCCACGTCCTCCAGGGTCACCTTTTTCTTCTTCGCCAGGGGGTGGTCCGGGGCGGTGATGAGCATGGGCTCAAAGGTGAAGATGGGCTGATAGACCATGTCATCAGGCACGTCGATCATGGAGCCCACGGCAAAATCCACCTCCCCGGCGCGCAACATCTTCAGGCCGTCGCGCCCGGTGACGTTGTGCATATGCAGCTTCACCCCCGGGTAGCGCTCGCTGTAGCGTTTCACGTAGTCCGGCAGCAGGTACAGGATGGTGGACTCGCCGGCGGCCAGGTCCAGGGCACCCTGGCCCGCCTCCCCCAGCCGGGCCGCAAACACCTCGGGCAGATGGTCCATGCCCTCCACCAGGGGCAGGCCGGTCTCCAGCAGCACCTGCCCGGCGGCGGTCAGTTCAATGCGCGGGCCCCGGCGCTCGAACAGGAGCACATTGAGATCCTGCTCCAGCCCCTTGATGAGCAGGGACACCGAGGGCTGGCTTACGCACAGCCTCTCGGCAGCCCGGGAGATGCTGCCGGTCTGGGCGGCGTGACAAAAGGCGCGCAACTGGCGCAGTCGGTTGGGTGTGGCGGCCTGGGGATGCTTGTTGGCCATATTTTATTTTAATAATGAGTATTCCCTTAATAATCTAGTCAAATAGTGGTGAATTTTCTACCTTAGGGCGACAACAAGCACAGCGGTAAGCCACGGTATTGCCGCCAGGAGGATCCGCCCATGTCCGCAGCCACCCACCCCGCCGTGACATTCACGGCCCCCACCGAGGGTTTCGAGGCGCTGCTCAGTCCCGCGGCCCTGAATTTTCTGGTGTCCCTGCACGAACGCTTCGCCCCCAGGGTGGACGAGATCCTGGCCGCCCGGCGCACCCGTCAGGCACGTTTCGACGCCGGTGAATTACCCGACTTCCTGCCCGAGACCCGGCAAATCCGCGAATCGGACTGGCAGGTCGCCCCCATCCCCCAGGACCTGCTGGACCGGCGTGTGGAGATCACCGGCCCCACGGAGCGCAAGATGCTCATCAACGCCCTGAACAGCGGGGCGAAATGCTTCATGGCCTGCCTGGAGGATGCCCACTCCCCCACCTGGCGCAATGGCCTGGAGGGACAGGTGAACCTGCGGGATGCGGTCAACCGGCGTATCGACTTCACCTCACCCGAAGGCAAGGACTACCGGCTCGATGACCAGACCGCCGTGCTCATCGTGCGACCCCGGGGCTGGCATCTGCCGGAGAAGCACATGCAGGTCCATGGCCGCGCCATCCCCGGCGCACTGTTCGATTTCGGTCTGTACTTCTTTCACAACGCACACACCCTGCTGGGCCAGGGCAGCGGCCCGTATTTCTATTTACCCAAAATGCAGGCCCACGCCGAGGCACGGCTGTGGAACGATGTATTCGTGTTTGCCCAGCAGCAACTGGCCGTGCCCCACGGCAGCATCAAGGCCACGGTGCTCATCGAGACCCTGCCGGCGGTGTTCGAACTCAACGAGATCCTGTGGGAACTCAAAGACCACATGGCCGGGCTCAACTGCGGACGCTGGGATTACATCTTCAGTTACATCAAGACCTTCCGGAATCACCCGGATCGGCTCCTGCCCGACCGCGCCGTGGTGGGCATGACCGTGCCCTTCATGCGCGCCTATTCCCAGCTGGTGATCAAGACCTGCCACCGGCGCGGCGCCTTCGCCATGGGTGGCATGGCGGCGCAGATCCCGGTCAAGGGCGACGAAGCCGCCAACCAGGAGGCATTCGCCAAGGTGCGCGCCGACAAGGAGCGGGAGGTGAAGGACGGACATGACGGCACCTGGGTGGCCCACCCGGGTCTGGTGCCGGTGGCCATGGAGGTGTTCAACCAGCACATGCCCCAGGCCAACCAGCTGGAGCGCCAGCGCCCCGACGTGAATCCTGACCGGGATGAACTGATCGCCGTGCCCGAGGGCAGGATCACCGAGGCAGGGCTGCGTAACAACATCAACGTGGCCATCCAGTACATGGCCGCCTGGCTGGGTGGGCGCGGCGCCGTGCCCATTCACAATCTCATGGAGGACGCCGCCACGGCGGAGATCTCCCGCTGCCAGGTCTGGCAATGGATCAGGCACCCCGGCGGCGTACTGGACGATGGCCGGCGCATCACCCTGGAGCAGGTGCAGTCCCTGCTGGCCGAGGAGATGGAGGTAATCCGCAAGGAGGTGGGCGCCGAGGCCTTCGCCTCGGGCCGTTACAAACTGGCCGCCAAGCTGTTCGACGACATCACCCGGGCCGATGAGCTGGTGGATTTTCTGACGCTGGTGGCGTACGAGTATCTGGAGTGAGGCGTGAGGCGTGAGGCGTGAGGAGGCAGGGGGTAGGCGTGAACGGCGTGTCGGCTTTTCACGCGCCCCTCCTCATCCCAAGCGATCTGAACCGGATTAAGCAACACCCCACGTAGGAGGCCCGACCCCGGGCCGAATTGGGCTTCCACGGGCAGAACCATTCGGCCCGAGGTCGGGCCTCCTACGGGTTTTGATTCATCCTTTTGCCTTCATCCTTCACCCTTCGTCCGCAGGACGACCACTCCGTCCTCATCCGCGAACACCCGCTCACCCGGGCGGAAGGTGACGCCACCGAAGCTCACCGGCACATTCACCTCCCCCTCGCCCCGCTTCTCGCTCTTGCGCGGGTGGGTGCCCAGGGCCTTGAGGCCGATGGGCAGGGAGACGATCACCCCCACGTCCCGCACGCAGCCGAACATGAGCACACCGGCCCAACCGTTGTTCAGGGCCATCTGCGCCAGCTGGTCCCCCAGCATGGCGCAGCGCAATGAACCGCCGGCATCCACGACCAGCACCTTGCCCCGGCCATCGCCCTCCAGGGTCTTGCGCACCAGCACGTTGTCCTCGAAACAACGCACCGTGACGATCTGCCCGGAGAAGGCGGTGAGCCCACCGTAATCACCAAAGGTGATCTCGCATACCTGGGCTGCCTCGCCGTGTGCGTCACACAGATCGGCGGTGGCGGTCATTCCCGAGCCTGCTGGTTCCATGGGGGTAATCCTCCTCGTGTCCTGAATCAGAGATTAGTGTGAATCGTCGAACTGGGCCTCCTCGGTAGAACCGGTCAATGCCGTGACCGAGGACAGCCCGCCCTGGATGGTGGTGGTGACATCGTCGAAGTAACCGGCGCCCACCTCCTGCTGATGGGAGACGAAGGTGTAGCCCTTTTCGCGGGCGGCGAACTCCGGATCCTGCACCTTCTCCACATAATGACGCATGCCCTCGCCCCGGGCATAGTCATGGGCCAGGTCGTACATGTTGAACCACATGCTGTGGATGCCGGCCAGGGTGATGAACTGGTACTTGTAGCCGTATTCGGAGAGCTTGTCCTGGAAACTGGCGATGGTCTTCATGTCCAGGTTCTTCTTCCAGTTGAAGGACGGCGAGCAGTTGTAGGCCAGCAACTGGCCCGGATTCTTCTCCCGCACCGCCTCGGCAAACTCCCGGGCGAAACCCAGGTCGGGCGTACCGGTCTCGCACCACACCAGGTCGGCGTAGGGGGCGTAGGCCACGCCCCGGCTGATGGCCTGCTCCAGGCCGTTCTTGACCTGGTAGAAGCCCTCGGCGGTGCGCTTGCCGGTGATGAAGGGCTGGTCGTTGGCATCCACGTCCGAGGTGAGCAGGTTGGCGGCCTCGGCATCGGTGCGCGCCAGGACCAGGGTGGGCACGCCCATCACGTCGGCGGCCAGGCGCGCCGCAATGAGTTTCTGCACCGCCTCCTGGGTGGGCACCAGCACCTTGCCGCCCATGTGCCCGCATTTCTTCACCGCCGCCAGCTGGTCCTCGAAATGCACCCCGGCGGCACCGGCGGTGATCATGTTCTTCATCAGCTCGAAGGCATTGAGCACACCGCCGAAACCCGCCTCGGCATCCGCCACAATGGGCAGGAAGAAATCCACACCGCCTTCGTCCTCGGGAGAGACGCCACGCCCCCACTGGATCTCGTCGGCGCGCTTGAAGCTGTTGTTGATGCGCCGCACCACCGTGGGCACGGAGTCATAGGCGTACAGGGACTGGTCCGGGTACATGGT
>SR_TP_S13solDRAFT_1000537_pt1 | contig 15019 bp, 15 predicted proteins | sample SodReaTP_S13sol_FD_11159 | JGI IMG/M metagenome (IMG submission 11159)
GTAGGAGGCCCGACCCCGGGCCGAATGCCGATGCCAGGTCATTCGGCCCGGGGTCGGGCCTCCTACAAATCAGCTTCGGATGCCCTCTCTCTCATTCATCCTTCATCCTTCCGCCTTCAACCTTCACTGGCGGCGCTCAATCAGCGCCGCCAGTGTCACCCCCTCCAGCCGCTCCCCCTGAACCTGGTCCAGGGCGTCGATGAGTTCATCCACCAGTGGGTCCTCATCACGCAACCCAGGCACGGAACTGTCCCCACCACGCACCGCATCCAGGCAGGCCTTGATGGTGATCTGGCCGGTATCCCGGCCAGGCACGTAGCATTCCGCATCCTCGCCTGCCGCCACCAGCAGCCCCGCCCGTTGCAGCGGGTCGATGACCCGGCTCAGGGCCTCCACGGGCATGTCCAGATCATGGGCCAGGTCATCCAGGGGCATGGGGCCGCGGCCCTCGTGGAAACGAGTGCCGATCAGTTTCATCACCCGCAGTGCCAGGCGCTCCTTGAGCGCGCTCGAGAGGCGCACCTCGCCGCGACGCACCAGCATGTACTCCGGGTACTGCACGAAGAAGGCCACGTTGGCGCCGATGAGCAGGATCAGCCAGCTCAGGTAGAGCCAGATAAGCAGCATGATCATGATGGCAAAACTGGAATAGATGGCCGCATAGCGGGTGGAACCGGCCACCATGGCGGCGAAGATCCAGCCAGTGCTCTGCCACAGGATGCCCGCCACCACGGCGCCCACCAGGGCGGGGAAGACCTTCACCCGTGTGTTGGGCACGAAGATGTACACGAACATGAAGGCGCCCATGATCAGCAGGTAAGGCACCATGCGCCCGGCCAGTTGCACTGCCTCGCCCAGCAGCTGCAGCTCCAGGGCCTGCTGCATCACCGAGGTGGTCATGATGGAGGCGGTGATACCCAAGGCCGAGACCACCAGCACCGGACCCACCAGGATCACGCTCAGATAATTGCTGAAACGCTGGGCGAGACCCCGGGTGCCGTCGATGCGCCAGGTGTAGTTGAAGGCGCTCTCGATTTTCTGCACCAGGGCGATGACCGTGTAGATGAGAAATATCAGGCCGATGAAGCCCAGCACGCCAACGCGCATATTGTCCACGAAGCCGATGACGTTCTCGGCGATCTCCACTCCCTGGGGACCCAGGGGCTCCAGCATGCCCAGGAGCAGGGGCTCCAGCTGGTTGTGGGCACCGAAGGACTTGAGCACCGAGAAGGACAGGGCCAGCAGGGGCACCATGGACAACAGGGTGGTGTAGACCAGGCTCATGGCCCGCAGGGTGAGCTGCCCCTCCGTCACCTCCCTGCCAATGCCCCAGGCCATGCGCAAGGCGCCTATCAGCGGACGCTTCCAGCGAGGAAGGCTGCGCAGGTCGCGATACTCCAGCAGGGCCCTGAGGCGAACTTGGATATCGTCCAGGGTCATGGACCGGCCTCCGTGCGTTTGCGGTACAGGCGGGTCAGCCCGACCAGGCTGATGAGGATCCAGAAGATCTGCAGGATCATGGTGGAGAGGTTGAAGTCGAACACCAGGGAGACCGTGATGAGTATGGAACCGATCAGGTTGAACAACAGATAGATCAGGTCATGGAAACCCCAGCGGCCCATCTGCAGACGGTAATACCCGAACACAATCATGGCCACACCGATGTTGCCGATCAGGTCCGTGACGCTGTAATTCATGGGCGCTCCAGTCCGGGGACGTGTCTTCGTGAGTACGCACCATCCGGGTGCAACCCCCCACTCCTGTGAATAGTGTGCCACAGGCAACCCGATACCGCGCCAGAGGTGACCAGGATCACTGGGGCGGGACCCTGTGGCAGCGCTGACGCGCGGCCTGCTAGACTCAGTGAGTCACGCACCCGATGGATGTACCTCACGGGTGCAGTTCAGCCCAGGCCCCTGGCCCGGGAACAAAAAATCCGGGCCGCCGACGGTGGCCCGAGAAAAAGCAAACAGACTCGGAGGAATCACCCACATGTCCATCAAGCGTCGTGATTTTCTGAAAGGTACCGCTGCGGCCGCCGGTGCCGCCGTCATTGGTGCCCCCGCCATCGTCAAGGCCCAGGAGCGCTTCAACTGGCGCATGACCACCACCTGGCCCGCCGGCCTGCCCTTCTTCCAGGCCGGCCCCGGTAGCGCCACCGACTTCGCCAAGCGGGTCGAGGAGATGTCCGGTGGGCGTATCCGCATCCGCGTCTACTCCGCCGGCGAACTGGTACCCGCCTTCGAGGGCTTCGATGCCGCCTCCGCCGGCCGCCAGGTGCAGCTCAACCATGGCTGCGCCTACTACTGGTCCGGCAAGTCCTTCGCCGCCCAGTACTTCACCACCGTGCCCTTCGGCATGACCTTCCAGGGCCACAACGCGTGGCTCAACGAGGGTGGTGGCTACCAGCTCTATGAAGAGGTGTACAAGCCCTTCAACCTGGTGCCCCTGGTGGTGGGCTGCACTGGCGTGCAGCCGGTGGGCTGGTTCCGCCGCCCGGTGGAAAGCCTGAGCGACTTCAACGGCCTGAACATCCGCATGCCCGGTCTGGCCGGCGACATCTACAACGCCATCGGCGCCAACGCCCGCCTGCTGCCCGGCGGCGAACTGTTCGCCGCCCTGGAACGCGGTGCCCTGGATGCCGTGGAGTGGGTGGGTCCCTACTCCGACCGGGAGCTGGGCCTGCACAATGCCGCCAAGAACTACTATGCCTCCGGCTGGCACGAGCCGGCCACCAGCACCGAGGTAGTGGTCAACCAGGCCGCCTGGGACTCCCTGCCCACAGACCTGCAGGCGATCATGCGCAACGCCGCCGCCGCCTGCAACATCACCTCCCACACCACCTTGGAGGCCCGCAACGCGGACGCCCTGGACGACTTGATCAACAACCACGGCGTAAACTTCCGGCCCCTGCCGGACGACGTTATCAGCGCCCTGCTGGATGCCACCAAAGACATCCTGAACGACCGTGCCGCCAAGGACCCCATGGTGAAGAAGGTCCACGAGAGCTACTTCAAGTTCAAGGCCAAGCACGACCGCTGGCAGGCCAACTCGGAGACCATGTTCCAGACCCAGATCCGAGACCTGGGCGCCCAGATCCTGGCCTGACTCCTTTTCCTAAACCCTAGCTTACCGGGGCGGGGACATTCCCCCGCCCCGGTCGGGGAGTTCCATGTTACGACTGATAGTGGGCCTTGAAGGGCTCCTCAACCGGATTACCAGCTTCTCGGGCTGGGTCTCCGGCGTCTCCCTGGCGCTGATGATCCTGCTCATTTTCGGAAATATGGCGTCCCGCTACCTGCTCGGCATGGGCGCCGTTTGGCTGCAGGAACTGGAGTGGTACCTGCTGTCCCTGTCGGCCATGACCGGCATTTCCTACGCCATGCGCTACGACGAACACGTGCGGGTGGACATCTTCTCCCATCGCTTCAGCCGTATCGGCAAACTGTGGCTGGACGTCATCACCATGATTTTCGTGGCCCTGCCCGTGGCCGGGCTGATGACCTTCTACGGCTGGGACTTCATGATGACCTCGTATAGCCGCGGCGAGGGCTCACCCAACGCCGGCGGCATGCCTTGGCTGTTCCTGCCCAAGCTCATGATCATCATCGGATTCGTCCTGATCGCCGCCGAGTCCCTGCGCCAGGCGCTGCGCGCCGGGCGGCGACTGGTCTTCCACTATCGCAGGCCTTCACGGCGCAACAAGGAGAACACGCGCCATGCCACTTGAGTACATCGCCCTGATGATGGTGGTGGCCTTCTTCGTGCTCGTGCTCACCGGCATGCCGGTGGCCTTCGCCATCGCCGCGGTGGGATTCGTGTTCGGCTTCATCGGTTTCGACGGCTGGCTATTCGAGCTGCTGCCCTCGCGCATCTTCGGCACCATCACCAACTACACCCTGCTGGCCATCCCCCTGTTCGTCTTCATGGGTGTGATGCTGGACAAGACCCGGTTGGCGGAACGCATGCTGGACGTGATCGGCCACGCCGCTGGCGCCCTGCCCGGCGGCATGGCCATAGCAGTGATCCTGGTGGGCATGCTGATGGGTGCGGCCACGGGCATCGTGGGCGCGGCCATCGTCACCCTGACCCTCATGGCCCTGCCCACCCTGATCCGCCGCGGCTACAAGAAATCCGTGGCCTGCGGCACCATCTGCGCCTCGGGCACCCTGGGCCAGATCATCCCACCCAGCCTGGTGCTGCTGGTCCTGGCGGACACCATGAACCTGTCCGTGGGCAGCCTGTTCGCCGCCGCCCTGATCCCGGGCATGATGCTCGCCGGTCTGTACGTGGTCTACCTGTTGGCCCTGGCCTGGTGGAGCGCCGCCGACGTACCTGCCATCGATGCCGCGGAGCGGGCCCAGTTGAGCAAGTTCCAGCTCATGAAGGACCTGTTCACCTCGGTGTTGCCCCCGCTTGCCCTGGTGCTGGCGGTGCTGGGTTCCATCATCGGCGGTGTCGCCGCCCCCACAGAGGCGGCCGGCGTGGGCGCCGTGGGTGCGGTGGTGTTGGCCCTGCTCATGGGCCGTCTGGATCGCGCCACCTTCACCGACGCCCTGATGGTCTCGGTGCGCATCACCGCCATGGTGTTCTTCGTACTGATTGCCTCCCAGGTGTTCGCACTGGCCTTCCGGGGCCTGGACGGCGAGTTCCTGATCGAGGCCATGGTGGACTGGGTACCCGGCGGCCCCCTGGGCACGCTGCTGTTCATGATGCTGCTGATCTTCTTTCTGGGCTTCTTCCTGGAATGGATCCAGATCACCTACATCGTGGTGCCCCTGTTCCTGCCCTTCCTGGCCGGGGTGCCGGAGTTCTCCATGGTGTGGATCGCGATCCTCATCGCCATGAACCTGCAGACCTCGTTCCTCACGCCCCCCTTCGGCTGGTCGCTGATCTTCATGAAGGGGGTCGCACCCAAGGGGATCACCACGGCGCACATCTACATGGGGGCAATCCCCTTCGTGATCATCCAGATCGTCGCCCTGGGCCTGATCATCGTGTTCCCGGGCATCACCCTGTGGCTGCCGGAGGCCATCGGCTGGTAAGTCCTGAGGATTTAAACCGGTCCACGACTATTAAAACTGATTCACCACGAAGCCCACGAAGGGCACGAAGAAAACCAAATGTTCTCGCCAAGACGCAAAGAACGCCAAGAAGATCTTAATTAATAGATCTTTTTTTCCTTGGCGCCCTTTGCGTCTTTGCGAGAGAAACAGTTTTTCGGTGTTTCTTCGTGCCCTTCGTGGGCTTCGTGGTGACAAGCTTTACCGATCAGAGATCCAGGAAGAACAGCACCGTGGTGATGGCACCCACCAGGACAATGCCGTTGCGCAGCAGTTGTGGCGGGATGGCCCGGCCGATCCAGGCGCCGGCGATACCGCCGATCGTGGCGGCAATGGCCATGGGCACGGTCTCCGGCCAGGAGATCACCCCGCCGGCGGCATAGATCAGCACCGCGATTAACGTCAGCACCGCCGAGAGCAGGTTCTTCAGGCCGTTGGCCACGTTCAGGTCCCGCACCCCCAACAGGCGGAACATGGCCAGCATGACGATGCCCATGCCGCCGTTGAAATAACCGCCGTAGCCGCACACGCCCACGATGCCGAGCTTGCCCCAGAAACGGCCCCTGCCCGTAGCACGGCGTGACAGGAAGCCATGCAGATAGGGGCCGAAGGCGAACAGCAGGGTGGCAAACAGCAACAACCAGGGGACGATGACCCTAAAGGCCTCGTTGGAGGTGAACAGCAGCAGGGTCGCACCCAGGGCTCCGCCCAGGGTGCCCAGCACCACCACCGCCGTCACCGACAGGCCGATCCCCGGCGCACGGATCAGATCCCGGTAGCTCCAGGCGCTAGCCAGATACCCCGGCAGCAGCGCCGCCGTGCCCGTGGCATTGGCCGCCACCGGCGGCACCCCGGTGAACACCAGGGCCGGCAGGGTCAGGAAGCTGCCGCCACCGGCCAGGGCGTTGATGGCCCCGGCCACCAGGGCGGCAAGGGAGATGATGACGATGTTGAGGGGATCCATAGGGGCAGTGGCAAGTGGCAAGTGGCAAGTGGCAAGTGGCAAGTGGCAAGGATAACTGCTTGTGGCCATGTCGGGGTGGTGTGTTTTTTAGCCACAGAGGGCACAGAGGTCACTGAGAAAAAACCGGGTCTCTCGCCAAGACGCAATGGGCGCCAAGGAAAAAAAGATCAATTAATAAGATCTTCTTGGCGTTCTTTGCGTCTTGGCGAGAGCCCGACGTTTTGCCCTTGGGTTTTACTCTGTGACCTCTGTGCCCTCTGTGGCTAAACACGCTTCAAACAGCTTCAAACCCACAGGCTCACAAACACACCCAGCACCAGCGCCATGAACAGGATGCCCAGCACTTCCCAGCGACCCAGGGCCGCTTCCAGCCGCGTGGTGCCATGACGGGTGCGGCGCCAGGCCAGGCGCAGGCGGGCTCGGGCGGGACCGTCGCCGGCGGTTTGCCAGAGGCGGGGCGCGGCCCGCACAGTGCGCACCAGCCAAAGGACCAGACCCTCCACCGGGACCAGCACATCCCCTTCCGGTATCTGCGGCACCTGCCGGCCGCGCCAGGCAAAGAGAGCCACCAGGGACAACAGGACACCCAGGGAAAGGGGCCAGACCAGCGACCAGGCCGGACCCGTCTTTCCGGCCCAGAACCAGGGCAGGATCAGGGCTGCAGATGAGAGCGCCAGCCAAGGCGCCCACATTTGCCAGGGCAAGGGATCCGATTTGGCAGCGTCCTTTGCCCAAACGCACCACAGGAATCGGGCCATGAGCAACGTGGTGCCCACGGCGGCAAAAGTCAGCAGGGTCTCCACCGTACTGACCCAGGCCACGGGCACGTCATACAGGGGAGACTTGAGCGCCTGCTTGGCCAGGGCCCCGCTGGTCCAGGGCAGGCCAGCCAGGGCCAGGGCGGGCACGACCAGGACCGCCAGGACCCAAGGCGAACGTTTGCGCTCCACGATGCCGACACCCAGGAACAGCGCCCCCTTGGCGAGACCATGGTGCAAGGCATACAGCACCACCGCCGCCAGCAGCAGGGCGCCGACATCGGGCAACAGGAAGATCAGACCCACGCCGCAGATCATGAGCCCCATCTGGCTGATGCTGGAATAGGCCAGGATGGTCTTGGGACGCACCTGCAGCACACCCACCAGCGCTGCCAGGAAGGCCCCCGCCAGACCCAGCCCCACCAGCAACCAGCCCAGTTCCACCCAGCTCGGCCCCTGCAACTGCAACAGACGCAGCCAGCCCAGCAGACCCGCCTTGATCATGGCGCCGGAGAGCACCGCACTGGCCGGGGTAGGTGCCGCCGGGTGGGCCAGGGGCAGCCAGACGTGCAGGGGGATCAGGCCCGCCTTGATGCCGAAGCCGAGCAGCAGCAGGGCCGCACTCAGGGGTTGCAGTGGCGTGGCCGCCATCAGGGTGAAGTGGTGCCCGCCCGCCGCCGAGGCATGCAGCACCAGGCCCGAGAACAGCAACAGCTCGCCGATCACCGCCAGGATCAGATAGACGCGCCCCGCCCGGTACACGTCTTTGCCTCCCGCGTGCACCACCAATCCATAGGAGGACAGGCTCATAAGGGCAAAGAACAGGTAAAAGCCCATGGCGTCGGCGGCCAGCACCAGGCCCAGGTTACCGGCCATGGCCAGCAGGAAGAACAGGTGGAAACGGGCCTCAAAGGCATCGCCGCGCAGATAACCCAGTGCATAGAGCCCGGCGGCGCCCCACAGCAGCGAGGTCAGCAAGAGGAAGGTCCGCCCGGTGGTATCCATGTGCAGGTCCAGGCCCAGGACCAGCCAGGGATAGGCGGCGTGCATCCCTTCCGGCCCGAACAGGGCCAGCAGGAGCCCCGGCACGGCCGCCAGCGGTGTCAGCCGGCGCATCGAGGCCATGCCCCCCCAGGGTGCCAGACAGGCCAGCAACAGGGGCAGGAGCGGCACGGCTAGCAGCAGAGCGGCATTCATGGCCCCACCTCCGGCGGTGCGTACTCTCGCTCCACGATCAGGCTCACCCAGTCAAGGGGACTAAAGGGCATGCCCGCCAGCACGCCGACTACCACCACGGTGGCGGCTGCAAACAGGGTCGGACCCAGCAGCATCCAGTGGGTCTCGAAGCGGGTGTGCTCCAGATGGGTTTCATACCAGGGCTCATCGCGCCGACCGAACCAGCCACGGATGACGGGCGGCAGGAAGTAGGCAGCGTTCAGCAGCCCACTGAACACCAGGGCCACCAGCACCCAGTGCTGCTCAACCTGCAGGGCGCCGAGCCCCAGGTACCACTTGCTGATAAATCCAGCCAGGGGCGGCGTGCCGATCATGCCCAGGGCACCGAGGGTGAAGGCCAGCATGGTGAGCGGCATGCGTCGCCCCACCCCATTGAGTTCACTGACCTTGTGAATGTGCAGGGTCTCGGCGAAGTTGCCGGCACAGAAGAACAGGGTGATCTTCATGAGCCCCTGATGCACCAGATGCACCAGCCCGCCCACCGCCCCCAGGGGCCCCGCCAGAGCCACCCCCAGCACGATGTAAGAGACCTGGCTCACAGTGGAAAAGGCCAGCCGGCGCTTGAGGTCATCGGCGAACAGGGCGCGCACGGAACCGTAGACGATGGTAATCACCGCCAGAGCCATGAGCGGCAAGGCGAGTCCAAGATCTATCGTGAGCGTGGTGCCGTAGACATCGTTGACCACCCGCACGATGCCGAAGGCGCCCGCCTTGACCACCGCCACTGCGTGCAGCAGCGCGCTCACCGGCGCCGGCGCCACCATGGCCCGGGGTAGCCAGCTGTGCAGAGGGACCAGGGCCGCCTTCACCCCGAAGCCCGCCACCAGCAACGCGAAGATAAGTTTCAGCTGGGGCGCGAATTCCTGTTGCAGGCCCATGAGATAGCCGCCGGGTTTAAAATCCCCGGAGCCGGCCAGCACCGTCAACCACACCATGGCCGCCAGCAGCAGGGCGCCGCCGGCGAGCGTATAGCCGAGGTACAAACGTCCGGCGCGCAGGGATTGGGCCGTGCCCCGGTGCACCACCAGGGGCCAGGTGGCCAACGTCAGGATCTCGTAGAAGATCAGGAAGGTGATGAGATTGCCGGAGAAGGCGATGCCCACCGTGGCGCTGACACACAGACTGAAGAAGCCGAAGAAGCGGCTGCGATTGGGGGAGCCTTCCAGATAGCCCACGGCGTAGATGGTAGTGACGAACCAGAGCACCGAGGACAGGCTGGCAAACAGCAACGACAAGGCGTCCGCCGCCAGCACCAGTTCCATCCCCGGCAGCAGCACCGCGCGCAGCTCGTAGACCTCGCCCCGCTGCACCCCCAGCAGTAGCGTCCCCACCAGGATGAGTTTCAGGCCAGCGCCGCCCAGGTTGAACGCCGTGCGCAGGCTGTGACTCTCCTCGCGCAGGAAAAAGATGATCACCCCCGGCACCAGGGAACTCAGGAGGATGAAGACCAGCAGCCAGGAGGAGTTCATGGCCGGCCTCCGTGCAGTGCCAGCAGCTCCAGGCTCGCCGCCCCGGCAAAGCCCAGGACCACGGACACCAGGGCCAGGGCCAGGGTCGACCAGGCCATCAGCCCGGGCACCCGCTCATGGCGCTCAAGGCGCACGCTGCGTCCGAAGGCATGACCCAGCACCCGGAACACGTAGGCCCCGGCCAGCAGACCGCCGCCCAGCACCAGCCATGCCCAGCCCCAGGCACCGCCCTCAATCGCCGCCTCCACCAGCAACCACTTGGCGATGAAGCCACCGGTGAGCGGCAGGCCCACCAGGCTGGCGCCGGCGATGCCGAAGGCAAACACACTCATGGGCTCGGCGCGCATCACGGCGCCCAGGTCCGCCAGTCGATCGTGGCCCGCCGCCCGCTGCAGATTGCCAGCGGCCAGGAACACCGTGGCCTTGGCGCAGGCATGGGCCAGCGCGAAGAACACCACCGCCTGCCAGGCCCCGGGAGTGACGGCCATGAGGGGAAACATCAGGAACAGGTAACCCAGTTGCGCCACGGTGGAATAGGCCACCACCTGCTTGAGCCGTGCCGCGCGCAGGGCCAGCACCGAACCCCACAGGAGCGCACCGGCACCCAGTGCCCCCATGAGCAGCTCAAAGCCTGGCACCGTGAGGGCCGGGAACACATCCAGCCACAGGCGCAGGATGAGATAGAAGGAGGCCTTCACCACCAGGGCCGAGAGCACCGCGCTCACCGGCGCCGGCGCACTGGCGTGGGCCGGCGGCAGCCACACGTGCAGGGGAAACAGGGCCGTCTTCATGAGCAGGCCCACGGTCATGAACGCGGCGGCCAGACGCGAGACGTTGTCCGGTTCCATGGCCACGCCCAGCGCCGCCAGATCCAGCACCCCGTAGCCACCGTAGAGCAGCGCCACACCCATGAGATAGGCCAGCGAACCCAGCAGGCTCACCAGCAGGTAGCGCATGGCGGCACCCAGGGCCGCCGCGCCCCCGGAGAGCGCGGTGAGCGCCACCGCCGCAAGACCCACCAGTTCCAGGGTCACGTACAGGTTGAACACATCGCCGGAGAGATACAGGGCATTCATGGCCGCCCAGAGCCACAGCCACAGGGCCCAGAACTTGCCGCGCATCTGCGAGCCGCGCAGATAACCCAGGGCATACACGCTCACCGCGAGCCCCACCACCGCAGTCATGGCAAGCATGAGCGCGGAGAGGCCGTCCAGGGAGAGCGCAATGCCGAGGGGCACATCCCAGCCACCCAGCCCCGCGCGCACCGGCCCGTCACGCCAGACCGCTACCACCGCGCCGGCAACGGTCAGGGCGGTGAACAGGCCGAACACCACACCCAGCCCCGGGCCCAATCGTGATCCTGGGCGCGACAACAGCCCGGCCAGCAGCGCGCCCACCAGGGGCACGGCCACCGCCCAGGCGGCCCAGTCGAGCCCCGTATCCGGCATCACGCCGGGTCGTCCCCGTTGTGATCCGGCAGATAGGGTCGCCCGGTGACCGCCTTCACCCGCAGGATCAGGGCCAGGGCGAAGGCCGTGGCACTCACCGCCACCACGATCCCCGTGAGCACCAGGGCATGGGGCACGGGATCGGGCTGCACCCCGCCTCGCGCCGCCAGGGCCAGCAGGACCATGAACACCCCGGAACCCATGACGTTGAGGGCCAGCACCTTAAGCAGCAGATGGCGGCGCGCCACCAACGCGTGCAGGCCCAGGGCGAAGAGGATGGCCCCACCGACGAGGTAGAGAGAGGTCATGGGGCATCCCGGTGGCGCGAAGGCTGAAGGATGGAGGTTGAAGGATGAATGAAGGCCAACCCCCTTCTCGCCCCCTTCCCGTCCAGGCCGATGGTTTTGTTCGATTCATCCTTCATCCTTCATCCTTCAACCTTCATCCTTGCCTCACCCGGCGATCCCCCCAGAAACAACGCCACCAGCGTCAACGCAATGGACACGGTCGCCGCCGTCTCGATGAGCAGAATGAGCGTGTACGCCTGTCCTGGCCCGTACCCCATGAACCCGTAGCCAAGCAGCAACCCCGCGATCCCCACAACGATGAATACACCGGCACCCACCATCAGCCCGACGCGCAGCAGAGGCGGCGGCGGGGCCGGGAGATCCCGGGGTCGAGTCAGCACCCAGAGCACCCCGGCCGCGCCCAGGACGGCACCGGCCTGGAAGGCACCGCCGGGGGCGTGGCTGCCGGCCCAGAGCAGGTAGACGCCGATCACCACCGCCGCGGGGATCAGCAGGCGCACCGTGCCGGGCATCACCGGGCCGGGCACCGGGCGGGCCGGCAGGGGCGTGTGCCGCCCCAGGGACCAGGCACCGAGTACTGCCAGCAGCAGCACGCCCAGTTCCAGGAAGGTGTCATAGGCGCGAAAATTGAGCAGCACAGCAGTGACTGGATGCTCCACGCCGGAGACATGCATGTGTTCACTGACCGGCACACGCAGACCGGTATTCTCCGGCAGGGGCAGGAGCACGGCGGCGAGCAGCACACCCACCAGCAGTGCGAATGCACCGGAAAGACCGGCACCGATCCGACTCATGGGTCCTCCTTCGGATCATCGTGATGCTTTGCGCCCGTCTTCAATCGCCCCAGGGTCACGAGCAGCAACGACCCGGTCACCCCGGCACCGATGGCGGCCTCGGCTAGGGCGATGTCCGGCGCCTTCAGGCGCACCCAGGCCACGGCCAACAAGAGCCCGAAGGCGATGAACAGCACCACCGCCCGGAACAACTCCCCTTCCCGCTCCGTCAACGCCTGCCAGGCCACCCAGACGAGGATGAGCAGCAACAGCCCATCGAAGAACCACCAGGCGGCGCTCACAGCTCGTCGCCCCCATCACTGCGGGTCCATGCCCGCTGGGCCACCAGGTGACAGGCCGCCGCCCCGGCCACCAGCACCAGGGCCCAGACCAGCAGCAGCTTGAGCATGGGAGCCAGGGTATCGGCGCGGATCAACAGACCCAGCACCACCAGTCCCAGACCCAGGTTGTCCGCCTTGGTGAGTGCATGCAGGCGGGTGTAGACATCGGGAAACCGCAACATGCCCGCACTACCAGCGGCGAAGAACACCAGTCCAGCGAAGATCAACAGCATGCTCAACACATCAATCATCGCCCGTTTCCCGCTCACCCCGCTGGCGCACGAAGGCCACCGTGGCCACCGCCGCTAGCAAGGCAAACACCAGGGCCACATCCACCAGCGCCGGCATGGCCAGGGCCTCGGCCAGCAGCAACAGGATGGCCACGCCAGTGGTGCCGAACAGCTGCGCCGCGAGCATGCGGTCACCATCGGTGGGTCCGCGCAGCACGCGCACCATGCCTGCGGCAATGGTGATCAACAGGAACAACGCCGAGGCCAGCAGGAAGCCGCTCACGCCTCTCCTCCTGGTCGTTGCGCCATGATGAACACCCGGGTCACGTGGTCTTGCAGATCCGACAGGGACGCCTTAATGGGTAAGCGCGTATCCAGCACGTGCACCGTAAGCAGCCGCCCCTGCAAGCGCACGCTGAGCGTGCCGGGCAGCAGACTGATGACCGCCATGAAAAAAGTCAGCGCCGCGCCGTGGGGCAGCGTGGTGGTGAAACCTACGAAGCCGGGTTTGAGCGGCATGGCGGGAGACAGCGCCCGGCGGGCCACGTCCACGCCGCCGGCGATGGATGTGCGCAGGAAATACAGGGAGAAGGCCGGGAGTGCAGAGATGCGCAAGCGAAACGGCCGGCTCACCGGCAGGAACAGGGTGGACAGCGCCGCCCCCAGGGCCGCCAGCGGCCCGAACACGGAATTAAACCCCTGCCCCTGCGTGAGCAACCACCAGAGGACGGTTGCCAGGATCAGCGTGACGACAAAGCGTCTCGCCCTGGCACTCCGACGACTCAAGCGCACTGGGGTGATCGATTCCATCGGGTAAGCTTAACAAAGAGCGTCAAGGGTGAGCCGGCAAACATAGGGCGGCCCATGGCCGCCAATGGGCACCACATCAACAAAGAACGGCGGGCACGGCCCGCCCTATGTACGTGAGGGGTGAACCGGCAAACATAGGGCGGCCCATGGCCGCCAATGGGCACCACATCGACAAAGAACGGCGGGCACGGCCCGCCCTATGATCTGCGCCTTCATTCACAAACCGGACACACCGGCGACACCCCATGGGGCGTCTCACAGGCCACCTCCATCACCGGCACATTGATCTCAAGCGGATCGCCGGGCGGGTCGATGCACTCGGCTGACAGCTCCGGCAGTTCGCCGCTCGTCTCGCGGATGCCGCGCTCTCGCAGTTGTCCATAGAGGTTGGCGGCGAGCTCGCGATGATCCCCGTAACGTACCCAGCGATCCCCCTGGATACTCAGACAACGGCCGTCCCGCAACAGGAACCGATAGCGGCTGTGGGCGAGATCCTCGGGGCGCAGCAACACGCCCTGGAAGGCGGCGGGGTTGAGACGATAAGTGGTGCAGCCCTTGAGCCCGAGTGCATGGGCCTCCCGGTACAGATCGCGGAACGCCTCGAAGGGAGAATCGGTGGGCACGTTGATGGTCTTGGAGATGGCGGCGTCGACCCAAGGCTGGGCGGCGGCCTGGATAGCGAGATGGGCGCGGGGGGCGATGTCGCCAGCGGTGACGAAGGACTCCGGCAGGCGGTGCGCACCCTCCTCGGCATTGGGATCCACCTCGGGGTCCACCCAGGCCCGCCAGGCCAGCAGCTCGTAGGCGGTCACTTCCACGGTGTCCCGGGTGGCGCCGTCGCGGCCGAGGATGTTGCGCAGGTATTGCTGCGCAAAGCTCGGCTCGATGCCGTTGCTCACGTTGTTGCCGAAGGAAAGCGCAATCGTACCGGTCGGCGCGATGGCGCTGTGATGGGTGAAACGGGCGCCTTCCTCCGCCAGGGCCTGCACCAGTTCCGCATCCACCTGGGCGATGCGTTGCATGTAGGGGCTGTAGCGGGCGTGTAGTACCCGGCCGGGCAGGACGTCACCCACGTTGACACCCTCTTCGACCATGGCGGGGTAACGATTAAGCATCGCCTTGGTGACCGTGAAGGTCTCGTTCATGAGCGGCGCGGGCCCCTTCTCCCGGGCCAGTTCCAGACCCATGCGCCAGCCTGTCATGGCCAGTTCCCGGGCCGCGCGCGCGGTGAAGGCCGCCGCATCCGCGCTATCGTAGCGGATGCCCATCAGCGCGAGTGCGGAACCCAGCCCCAGGAAACCCATGCCATGACGGCGGGTGCGTTCCAGCGCCGCGCCCTGCTGCGCGAGAGGAAGGCCGTGCACCTCCACCACGTTGTCCAACATGCGGGTGAACACGGACACCACTTCACGGTAGCTTTCCCAGTCGAAGGTGACCGTACCGGTGAAGGGGTGGCGCACGAAGCGGGTGAGATCCACGGAGCCCAGCAGGCAGGCGCCATAGGGCGGCAGCATTTGCTCGCCGCAGGGATTGGCCGCGCGGATGGATTCGCAGAAACCGTTGTTGTTTTCGCTGTTCACCCGGTCGATGAAGATCACCCCCGGTTCGGCGTGATCGTA
>SR_TP_S13solDRAFT_1000538_pt1 | contig 15018 bp, 11 predicted proteins | sample SodReaTP_S13sol_FD_11159 | JGI IMG/M metagenome (IMG submission 11159)
TGGCGGGAGTCGTTGACGTGAAAGTGGTATCTTTCCGGGCTGACGAGCCGATCAGTCCGTTCGAGCGCAAATATCAGCAGAGCGGGCATCGGCTGTTCCAACTCACGGCAACACTGGAGTGACACCATGAAAGCACTGCGCGCAAGCGGTCTCGCCCTCTCGGTCCTGATGCTGGCCACCCCGGCCCTGGCCGATGACAAGCTCAGGGGCATCATCGAGAGCGATGCTCGGCCGGCAGCCGAGGCCGAGCGAGACCGGTACCGACACCCGTACGAAACGCTGACCTTCTTCGGCATCGAACCGGACATGACGGTAGTGGAGATTTCTCCCGGCAGTGGCTGGTACACCGAAATCCTGGGCCCTTACCTGGCCGAAGCAGGCAAGCTGGTGGCGGCCCACTGGAACATGGAAAGGGAAGATCCGCCCGGCTACTACGAAAGTGGCATGGCGACCTACCGCGATCGGATCGCGGCCGAGCGCTTTGGCGAGGTGGAGATCATCGCTTTCGACCCCCCCGAACTGCTCAGCCTGGGGGAGCCCGAGTCGGCCGACATGGTGCTGACCTTCCGCAACGTGCACAGCTATGCCGGAAGCGATACCTTCCGCGACGTGGCCGAAGCCGCCTTCGAGGTACTCAGGCCCGGCGGCGTGTTCGGGGTGGTGGGCCACCGCATGCCCGAGGATCGTGATGACAATCCGCGCAGCGGCTATGTCAAGCAGAGCTGGGTTGTGGGCATCGCCGAATCATCCGGTTTCGTGCTCGAGGAGGCCGCCGAGATCAATGCCAACCCCGAGGATACGGCTGACCATCCCAATGGCGTCTGGACCCTGCCGCCGAGCCTGCGCGTGCCCGAGGGCGAAGACGAGCAGAAGTATCGCCGGATTGGCGAAAGCGATCGTTTCACGCTGAAATTCATCAAGCGCTGATTGGCTTGTCCGGCCGGGCGATCGATCCGCCCGGCCGTTCTTCACCTTCCGTCGACCCCGTCTGCGTATCCTTGGCTGCAGTCTCGAACATCCCGGAAGGGGATAGCGCATGCCGGAACTGATCGAACTTGTCTACGCCAGTCGTTCCAATGTTTCCCGCAGCCCGAGCGGCGTCGGGGTCGAGCCGGAAATTGGCCGCATCCTTACCCAGTCGCGTCGAAACAATGAGCCGCTCAGGATCGGTGGCGTGCTGTGCTTCGGAAACGACACCTTCTTCCAGTGCCTCGAGGGCGAGCGCGAAGCGGTCGAGAATCTCTACAACAGGCTGCATGAGGATCCACGCCACCGTGACGTCACCCTGCTTCGAAAACGCCCGATCGAGAGTCGCCGTTTCAAGCTGTGGGCGATGAAGTATCTGACGATAGATCGTGCCCTGGGCGACAAGCTCAAGCAGCATGGGCACGACCGGTTCGACCCGTTCCGCTTCGACGACACCACGACCGATGAGGTACTGGACCTGCTCAAGGCATCGACCGAGGCCCCGATTCCACAAGGCGACCGTCCACGGCCCGGGGTGCCGAACGACACCATGCCGATAAAGCTCTACGTGATCGCCGTGGGCAGTGTCGTTGCCACTCTTGGCGTGATTGCCTGGCTGATGGTCTGACATTCGCCGCAGCCGACTGAACATGCGGGGCGTCGGCCTGCGACGCTCCCGCGATAGGGTCCGATCGCTGTGGCAAGGTCGCCCGTCTTCGGCGACAATTCCCCGCCATGAGCGATAGCAAACCCATTTCCGGCGACTTCGAACAGCAACCCCTGCGCACCTACGCCGAGCGCGCCTACCTCGACTACGCCATGTACGTGGTGCTCGACCGTGCCCTGCCCAGTGTGTGCGACGGCCTCAAGCCGGTGCAGCGGCGCATCGTCTACGCCATGAGCGAGCTTGGCCTGTCGGCCGCCTCCAAGCACAAGAAATCCGCCCGCACGGTCGGCGACGTGATCGGCAAGTTCCACCCGCACGGCGACTCTGCCTGCTACGAAGCCATGGTGCTGATGGCCCAGCCCTTCTCCTACCGCTACCCGCTGGTAGACGGCCAGGGCAATTTCGGCTCGCCCGACGATCCCAAGTCCTTCGCGGCCATGCGCTACACCGAGTCGCGCCTGGCGCCGTATGCCAGGACCCTGCTGGCCGAGCTGGGGCAGGGCACGGTCGATTGGGTGCCCAATTTCGACGGCACGCTCAAGGAACCCAGGCTGCTGCCGGCGCGCCTGCCCAATGTACTGTTGAACGGTGGGCAGGGCATTGCCGTGGGCATGGCTACCGATATTCCACCGCACAACCTGCGAGAAGTCGTGTCGGCCTGCATTCGCCTGCTCGAGGCGCCGAAGAGAACCACCGTGGCCGAGCTGTGCGAGCACATCCCGGCGCCTGATTTTCCCGGCGGGCCGGAAATCGTCAGCTCGCGCGAGGACCTGATCGCACTCTACGAGAGCGGCTCCGGCGGCATCCGCCAGCGTGCCCGGTGGGAGCGTGAAGGCGAGGAGATCATCATCACCGCCCTGCCGCATCAGGTCTCGCCGGCCAAGGTGCTCGAGCAGATCGCCGGCCAGATGCAGGCGAAGAAGTTGCCCTGGGTGGCCGACCTCAGGGATGAATCCGACCACGAGCACCCCACGCGCCTGGTGATCGTGCCGCGCTCCAACCGGGTGGATGTCGAGCAGCTGTTGGATCACCTGTTCGCGACCACCGACCTGGAGAAGAGCGCGCGCATGAACCTCAACGTGATCGGCCTCGATGGCCGGCCGGGCGTGCGCAACCTCAGGGACCTGCTCATCGAGTGGCTGGAGTTCCGCCGCCAGACGGTGACCCGTCGGCTGGAGTTTCGCCTCGACCAGGTGGTCGATCGCCTGCACATCCTCGACGGCCTCTTGATTGCCTACCTCAACATCGACGAGGTGATCCAAATCATCCGCAGCGAGGACGAGCCCAAGCCGGTCCTGATGGAGCGCTTCGGACTGACCGGTACCCAGGCCGAGGCCATTCTCGAGCTCAAGCTGCGCCACCTGGCCAGGCTCGAGGAGATGAAGATCCAGGGTGAAAAGGATGAGCTCGAAGGCGAGCGCAGGCAGATCGAGGCCATTCTCGAATCGCCGAAGAAGCTGACCCGCCTGATCCGCGACGAGTTGCTGGAGGATGCCGAGAAGTACGGCGACGAGCGGCGTTCGCCGCTGGTCGAGCGCTCGGCTGCTCAGGCGCTAAAGGAAGCCGACCTGGTGCCGTCCGAGCCGGTCACGGTGGTACTGAGTGAAAACGGCTGGGTGCGCGCCGCCAAGGGCCACGACATCAAGCCCGAAGAGCTCAACTACCGGGCCGGCGATGCCTTCCTGGCCGCCGCGCGCGGGCGCAGCACCCAGCAGGCCTGCTTCCTGGACTCGACCGGCCGCAGTTATTCCCTGGTGGCCCACGAACTGCCTTCGGCGCGCAGCCTGGGCGAGCCGCTGACCGGGCGCTTCAGCCCGAAGTCGGATGCCGTCTTCCGCAGCCTCGCCATTGGCGCGCCCGAGGAGCGCGTGCTGCTGGCCAGCGACGCCGGCTACGGCTTCGTCACCCGGCTGGAGAACCTGCACACCCGCCAGAAGGCCGGCAAGCAGATGCTGAGCGTTCCGGCGGGCGCGGATGTGCTGCCGATCGCGCCGGTGAGCGAGGACGAGGAGGCGGTGATCGTGTGCGCCACCACCGAAGGCTACCTGCTGGCCTACTACCTCGGCGAGGTGCCCGAACTGGCCAAGGGCAAGGGCAACAAGCTGATCAACATTCCGCCCAAGGCGAAGAAGGCCGGCGAGAGGATGGCCGGCGCGATCGTCATCAGCAAGGGCGAGGACTGCCTGGTCTGGGCCGGCCAGCGCTACCTTCGCCTGAGCTGGGCCGATACCGAGAACTACTGGGGCGAGCGCGCCCAGCGCGGGCGCAAGCTGCCGCGGGGGTTCCAGAAGGTGACCAGACTGGGCCTGGCCGGGTAGCCAATGCGACTGCAGCCGCTCAGCCGCAACTCAACTGCCTGAGGTCGGAAGCCAGCTCGTCGAGCCGGTGCGTGACGCGCCTGACCTGCCGGTCGGGCGAGATGCTGTGCAGGTCGGCCAGGGCCCGCAGGGTTCGTTCCCGGTTGGCGCTGCGACGGGTCTCCAGCACGCTCCAGTCGCCCGAATCCGGCCGCAGCAGTTCGGCCATGGCCGAGTCGAAGGCGGTCCGGTCGTGCCGAACCGATAGCGCTTTGGACAGGCGTGCCTGCCAGTCGAGGCGTTGCTCCAGCACCAACGACGCGGTGTCATCGAGTTCGGCCGCCCAGGCCTGAAGGCGCTCGCGCTGTTCGTTCGTCAGGCGACCGGTGAATCGCCGCATGCCGCGTTCCATTGCGCGAACACGCGCTTCCTGCAGCGCTTCGCCTGCGCGCTCGGCTTCTTCGGCCAGCTCGCGGTTGCGTTGCTCGAGGCTGTCCATCAGTTCGGCGACCTGGTGCTGTTCGAGGCTGGCCAGCAGGTCGATCACGCTGGGGCGGATCCTCGCGAGCAGACGCTGCCCGAACTCCGAGGTTCGCTCGCCATACCTTTCCAGCGTTTCGGTGCTGATCCGGTCAGTGGCGATATCCAGCCTTACCTGGCGCAGGAATTCGGCATAGTCCGGCAGTTCGCTGGAGCAATGCCAGGCAAGATGCTCCTCGAGCGCGCTGCGAAGCGCCCGATCCTGCTGCTCGGTCAGCGTGACCCGATCGTTGACCCAGCGCATCACCAGCCAGTCGGCGTTGTTGTAGGCGGTCTGGACACCACAGCCTGCCAGCACGCACGAACTGAGGCAAAAGAGCAGGATTCGAATTGTGCGACGCATGTAGGTCTGGATATCACGATTCCGGTGAAGATTTCGTCAGGCGGCTTCGAACCGCCACCTGCTCGGCATCCTCGACAGCGTTGCCGAAGGCCGAGAGCGATGGTTCAAGCGTGTCCAGAATCGTCGATAATGAAGATTGGCGAAACCTGAGAGGCGTCAGATTGAAGTCTGAGGAACTGGCATTGCGCGAGCTCTGGGATGAGGTGGCTGAGTATCCGGTGGCGCAGAGCGACCAGGCGCTCGAGTTTCTGCTTCGGGCGCTATGCGAGCGCGTGCAGGCCTGGAACGCGGGCTGGATCGCGGCCATCCGCATGCCTGAGCACGGCCCGGATGATCCGGTCTCCGGTTGGCGGCCGCGGGAAGCCGGATACCTGAGCCTGACGCCCGAAATCGAGTCGGCGCGCATCGCCCAGTACCGCCGTCTCGAGGCCGGGGAGGTCGATCCGAATATCGCCGCCAACCTGGCTGGCGCTGGCCGCTGGCGGGCCAGTCGGCTGGTCGATCTCGTCGGGCAGGAATGGTTCGAATCCGAGTACTACCAGCGCTTCTACCTCGATACCGACCGTGCCGACGCCATCTGGGTTGGCTGCCCTGTCAACCATGATCTCGAAATCTACGTTGCCTTCTACCGTCGGGCCGCCCAGCCGCGCTTCTCGGAGGCTGACCGGGATGATTGCCTGCAAGCGCTGAGCGGGCTGAAGTGGTTCTTCCGGCAGCACCTGTTCAGTCATGGCCTGCTGATCGCGGAGGCCCCGCTGACGCCGACCGAACGGGAGATTCTTCAGGCCCTGCTGGCTGGCGACAGCAAGAACGTCATCGCCGAGCGCAGCGGGCGCAGCCCGCATACGGTGCACCATCACTGCAAGTCCATCTACCAGAAGTTCGGCGTCAACAATCGTGCCGCCCTGATGGCGCTGTGGCTCAATTGGCCCACAGCGAGGCCATCGGAGCAATCACCTCCTGCGGCTCGGTAGCGTCGTAATGCAACCGCGCTGCATGCTCTGCCCGGCCAGTACGAAGATCAGCAGGATCAGAAGCACCAGCCCCGGACGGTCCAGGTACGGCACAGGGACGGCATCGACCAGGATGCCGGACAAGTCGATCGTGTCCGGGCTGGATGTCGCATTGCTCATGAGCTCGAGCCGGCCCCGGTAAACGCCCGGAACATCGGCCGGGCCGAAACCGATCTCGATACTGCATGTCTCCTTCGGCTCCAGCGCCGAGGCCAGGGGCAGGCAGCTGCCGCCGAGTATCGAGAACGGCGCTGCCGGTTGGCCCAGCCCGGACAGGACCAGGATTCCGGAGCCGGTGTTGCTCACCGTGATCAAGTCGCTCCCGGACTCGCCCGCTGAGAGGACACCCAGATCGATGTGATTGCTGCTCAGAGACAACGAATATCGTTCCGACGCCACCGTCAGCGGGATTTCCTGCGGATTGTCGGCAGCATTGGACGGTATTCTCAGCCGGGCTTCCCGGATTCCCGTATCCGCCGGTGTGACGGCCAGCTGCAGCACACAGCTTTGCTGCGGCGCGAGGGTCTGGCCGGAGCAGGCGGCGGCGGCAAGTTCGAACTCGTCGGCGTGCGGACCGATTAGTTCGATCGTCTCCAGTGCCAGATCGGCGCTGCCACTGTTGTGCAGCGTAATGTCGACGATGCTGCTGGTGCTGCCAGGCGCGACCTCGCCAAAATCGACTTCCGGCGGGCTGACGGTCAGCGCGGCACGGACGCCCGTGACGGAGAGAGAAACGGTATCCGGGCTGCTGGCGGTATCGGAAGGGATATCGAGCCAGGCCTGACGCTTGCCGATAGCCGAAGGCGTCACTGACAGCATGATGGTGCAGCTTGCGTCCGGCGCCAGCGTCTGGCCGGAACAGCCGTCGGCTTCGAGCTGGAAATCGCTTGCTGCGCTGCCGGATAGCGTCAGGCTGCCGAGCAGCAGCTCGGCGCTGCCGGAGTTCTCGATGGACAGGTTCTCGCCTCCGCTGGCCGTGCCGACCTCCACCTGGCCGAAGTCGAGCTCCACAGTGCTCGGATTCAGTAGCGGCTCGACGCCGGTGCCGCTTAGTGTGAAACCGGCAGCAGTCGGCACATTGGCATCGATTGCGATGCTCTGGCTGGCTGGACCGGCTACCGTCGGCGTGAATTCGTATGCAAGACTGCAGCTCTCACCGGGCTCGAGGCTGAACGGTACCAAACTGCAGCTTCCGCCGACTGACGCGAATGCGCCGCTGGCGACTTCCACCAAGGTCACCTGCAGGACCGCGGTGCCGGAATTGGAGATATTGACCGAGCCGCTGGCAGTCTGATCGATGCGCACCGGGCCGAAGTCGAGCGGGTCGGGGGCTATCGAAAGTGCTGCCTGGATTCCTGAGGCGACCAGGCTGACCGCATCCGGACTGCTCGCAGCGTCCGAAGGGATCTGCAGTTCGGCCTGCCGCGGACCAGTGGTCGTTGGCATGGCCAACAGGTCAACAGTACATGATTCGGCGGGCGCGAGGATCTGGCCGGAGCAGCCATCGAGGCTGAGCTGGAAATCGCCGGCGTCATCGCCGATCAGGCTCAGGTTGCCGAGTGACAGGTCTGCGCTGCCGGAGTTCTCGATGGACAGGTTCTCGCCTCCGCTGGCCGTGCCGACCTCCACCTGGCCGAAGTCGAGCTCCACAGTGCTCGGATTCACCAGGGGCTCGACGCCGGTGCCGACAAGGCTCAGTTCGCTGCTCAAGGGTGCGTTGGAGTCGATGGCGATGGTCTGAACGGCGTTGCCGGCGAGGCTCGGGCTGAAACTGTACTGGAGGGTGCAGCTTTCGCCTGGGTCGAGACTGAAGGGTGGGGTGTGACAGTTGCCACCACTGAGCGCGAACGGTGCGGTGGCGGGTTCGATACTGGCCACCTCGAGCATCTGGTTGCCCGTGCTCTCGATCGTGACGCTGGCTGAGGCGCTGCCGCCGAGTCGAACCGGGCCGAAATCCAGCGGCTCGGGATCGACCGAGACGTCGGCGCCCAGGCCGATGACCCTCAGGGCGACGGAGCGGTGGTTCGGGCCGGCGGTGACAATCCCGATTGTGCCGAAACGCGAGTCGATACCGCCGGGGCTGGCGGTCAGCCTGAGCTCACAGCTTTCGTCGGTGCCCAGCGTTACTCCACTGCAGTCGTCGGTGACGATCTGGAAGTCGTCTGGCCAGGTACCGAACAGCTTCCAGGACTCGATCGAAATGTCGAGCGAGCCGGGATTGGACAGAGTCAGAACCCAGACGCTGCTGGTGCTGCCAATTTCGATCGGGCCGAAATCAATCGCCGTGATACCCGGGCTGGCCGGCTCGGGTCGGCAGGCCTGAAAGCTTCCGTTGTCTGCAGGGGCGGCGGGTACCCGGTCTGGAGAAGCATCCGCTTGCAGCTTGAAAGCAATGTCGTGGGCCGGCGAAGTGCCGGTCTGGGCCACCAGCCGCGACAGGCCCGATTCGAGCGACTGCCGGGCCATATGCTCGGAGCTTGCCGTGGACAGATTGTTTTCGAGAATGGTCGACTCGAGGACCGCATCACCGGCAGCCGGACCGCCGATTCCCGGCTCGTCGAATGACCAGGCCAGATTACCGGTGATTCGGCTGCGCAGCAGTCTCAGTCTATCGCGCGCGTAGATGCCGCCGCCTGCGGCCCGCCGGCCGGACGCGATATTCCCGTCAATCAGTGAGTCGACGATGACGCTTTCGCCGTGCGCGAAGAGCCCACCGCCGTTCGCCATGTAGCCGAGCGCCAGGTTGTCGCGAAGCTGCGAGCCGGACATCTCGAGCGAACCACGCACGAACAGACCGGCGCCACCGGCCAACTCACCCTCGCTGGTGTTGCCGATGATGCGGCTGTCTCGAACCGTCACGTTGCCGAGCGCGCACAGGGCCGCTCCCTGACCCCAACGCTCATCGCAGCTCCCGAATACGCCAGGTCGGGTGGTGCGAGCGCCAGTCAGGGTCAGACCTTCGATTACCAGGTTGGCCTCCGGCCGGGTCACGGCGAAGATGCGCGAGCGCTGGTCGCCATCGATGATCTGGTCGCCGGAGGTGGAGCGCAGGGTGAGGGATTCACTGATCTCGATCGGACCGCTGGCCAGGACGATGCGATCGAGCCCGGATTCGAACACGATGGTGTCGTGCCCAGCACGCTGATTGGCCAGGGTGACGGCTTCGCGCAGGCTTCCGGGGCCGGTGTCGGAACTCGAGCCCACGCGCAGCTCACCGGTCGCCTGAACCTGTCCGGCAAATGCAAATACAAGACAGGTCAGAACGAAAGGCACCACTCGCCTCCGGGTGGCGGGTTCGGTGAGCGAGTCCGAGTCGCTCGTGGCAAGAGCTGATGACATGGCGAATTCCCCTCGCTGGCCGGCCGTTCCACCACCGCCCATCATGGTTGGCGGGATTTGGCGCGGGTGGATACCGGTAACATGTTGCAGAGCAGGAATATCCCAGATTCGATCGTGTCGCGGTATCCCCGGATCGGGCGATACCGCGAGATGGCCTGTGCAGATATGATCGGCCTGCCAGTCGTCCACCCGCGCCAGTGGATGATTTCGTGACCATCAAAGGTGGGTGTGCAGCGATGTTGAAATTGATACTGACAGTGATGTTGATGCTTGGCCTCAACCAGTTGGCATCAGCGCAGTGGGAATGGCCCGATCCGCCGACGTCCAACTGCGCCATGCCCTGCGAAACGGATCAGGACTGCGCGGAGTACGATACCGATATCACGACTTGTCTGACCTGCATGCCCCAGGGGCTGTGCGGGAATCCGACATGCTTCGACACCTGTGCGACAAGCAACAGTTGTCCGCCCGAGTGCCCGATCTGTTCCTTCCAGCAGTGCGTCGCTCCCGAGTCAGATTTTCTGTGCACTGCTGCACCGGAGACGGGCGGATGAACGGTATCAGCTCGGAACGTCCTGCCCGCAGTCTGTCGGTCATTGTGGCGCTGTGGCTGTGTCTGGCTGCTGGCCCGGCTGTGGCCAGACAGGCCGGAGAGGATTGCATTCGGTTCGATCCGTACCTGCACGAAGTGGTCGAGGACCCGGCGGGCTTTCTGATCACTCATGCCGGCCACCGGCTGATGTTGTTTGACCACTTTGATGAGGCCCGCCTCGCGCTGGAAGTGATGCGTTACTACGGCATGAACATGTCCTGCTACGTCGGGCGGCCGGATGCCTCGCTTCATTATTTTCTGATCGAGGGCCAAGCCCCGGTTGGCGCGATGGCCAAGGAAGATTGCGAGCGATTCGATCGGGAAGCGCTGGCAGTTGTCGAGGCCGACGGGCAGTGGCAGATCACACAGGGTGGACAGCCATGGATGGCATTCGGTGGCGCCCGCAGCGAGGCCGAACTGTCGCTGAGCATCATTCTTGACCACCGCTTTGATGCGCTTTGTTACATTGGCCGCCCCGACCCCTCGATGCGTTACCTGCGCCGAGGCGACCCGGATGCGGCCGGGGATGAATCCGTGGCCAGTTCGTTGCCGAACTGACGCAGCCAGTCCTTGACCCGGCCGGCGCCCGACGGTCCCATGCGCAGCAAAAGTTTCCTGCCCCAGGACTGTTCCTGCAGCGACGGGTCGGCGAAATGCAGGCGTCCCTCGTAGAGCTGGACTTCGAATGGCAGCTCGACATGCGGCGTGGCCAGGAGGTGGTCGATGACATCGACCAGGCGATCATTGAAGTAGGGTTCCGATTCGCCCAGCGCTACCCAGGCCTGCTGGAACAGGGGGTAGTAGCGGTTGTAGAGCGCCGCGGCCGCTTCCGGCGGCACCGATTCCAGCGTGGCGACCAGGGTGTCGTAACGCTGGGAGTTGGCTTCGGTCCACAGCAGCGTGTCCGCATCCGCGTGCGCGCGAGTGGCAGGCTCGGAGTCCAGTGTGTTCAGCGGCCGGATTCTGAGGGCCGGGGCATCGCCGTCGAGGCTGTTGACGAGGGCGACGCTGCGCTCGATGACGAACTCCGGCTTGACCCAGCGTTGCACGAAGTCGTTGCCGATCAGGCCCGAGAGCGATTCCAGCAGCTCGGCATCGCTATCGGCCAGCTCGGGCAAGGGCGGCGATTCGGCTTCGGCCTCCGAAGGCGGAAGATCCCCGGGGGGCTGTTCGCGGTCCCGGTCGACCGGCGGTGTCGTCACCCGGCCCGGTTCCGGTTCCGGCAGTGGGTAGCGCGGTGCCGGTGCCTGCTCCTGTGCCGACAGCTCGAGCTCCGGTGACGGCGTCAGTTCCGCCTGTTGCCGCTGTTCCAGCCACCACAGCCCGGCCACCAGGGCCAGGACCAAAAGGACGCTGATGGTCCAACGCATGAGCGCTCTCCGAACGGGTTCTACGCCTTGTGACCACGCCGAACCGCTCCGGTTCTGCTGGCCGGTCAATCATCCCGCCTGGCCCGGGCGAAGGCCCCGGCCAAGGTGGAGCCTCTGCTTCCTGACGGCTTCTCGCCCGACTTCCGGCGCCGCTTTCGCCCGGATCTCGCCGACCCGGCCTCCTCCTTCTTCGTTGCCCCGGCCTCGTCGGGCAGCGGGTCGTCCAGGCGCAGACTCAGGGCGATGCGCCTGCGCTCGAGGTCGACATCCATGACCTTGACCTGCACGACATCGCCGGCCTTGACCACCGTGCGCGGATCCTTGACGAACCGGTTGCTCATGGCGCTGATGTGGACCAGCCCATCCTGGTGCACGCCCAGGTCGACGAAGGCGCCGAAGGCGGCCACGTTGCTGACCGTGCCTTGCAGGATCATGCCGGGTTGCAGGTCCCTGATCGTTTCCACGCCTTCGGCGAATCGCGCCGTCCTGAACTCCGGGCGCGGGTCGCGGCCGGGCTTTTCCAGCTCCTTGAGGATGTCGACTACGGTCGGCAGGCCGAAGCGCTCGTCGATGAAGTCTTTCGCGTTGAGCGATCTCAGCGTTCTGGCGTCGCCGATGACTTCGCTGACCGGTCTGGCGAGTTTCTCGAGGATGCGCTCGACCACCGGGTAGGATTCCGGGTGCACCGCCGAGGCGTCGAGCGGGTCCTCGCCGTCGGCGATGCGCAGGAAGCCGGCGGCCTGCTCGAAGGTCCTGTCGCCCAGGCGCGCCACCTTCAGAAGGTCCTTGCGGCGGCGGAAGGGGCCGTTGTCATCGCGGTGGGCGACGATGTTGTCTGCGACCGTCGCATTGAGGCCGGCGACGCGGGCGAGCAGGGCGCTGGAGGCGGTGTTGACATGCACGCCCACGGCATTGACGCAGTCCTCGACGCGCGCATCCAGGGCCTTTGCAAGCCTGTACTGGTCGACGTCGTGCTGATACTGGCCGACACCGATCGCCCTGGGCTCGATCTTGACCAGCTCGGCCAGCGGGTCCTGCAGGCGCCGCGCGATCGAGACCGCGCCGCGCAGGCTCACATCCAGATCGGGGAATTCCTTGGCCGCCAGTTCCGAGGCCGAATACACCGAGGCGCCGGCCTCCGAGACCACCAGCTTCCGGATGCCGCGCAGGCCCAGCCGCTCGAGCGCGTGGCTCACGAACCGGTCGATCTCGCGCGAGGCGGTCCCGTTGCCGATGGCGATCAGCTCGACCTCGTGCTTGCGGCACAAGGCGCCCAGGGTGTCGACGGCGTCGTCGGTGCGCTTTTGCGGCGGCAGTGGATAGATGGTGGCGGAATCGAGCAGTTTGCCGGTGGGGTCGATGACGATCGCCTTGGTGCCGGTGCGAAGCCCCGGATCCAGGCCCATGACGGTGCGTGCGCCGGCCGGGGCGGCCAGCAGCAGGTCGCCGAGGTTGTCGCCGAAGATGCGAATCGCCTCTGCCTCGGCGCGTTCGCGCGCTGCGACCATCAGCTCGACCTGCAGATTCATCTGCACGCGCGCCTTCCAGGCCAGGCGGGCGCCCGTCACCAGCCAGCCGTCGGCCGGCCGGCCGCGGTCGGCGATGCCCAGGTGGGCGGCCACGCGGGCGATGGCGTGCTCGTGGCCTGCCTCCGGATCGTCTCCCGGCTCGAGTTCGATGTTCAGGATTCCTTCGTTGCGGCCCCTGAGCATGGCCAGCACCCGGTGCGACGGCGCCTTGTCAAGAGGTTCAGCGTAGTCGAAGTAATCCCGGTACTTGGCACCCTCGCTCTCCTTGCCGTCGATCACGCGTGACACCAGCCGCGCGCAGCCGCCGTACCACTCGCGCAGCTCGCCGAGCAGGTCGGCATGCTCGCCGGCACGCTCGATCAGGATCTGGCGCGCGCCGTCCAGCGCGGCGTCGGGGTCGTCGATCTTGTGCTCGCTGTGGACATAACCGGCGGCGAGGGCTTGCGGGTCCTGCGCCGGATCGGCCAGCAGGGCGTCGAGCAGCGGTTCCAGGCCCGCCTGGCGCGCGATCTGGGCGCGGGTGCGGCGCTTGGGCTTGTAGGGCAGATAGAGGTCTTCCAGCCGCGCCTTGGTGTCGGCGCCCTCGATGGCGGCCTTGAGCCCTTCGGTCAGCCTGCCCTGCTCGTCGATGGTGGCCAGCACCGTGGCGCGGCGGTCTTCGAGCTCGCGCAAGTAGGACAGGCGGGTTTCGAGGTTTCTGAGCTGGGTGTCGTCGAGCCCGCCGGTGACTTCCTTGCGATAGCGGGCGACGAATGGCACGGTGGCGCCCCCGTCGAGCAGCGTAATGGCGGCTGAAACCTGGTTGGCGCGGGCGCCGATTTCCTCGGCGATGCGCTGCGCGATGCGCGCGGCAGTGGCGTCGGTCATGATCGGGTCCGGAGAGTGGAGGTGCGGAATCGAAGCGGGCGATTATCCCTGAATGACGCAGGTCCGGCCATCTTGACTTTGCAGCCGGGCTGTTAGAATTCTCCGAAGACGTCGAACAAGGTGATGGAGGGTGGAAATGTCGATGAGCGTGTTGACAGGCCAGCTGCTGGTCATGCTGGTCACCATGGTCTTGCTGCTTGTATTCCTGGTTGTGGCGATTCGGTTCCTGCTTGCAGCCACCCGCCTGATGAATCGCAAGGCAGAGGCTCTCGAACGCGATGCAGGCCAGAATCGGCGCAGTCTCCCCGACGCGTAAGCGGCCTGAGCGTTTCAGAACCTTGAATGCCGGGCGCTGACCCGGCCGTATGAATTCACCGATCCGGCGTTTCGATTGCCAGCAGCAGAGTGTCGGCCTCGACCACATCTTCCATGCTGACCGCGATCTCCGAGACCTCTCCGTCCATCGGCGCCTTGATCGCCAGTTCCATCTTCATCGCTTCCATGATCAGGAGCGTGTCGCCTTCGGAGACGGTCTGACCGGCGCTGGCGCGGATCTCGAGGATCTTGCCCGGCATCGGCGCGAGCAGGCGGCCGTCGCCGGCACCGCGCTCGATGGCCGATTCGAAGCGGGCGTGGCGACTGACCGGCCAGCGGCGGTTGCCGAGGCAGACTTCCAGCCGATGTTCGCCGGCGCTGTGAATCTGCAGGCGCCGGCCCCGGCCGTTCAGGTTCAGACTGAATTGACCCTCGCCGAGCTGCTGCACCCGGACCGGATACGTCTGGTCGTCCATCCGAAGTTGATACCGGCCCCGCAAGCCGGTCGCTTCCACGCTGATACGGCGTCCGGCGCATTCGATATCGAGTGAACGCGTGGCGGGCCTGCCCATGCGCCAGCTGTCGCAGCTGTCCCAGGGTGTTCGGCCGGTGACTGCATTTTCCTGCATCAGCAGCCAGTTTCCGGCTGCGGCCGCGAGCACCTCGAGTGGCGCTTCGCCACCATCCAGGATGGCCGGCAGGTCACGGTCGAGAAAACCCGTGTCGATGGCAGCCCCGGCGAAAACGTCCGAACCGGCCAGCGCCTGCAGGAAGCCCAGGTTGGTGGTCGGGCCGGAGATGAAGCAGGCCGCCAGCGCCTGGTTGAGTCGCGCCAGGCAGGCCTCGCGGGTGGCGTCGTGGACGATCAGCTTGGCGATCATCGGGTCGTAGTGCATGCTGACTTCGTCGCCGGCCTCCACGCCCGTGTCGATCCGCACCCAGTCGTGTTCTGGCAGCACCAGGGATTCGACTCTCCCGGTCGAGGGCACGAAGCCCTGGTCGGGATCTTCGGCATAGATGCGCGCTTCCATGGCGTGGCCGGATGCGCGGATGTCGTCCTGCCTGAGCGGCAGAGGTTCACCCGCTGCGACGCGCAGCTGCCATTCGACCAGGTCCAGGCCGGTGATCGACTCGGTCACCGGGTGTTCGACCTGCAGGCGGGTGTTCATTTCCAGGAAGA
>SR_TP_S13solDRAFT_1000539_pt1 | contig 14995 bp, 9 predicted proteins | sample SodReaTP_S13sol_FD_11159 | JGI IMG/M metagenome (IMG submission 11159)
ACTCGGCGTCGGCGAAGGTCATCTGCTTCATCGGGAAACTCGGTGGGTGGGGTCGCGGTATTTTGCCAAATCAGAAAGTCTTTTTCAGAGTTTCCCTAGGGACAACTACCCGGCGGGGTGGTGTGATCACGCCGCGTGCTGCCGGTTCAGACCGGGATGCAGGCACACACTGTAAGCCGTCGGGATGACGTAAACATCAGATTGATCAATGGAGAACACCCGCGATGACGCAGATCCTGGTAGTTGACGATTCGCCCACCGAGATTCACGTACTCAAGACCATCCTGGAGAAGAACGGCTACAGCGTGATGACCGCCTCCAGCGGGGAAGAGGGTGTCGCCATGGCCAAACAGCACAAGCCTGCGCTGGTGCTGATGGACGTGGTGATGCCTGGCCTCAATGGCTTCCAGGCCACCCGCCAGCTGGCCAACGATGCCGCCACCAGCAGCATCCCGGTGATCGTGGTCACCACCAAGGACCAGGAGACCGACAAGGTCTGGGCCATGCGCCAGGGTGCCAAGGACTACATCGTCAAGCCGGTCAAGGAGCGCGATCTTCTCGAGCGCGTCAAGGCCCTGGTCGCCTGAGGCAATGTCCGCCGTCCTTCAGAATCCCTTCGAATATCTCCAGCTTCTGGCCCGCAAGGGTGAGGAGCTGGCCGGCAAGCTGCCCATGCAGTCAGTGCAGAAGGAGGCCTGGAAGGGCGTGCTGTTCGGGCTGCGGGGGCAGCAACTGCTGGCCCCCATGAGTCAGGTGGCGGAGATTGTCACCCCGCCTCCGGTGACCCGCATCCCCGGTGTGAAACCCTGGGCCTGCGGCATGGCCAACATGCGCGGCAACCTGCTGCCGGTGATGGATCTGCAGGGCTTCCTGTTCGGAGAAAACCTCCCCCGTGACTCCCGGCGCCATCGCCTGCTGGTGGTGAACTACCAGGGTGTCTACGCGGGCCTGGTGGTCGAGTCCGTGCAGGGCATGAAGCATTACTGGACCGATGATCGCGTCATGGAACTGCCCGAGGCCGATCCGGCCCTGCGCCCCTATCTGGACGGTGCCTTCCATGCGGGCCAGGAACACCTGGCCGTGTTCAGCCCCTGGCGGCTTGCCCAGGACGAACGCTTTCTGAATGTATCCACCTGATCCCGGAACGGGTCAGGCCAAACCCCGCCGCCAGGCAGAGCGGGGCATAGAATAAGAATAAACCTCGAGCGTCGCCCCGCAGGGAATGGGGTGGTCTCAACACAAAGAACACCTTTGGGGTGGGGAGCACTGTTATGAAAGGGTCTTCAAGCGACAGCGGGCTGAAGCTCGGTATTAACCGAACCTTCGCCATCCTGGGCGGATTGCTCATCGTGTTCATGCTGCTGACGGTGGTGGCGTTCGTCTACTACACCGTGCAGCTGGCACAGAACCGCAGCCACGTGGCCGAGGCGGCCGAGCAGCGACTGACCTCGCAGCGAATCGCGACCTTCGCCCTGGAATCCGCGGCAGGCAATGACGCGGCCTTCACGCAGCTCCAGCAACTGCGTGATGAGTTCGACCGCAGTCTGAGCGCACTGCAGGCGGGCAACCCTCTCACCGGCGTGCCCGCCGTGCCCGAGGAAATCGCCAGCGAACTGGCCGCGGTGGAGACGGCCTGGGCCGTCTATCGCGCCAACATCGACAGCATCATCGGCGGTCGTGAAGCGGTGCTCGCCACCAGCGAGTACTTCAACGTCATCAACGAATCCATCCCCGAACTCATCGTGCTCTCCGACGACGTGGTGCAGAGTCTGATCGCAGCGCGTGCGGAGCCCCGCCAGATCTACATCGCCACGCGCCAGATGATGCTGGCCCAGCGGGTACAGAACAACCTGGTCGGTGTGCTTGAGGGCGGTATCACCGCCGCCAGCGCGGCGGACCGTTTCGGCCGTGATGCCGCTGAATTCGGTCGCGTGCTGGAAGGCATGGTGCGCGGTTTCCCGGCACTCGGCATCGTGCAGGTGCAGGATCCCGAGGCTCAGAATCGGCTGCGTGAAGTGGCCATGCTTTTCAGTATGGTGAGCGACAACGTGGGCGGCATCCTGGAAGTGGCCCCTCAGCTGTTCGAGATCAAGGAGTCTGCCCAGCAACTGGAAAGTCTGTCCGGCGAGATGCTGGCCGTGACCACGGATCTTGAGACGGCCCTGCTAGGCCACGGTTCGGGACTGGATCTGTGGGTCTTCGCCGGCTACCTGTTCGGTGCCCTGGCCCTGGCCATGCTGGTCCTGCTGGGTTACGTGCTGTATCAGGATACCCGCCGCCGTCTGGCCGTGACCACCGAACAGAACCGTCGTAACCAGCGCGCCATTCTGCGATTGCTCGACGAGATGACCAACCTGGCCGAAGGTGACCTGACGGTGCACGCCACGGTGACTGAGGACATCACCGGTGCCATCGCCGACTCGGTCAACTACGCCATCGACGCGCTGCGCAGCCTGGTAACCACCATCAACCAGACCGCCTTGCAGGTCTCTACCGCAGCGGTCAAGACCCAGTCCACTGCCCTGCGCCTGGCCGATGCCTCCAACCACCAGGCCCGCGAGATCGCCTCGGCATCGTCGTCCATTACCGACATGGCCGATTCCATCGAGCAGGTGTCGCGCAGCGCCGAAACCTCCGCGGAGGTGGCCCAGAAGGCCGTGGCCATCGCCGGCAAGGGCGCACTGACGGTGCGCAAGACCATCGACGGTATGGACACCATTCGCGAACAGATCCAGGAGACCTCCAAGCGAATCAAGCGTCTTGGTGAGTCCTCCCAGGAGATCGGTGACATCGTGGGTCTGATCAACGACATCGCCGACCAGACCAACATTCTCGCGCTCAATGCCGCCATCCAGGCGTCGGCGGCCGGCGAGGCGGGCCGCGGCTTCGCGGTGGTGGCCGACGAAGTGCAGCGACTCGCGGAACGTTCCGCCAACGCCACCAAGCAGATCGAGGCCCTGGTGAAGACCATTCAGGCCGACACCAACGAGGCGGTGATCTCCATGGAGCAGTCCACCGCCAACGTGGTGAACGGTGCCAAGCTGGCCCTGGACGCCGGCGATGCCCTGAACGAGATCGAAGGCGTGTCCAACCAGCTCGCCGACCTGATCGCCACCATCTCCCACGCGGCCCGTCAGCAGGCCTCGGTGGCGCAGAACGTGTCCAATACCATGAACGTGATCCAGGAGATCACCATGCAGACCTCCGACGGCACCAACGAGACTGCGGTGTCCATCGGTAACCTCACCAACCTGGCAACGGAACTACGCAAGTCGGTGGCCGGCTTCAAGCTGCCCGAGTCGGAGCAGCTCGATACGGTCATCATCGATCAAGAAGACGAGCAGCTGGACGTAGGCGAGCACAAGGTGGCCTGAGCCAAGGCGCCATGAGCCTCCATTCGCCCGTTCCCACAAGCAGCCAGGTGTGCCATGACTGACGAGACCATCGAGTACAGCGCCCTGCACTGGGTGAAGAAGGAGCTGGACGCGCTGCTCAACGAGGCGCGCGTCGCGCTGGAGTCCTACATCGAGGACGACGCCCAGACCGACAAGCTGGCGGACACGGAGTCCAAGCTTCGACAGGTCAACGGCACCCTGCAGATGGTGGAGCTGCACGGCGCCGCCCTGCTCGCCGAGGAGATGGTGCGCCTCACCCAGGCGGTGCGCGACGGCAGTGTCACCAGCCGTGACGACGCCTTCGAGGTGCTGATGCGGGCCATCCTGCAGCTGCCCGATTACCTTGAACACATCCAGACCGGGCATCGGGACATCCCCATCGTCCTGCTGCCCCTGCTCAACGATCTTCGCACCACCCGCAACGCCAGCCTGATGTCCGAGAACGTGCTGTTCTTCCCGGACATGGAAGGCATCATGGATCGCGACGAGGGCGAGACCGAGGTCAGACCCAGCGGCGAGGACATCCGTGAACTGGCACGCCGCAGCCGCCATCACTACCAGCTCGGTCTGCTGGGTCTGTTCCGCAACCGCGACGTACCCCAGAGCCTGCAGCGCATCCAGTCGGTGATCGCCGACCTGCGCCGGGCCGCCAGGGACGATGCCGTGCGGCGTCTGTTCTGGGTGGGCGGTGCCGTCGCCGAGGCCCTCGGCAGCGGCGCCCTGGAGCCCAGCGTCACGGTCAAGCAGCTGCTGGGGCGCATCGACCGCGAGATGCGTGTGCTGATCCAGGACGGCGAGTCCGCCCTGGGCGCGCGTATCCCCGGTGACCTGATCAAGAACCTGCTCTACTACGTGGCCCGCTCCCGTCCCGGCGGCGAGCAGGTGGGCGCGGTCAAGCGTGCCTTCCGCCTCAACGAGCTGCTGCCCGAGGGCGCGGACCTGGAAGAGGCCCTGGCCAACATCCGCGGCCCCAATCAGGAGCTGATGGACACGGTCTCCCGCGCCATCCGCGAGGACCTGGCCGAGGTCAAGGACGGTCTGGACGTGTTCATGCACAGCGCCCAGGCCAGGGTGGAGGATCTCAAGCCCCAGGTGGAGAAGCTGCATCGCATGGCCGATACCATGGCCATGCTGGGTATGGCCGAGCCCCGGGAGATGGCCCTGCGCGAGGCCGATACCATCGATGCCCTGATCGCGGCCGGTGATGAGGCCAAGGACGATACGCTGCTCATGGACGTGGCCTCCCGCCTGCTCAACATGGAAGCTGCGGTCAACGGCCTGGTGGCCTCCCGTGGGCGCGCCGGTGCCCGTGCCGGACTGCTGCCCGATGCCCTGGGCGAACTGTCCGCCGCCGAGTCGCGCACCATCATCAATTCCATGCTGCGTGAGGCCCTGGCCGACATGACCCGGGCCAAGAGCGGCATCCTCGATTTCGTGGCGGAACCGGCCAAGGTCGAGCATCTGAGCGAAGTCCCGGCGACCCTGCAGCGGGTGGGCGGCGCGCTCTCCATCCTCTCCCTGGAGGGCGTGGAGGAGGTGCTGCGTGGCATCCGCGATTACGTGCAGGCCGGTGTCCTGGCCACCGGCAAGGTGCCCCCGGCAGAGCAGCAGGAGGCCCTGGCCGAGGCCATCACGGCGGTGGAGCTCTATCTGGAGACCCTGGACTCTGGCAACGGGGATCCACGCCCGATGCTGGAGACCGCGCGGACCTGCGTGGCCCGACTCAGCACGCCCGAACTGCCTGCGGCCCTCTCCGCCGACGAGACCCTGATCGTCACCCCGGAGCATGGTCTGTCGATGCCTGCAGCCGACGAAGACGCGACCTGGATGACATCGCGTCCCGCACCGGCAGCAGACATGCCCGAGCCCGAGGCAACCGTGGCGGAAGTCCCGGAGTCGGTTGAGGTGGCGCAACCGTCCGAGGAGATCGCGGCCGCGCCGGCAGCGGAGCCCGAACCCGAGCCGCAGCGCTTCCCGGTGCTTTCCGGTGAGGTGGACGAGGAGATCAAGGAGATCTTCCTGGAAGAGACCACGGAAGAGATCGAGCGCATCAGCGAATACCTGCCGCGCTGGCGGGAGAACCCGGCAGACCAGGAGGCGCTCACCACGGTGCGCCGTTCCTACCACACCCTCAAGGGCAGCGGCCGTCTGGTCGGCGCGTTGCTGCTGGGTGAATTTGCCTGGTCCATGGAAAACCTGCTCAACCGCATCATCGACCAGAGCGTCTCTCCCGGCCCGGCCGTCTACGCCGTGCTGGGCGAAGCCCTGCGGATGCTGCCCGTGTTGCGCGGGCAGATCGAGGGAGGCGAGGGTGATGAGCCCGGCACCTATGCGCTGATGGCCCGGGCTCACGCCCTGGCCCGCGGTGAGACCGCGCCTGCCAGGGCCGCCCCGCCGGCGCTAGCCCCTGTCGAGCCCCCGGTGAGCGCCGCACTCGCTGAGGCACCCGAGGCTTCCGAGCCGGAGATCTCCGGCGAGGTCGTGCCCACCGTGATCCTGGACCGGGAGGATCTGGATTTTTCCAGCCCGGATGTCCAGGCCCCCGTGACCGCCGAGACCGGTCCGCAGGCCGATGACACCCTGACAGGCCTCGCAGTCGAGGGTGGCTTCGATCTGGCGCTGGAGCCGGGCACGGATGAGGATACCCTGGCCCAGGGAGAGACCGGCCTGTCCCTGGAGGACCTGGACGTTGGCGCTGCCGCCGAGGAACTGAACGCACTCGAACCACTTGAAGGCGAATTTGGCAGCCTCGAGACACCGCCCGAAGAGTCGACCCTGACGTTTGAAACCGAGGCGCTCGAGGCGCCTGAGGCGGGTACCCCGCGGCCGGAGGCCGATACGGTGATCTCCGCACCGGCCGGACTGTCCGACCATCACGAGGCGGAAACCCGCTTCATGGCCAGGGCAGAGATTCCGGGCATGGAGCCGACGCCGGCCGAGGCAGTGCCACCGGTGGCCCAGCGTATGGACCCGGCCCTGTTCGAGATCTTCCGTAACGAGGCCACCCAGCATCTCAACACCCTGCGTAGCCAGCTGGAGGGCGCGTCCCGGGAAGACGGCGGCATGCCGGTCACTGATGCACTGCTGCGCGCGGTACACACCCTCAACGGCGCGGCTCGCACGGCGGAGGTCCCCGAGATCTTCGAGGTCTGTGCGCCCTGCGAGCGCTACGTCAAGGCGCGCGCGGACACCGAGGCCTTCGTGCCCGGTGCAGCCCTGCCCGGGTTCTGGTCGCTCATCGAGCACGTCAGCGGCGTGATCGAGGCCCTGGGCCGGGGCGAGGATCCCCTGCCTTCCGGCGAACGTCTGGCTGAAGACATGCAGGCGATGCTGGATGAGGAACTGGCACGTCAGGAAAGGGTTCGCCAGGAGGAGGCCCGCCAGTCGGCGGCCGCCCTGGCCGCGGCCGCTGCAGCTGCCGTTCCGGCGCAGCCCGCACCGACCGAGGCCGTCACCTACGACGAGCAGGACCAGGAGCTGGTGGACATCTTCCTGGAAGAGGGTGGCGAGATCCTGGATGCCAGCGACAACCTGCTGGAGTCCTGGCGTCACAACCTGAACGATCAGGGCATCATTGCCGAGATCCAGCGCCAGCTGCATACCCTCAAGGGCGGCGCCCGCATGGCGGGTCTGCGGCCTATCGGCGATCTGAGTCATGCCCTGGAGACCCTGGTGATCGACATCACCGAGGGCCGTGGCCAGGCGCAGCCCGCGATGCTGGACGTGGTGGCCCAGTCCCTGGACACCCTGAGCCGACAGCTGGAACAGGCCCGCCGGCGTGAGTCGCTGATCACCGCCCCGGATCTGATCGCGCGGCTTTCCGGTTTCAAGGCCGGCGAGGCCGAGGCCCCCGCCGAGCGGGCCGCGCCGTCAGTACCCGAGACCGTCTCCATCACCGAGGAGATCCCGGCCCAGTCCCCGGTCGAGGACGAGATCGTCATCGAGGAGATCCCGGTCGACGAGGCATCCCCGCGCCTGAGCGTGGACGAACTCCCGGACGAGACCCTGGAACTGGTGGAAGAGCCGGGCTACGGCGGCGGTGAGCCCACCCTGACCGAGATCCCCGAAGTGTCTGCGGCGGCGCCGGCGGAAGAGCCGGCCCGGGCCGGTGCCCGTGCGGCCGCCGACAGCGGTCCCCAGGAGCTGGTGCGTGTGCGCTCCGAGGTGCTGGACAACCTGGTGAACTACGCGGGCGAGGTGAACATCTACCACGCCCGTCTGGAACAGCAGATCACCGGGTTCCGTTTCAATCTGGGCGAGCTGTCCCAGACCGTGACCCGTCTGCGTGAACAGCTGCGCAAGCTGGAGATGGAGACCGAGGCGCAGATCCTGTTCCGCTATGAGCAGGAGAAACAGGACCACGAGATCGACGCGGATTTCGATCCGCTGGAGATGGACCGCTACTCCAACATCCAGCAGCTGTCCCGGGCCCTGGCCGAATCCATCAACGACCTGGTGAGTATCCAGGACATCCTCTCCGACCAGGTGCGCGACTCCGAGACCCTGCTGCTGCAGCAGTCCCGCGTGAGTACCGACCTGCAGGAAGGCCTCATGCGCACGCGCATGGTGCAGTTCTCCAACATGGTGCCGCGTCTGCGCCGTGTGGTGCGCCAGACGGCCACGGAACTGGGCAAGCGGGTGGAGCTGGACATCCAGGGTGAAGGCAGCGAACTGGACCGCTCCGTGCTCGAGCGCATGGTCTCGCCCCTGGAGCACATGCTGCGCAACGCCGTGTATCACGGCATCGAGTCAGCGGACAAGCGCCGCGCCACGGGCAAGGCCGATGCGGGGCATATTGACATCCAGGTCACCCGTGAGGGCTCCGAGGTGGTGATCCGGGTCAGCGACGACGGCGGCGGCATCAACCTGGATGCCGTGCGCAGCAAGGCCATGCGCCTGGGCCTGATCAAGGGCGACGAGGCGCTCACCGACGAGGACATCATGCAGTTCATCCTCGAGTCCGGTTTCTCCACCGCCCAGGAGGTCAGCCAGATCTCGGGACGCGGCGTGGGCATGGACGTGGTGAACAGCGAGATCAAGCAGCTGGGCGGCACCCTGGGCATCGAGACCGTGCCCGGCAAGGGCACCCGCTTCACGGTGCGCCTGCCCTTCACCCTGGCCATCAACCAGGCCCTGCTGGTGCAGGTGGGCGAGGATATCTACGCCGTGCCCCTGTCCAGCATCGAAGGCATCGTGCGCGCGCGTGCCGGCGACCTGGCCCGCTACTACGAGGAGGCCAATCCCACCTACGACTATGCCGGCAACACCTACGAGGTGAAACACCTGGGTGCCCTGCTGGAAGTCTCCCAGCCCAACCTGCATGCCTCGGACGTGATGTACCCCGTGCTGCTGGTGCGTTCCGGTGATCACCGTATCGCCCTGCACGTGGACGGCCTGCTGGGCAGCCGCGAGGTGGTGATCAAGTCGGTGGGGCCGCAGGTGGCCAAGGTGCGCGGCATCTCCGGTGCCACCATCCTGGGCGACGGTCGCGTGGTGCTGATCCTGGACGTGCCGGCCCTGGTGCGCATCGGTGCCGGTGTGCAGCTGGTCTACCGGGCGCCGGAAGGCGAGGCCGCAGAGGCGGAGGAGCACATTCCCACGGTCATGGTGGTGGACGACTCCATCACCATCCGCAAGGTCACGGCGCGCATGCTGGAGCGCAACCACTATCGGGTCATCACGGCGAAGGACGGTCTCGACGCCGTGGCCCAGCTTCAGGAGCATGTGCCCGACGTGATGCTGCTGGATATCGAGATGCCGCGCATGGACGGCTATGAGCTGGCCACCCATATCCGCAATGACAGCCGGCTCAGGGAGATCCCGATCATCATGATCACCTCCCGTACCGGTGAAAAGCACCGCCAGCGTGCCCTGGACATCGGCGTGAACCGCTACCTGGGCAAGCCCTACCAGGAGGCGGATCTGCTCGCCAACATCCAGGACATCCTGGCGCAGTGATGGCGGCAAAACACAGGAATCTTGATTGACCCATGAGTGACGCCCAGGAAAGCCTCAGCTGCTTCATCGTCCCGGTGACGGAGCATCACCTACTGCTGCCCCAGCCGGCCGTGGCCGAGGTGGTGACCCAGCAGTTCATGCGCGAGATCCCTGGCGCCCCGCCCTGGCTCACCGGTCTGGTGGAGTGGCGCAACGAACAGGTGCCGGTGGTGTCCGTGGAGACCCTCATGGGCGCCGCCCCGGAACCCCGCAACCGCCTGCAGCGCATGCTGGTGATGCATGGCCTGGAGCAGTTCCCGGGGCTCACCTACTACGCCCTGCAGGTGCGTGGCATTCCCCACCCCCTGAAGATCCGTCCCCAGGACCTGGAGGCTTCATCGGAGCCCGACCCCGGTGACGGCAGCATCGCCCGGCGCGTGCGCGCCAGCGGTGTGACCTGCCTGATCCCCACCCTGGAGCGCATCGAGGGGTTGCTCAAGGAATATCTTCAAAGGCTTTGAAGAATAAGAAGTGGGAATTGGGAAGTCGGAAGTCGGAAGTCAAAATCCTTCACTTCGCACCTCCCAATTCCCACTTCGCGCTTCAACGAAGGTCCCCCCACAAGCCCTGAATCACCGCCAGTGCCGCCACGCCGGCGGTCTCCGTGCGCAGGATCCTCGGGCCCAGGCGCACCGGAGTGAAGCCCCGGTGCCGGGCGGCCAGGATCTCGGCCTCGTCCAGGCCTCCCTCGGGTCCGATCAGCAGGCTGACCTCACCTTCAGGCGGGACGAGCCCGGACAATCCGGTCTCCGCGCGCGGGTCCAGGACCAGGCCTAGGCCGCTGTCCGGTTCGCTGCCCAGCCACGCCTGAAATGATATCACCCCGCCCAGCTCGGGCAGCTCGTTGCGTCCGCATTGTTCGCAGGCGCTGATCACCACGCCGCGCCAGTGTTCCAGCCGGTTGTCCAGGCGCCTGGGGTCGCCCGGTGCCTGGCTGCGCTGGGTGAGCACCGGCTGGATCCTGCTCACCCCCAGTTCCGTGGCCTTCTGCAGGCTGTAGTCCATGCGGTCCCCCTTGGAGATGCCCTGCACCAGGGTGACCGGGAGTGCTGGGCGGGTGTCACGGGGATCGAAGCCGGTGAGGGAAACACTGGAGTGACGCTTTTGGGCCTCGGTCAGTGTGGCGCGGTATTCCCCACCCTGACCGTTGAACAGCACGAGTTCCGCGCCGGGGCGCAGGCGCAACACCTGTACCACATGTCGGTGAGCGCGTTCGTCCAGTTCGATGGTGTCCCCGACGGACAGGGACTGGTTCAGGTACAGACGGGTGGTGCGCATGAGCAGGAACTCGCTGAAGGGGGCGGACGCGGATGGCGCGTGCCGATTGTCTGGTGAATGCTCGGGAAACTCGGAAACCACCGCCAGTGACGGTGAATCCTGGTTCCATATGCTACACAATGGCGCCGCCGGGCAGACCGGCCAATAACATCAAAATGATCGACCTCGGATCGGACCACGGGATGCGGGGTATCTCAGAGGTGAACGACATGAAAGGCATTCGCGGCCGCATCCTGCGGCAGATTGTACTGTGGGTCGGGCTGTGGCTTGCCGCCGGACAGGGCCTGGCACAGGAGCCCCTGGTGTTCAGTGCGGCGCCACGGGAGACCCCCGAGCAGGGCGAGCAACTGTACGGCCCCCTGGTGGAGCGGATGAGTGAAGTGCTGGGCGTGCCGGTGATCTATCGGCATCCCGGCAGCTGGCTCACCTACCAGCGGGACATGCGCAACGACGCCTATGACATTCTGCTGGACGGCCCCCATCTGATCGCCTGGCGCATGGCCGAGCTGAATCACCGGCCCGTGGCGAGGATGCCCGGCACGCTGCGCTTCTACCTGCTTGTGCGCGAGGGCGATGACAGCGTTGGGGCGTTGCAGGACCTGGTGGCCCGCAAGATCTGCTCCGTGGCGCCGCCGAACCTGGCGCCCCTGGTGATGCTGGCCGAGTATCCGGACGTGATCCGTCAGCCGGTGATCCACTCCGCCCGGCGCGGGATGCGCCAGGCCTTCGACGAGTTCCGCGCCGGGGAGTGCGATGCCGTCGCGCTGCCCACCAATTTCTACCACAACCAGTTGAGCGACGATGAGCGTCGCGGAACCCGCATCCTGTTCGAAAGCCCGCCGCTGCCCAACCAGGGTTTCAGCGTCGGTGAGCGGGTGGATGAAGTCCAGTCTGCCCGCCTGCGTGAATTGATGACCGCCACGAACGAGCCCGCCGTGGCGGCTGTCCTGCGCACCTTTGCCCGGGATGCGCAGGTGTTCATCCCCGCAAACGACGACGAGTACCGGCCCCATGACCGCCTGCTCAAGGGCGTGTTGTTCGGCTGGTAGTTGGCCTGTCCACCCCGGTGATAGGGCGGGCCGTGCCCGCCGTTCCGCGGTCGTGCCCCGTTCTGCGGCGGCCAGGGGCCGTCCTGTGATTCTGTTCGCTGGCAGGCCCGAGGGGCTTGCACGAAAAAGGGCGGCCCATCGGGCCGCCCTTTTTCGTGCGCTGCCTGGTCGGCGGGCTAGCGTCCGCCCAGGCCCAGGTTGTTCCAGATCGCCAGGGTCGGGCCGGCCTGGTTCATGGTGTAGAAGTGCAGGCCCGGTGCGCCGGCCTCCAGCAGCTTCTCGCACAAGCGGGTCACCACGTCCTCGCCGAAGGCCCGGATGGCGGCGCTGTCATCACCGAAACCCTCCAGGCGCTTGCGGATCCAGCGCGGAATGTCGGCACCGCAGGCGTCCGAGAAGCGCGCCAGCTGGGTGTAGTTGGTGATGGGCATGATGCCGGGCACGATGGGCAGGGTCACGCCCATCTTCTCGCAGCTGTCCACGAAGTGGTAATAGGCGTCGGCGTTGTAGAAATACTGGGTGATGGCCGAATCGGCGCCTGCATCCACCTTGCGCTTGAAGTTCTCCAGGTCCTTTTCATAGCTGGGTGCCTGGGGATGCATCTCCGGGTAGGCGGCCACCTCGATGAAGAAGTGATCGCCGGTCTCCTGGCGGATGAATTCCACCAGTTCATTGGCGTAGCGCAGCTCGCCCGGCTCGCCGCGCATGCCCGAGGGCATGTCGCCGCGCAGGGCGACGATGTGGCGGATGCCGTTGTTGCGATACAGCTCCAGGATCTCGCGGATATGCTCCCGCGTGGAACCGATGCAGGAGAGGTGGGGTGCCGCCTCGAAGCGGGCATCGCGCTGGATCTCCAGCACCGTGTCCAGGGTGCGCGCCTGGGTCGAACCGCCGGCGCCGTAGGTGACGGAGAAGAACTTGGGTTTCAGTTCGGCCAGGGCCTCCCGGGCCTTGCGCAGTTTCTCCGCGCCCTCGTCGGTCTTGGGCGGGAAGAACTCGAAACTGAATACTTTCTCGTATGCTTTCTGTGATTTCATGATGTCGAAGGTACAAGGGCAAAGGAACTAAGGAAAAAGGGAAAGGCAAACCAAGGGGCAAGGTACAGGGGGTTGCTCCCTTGTGCCTTGCCCCTTGTACCTTGTACCTGCCTTTAATACCGGTAGTGTTCCGGCTTGAAGGGACCGTCCACCGGCAGACCCAGGTACCTGGCCTGCTCCTCGGTGAGCCGGGTGAGATTGGCGCCGATCTTCTTCAGGTGCAGGGCCGCCACCTTTTCGTCCAGGTGCTTGGGCAGCACGTAGACCTCGTTCTTGTAGCGGTCGCCGTGGCAGAAGAGCTCGATCTGGGCCATCACCTGGTTGGTGAAGGAGTTGGACATCACGAAGCTCGGGTGGCCCGTGCCGCAGCCCAGGTTCACCAACCGGCCCTCGGCCAGCAGGATGATGCGCTTGCCGTCCGGGAAGATCACGTGATCCACCTGGGGCTTGATGTTCTCCCACTGGTGCTTGCGCAGGGACGCCACGTCGATCTCGGAGTCGAAGTGACCGATGTTGCACACGATGGCCTGGTTCTTCATGGCTGCCATGTGGTCGTGGGTGATCACGTTCTTGTTGCCGGTGGCGGTGACGAAGATGTCCGCCTTGCCGGCGGCCTCGTCCATGGTCACCACCCGGTAACCCTCCATGGCCGCCTGCAGGGCGCAGATGGGGTCGATCTCGGTGATCCATACGGTAGCACCCAGGCCGCGCAGGGACTGGGCGCTGCCCTTGCCCACGTCACCGTAACCGCACACCACGGCGATCTTGCCGGCGATCATCACGTCGGTGGCGCGCTTGATGGCGTCCACCAGGGACTCGCGGCAGCCGTACAGGTTGTCGAACTTGGACTTGGTGACCGAGTCGTTGACGTTGATGGCGGGGAAGGGCAGGGTGCCGTCCTTCTGCATCTGATAGAGACGATGCACGCCGGTGGTGGTCTCCTCGGTCACGCCCTGGATGTTCTTCTTGATGTTGGAGTACCAGTTGGGCGATTCGGCCAGGCGCTTCTTGATGGAGGCGAACAGGGCGCGCTCTTCGTCGTTGCCGGGCTTCGCCAACACGGAGGGATCGGACTCGGCCTGGGTGCCCAGGATGAGCAGCAGGGTGGCGTCACCGCCGTCGTCCAGGATCATGTTGGCGCTGCCGCCGTCATGCCACTCGAAGATGCGATGGGCGTAGTCCCAGTAGTCGTCCAGGGTCTCGCCCTTGTAGGCGAACACCGGCGTGCCGTTGGCGGCGATGGCTGCGGCGGCGTGGTCCTGGGTGGAGTAGATGTTGCAGGAGGCCCAGCGGACCTCGGCGCCGAGGGCCTCCAGGGTCTGGATCAGCACCGCGGTCTGGATGGTCATGTGCAGGCTGCCGGCGATGCGGGCGCCCTTGAGCGGCTGGGCCTTGGCGAATTCCTCGCGTACCGCCATCAGGCCGGGCATTTCGGTCTCGGCGATGGCGATTTCCTTGCGGCCGAAGTCGGCCTGGTTGATGTCGGCAACGATGTAGTCGTGCTTCGGGTTCATCACAGCATTCATGGGTGGATCTCCATGGTTGTCGGATGAGCGCCGTTACTACGGTTGTTGCGCCGTGCCGAGCCTGACGGGGCATAAACCCGCTGCAGCGCTCCTCGACACGTAACAAACCGCGGATGCTTGACCGCGGGGTACTTCAAAAATCAGGTCTTGCCGCTGAGGCGCAAAGACGCAGAGGGAAATCATCCATGACAGGATTGACATGATTGAAAGGAGGTGGTTTCAGAAACCACGGATCACATCCTGAAAATCCGGTCAGGTCATCTCATTTCTCTGCGTCTTTGCGCCTCTGCGGCAATCCGTGATCACTTCAAGCCGGCAGCCGCGGCCAGGTCGGCGGCCTTGTCGGTGCGTTCCCAGGGCAGGTCCAGGTCCTCGCGGCCGAAGTGGCCGTAGGCGGCGGTGCCACGGTAGATGGGGCGCAGCAGGTCCAGCATGGTGATGATGCCCCAGGGGCGCAGGTCGAAGTGCTCGCGCACCAGTTCGACGATGCGCCGGTCGGCCACCTTGCCGGTGCCGAAGGTCTCGATGCTGATGGAGGTGGGCCTGGCCACGCCGATGGCGTAGGAGACCTGGATCTCGCAGCGGTCTGCCAGCCCCGCGGCGACGATGTTCTTGGCCACGTAACGGCCGGCGTAGGCGGCGGAGCGGTCCACCTTGGAGGGGTCCTTGCCGGAGAAGGCGCCGCCGCCGTGGCGGGCCATGCCGCCGTAGGT